>Ga0196972_1000071_pt1 | contig 82970 bp, 57 predicted proteins | sample S1v_2013CmetaG_FD_148618 | JGI IMG/M metagenome (GOLD analysis project Ga0196972, IMG submission 148618) | Soil microbial communities from Anza Borrego desert, Southern California, United States - S1+v_20-13C | ecosystem: Environmental > Terrestrial > Soil > Desert | place: USA: California...
AACGAGGCCAGCCATACCGTAACTCCGCCAAAAGCGATGCACAAGGGCAGGATGAAAAAGATTATGACTCTACGTTTTTTCTTACGGCGAATCTGCTCCTCCACGTTTTTCCAAACAGATGCGGAAGGGTTCAACTGAAATTCATCCAGTTGGTCCTTTACCTGTTTTTCAAATTCATTTGCCTGCATACTTTTCAGTTTTTTTGTCCAACGAATAATTCTGGATCCAGGTAATCAACAGGTTCCTGGCCCTTGAGTATTGCGAACGCGATGTACCATCACTGATTCCCAGGAGTTCGCCGATTTCAACGTGAGAAAAACCCTCTACGGCGTGAAGGTTAAATATTACCTGGTAACCAGGAGGCAATTGGCGAATGAGATGCGCCAGTTCTTTTGATTCAAGCCGTATGGAAGGGTCTTCATCGCTCACAGGATGGAGGTAATCATTAGTGAAAAACATCTCATCCTGATATTTCCGATTGCGCTTAAGAAAATTGAGGGCAGTGTTGACCATGATCCTGCGAATCCAGGCGCCTAACTCTCCTTCCTGTTTGTATTGGTGGAGTTTGTTGAACACCTTCACGAATCCTTCCTGCAATACGTCCTCAGCATCCCTGATGGACCGGGTATAACGATAACACACGCCAAGCATGTGCCGGGCGAATTCTTCATACAGTTGTTTCTGCGCCTGCAATTTCCCTTTCAGGCAGTCCCTAACCAGTTTTTGGTGATCCATTCGTATACTTAATGCCGCTGACAATAAATAAACATCCTTCGTTGCACGGCCCTGTTAATTTCCGGAGACCTTTTCACGAAAGCGCCCCGTCCTTTCAGAGCGAAGGCGGGGCGCTTACATATTTTAATATGTTATTATTTCACCTTAAAATCTACCTTTTTATTACCCCATAGCAATACCACCTTTCCATCTTTTGAAATATTGAAGGTGAGTTTTTCAGCAAATTCTTTGGCTGTACCGGCATTTGTTTTAACGCGCAGCACGTCGTCAGCTTCTTTATAATCGTATGCTCCCCATTGGTTCCAGGTCTTGTTAAAGATAATAGTCCATTCTTTGCCATTATCGATTGTGAACAATGCATATTTACCGGCGGGTAACTTCTGATCATTCACTTCTACATCCTGGCTCACTTCAAAAGTAGTAGCCTCATTGGCACCGGTGCGCCACACTTTTCCTTCTTTGGGTTCGAGGTCCTTACCAATAGTTCTTCCTTTCACTGAAGGCTGGCTGTAATGAATGGTCACAACTGTACCATCCTCGAGCGTTTGAGTTGCGGTTGCGGGTGGACTTGGTCGTTTTGATTTATCTTCCTGGGCGGTGGCCGAAAGGAACAGCGTGGTGGTGGCGATCAGTAATAATAAAGATTTCATAATTATGAGTTTTGAGTGAAAAATCAGACTCCGAAAATAAGCATATCCTTGCTTTAGTGAACAGGAATATGATATATGGTCAATAAAAAAAGCTCCCCTCCTGCTTAAGCTTTGGAGGGGAGCCTTTAGGCGCGGACCAATCAGAATGGAGGATCTGGTGGTGTATTGGGGTTGTTATCTCTCTCGCGGAGTGGGTAGGGCATCAGGTTCCGTCTCATTTCCGAAACCGGGCGACCAAACCTGCGCATGTCTTCCAATTTAAGACCTGACATGTACAGCTCTATGGAGCGGTGCTTATAGATAAGTTCAAGAATTTGATTTTGGGTTAGCGGGCCAACGATTGCAGGCAAATCAGCACCCACTCCAAAGGGATCATCCGCGGGTTCCTTGGTCACCACTTTATTCAATTCAATGAGGGCATTCACCAGGTCTGGTACAGCCTGCCTGGCATACGCCTCCGCTTTGATGAGTGTCATTTCTCCAGGCAGGTAGACGGGGAACTGGGTGGCTGCGGCAGCCCCAAACCCTGCTATTCTATGCCTGGGCAAAATGGTTGTATTGATGGAAGTATAGAAAGGAATGCGCTTATCGCTTAGCTCTGGAGCAAGGGCCGGAGGCAAACCCAGGGTAGAGTCTTTCACCTGCACCACATTATTAGTGGCTGTTGACACTTCATAGATGGGATTGAGTGAAAGCGCATCGAAGTTGAAAGTTGATTTCACAGAAAGGTTGACAAGGTTTGCTTCAGCAAGCGCCTGGGCATATTGTCCGCTGAAAAGTGAATACCTGGCTTTCAATGCATGGAGCGTGTTCACGATATCGATACCGGCTGGCACATTCGCAATGAATGCAGGGCTTATTGCATTGGCTGCAATTGTTGTCAATGCATGATCGATGGCATCGATAGCCATCTGGTAACCTGTCATTCGATCAACGAAATTCACGTTGGTACCAATGCTCTCCGGAACTTCAGGCCAGAATTGCGAGAGGTTGCCCAGTGACAAAGCCTTGAATATGGTGGCGTATGCAATGAGCCCGCTGGCATAACCGGCATCGCTTAGATTTGCCGCATTTGCAATTACCTTATTGGCATCATAAATCACTTTATTATTACTCGTCCAGAACGTGGTAAGCATGGAATGATTTCCATCCACTGATGTACCGCCTGTGGCAAGTTGTACCTCCGCGGTATTGCCCGGGTTCACCACTATCAGCTCGTTGGTGGTAAGACCGTTTATAGTCACACTGTTATAAAGTGAACTGGCCCTTCCCAGGGTGTACACTCTCTGGAGCCCAACTACTACGCCGGTCATACCCTTTGACGAACTGAACACCTGGTCTTCCGTGGCCCTGTTAGGATCCGCGAAGTCCTTCTTGCATCCAGTCGGCAGTACTAACACTGCAAGAAGCAGTGCCAGTGTCGTTATGCTAATATTTTTTTTCATAAATTTTTTTTTATTGGATCAAAATTTTGCGGAAAGTCCTACGCTGAAAGTTCTTGGAATGGGCACGGGTCCAAAGTCAATACCCCGAAGGATTGTACTTTGTCCGCCACCATTTACTTCGGGATCGTAACCTTTATAGTTATCCCAGCTAATGAGATTGCGTCCACTCACTGTGAGCCGGATGTCTTTCACTTTTTTGAAATCACCGAAGGCATAGCTTAATGAAATCTCACGGAGCTTGATAAATGAACCATCGTCGATTCTCCATTGCTCAATAGTAGCGTAGAAGCTGTTGATATAACCTCGTGGATAAATGCCCAGGTGTTCTTTCTCTGCTTCTTTACCGTTTCCAACGCCCTGCCTGGTGCGCCAGTCAGCATTGAATACATCCACGCCCTGCACGGCATCAAATTGTAACCGCAGGCTGAGTTTTTTAAAGGTCACTTCATTTACCAGGCTGGCTGTGTAATCAGGATTGGGGTCGCCAATGATCTTTCTCAACAATGGGAAGGAGGTGGTGGGTAAACCAGTAACCGGATCTCTTATTACTACATAAGTTAAAGCCCCGGTTTGAGCTCCTCTTTCTCCTTGGGGAAAGCCCGAAGGATTCTTGATAAGATTGCCGCTGGGATCCGTGGCGAAAAACGCACCATAGAAAACCCCGATCGGCTGACCCTCGATGATGGCAACAGGAGTACCGCTGTTTGTGCTCAACAGGGTCAGGGCCTGCCCAATTTTAAGCGCTTTGTTTCTATTTCGGTTAAAAATACCAGTGATCTCCCAACTAAAATTCTGGTTGCGAACCGGAATGCCTGTTACGATGATCTCAACGCCTTTATTCTCCAGGCTTCCAAAATTATCTAACAAGCTGCTGAACCCAGTAGTGGGAGCAATGAACCTGTCAATGAGCAGATCTTCGACATCTTTTTTATAGATATTCGCGGAGAGGGAAAGACGGCTGTTGAAGAAACCAAGGTCTACTCCAAATTCTACTTCATTTTGCCTTTCAGGCTTTACATTGAGATTGGCCAGCGTACCACTGGATACAAGTGAAGTGCGGCTTACGAAAGAATTGCTGCTGTATGAATTGAATCTTGAATAAGCCCCGATACCCGTTAAGTTACCGCTTTGTCCATAAGCCAATCTTACCTTTGCGAAATTCCAAAAGCTATTGATGCCAGCGTTCTTCCAGAAGTCATGCTCACTAATAATGTAGCTTCCGCTCGCTTTAAAGTATTTCTGGTTGCGTTGATCTTTGCCAAAAACAGACGAACCGTCTATTCTTATGGCACCCGTTACAAAAAGTAGTCGCTTGTAACTGAAATTTTGTTGAAAGTAATAGCCAGAAATAGAAATTTCGCCACGTTCATCCGCGCCCTGCAAAATCGTACTCGCACCGTTCACTGTTTCCACGAAAGGTGCAAGCCCCCTACCCTGTAGCATATTGTAACTTGATTTTTCATATTGAAGTGAATAACCAAGCTGGGAGGTGGATGAGATGTCATTCGTGATTCTTGCCTGGTAAGTGGCATTCAACTCGTGATTGATCTGGAAGAAATTGTAGCTAGCAGCGCTCGCGTAGCCATTACGTGTTGGATCAAGAGTGGGTCCGCCACCAAAGAAACCATCACTCACGTTATAGGCAAAAGGTGGAATGAAGGTTTCCCCTTTTTGTGAATACTGGTCGATGCCCATCATGTAATCGATGCTCAGTCCCTGAACCGGACGAAATTTTATTCCCGCATTTGCAATCACGCGGTTTGTTTCCTGGCGCTGCTTGAGGTCTTCAATAATTGACACCGGATTCACTCTTCCCCGTTCACCCACAGCCATCAGGTTGCCTAAGGCATCACGTTGCCAGATGTTGTGAAAATTGCCAATGATGTTAATCGAATTCATTGGAGAGAAGAATGAATTTCCATCCGGCTTCTCGTTACTGAAACTATTGATGAAATTCAATCCAAGATTCACATTGATCTTTTCTCCCAATCCCTGGTCAACGTTTGCCCTGAAACTAAACCGGCGGAAATCAGTATTCCTGATAATGCCCTGGTTTTTGTAGAAAGAAGCGGAAGTATAGTATTTCGTCTTATCGCGACCTCCTGCAATTGACACATTATTATCTGTTCCTATTCCCGTTCTGAAAATGTAATCATTATAATCATATCGGGTTACCGGCGTTGTGGTCACCAATGCAGGAGTAAGAATATCCTGCGTTTGCGCACCGGGTCCGTCAGTAGGACCGCCAAATTTCAGCGGAGCACGGTTTACTTCCACGCTTTTTCTAAGCGAGCTTACAAGCAGGCTCGTGGTAACGCTTACAACAGGAGCGCCCGTGCTGCCACGTTTTGTAAATATTTGTATGACGCCGGCATTCGCCCGGGAACCATAGATAGCCGCAGCAGCCGCTCCATTGAGGACTTCGATTCTTTCAATATCAGCGGGGTTGATATCAGCCAGCCTGTTTTGCCCGATTGTACCCACGAATCGCTGGCCATCATAGTTTGCACTAGTGTTAGTCACGCGGGTAGTTGCATTGTTTACAATGACGCCGTCTACAATATAAAGTGGTTCTGATGAACTGTTGACAGAGCTAATGCCGCGGAGCCTTACTGATATTCCCCCACCGGGATCACCACTGTTTTGAATGATCTGTGCCCCGGGCGTCTTGCCTTGTAATGCGGCAAGCACATTGCCTGTTGCACCTTTGGTGAGGTCTTCACCTTTCACGGTACCTACATAGCTTCCAAGTTGTTTCCTTGTAGTACCTGCGGAAACTCCCGTCACCACTACTTCATCAAGATTCAGGGCATCATCAGCCAGTTGAATGTTGACAGTGTAATTGGTCTCAGCACCAACCTGCAGGGTGTGTTCGGCAGATTTGAAACCAATCCCGGAAAACGATAGTATATGAGGGCCGGATTTAAGAGGAGCACGAATGGAAAAATTTCCTTCCGCGTCAGTAGCAGTACCATAGCCGCTGTTAAGTACAGATACTGAAACCGAAGGTATACCGGTACCGTCGGCTCTTGTTACTTTGCCACTAATCGTGACCTGGGCGACAGTCATTAGACAAAATAACTGAAGCACCAGTGAGAAGCAGAGCATGCGCCCTCTCTCCTTTCCAAACCGTAACCAATTTTTCATTGTAGCAGTTTTGAGGTTATTGATTTTATTTACAGGAAAACGTCTTACAAAATTTCCAACCCGGCCTTACTATAGGGAATGAGCAAATCATTGCCTGTTTCAAGCTCGGTAATGAGAATATCGATATCACCGATATCACAAACCTTGATCTTCTGCGATGAGTTTAATTTTTCAGAAATGGCGAGTGAGATGGATACGTCAGAAGATTCAATCATTGCCTTTTTCACCTGTACCACGTCCCAATCGTTCTCGGTCATACCATTATTGATATCAATAGCATTGGTACCCAGGATACACAGATCGGCTTTTATCTGCCGGATCTTTGAGATGGCTTCGCCTCCAACAGTAAGCATGGAGTTCTTGGAGACTTTATCCCCGATAAAGATCAATTCAATGTTAGGGTGGTGAGCGTATTCATAAGCGGCGGGAATACTGCCTGTGATGAAGGTAGCGGTGAGTTCCGAAGGAAGGGCACGAGCGAGTTCAATGATGGTGGTACCACCAGTAGTGAGAATGAACATGCCGTCACGAATGAGAGGTACGGCTTTATTAGCGATTGTCTTTTTTGCATCAGCGGAATAAATGTTATTAAAGCGGAGTGAAAGATGAAAGGAGCGGGAGAGAGCGCCGCCGTGCACTTTTATGATCTTACCAGAATCAGCCAGTTCATTAAGATCCCGTCGAATGGTATCCTCGGAAACCTTCATCTCAGAACTAAGGTCTGAAGAGAGTACCCTGTTATGGATATTCACCTGTCGAAGGATAAAAGACTGGCGTTCCTTTTTAAGCATAAGCAATCGCTACATCCAAACTAGGCAAAAAACCTTAGAACTTTGCTGCTTTTGCGGCAAATTTTTGCATGGAAGCCGGTATTTTCATGCATAAACCCGCAGTTTCCTTGATCGGAAGGAAGAGCCATCCTCTCGCAGCTGGAATTGGGAATCAGTGATGGGGAATTCGTAAACGCCCGATAATTAAGCTCATCGTTGGTGTAGCAGATGCGTTCTGTAATGACAACGCGCAACTAACATTGCCTACTGCTCAACCAGTTGTTTCAAATTCATCAATCCTTTTTCCATTGAAGGGCCATAGGAACCTTCCAGCATGAGGCTGGAGAACTTTTCCCAGGGATACCAGCGTAGTTGAAAGTCCATGTACCAATGCAGCGTGGTACTATCACTGTGAGAGTATGTAATTGCCTTCCAGGCTGTATTTACCGGGCGTTTGCTGCCGGTTGACATTTGCGCGATCCGCTCACCTTCTTCCTTTCGTATCCATCGTAAAGTTGTCGCTCCATATTTTGCCGAACTATCCGGCATAATTTCTAACGTGCGACCGGCTGAATCAGCAATCATTGGGTTCCAATCCTTCCATTTTGTAAAATCATCAATATCCGTCCATATTTCTCCAGGGGCAGCCTTGATATTGATGGCCTTTGAAATCCGGACGCGGGAGGGAATGAATAACGAGATCACCGTCATCAAAAGAAAAAAAAGAATGAAACTTATTAGGGCGAGTTTGAGTATACGCAAGGATTAGGAGTTAGGGGTTAGAGGTTAGGGTTTGAGACCAAAAGTATATTCAGTTTGTTCGAGCCTGCGAAGGTCGGATTTTTGTCATTGCAAAAAGAAACCAATTGCTAATTACAAGAAAACCAAAAAACCGAATATAAATTTGGAAATCATGGTTTCATCAACCCCTAACCCCTAACCCCAAACCCCTAACTCTTAAAATATTACTCCCACTTCAGCACCCGCGCTAATATCACATAAAAAACCACGATCCAGATTCCCATGATACCTATTTCCTTCCAGCAATCAGTCAGGTGCAAGCCTTCAAAAGAGATTTTCCTTATCGCCTCGTTGAATTGGGTAAGGGGTAGTGCGCGGCAAATTACCTGCAACCATGCCGGGAACACATCAATTGGAAAGAAAGTTCCTGAAAGCATCATTTGTGGAAACCCGAACAGGTTTATCCAAAGCGGTATGGAAGCATCACTCTTTACAATACTGCTGAAGATGAGACCCACTCCCATTAACAGGAAGAGCATGTATATGGTCATCACCAGCATTTCTATTACCGTAACCACGCCATTCTGCAACGTAAAGTTGAGAAAGAAATGTCCAAACAGAATGAGCACAATTACATTGATCAATTGAAAGAATAAACGGCTCATTCCAATCCCCAGCAAAATGTGAATACGCTTGACGGGAGAGGCATAAAATCGCTTCAATACGAGTTGCTCCCGCAGGTTGAAAAAAGTGAATGCAATTCCAAACAAGGTGGAAAACAAAATGGAGAAACCCAACTGGCCCGGCAGCACAAAATCAATTTGCCTGTATTTCTTTACCTGGGATATGACCGGTTTCTCTACTGAAACGATATCAGTTTTTAATCCTGCCATTTGCAATTCAAAGCGGAGGCGCGTGTATTCCAAAGTCTGTCGAAAACCGGGAAAAGTATTTGATGCTGCCGAGGTTGATCGGGTACTTACTGTAAATTTTGGAGTGGTTGAATCTTTTGAGACAGTGATGCCGATTACGGCAGTAAGCCGGCCTTTCCCAAATTCATGGTTCAGCTCATCCGCGGATGGAAAATTGGCGATGCGGATCTGGGGATTCATTTTCAGGGCTGCATAAAACGCATTAGCGGTATCACTTCCCGGTTCGATGGCTATCCTGTAAGTCACGGGTCCGCGATTACCAAAAGCCCCAAAGATCAGAATGAAAATGATCGGGAATAGAAGACTGAATACAATGGCTGCAGGCTGATTAAAAATGGCTTTAAAGCTTGCCCTCGTGATGGCCCAAAGAGCCCTGGTTTGACTGTAAGGCATTAAGCGATTAGTTATGGTTGAGCGTTGTGGTTGTAAAAATATCAACTACTGGCGCACAATGTACGAAAAGGGCAATCTCGCCTGTGGACCATTGCACATTTCTTTAATCTTCTTCATTTCCAGGAACAATGTATAATTTTCTTCTCCTAATTCCGCTTTTAAATTATGGGTGAGCGCCATCGGTTCATCTTTTCCAAAAATAGTCTCGAAAATATTATCCGGCTCCGGGTATTCTCTTACTTTATAGTCAGTGAGTTTTGCAAGAGAAGCGGCTGATTTAATGGCATCCTGGATCCCTCCAAAGCGATCAATGAGACCAATCTCTTTTGCCCGCAACCCTGTCCATACTCTTCCCTGCGCAATGGTTTCTATATAGGCCGTATCTTTTTTTCTTCCCTCAGCCACACGTTGCTTGAACTGGCTGTAAATGAGATCTACTTCCGCCTGCGTCATTCTCTTTTCGCTTTCCGTCATAGGGCGGTGAAATCCCATATCCGCGTACTCGCCGGTCTTCACCCCGTCGAATGTGATGCCGAGTTTATTATTAAAGAATCCCTGCATGTTTGGCACTATGCCAAACACACCAATCGAGCCGGTGATGGTAGTGGGTAAAGCAAAAATGCTATCCGCGGCGCAAGCGATATAATAGCCTCCTGATGCAGCCACATCACCAAAGCTAACTACTACCGGTTTCTCCTTCTTTGCCAAAATGAGTTCACGCAGGATGTTTTCACTGGCCAGTGCGCTGCCTCCTCCTGAATTGATCCGTAGAACGATTGCCTTAATTGATTTATCCAATCGCGCCTTCCTGATCAGCGCGCGATAGGTTTCGCTACCAATGGTACCCTGGCTGCTTTTTCCATCAATGATGTTTCCTTCCGCATAGATGAGTGCGATTCCTTCACCGCCTGTATTAAATTTCCTGGAAACACTGAAATACGTTTCTATGCTCACGTAATTCACACGCTGGAATTTATCCACGCCCAGTTTTCTCTTGATCTCATCTTTTACCTCATCATCATACCTGGCTGCATCTACTAACCTGTGTTCTACGGCATCCATAGCGGTTTGTATCCTTCCTTCATTAGCCAACTTGCGAAGAGTGGCGGTATCCAGCTTTCGTGCAGAAGCCGTTTTCACCAGAAGATCATTATACAAATCGTTCAGCCATACAGAAGTCTGAAGTTTGTTTTCATCAGTCATCCTGTCAGAACGCAATGGTTCGGTGGCACTTTTAAACTTTCCCGCATAAAATATCTGGGGCTCAATATCCAGCTTTTCAAGTGTGCCCTTAACAAACGCGAGTTGCACGCTATATCCAACCCACTCCATGAAGCCCCGGGGATTAATGTAGAGGCTGTCAGCCACGTTAGCAATATTGTAGGCAGATTGAGTAATGACGTCGCCATGGGCAATTAAAAATTTATTACTTTCTTTAAAGCTGAGCAATGCATTGCGTATTTCTTCCGAGGCTGCAAAACTGTTGCCATTGCGGTTAGCGATTAAGTAAATACCTGCAATGCGGTCATCATGCTTTGCTTTGGTGATGAGCCTTACCACGTCATGAAGCCCGGGCACATCAGATGGACTGTCATATAAAATGCCGAAAGGATTATTTCGCATTTGCTCATCAAAATGCTGGCCCAGGTCAAGCACCAGGACTGAGCGTTCACTGATTTTTGGCATTTCCCTGCTTGCGAGGCCGCCAATAATAGCAACGAAAAAGAAGAATACGATCATTGAAAAAACCACCAGCGCGAGTAAAGCCGCAAAGAAGGATTTGAAAAAACTACCCATAAATTATATACCATTGAATACTGGTAAAAATAGTGATATTTGACAGGAGTCCAAATTGATAATGATTTGTTGAAACGGTGATAATCTCACTTCCACAATGAAATAATATGCGGATAAACAAAGCCTGAATTGATGGAATGCTATTTACTTACCGGTGCTAACCTCGGCAACCGGCAACAATCAATCGATACAGCCAGTAAATTAATTGCGGAGGAATGTGGCGCCATCCTCCATAGCTCATCCATTTATGAGACTGCTGCCTGGGGCAGGGAGGATCAACCTGCATTTCTTAACCAGGTGGTTCAAATTAAAACGCAGATGGATGCCATGGGCTTAATGCAAACTATTTTAAGCATTGAACGAAGAATGGGCAGGAAGCGGCTGGAAAAATATGGTGCGAGAACGATAGACATCGATATCCTGTTTTATGGAAACGAAGTAATTAATCTCGATGGACTTATTATTCCTCATCCCCGGTTGCATGAACGGCGCTTCGTGCTCGAACCACTAAATGAAATTGCCCCTTCGCTGGTTCATCCTGTTTTGGGGAAAACTATTGCGGAGTTGTTGGCTGACTGTGAGGATAGGCTTCAGGTGGTTAAATTGGAGAGTTAATTTTCATATCAAGGATTTACGTATCGGAATTGGGAATTGGAAGATTGCTCGAAATTCAAAATCACCATCTGTTTGCAAGACAAGGTAACCGTGACTTTCCGGCAACCTCCAAATTCCTAATTTCAAATTCCAGAATGAAAAATGCAAATTTCAAAATGCAAATTCCAAATGATGTCCTGCGAAAATCCTAAATACAATTATTTTCGCACTTCTGTCACTAACAAAAATGAATTACAACTTTATAACGATTGAAGGAAATATTGGAGCGGGCAAGACCACGCTCGCCCACCTTTTATCAAAGCATTTCAATGCGCGGCTCATATTAGAGGAGTTTGCAGATAATCCCTTTTTGCCAAAGTTCTATGAAAACCCAAAGCAGTATGCTTTTCCGCTTGAACTGTTTTTCATGGCAGAGCGATTCAAGCAACAAAAAGAATTATTGCAGCAAAAGGACATGTTTCAGAACCTGACCATTTCTGACTACCTCTTTACTAAATGTCTGTTATTCGCCAAGGTCACCCTACCAGATGATGAATTCCGCCTTTACCAACGCCTGTTTGAAATCATCAACCAGCAACTAATTCAGCCTGATCTACTGATTTACCTGCATTCACCCGTCACCCGCCTCCAGGCAAACATCAGGAAGCGCAACCGTTCATATGAGCAGAATATACCTGACGAATACCTCTTTAACATACAGGAAACCTACACTCATTATATAAAGCAACATAATATAAAGACCCTTTATATTGACGCATCCAACGCTGACTTTCTTGGCAACGAGAAGCATCTCAAAGTAGTAATTGACGCGCTTGACAAGGAATATACTGAAGGGCAGCACTTCCTGGCCCTGCCCTGAGTTCACTACCAGCAGGTATCTTTGCGCACTAAATGCAGGAACATCCAGCGCAGATAACGCATGACCCGCTTGCGGCCGTCAGGATCGCGGAATACCGGTTTTTCATTGCCGGCCGATTCTTATTCATCATGGGTTTGCGTATGATGGGGACGCTTGTTGGCTGGTGGATATATTCACTTACCAACGATCCTTTTTCCATTGGGTTGATTGGTCTTTCTGAAGTAATTCCCGCCGTATCTCTTGCTCTTTATGCCGGGCATATAATTGACAGAAGTGAGAAGCGCTATATGTTATTACGAGGAGTATTCCTGTATATCCTTTGCGCGCTTGCACTGTTTCTCCTGTCGTTTGACTTCATGATGGCGGAGTTTGGCACCCGCCTGATAACAGTTGGCATCTATACGGTCATCTTTTTTACGGGTATAGTACGCGCATTTACCGGACCGATATTCGGCGCCATCATCGCATCCATTGTGCCGAGATCACATTTGCAAAATGCCATCACCTGGAGCCAGGGTACGTGGCTGGGAGCTTCGGTGACGGGGCATGCCCTTGGAGGATTATTAATTGCCTGGCTCGGGATACATAACACTCTTGCCTGCATTGTTTTTTTTATAATCACAAGCATGGTTGTCATGATGGGGTTAAAGCCCAAACCAGCTAATCATGCAAATGCGGAACAACGAACATGGGAGAGCGTAAAAGAAGGTCTTCGGTTCGTGTATAGAACAAAAGAGGTACTGGGTGCGTTAACGCTCGATTTATTCGCGGTATTATTTGGAGGGGCAGTGGCCATGGTTCCTGTATTTGCACGGGATATACTAAAGATTGGAGCAGAAGGTTTCGGCATATTGAATGCGGCTGCTGACCTGGGTTCGATTTGTATTGTGATATTGCTTACCATTTTTCCCATGCGGAAAAAGCAGGGAAAGAAACTACTTCTTGCGGTAGGCGGGTTTGGACTCTGCATCATTTGCTTTGCTTTATCAAAATGGTTCCTGCTTTCATTCGTGTTACTCCTGATAGCAGGTATGCTTGACGGAATCAGCGTGGTAGTAAGAGGAACTATTCTACAACTACGCACCCCTGACCATATAAGAGGACGGGTAATGAGCGTAAATTCCATGTTCATTAATTCATCAAATGAGTTGGGCCAGTTTGAAAGTGGTGTAGCGGCGAAGCTGATGGGTGTTGTGCCTTCTGTGATATTCGGCGGGGCAATGACGCTGGGTGTGGTGATCGTGTCGTGGTTTAAGGCGCCGACGTTGAGGAGGTTTGAATATTAAAAAGGAAGACTTAATTGGAGGAAAGCTACTCAGCTTGTTCAATTAACCTCTCCATCACATAATAACTAATCGGGCAAAAAGAAGTATTCTTTAGCGTCAATGCCTGACGCTTAATAAACACATCTTCATCCGTATATGGAAAGCGATGGCAATCAGAGGGACGCTGATCATAAATGGAACAAAAGTTATCCGTACCCAGAAATGGGCAAGGCGTTGTTTTTACAACGAAGTCGCCTTCTTCATCAACCTTCAAATAAGTATCAATAAACACACTCTCCTTCATGCGGAGGTGTTTTGCAATTCTTTTTACGTCAGGGGTCTTGAACCTTGGAGAATAATTTTTACAACAATTGGCGCATGAGAGGCAATCCACTTTTGTAAAGGCTTCCTCGTGCAGGTCAGGAAGTTGCTTTAATACCTTGTTCTTATCAGCTTTTTGGAGAAATTGTTTGTAGAGCTTTTGCCGCTCGGCGGATTTTTTTTGCCAGTTTTTTAAATAGTCGCCTTTCACGAAACGAAATTACAACTTTAAGTTAGGAGTTAGGGGTTAGGAGTTAGGGGTTGACGAGAACCTGTGATTTGAAATCACCTCCACTGATTTTAAACAGGGCTATTAATTCTCTAAGAATTTCATGCTACATAATCCAACGCAACATCGATTTAAAGGTCACGTGCAAAACCCCTAACCCCGAACCCTAACCCCGAACACCTAGGCCCCCACCCCGAACCCAAAATCAATGTGCTTTTTATCAATTTTTTATATCTCCCTACCCCCTAACTTTGCACCGCTTTTATTACGCAATCTCGCAATCCACAAACGATAACCCTCACATGAATTTTTTGGAACAGCAGTCGAATGAATTTCTGGAAAGGCATATTGGCCCCCATGCATCCGCCACTAAACAAATGCTCAAAACCATTGGTGAACAGGACCTTGACGCACTGATCAATAAGACCGTGCCGCCCAATATCCGTTTTGACAGATCTCTTGATCTGCCCCCCGCCATGAGCGAAAATGAATACCTCAGTCATATTAAAGAAATTTCACTCAAGAATAAATTATACAAGAACTATATAGGCCAGGGTTATTATGACACTATCGTTCCTTCCGTCATTCTCAGGAACGTGTTTGAAAACCCCGGCTGGTATACCCAATACACGCCTTACCAGGCCGAGATTTCACAGGGTAGATTAGAAAGCCTGCTGAATTTCCAGACAATGGTAAGTGACCTTACCGGCCTTCCCATTGCCAATGCATCATTGCTGGATGAAGCCACGGCCGCAGCTGAGGCCATGACCATGTTCTTCAATACCCTGAACCGCCAGGACCACATCGAGCGCCCGCGGTTTTTTATTGATAAGGAAATATTTCCTCAAACGAAAGATGTATTGATCACAAGGGCCACTCCGGTTGGCATTGAGCTGGTATTTGGCGATTATCGGAAACAGGAAATTGACAACAGCTTTTTTGGTGCCATCGTGCAATATCCGAATGACAAAGGATCGATTGAGGATTATCGTAGTTTCATTGATGCAGTACATGCTGCCGGTGCGTATGTGGTGATGGCAACTGACCTGTTAGCCCTCACCTTGCTGACCCCCCCGGGGGAACTGGGCGCTGACGTTGCGGTTGGTTCAGCGCAACGCTTTGGAGTACCACTGGGTTACGGAGGACCGCACGCTGCATTCTTTTCTGCTAAAGATGATTTTAAAAGAAGTATCCCAGGAAGGATAATTGGAGTGAGTGTGGATGCCAACAACAATCGTGCGTTGCGCATGGCACTTCAAACGAGAGAGCAACATATAAAAAGGGAAAAAGCAACATCAAATATTTGTACGGCCCAGGCTTTGCTTGCCAACATGGCTGCCATGTACGCCGTATATCACGGGCCTCACCGTTTAAAGGCTATTGCTACACGTGTTGCCATCTTTGCACAGACCGTTGCGGAGGCAATTGAGGCACGCGGTTTTGAGCTGGCTTCAGATTTCTTCTTCGATACGATTACGGTAAAAGCAACTAATGTAACGGGTATCAGGGCAAAAGCAGAAAGGCAACAGATCAATCTTCGTTTTACGGAAGAAGGATACATTGGCATTTCGTTGGATGAAGCAAAGACCATTGAAGACCTGTATGACCTGATTAATTGTTTTGAAAATGATAAAGATCCAGTGTCATTTGACATCAACCAGGACGCAGATCTGTACAGAATTCCGGAAACCTTACAAAGAACCTCAGCATACCTGGTACACCAGGTATTTAACACGCACCACAGCGAAAGCCAGATGATGCGATACATCAAAAGCCTGGAAAACAAAGACCTTTCGCTAAACACCTCGATGATCTCTCTTGGTAGTTGCACCATGAAGTTGAATGCTGCCTCAGAAATGATACCCCTTAGCTGGCAGCATTGGAGCAATATCCATCCTTTTGCCCCGGCTGACCAGGCAGAAGGTTACAGATTCATTGTTGATGAACTTAGCAAATATCTATGCGAGATAACAGCCTTTGACGCATGCAGCCTGCAACCTAATAGTGGCGCCCAGGGAGAATATGCAGGATTGCTGACTATTAAATCATATCATGAAAGTCGCGGTGATGCTCACCGTGATGTGATGCTGATACCCATCTCAGCGCACGGTACCAATCCCGCTTCAGCCGTAATGGCAGGAATGAAGGTGGTGGTGGTCAAAGCCCTCGAGAATGGCTACATTGATCTTGATGACCTTAAATTGAAAGCAGAGCAATATTCGGCGAACCTTTCAGGCATTATGATCACCTACCCCAGCACATACGGAGTTTACGAAGAGACTGTAAAGGAAATTACCGAAGTGATACACAAACATGGCGGACAGGTATACATGGATGGTGCGAACATGAACGCTCAGGTTGGCCTTACTGCACCGGGATTAATTGGCGCTGATGTTTGTCATCTTAATCTTCATAAAACCTTCGCCATACCGCATGGAGGCGGCGGCCCCGGCATGGGACCCATCTGCGTAAAGAAACACCTGGCTGCACATCTGCCTGGTCATGTGGTGTTGGGTAAACAAGATGGCGGAACGCAGGCTGTTTCAGCAGCGCCGTACGGCTCGGCTTCGATTCTCTTAATTAGCTATGGCTATATCAGGATGCTTGGGCAAACGGGAGTGCGAGCGGCTACCGAATATGCGATACTAAACGCAAATTACATGCGGGCGAGGTTACAGAACGAATACCAGATCCTTTATACCAATCACAACGGCCAATGCGCGCATGAATTTATAGTTGACTTACGTCCATTCAAAAAAACAGCCGGCATTGAGGCAGAAGATGTGGCTAAACGATTGATGGATTATGGCTTTCACGCACCCACCATGAGTTTCCCTGTACCGGGTACTATTATGATAGAACCAACCGAGAGTGAAGACAAAGCAGAACTCGATCGCTTTTGTGATGCCTTACTCAGTATCCGTGACGAGATTCGAGCCATTGAGGAAGGTCGCCTTGACAAGACTGACAATCCATTAAAAAATGCGCCTCATACGCAAATGATGGTTATTGCTGACGAATGGAACCACGGTTATTCAAGGCAACAGGCAGCATTTCCACTGTACTATGTTTCACAAAATAAATTCTGGCCATCTGTAGCCAGGGTGAATAACACGTTTGGTGACAGGAATTTGATTTGTACTTGCGAACCGGTGGAGGCATATATGAACGTTTAACCCAAATCTTGCAATAGAAAAATCCTTCAAGGTCGTTCAAATCCGTTTAATTAATATCCCGAATATATACAAGTTGTCTTTGCGGGAACGCTTTCGGCTGTCCGGTAAAACATTGCTATACTTCGACAAAATCTCATAATATTTTTTCAAATACTTCATGGCTTCGATTCCGGTTAGCGTCAGCCAGGGTACTGCGGGGGGGTGAGACTTAATACCCAAATGCTGTATGCGGTGATCCCAGGCCAATAAGCCGGTAGTGACCCCGCGCAAGGAATTACAATGATGAAAGATTGAGTAAAGCATGGCTACCAGGTGATCATAAGTCTTAAAAGACTTGTAATAGCGATCAGCGTGAATATCCCTTTCAATGGACGAAACTGCAGCTCGTGGGATAAAATTTAATAACTGATTGAAGATCGGCTGTCCGGTAAAAAAGTACCTTTATGCATGGTCATTTTTTGGTGTGGAAACTAAAAATAACCAAAAAGTAGGCTGCTAAAACCTCCTTTCTACTATAAGTTATTCCGTTTCCCCGGACAGCAATGATTTGGAATTTGGAATTAGTCGGCTGCTAAATTGTTGAGATTGCCCGCTCTAAATCATGCTTCGGTTTCCCTGACTATTTAGCAACGCTCTAATTCCAAATTCTAAATTCAAATTCCCAATTCCTAATTCCGCAATACGAGACTATTAATAGGTATTAAACGTTTAATGACCTGGCAGGGCTTCGCCGAAGCCGCAAACTTTTACGCCCCACCCCCACCCACCTGCTCGCCAGTCCCCCTTGCGACTTTCGTCGCCGGGCAACAGGTTTAGACAAATGCCTTCAAACCTGTTTTATATTTTAACAAGTTAAAGGTACAGTCGCCAAAAAGTGAAACAAAGGGAAAAACACAAGACTTAAAAGTTTTTTCCTCGCGAAAAAATGAGGAAAAAACAGAGGTAATGATTATATCAGGTGAGTCTTTTGTTACGAGCATACGAGATGATTAACTGGCGAGATGGTGAAACACGAATTAGGAAAGGGTAAAAGTTATCCGTAATCTGACAGGCAAACATCGATCAACGATCAACGGTGTTGAACGGACTTGAACGGTTTGAACGGACTTGAACGATTTTGCTATTGCGAGATTTGGGTTAAACGTTGCCCTACCGACTAACCATCACATACGCCACATAAACCGACAATCCTTTTTCCGCAGCTTCGGCGGCGCTGATCTTTGATCTTGCGAGAATCGGTGAATAATTATCAAAACAGCTGAGCATGATACCCGTCTTCTCAAAATTGAGAGCACCTGTATTGACCGGCTCCACCATTAGGGAGAATTCAGAACTATTGCCAAAGAAATTGAAATCATTTCCATTCAGTTCCATTAATTCCTTCAGCCGCATGCCCGTTCGAATCCCACTTTTTAATTCCCAGGTATTCTGGCTGATGTTTCCACTATATTCAACAGCACTAAGCGTGGGCAACAAACCGCTGATCAGCACAAAGGAGATTTCACTTAATGAGTTTTCATTCTCCCAGATAAAAACCGCCTGCCTGCTGGTGTTTCCAAATAGTACACTGCATTTTTTCAATTCATGTTCCGAAAAATAGAAGACGTCTTTCTTCACGTTAGCTGCACCAAAATAAGCGGCCAGGTATTCGTGTGAGTCAAATTGCAAAAGGTCTTCGGCATACCTGATTGATGAAGGATGAGGTAAAATTTTTCTTTGTACCAGTATATTATACACCTTCTCGCCCTCTTCCCATTTTTCTTGTGCATCCACTATTATATTGCTTTTGCGGAATTTATGCCTGGAAAGCATTGCGCTGTCAGGAAGCTTTTCCCAAACAAAACCTTTTGATTTAAAGAACTCGATGCCTGATTGATATTCCGCGTTTGAACAGGTTCTGAACAACAGGCAATAATCATCTTCCCTCTCAAATAATTCAATGAACCTGTTTTGAACCAGGCTATCCTGTTTTCCCTTCTTCACCTTCTCAAAGAAGGTCATAGGAAGCTCTCCTGCTGATTTCTTACCAGGACAGAGAAATCCTTTTTTGGTCATGTAGTTATCCACTTGTTTGGGAGCAATGCTGGAGATGGTGAGCAGGTCATCCATCGTAATTGCATTACGCTGCGAGAAGCAAAGTACGGGGCTCAGTAGTATAAGGAACGGGTATAATTTAACCATGCGCTATCATTTAAGAGCGGATGGGATAGCGGCCTCCTGGATTTAGAGCAAAAAAAATGCCCCGATTGTGGGAAATTTCGAATTTGGGGTCTGGGATTTGCGATTTGGGATTGCGATTGGGGATTTGCGATTGGGGATTTGGAATTTGGAATTTTTGCGGATACCGTGGCATTGGAAGAGACCATCGTCATTCGAAAACCAAACGCCGCTGACAACTGACAACCGGCAACTAAAAAGCCACTGACATCCAGCAACTGACCTACAGGGAAAGAAACTCCGCCCTGGGTAATGTGAAAGAGAATCGGCTGCCTTTTCCATATTCACTTTCAATGCGCAGCTTTCCTCCATTCTTTGCCAGGAACTCGCGGCAAAGCATGAGGCCCAGGCCTGTGCCCTGTTCTTGCGCAGTACCGTTAGTGGTAAAGAATTCATTGGAATTGATCTTCTTCAGCTCTTCTTCCTTTATGCCCTTTCCGGTATCTTCTATGTAGATATCGGCAAACGTGGTCATTTCCTTTGCCCCAACAGTAATCGTTCCACCCTCTGGTGTAAACTTGATGGCATTTGAAAGTATATTCCTGACTACCAGGCTGATCATGTCCCTGTCGGCAGAAATGATGACCCCTTCCGGGGCGGTATTGAGTACTTTAATGTGTTTTGTTTCAGCCTGCAGGTGCAAAACGTGAATTACTTCATCTAATAAATCGTTCACATCAAGTGCCTGGGCATTTACATGATGCGACTTCATCTGGCTCTTTGCCCAGCTAAGCAGGTTCTCCATGAGACCAACCGTATAGTTGAGATCTTTCTGCACATCAGGAATAAACGCGCGAATATCTTTGGCGGGCATTTTCTGCACCTCCATTGTAGTGAACAGGTTTCGTAAAGCGTACATAGGCGCCTTCAGGTCATGAGAAATAACGGAAAACAATTTTGTTTGCATGCTGTTCAGCTGATCAAGTTGCGTGGCCTGCTCCTGCAACATGAATGATTGCCGGCTGATCTCCTCATTGGTTTCATGAAGCGCCCTGTTGTAATTCTGATTTTCCGTTTTAATCAGGAACAATCCATAAAAAATGTAAATGATTGCCAGTATCTGATTGATCAGGTAGGCTGCGTAACTAATTTCTTCTAACTGGTAAGGATACTTGTCAAGAACTACCGTGAGCACAAAATAGCTCACCATCGAGAAACCAATCGAAAAGAGCATGTAGCCAATATCTGTTATGAAAAACACGGACAGGATACCGTAAAGAATAAATGACAATTCAATACCCAGGCTGATGCCGTTTATATAACTAAAGCAAATAAAAACAGGATAGAAAATGAAGTAAGCCATTAGCGCTTCCTGGTATTTTCTGAAAGCGTTGAGAACCAGAACGCCAATGCTTACGAGAGCCGGAAGACAAACAATCAGCCATCCCCCTGAAGGAAATTTTGTGGCGTTAACCAAACCAACCGCCGGAACGGCGATACCTGTAATGAGTTGAAAAAAGTTTAGCTGGTTAAAAATGGCGAGCTTACTCCTCTCCTGCGGGTTCATTTCACCTGTGATTCCCAGGTTCTTTATCTTTTCAAACCAACCTAAAGTATTTACCGGTAGTTGCTTAAGAAAATCCATCACCGGGGCAAGCTTTACCTTTTCCTGCTGGCGTTTAAACTGAAGTATCAGAGAAAAGTATCTCATAGTGGGCATTGGTTTAAATAGGATGGGACGGTTAAAATAGTAATTTTTTGAGCACTTACCACTTTTTATTAATGAAAAAATCAGATTACGCGCTAAAATTTTATCGTAAAATTCATACGTATTTTTACTTGCAAAAAGCGATAATGGTTAACAGTCAATAGGTTTCGTTTTAGAAAAAGTTGTTGTTTGTTGATTGAAAGCATCGAACAATTGTTTGCACGGCAATGTTTTATTTAATAAAAATCAATGGAAAAAAGAACGCTTGGCAATTCTACCCTTGAAACAGCGCCTTTAATATTTGGCGGCAATGTATTTGGCTGGACCATTGATGAGTCGCGGTCGTTTGAACTCCTTGACCATTTTGCAGACCGGGGGTTCAACATGATTGATACGGCTGATTCTTACTCAAGATGGGTGGAAGGTAATAAAGGTGGGGAGTCAGAAACCATCATAGGCAGGTGGATGAAGAAGAGAAAGAACCGTGATAAGATGATCATCGCTACCAAGGTGGGCGCAGATCTTGGATCAGGAATCAATCTTCGCTCTTCCTATATCCTGAAGGCAGTTGAGAGTAGCCTGGAGCGATTACAGACTTCTTACATTGACCTTTACCAGTCACATTATGATGATGCAAATACCCGGGTGGAAGAAACGCTTGAAGCATACCAGAAATTAATAGAACAGGGCAAGGTTCGCTACATTGGCGCATCTAACATGAGTAAGGCGCGATTGCAGGAATCACTGGAAACAAGCAGCGTTAAGTCATATGCGCGATATGAAACACTCCAGCCTTTGTATAATCTATATGACCGGGAAATATTTGAGACGGAATACCAGCAGTTGTGCCTTCAACATAATATTTCAGTGATCCCTTATGCAGCATTAGCGAGTGGCTTCCTCACCGGGAAATATCGAACTGAGGAAGATCTGGCGAAGAGCAAGCGGGGAGTAAGTATTAAAAAATACATGACGGAAAAAGGAAAAAAAATTATCGCTACATTAAACACTATTGCGGAAAAATACAATGCCCGTCCTTCCCAGGTCTCCATTGCATGGCTCGTTGCGCAGCCTTCAATAGCAGCACCTATTGCAAGCGCAACCAATAAAGAACAGCTGGATGAACTACTTGATGCCATAGAACTTAAGATCAGCCCTTCTGATCTTCAGCGTCTTTGAATAACCGGCGATTGTACCGTCTCATGTCCGGCAATTTCCGGCTCGTCTCTTGGCACAGATTTTTATTACATATTTGTTTGATGATGAATAAAATCTGTAAAGATGAAAAAGCATTTCTCCCTGGCAGCAACGTTCATAGCCGGCTTGTTAGCCGGTATTATTATTATAGTACTGTTTGCATTCACTGATAAAGGAGTAAAGGGGGAGAAAGAAAGCAAGTTCTTACCGGGGCAACAAATTCCTTTGGCGGAACACAACTGGTATGCACCGGAGCTTCCGCAAAAAATGCAATTCGCAGGTGAAGATGTGCCACTGGAGCGCTGGGAAATAAGAGAGCAACTCGACCGGGAAATACTTTACAATTATTATTGGCAAAACAACATTCTTTACATCATGAAGCTGGCATCCAGGTATTTCCCTATGATTGAAGAGCGGCTACGTGCGAATAACATTCCTGACGACTTTAAATACCTGTGTGTGGCTGAAAGCAATTTACTTAACGCTACTTCGCGTGCAGGAGCAGTTGGCTTCTGGCAGTTTATGAAAGGTACGGCTCCCGCATACAACATTGAAGTAAGCAATACGGTTGATGAACGATACAATGTGCTTAAATCAACGGATGCGGCATGTGCCTATTTGAAGCAAGCTTACCGGAAATTTGGCTCCTGGACCGCAGCCGCCGCTTCTTATAATTGTGGAATGGGAGGCTTTAACAGTCATTCAACCTTCCAGGGTACCAGGAATTATTATGACCTGCTTCTTCCAGAAGAAACCCAACGATATATATTTCGCATATTGGCATTCAAGCATCTCATGAGCAACGCGGGGTCTTTAGGATTTCAACTAGGTGAAAAAGAATTGTACCAACCTGTGAAAACACGAACCGTATCAGTGACCAATTCCATAAAGGACCTTTCAGCTTTCGCCAGGCAACAGGGAACTAACTACAAAATGTTAAAGTTGCTGAATCCATGGTTGAGGGAACGTTCACTTGTTGTTAAGCCTGGCAAAACTTATGTAATTATGATACCGGAAAATTAGTTACTGCCGTTAATAGCTTATCTGACGAAAGATAAAATCATAAAGGAATGAACTGGATCGACATTGCTCTTATAATTGTGGTCTTCTTTGCAGTCTGGGCCGGATGGTACCGGGGTTTTATACAGGGGTCGCTGGATCTGCTTACCTGGCTGGGAAGTATCATATTGGGATTTGTTTTCTACCCGCACACAGCTAGGCTGCTTGAAAAAGTAATAACCCTGGGTGTGTGGCTATTGCCCCTTTCATTTATCATTACGGTCATTATCGCACGTCTCCTCATTGGGTTAATTACAGGAAGAATTCTTCATATCATTCCTGAACATGCCAACCATGGTTGGTTCAACAGGCTGTTAGGTATTGTTCCCGGCGCCATTAACGGATTTATCTACGCAACTATACTTGCTGCTTTGCTGCTTGCGCTTCCTTTGAATGATCGGATAACGAATGAAACAAGGGATAGCCGGATTGCTAACAGGCTTTCCATGTATGCAGAATGGACTAATAAGAAACTGGCGCCTGTATTTGACCAGGCAGTTCGCCAGACAATGAATAGTCTTACGGTAAATCCTTCATCCACTGAATCAGTCAAGCTCCACTTTAAATATAACAATCCGGTGGCGCGCCCTCATCTCGAGGCAAAAATGCTTGAAATGGTGAATGAAGAACGTGCTAAAGAAGGATTGCCGCCGCTGGAAGCTGACCCTGAACAAACCCGGGTTGCACGCGCACATTCAAAGGACATGTTCGCGAGAGGATATTTTGCACATGAAAACCCTGATGGAAAAAGTCCATTTGACAGAATGAAAGAATCAGGCGTTAAATTTCGAACAGCCGGTGAGAACCTTGCACTTGCTCAAACGCTGGAGATAGCACATCGCAACCTCATGAATTCACCCGGCCACCGCGCTAACATCATGAATCCCGATTTTGGAAGATTGGGAATTGGGATTATGGATGGCGGGTTTTATGGGTTGATGATTAGTCAGGAGTTCAGGGATTAAGAATTTGAAAGCTTGAAGATTTGAAAATTTGAAAATGCCAAGAGCATTGTTATTATTCTTTTCATCTCGTGAAATTTAATACTGATACACAGAATTTGAAAAATTGCCTAAGGGAAAGGGTCGCAGGCATTTTCAAATTCTCAAATTTCCAAATCTTCAAATTATTCTGGTATAATAGTTGGTTTTTATACCTCAGATCAAACTCTATGACATGAAAATCTATACAGCATTGTTCCTCCTTCTTTTTAACATGGTCGTGCTGAGTAGCTGTGGCGCTGTGGAGACTATTTTTAAAGCGGGAATGTGGTGGGCGTTTTTCCTGGTAGGCCTTTTAGTAATTGTAATACTTGTTATTGTTTCAAAGTTCAGGAAGTAAGTATCTTTAAGTTTTTCTTCCGACTTAACAACACTTATGACGAATACCATTACTTTCGCCGGCATTTCCGGAAGCCTTAGAAAAGACTCTTACAATACAAAACTTTTAAAGAACCTCGCGGAACTTCTTCCTGTTGGTGTAAAGATGGAAGTGCTTTCCATTGCTGACATTCCATTATACAATGCGGACCTTGATGTGCCTTCAGCTAAAGAAAGGCCTAAAGCAGTAACGATTTTCAGAGATAAGCTGGCAAATGCGAAAGGAATTGTAATTGTATCACCTGAATATAATTATTCGATTCCCGGAGGGCTCAAGAATGCAATCGATTGGGCTTCGAGGGGAGAAGATTCCCCATTGATCCGAAAACCGGTAGCCGTAATGGGTGCCACTCCCGGTAACTGGGGCACCGTTCGTATGCAACTCGCGTTTCATGCGGTGTTCCAATTTCTTGATATGCGACCTGTGCTTAAGCCTGAAATTCTTGTGGCACAGGCAAAAGACAAGTTTGACAGCCACGGCTTCCTCAAAGATGAAAAAGCCAAGGAACTAATCAGAAAAAAGCTGGAGGCTTTGAAGAATCTGGCAATGCAGGCATGATTTTTTAACTACTAATTCTACCCCGTTTTTAAAACCTTATCCGGTTGCGGGAGAGCATTGCTTTTAACTACAAAATGTATTACCATGAAAAGCACAAAACAAAAAATAAATCGACGCGAAACTGACCTGCCTGATACAAAGAATGACAGGGAAAAAATGCGACCTGAAGAAACGGAAATAGAACTACCTGATGTAAAAGATATTCCGGGCCAGGAACACATACAGGTGCCTCCTCTGGGTGAACTTGCAGATACTACCATTTCATCTTCAGATGAAGAAGGTAATGGCCTGCTTGATGATGAAAGGGAAGAATCAGCTGATCCTTTTTATTCTGATGTGAGCCGTGAAGAAAAGTCAGTACTGCAGGACGCCGCAGATAAACTGCCTACTCGTGACCAGGAAAACCTTGACAGGGCCAAACTTGACAAGCGCGATGAGGATGGTGTGTTGCTGAATGAAACCTCCAATCAAAGCGGAAGCGATCTTGATGTGCCCGGCAGTGAAGCTGACGATGAAAACGAAGCCATTGGCGAAGAAGACGAGGAGAATAATTCATATAGCATGGATGGGGAGGATGAAGACGAAAGTATCTCGAAGGGGACATAACAGGCATTTCCGTTTTCCCCGCGGCAGGCACGCGATTTCCGATTTCAGACCATGGCGATTTGAGTGTTCCCGGTGGCTGGCAGAATTAGCTATTTAAACATTAGCCGAAAAAGTTTAGCTGAATATCCCGGGTTATAAAGGAATACAGTTTGCCCGCAGGAAGCGGGGCAAACTGAAAACTTTATTAATTCATTTTCGCCAAAATAATTTTGGTTTGCGAAAGATTATAGGCTTCGTCCAGCACGGCTAACATATTTGTCCATTTAGAACTTTCGAATTGTGAGGCCTTGTACATCTTCTTAATGTCAATCACCAAATTCTGCCCTTCAATAGCTGCCGTGCTTGTAAATGTGCCGCACTCATTGTTCACATTCTTATTCAATGCTTCCAGTCCTTTAATTGTATATCCCTGCGGTATAGGCATTACGATATGCCAGAGAAGTTTTCTCGGGTAATGCAGGTTAATGGGCACCGTTCGGTTCCGCTCATCCTTACCAATCTTTGGCTGGCTGCCAATTAATACCGGCAGTGACAGCACTATGTCTTCACCCGCAACGGCTGTGAGACCTGAAAGAGTAAAGTTTTCATTATACCTGATCGAACGCTTACGACTGTTCCTTCCATCCTGTTGCAGGCGGAAAAGCTGATAATCTTCTACCTTCGTTCCATATTCAGTTTCAGCCATTGCCTTCATCATCTTCGGCTTCTCTTCTTTCCATTCCTTCTTTTCCTTGTTAAATTCTTCCATTGCTTTGGCCTGGGCATCGTCTGACATTCCGTCCCACATGCTTCCGCCATCAAAATTCCTGTAATCACTTTCCATGAACGGTGTAAGTGCGATCACGTCATCTATGATAGCGTCTCTCACGAGCCCTTTGGCTTCAACCGTTTTCTCTACCTGCAGGTTGACGAACGCGGTATCAAGAGTTGCCCTGATCTGCGTGGCAATCACGTTTGCAGATGTATCTGACAGAGGGATTACATCAGCAACGGCGCTTTTTTCATCATCATAACTAAACCGAATACACGCATTACCATCGAGCTGTAAGGGAATTTCTTCGGGATTCAGGTGTTCACCCGGGTTCGCGTAATATTTTCCTTTATACTTTATCAACCAGGCAATTTCCTGTGTAAAGGCAACTTTTGAAAGCTGTGTCCTGAGGTTGGAGGTGGTAACGATGATCTCATGAGGAATCTTCTTTTTATCCAACAGACCAGAAAACACTTTGGCGAAAGCAAAATCACTCCAATTGCCATAGAGGGTTTGGCCCCGAATGGAATAATACGCCTTGCGCACATAGTCAGCTTCCGCTGATTCAGTGATGCCCCGTTTCTTCATTGACTTATACATGGAGGAAATAGTATTGTCAATACTTGAGCTAAGCCCGGCGGTATAATCTCCGGTGCTTTGCAATCTTGATGGATTGAACCAGAATGCCTTTACTTTATCTGCCAGTTCTTCGCTGGTGAGATCGCGCTTCATATCAGCTTCATCATTGAACCAAACAAAGTTTTTGCTATTGCTCCTTGCATAGATCACCTGGAATTTGATGGATGGCTGTTCCACGTATTCATTTACGTACCTGGTATCCACCAGCTTTTCGCGGTTATCATCAACCCACCTGTATACTTTCTTTCCTCCGGTGCTGGTCTGTGTAAAATCTGGAGCTCCTTTCAGGCTGCGATAACCAATGTAATATTTATCATCCTGAGTAACCACTTCAATGATCTGCCTGGCAACAGGCATATCGCGGTTACATACATAATACACCGGTTCAAATTCTTTATAGCTGGGGTTATTGGTATAATTCTGGGTATTGAAATTCTTGAACTCGTATTCAATAATATCGCCTTCTTCCAGGTCAGGCACCGCAAGTTTAAAATAAGTGGGCCGATAATAAGTGCTGAACCGCTCATCAGTGTAACTGCGAAAAACGGAAGGAACCGATTTCACATCCTCCACCTTTACAGCATCTGTAAGTTCTACAGGGGTAATGCTGCCATCTTTCTTAATCACTCTTGCCGCAAAAGCATCACCTTCTGCAGATAGCCTGAAATAAATAATTGAATATTGTTCAAGCGCGAACTTATCACGAAGTAAAATCTTCCTGCGCTCGGTTTCTTCAACTAATATCTTCGTTTCATTTCTGGCGTTGGCATAGTACAATGAAGCCCCAAAAGTGGGCAAGGCAAATATTGCACCCCATATATTTCTACCAATTCTCTTTCCCGCACTTAGCCCTTTCTTATCAAAGTCAAACATCGTCTTCTGGCAAAGTATAACAGCGCTTTCCGATTGCCATTGGCTAATGGAAGGGTTAACCTGGAAATCAGGATCCTCATCTTTCAATAATGGATTTTCCTTTAGATTCTTTTTAATGTTGTTAAGTTCTTTGGAAGTGATCCGTTGTTGTGCAATTGCACATTGAGTAATGCAGGTGAGCATTAAAAAGGCGACAAGTATTCTCATAATATGAGGTTTGGGGTGCGGTGGTTATTTTAGTTCGATCGTTATATTCTGGCGATTGAATTCGCGGATCTTGCCAACGAAGGCCTTCCAGTCGCCAAACTCATTCTTATAAATCACCGGCGAGTTAAGGCTGAAGGTTTTTTTCAACACAATCTTATTTCCTTCGGTGAAATAGCTGGCTTCCAGGTTGTTTTTTTGAAAAGCTGCCTGGAATTTTGCGGGCAATGACTTTGCGCTGGCATTTGCCGGCAGCGAAAGCGTGATCTCATCTTTGGCTACGAATACATTGTCAAGGTCAAGCGGGTTTTCCCTGTCCGCATCAGGTGAAACATTGGCAATAGAAGAAGGAACGAAGTCGATGCTGGTGTAATATAATTTTTCAACCTGGGTTACCTGGTTGGTTATTTCCACATCTCCTTCAATCACGATAGGAATGTCACGATCAGAGAAATCAGACGTCTTTACATTTGTGGCTTCTGCATTGTTACTTCCCAGCTCAACCATACTGCGAATAAAATTCTTGCGCTTATCGGCCGGAATGCTGTTATACAGATTATGGAAATAATTCCTGGCTTCGCCATCAAAACTCAGCGAAACCCTCCCCGTGATCTTGTTGCCATTAAGCGAAAGGTTTGCACGGGTGAGCAAAAGATTTTCTTCCATGTTAGGTGCCGGTACCGGTTCCACCTTGTAAGTATCGCCATGCTCCACTAACACACTCTTGCCCTGGATGCGATATGCATTCTTTCCAAGAGCCGCATATTTTTCCGTGCCATCAAGAAAATAGGTTTTGCCATTATGGTAAAGCACGGATATGGCATGATTGTCCACACATAGCGATTGAATTTCCGTTCTGTCATACGGTATATCACGTGTACCCACCCATGCAAAATGGGCATCATAACCGGCAATCTTGAGCATCTCCGTAAGAATGTTCGCCATCCCCTTGCAATCACCATACTTGTTCTTGAATACTTCCTGTACGGTTTGTGGAACGAATCCTGAATATCCTTCTTCAAATGCTATGTACCGGATATTATCCTGCACCCAGTAATACATTGCTTTGATCTTTTCCTCGTCATTTGCTTTTCCCGCCGTCAGTTGTGACACCTGGGTTTTCAATACGTCAGTATTATTATCCGCTTTTTTATAGAGATAATTATACCACGCATACATATCGTCAAGTGTCTTGAACCCATTATAGGTGGTTTTGTCAACTGTATAACTCCTTACGGTGATTACCAGGTGAGGGAGGTAATAAGGCCGCCCGAGGGAGGAAGGTTCTTGTTTTATAGGTTTAATATTATCATACGTGTAAGTATACACCGTCATGTTCTTTTCTTTTTTCACCTCTTTCCTGATGCGGTAGGCGGGTGAGAAATTTTTCTCAATTATGTCAAGTTCAAGCCAGGAAGGCACTTTAAAACTGACGGTATGTTTTAACACGGGAATACCATGATGAAAGAAAATGCGGGTAAGGTACTTTGCATCAGTGTAGTCATAATTATAGAGAAACCTGCAACGCTGCCCTGCTTCCTCTGCCCGAAAGCCATACCACAAACCATAGTTATCATCGAGGAAAATGCTCTCGTCAGTGAGGGACACTTTTTCCGGAGGATACTTCTGGCTCTTGAATTTATTTTTGTAAAAAATCTGGAAGTCGTAATCATCAGGCCTTACAAACTGGTTATACGGCAGGAGGTAGCCGATGACCGCCTTGTTTTCGATGGCTACCATTTCAACCGTACCATCTTCTTCTGCTGTAACCACCGGCGTTCCGGTGATTCCTTTGGCGGTCTTGAAACTGAATTCCTGCTGAATCAGCGAGGCTCCGAATTTTGCTTTCTTTTCGAGCCTTTTTAAAGACCCTGCCTGCATGGATCCTTCTCCATCAGCGGTTTGCAATTGAGCGCGCATCATTAACGAACACGCCATAAGCAGTAGAAACAAGCCTTGCTTTTTCATAAAGTAGTTTTGGGTGCTGCAAACATACAACGGAAGGGCTGGTTTTTGAAGTTTGTGGGAAAACCGTAAGAGGAATCGGTCAATATCGTTCAATTTCGTTCAAGACCGCTCAAATCGATCAAGACCGTTCAACCCGTTCATCATGAACATTTTAAGATAAGGGTAGGCTGCATCCGTTTTCGGAACGAAATTTTCAGTAAATAGTAGCATGCCTGATACACAAACTATTCTCTTACGGCTGGGGCTTGCCATACTGTTGGGAGGCATTATTGGTATGGAACGGGAGTACCGTGATAAATCCGCGGGGTTTAGAACGCTCACACTTATTTCGATTGGTTCCTGCCTTTTCACGCTGGTTTCATTTATGCTCACTTCCGGAACCGATGACAGGATTGCATCTAACATCGTTACAGGAATAGGTTTTTTAGGAGCAGGAGTAATCTTTAAGAGTGAAAAAGGAGTGAATGGTCTCACCACCGCAGCATCCATCTGGGCAGTAGCTGCATTAGGCATGGCGGTTGGATCCGGCTTTTATACCATGAGCATTGCGAGTTGCCTGGCTATTCTCTTAATACTTATTTCATTTAATCCCATTGAGACCTGGCTCGACAGGGTTAATAAGGAAAGAACTTACCGCATTGTGACGCCGTTTGAACCATCCATTGTGCAGAAGTTCGAAGCCACACTGAAGCAATGCGGGCTTTCGCATCGACCGGTGAAACGCATGCGCTTTGGAGATAAAATGCAAATGCAATGGAAAGTGCGCGGAAAAAGAAAAGCGCATGACCAGTTCATAGAAAAAATATTAAATGATAAGGGGATCACTGAATTTGAATTCTAGTCATCCTCATCGTCAGGCGATGCCTGGCTCTCCGGGATAATGGGTGCCATTCTTCGTTCTCCAATTTGCTGGCGCCACATGGCGTAATACAAGCCTTTTCGCGCCAACAATGACTCATGGTTGCCTGACTCCACTATTCTACCCTTTTCAAGTACATAAATAACATCCGCATGCAGGATGGTTGCAAGCCGGTGTGCAATTAAAATAGTAATGGGATCGCGTTGCCTGGAGATCTCCCTGATAGTTTCCGTTACCTTTTCTTCCGTTAACGAATCGAGCGCAGAACTGGCTTCATCAAAGATAAGCAGTCGTGGATGACGAAGCAGGGCCCTGGCAATGGCTACGCGTTGTTTTTCGCCGCCTGACAACTTTACCCCGCCTTCCCCAAGCAGCGTATCCAATCCGCGGCCGGAGCGACTCAGAATACTATCGCAAGAGGCCTGGTGCAAGGCATGAAGCATTTCCTCATCTGTTGCGTCTTGCTTTACAAACAGCAGGTTGTCCCTGATGCTTCCATAAAACAATTGGGTATCTTGTGTCACGAAACCAATTTGCCTTCTTAGATCATTATACCTGATCTCAGGTGCTGGCACATTATTAATATACACAGTTCCCTCGTTAGGAACATAGAGCCCAACCAGCAATTTCACGAGAGTTGATTTTCCTGCGCCTGAGGGGCCAACAAACGCGATGGTTTCACCGCTCCTGACCTGGAAAGAAATTCCATCAATGGAATTGATGGTAGCTGATGAATGTTTGAATACCACGTTTTCAAACCTGAGTGATTCCAGATTGCCAATCTCAACCGGCTCCACTGGACGCGCTTCAACAGGCCGTTTCATTAATTTATCGAAATTCATGATAGAAGCTTCCGCCTCCCGATAGGAAAGGATAATATTCCCCAGGTCCTGCAAAGGACCAAAGATGGAGGTGGAAATAAATTGCATGCTGATGAGCTCTCCCGTAGTCAGTACATCGCGAAAGATAAGCCATAACAAAATGAAGAGAATGGACTGGCGCAACAGTGTGAGCGCAGAACTTTGAAGAAATGATAAAACCCGAACCTTTTTTACTTTCTTCATTTCGAGGTCAAATATTTTTTTGGTATGCCCTCGAAGTCGTTTTATTTCGGGGTAAGTAAGACCAAGGCTCTTCACCAGCTCTATGTTTCTTAATGATTCAGTGATGAGGCCTGACATCTGGTTCGTTTCTTTATTGATAGAACGTTGTAGTGTTTTTATTTTCCTGCTTAATAATCCTGTGAGTCCGCCAAGAATAAATACGCCAATGAAAAATACGGGTATCAACAGCCAGTGTTTAGTGATGGCATACCAGATGAGAAATGCAATTCCTATCAGGGAGGAGAAAAGAATATTGATGAAAGAATTGATGAATCTTTCGGTATCAGTTCTTACTTTCTGAAGGGTGGAAAGTGTTTCACCGCTGCGTTGACCTTCAAATTCCTGGTAAGAGAGGCGTAGTGTCTGGCGCAACCCATCATTGAAAATCTGCATTCCGAATTTCTGCACAACGAGTCGCATCACATATTCCTGGAAACTCCTGGCGAGGCGTGCCAGCAGTGCAATGGCCACGGCAACGATCAACCAGAAAGTTACCCCATTGATTAATTCAGACCTTGTCTTTCCCTGCGGATTCATAGCATATTCATCAATGATCTTTCCAAAGATCAGCGGATCTACCAGGGTTAATAACTGAGCGGTTGCTGCGAGAAGCAGGGCCAGGAGGATTAACCAGCGATGGGGATGAAGGTAAATCCAGAGGATTTTCATGGGGTAAAGGTAACTTTAAACGATTTCTCCTCTTTCAGTGGCAGACAATTTTCCGTTCTCCGTTTTCCGTTGGCAAGAACCCGCGTGAATGATGTTTTATTTGGAAAATGAGAGTTAGTGCAAATAGGTTTGCAGTACCTGGTAGTTTACTTAATTCTCCAACAAATAAGGGAAAGAAACAATAAAATGTTTCTTTCCCTTTCCAATTATTTAAAAAGCCAACTCTTAAAAATAACAGATAAGCTTTTTAAACTGACACGGTTCGGAAAACTGAAAACCGAAAACGTTATAGCTATCTGTCAAAAACCTTCCTCCGTTGCCCGCTATTTCCCCTCTCCTGCTGTTGACGTTGCGGTTGCGAACGTTCCGCACGTGGAGCTGACTGGCGCTGGATAGTACGGTTATTTCTTGCTTCCGTATTTCTTTCCTGTGACCTGCGCTCAAATACATTCCTTTCCTGCCTGGGTTGTTGCTGTTGTCTTACTCTCGGTTGCTGCCGCGGCTCCACAGCTTCCCGGCGGGGTTGCGTTGTACGAGGATTCGCTTCTGAATTTTGCCTGCGTTGCGGTCTGTCAAATACATTTCGTTCATTACGATCGTTATTGTTTCCACGCTGCTGATTGCGTACTTCAGGCTCCTGGTTTCCGCGATTATTGCGGTCAAAAACATTGGGTGATCTTTCCGCATTTGCCTGGCGCTGCCTTACCTGGTCATTACGACGGTCGAATACATTATTGCGCCTGTCATTATCATTATTTCCTCTAACCGTATTTCCATTAGCCTGGCCATTTCTTTCATAACGGGTGATATTGCGTGGCGCAAACCGGCGATCATTGTCGCGCTGTACGGAAGGCCTGAATACAGCAACTTCATTGTTACGTACTCTTGTACGGCCCGGTCTTGATGATTCCCTGAAACGAACGGGAGTTATCCTGCCTGCATATCGCTCGGCTTCCTGCCTGCGCGGGCCATTATAAAATACGTTGTTTCTTCTACCATAATTATTATTAATGATAGTAGTGTTATTGATAATAGTAACATTCCTGCTTCTATCTATATAATAGTTATGAATTCTTGGAGAGCTGATGTAGCGACGCGGAGCGAAACACCAATAATCAACGGGAGGATTATATCCACCAAAACCGATATTGATATTGATGTTGAAGCCTGGTCTTAAGGGTGCCCAACCATAATAATCACCACCGTGTCTCCATGCTACCCAGGCTGGTGCCCATTCATACCCGGGAACCCAAACCCATCCGTAATAGGGATCATGCAACCAGCGTCCGTAGTGAAAAGGTGCCCATCCCCAGGAGTAATCGGAAACCCACATCCATTCATATTCATCTGACCAAATCCAGTGACCATTGGTGCCATAGGGCCTGAAGTCAGCGCCCGCATTTGGCGCCCATACGTAGCCATGTTCGGGATAGTCAATCCATCGTCCATGCGGACTCAATTCATCATAAAAAGTCTGGTAAGAAACACTAACGCCAACCTGCGCGGATGCGGAGTTGGGGAATGAACCGCCTAGCATTACCAGGAGGGCAAGGGCGGCCATTTGTAAGATTCGCTTCATGGATTAAATATTATTTGTTTTCAATAGCAAGTGACCTGGATAACAGGATCAAATTACACTCTTATGACGCCATTTCAATGCCGAACGGGTTGCACGGAAGCCAAAAAACGGGTGATTTATGCTACGTTTAACATAGATCCGGTTGTTCGTTCCCAGTTTTCTGTTTTCCGTTGTCAAAACCTGATTACCTGAGGTTTTTTGTTAATTCGGAAAGCGCGTCAGCGTGTCAAATTTTTACCAGATAATTGAAGACGATACCTTGAAAGATCTTGAACACTTGAACGAAATTGAACGACATTGAACGGTCTCGAATGACCCTGGACCACCACCATTAATCATCGTTTTTTCCTAATTTCATTCCTCAAACTCCCCGTTATGGATCAGCGCATCATTAACCTGTACGATGAGTACACGCACAAGCCTCTTCCCCGCAATGAATTTCTGAAAAGGTTAAGCATCCTGGCTGGAGGAACGGCTGCGGCGATGGCCATATTACCGCTTATTGAAGTGAACGCGGCAAATGCGGCGGTGACCCCCGCAAATGATCTTTTCACGGAAAGAATAAACTACCCGGGCGCGAAAGGTGATATGCAGGCGTATGTGGCGCGGCCAAAGGATGATAAGCAATACCCCACCGTACTGGTAATTCATGAAAATCGTGGTTTGAATGCACACATCGAGGATGTGACCAGGAGGGCCGCATTGGCAGGATTCCTTGCAGTTGCACCCAATGCACTTTCGCCGCTAGGAGGAACGCCTGCAGACGAGGATGAGGCGAGAGCAAAATTCCAGCAATTGAATGCGGAAGATAATTTGACAAATTTCATAAAAGCGTTCGATTACCTGAAAACGAGAAAGGACAGCAATGGAAATTTTGGATGTGTTGGATTTTGTTGGGGCGGGGCCATGTCAAATAATCTCGCAGTAAACGTTCCTTCACTAAAGGCAGCAGTAGCCTTTTATGGAAGACAGCCAAAGGAAGATGATGTACCTAAGATCAAGGCAGCCGTTCAATTACACTACGCAGAAATGGATAAGGGAGTAAACGCAGGGATAGAAACTTACGAGGCCGCATTGAAAAAACATAACATTTCTTACGAACAATATATTTATCCAGGCGTTCAGCATGCATTTCATAATGATACTGCGCCAACACGCTACAATGAAGCCGCGGCGAAACTCGCCTGGCAGCGTACAATTGATTTTTGGAAGAAGCACCTCGTGTGATGCAATAATTACTGATCCGTCCCGTGGAACTTAAAGATTATTATAAGATCCTGGAATTACCTCCTTCGGCAACGCTGAAAGAAATCAAGTCAGCTTACCGCAGGCTTGCGCACCAGTTTCACCCTGATAAAAGGAACAACGATCTCTACGCTGCAGCTCAATTCAATATCATTAAGGAAGCATACGAGGTACTTACAGATCCCGCCAAGAAGGAACATTATTTACAAAATCGCTGGTATGCGAATGCTGCCGGCCAAAAAACGCATCATGCCCCGCTGACGCCGGTAACCATCCTGCGAAAAGCGCTATTACTTGACAAGCATATTTCGCAGCTTGACGTATATCGCACTGACAGGAATTCAATCAGGGAAGAAATATCCAAAGTGCTGTCAGATGAAAATATTCAAACTCTCAACAGGTTCAATGAAGGTGAAATAAACAATGTAATTGTCAGAACCCTTTCAAAAAGCTTGTTACTATTACCCCATGGTATGGCAAAGGAACTGGCATCATTGTTACACAGGGTAAACGTGGAAGTTGTCACTACTGATTTTATCAATCATAACCTTCGCAAATCAGACAGGGATGACAAATGGAATCGCATTCACCCTTACGTGATCATTACTATTGTGATTCTGCTTTGTATGCTGATCTATGCGCTTAGTGGTTAAGGGTATTTAGATTCATCTCCTTTCGAGAGTAAGCTCTCTATTTTATGCATGAAGCCGGAAACAGGACCTTCCATTTTATTAGTACGATCATCAAGCGTTTCATCTTCCATTAAATAGCCCATTTGCATGGCTGCGGGAAGATGGACCAGGATACTATGCCGCTGGGTATCCATATACGTTCTTACTCCATTACAGGTAGGAGGTTGTGGTACAGCGCTACGAATTACGCTCACGGCCTCATCTGCAATTCTTTTCATGGCGGCTTCCGCTTCAGCAGCTGGAAGGCCGGCATAAAGGGCAACTTTGTCCACAGCGCCCTTCTCTTTTGTTTCGAAAATCAGGTTCAGCCAGCCTTCTGAACCGGCTCGGCCAAGCAATTGGTTGCATCCCTCGTCAGTCCTGCTAAACTTATAGATACAGGTTAACACGGCAGGTATCGCAGCCTGCGCCAGGCGTTGGGAGGATTGTCGGGGCAACTGGTCAGGGGTTTCCTGGATATTCGGGTCAATCTTTTGCAACGCGGGATATCCAAGATTTTTTTGAATGGTATCAATCAGATGGGTAGCCATAAAATTGTTTCTATTAGAGCTAAAAAAACTGTGCCATAAACAGGCTGGCTGCGTTTGAGGCGTAATCGCTTCTTTATCTTTGCAGTATATGCATTATGTTTCAGCAGAAGGACTCACGAAAAGCTTTGGCATTATCCCCCTTTTTGAGAATATTTCCTTTCACATCGAGGAAGGCGACAAGATCGCATTGGTGGCCAGGAATGGCTCGGGCAAATCAACGCTTCTTAGAATTCTTGCCGGAAAGGAAACGGTGGATGAAGGAAAACTCAGGATTCACAAAGATGTTGATGTGGTCTTGTTTGAACAGGAACCTACCTTCATCGATCATCTTTCGGTGCTCGATAATATTTTTTATCATGATCATCCAATGATCAATGCCATCAAGAATTACGAGGCCGTAAGCGAAGAAAATGATGCCGCTAAATTGACCGAGGCCATCATACGCATGGATGAACTTGGCGCATGGGATTTTGATGCGAAGGTGAAACAGGTGTTGAGTAAGTTAAACATCCATCACCTTAATCAACCGGTAGGCACACTAAGTGGTGGCCAACGTAAACGAATAGCGCTTGCAAAAACCCTTATCGATATTGGCTTCGAACACAAACATGTGTTGCTGATAATGGATGAACCCACTAACCACCTCGACGTGGAAATGGTGGAGTGGCTGGAACATTACCTTGATAAAGAAGATGTGACGTTATTGCTTGTTACCCACGACAGGTATTTTTTAGATACGGTATGTCGCGAGATCTGGGAAATGGAAAACAGTACGCTCTATGTATATAAAGGAAATTATGAAAACTACCTGGAGCGAAAAGCCGCAAGATTAGAAAGTGAACAGGCAAGCATTGATAAGGCGAGGAATACCTACCGAAAAGAACTGGAATGGATGCGAAAACAACCCAAGGCGCGCACCACCAAGAGCAAGAGCAGGCAGGATAATTTTTATGAAGTTGAAAAAAAGGCGAAGAAGAAAATAGAGGACCAGCAGGTTCAGTTGCAGATGAAAATGAACCGGCTCGGCGGAAAAGTGATTGAACTGAAGAAAGTGTATAAAAGTTATGGTGAAAAAATAATTCTGAAAGGTTTCGATTACACTTTTAAAAAAGGCGAACGCATTGGTATCGCGGGAAAAAATGGAGTTGGAAAATCAACATTCATCAACATATTGCAAGGGTACGAACTGCCGGATAGTGGTAAAGTGAATGTTGGAGACACTGTAGTGTTTGGCAACTATTCCCAGCAGGGCCTGGTGGTAAAGGAAGACATGCGCGTAATAGAATACGTGAAGGATATTGCAGAGCATTTTCCGCTTGCAGCGGGAGGTTCTCTCAGCGCGGCTCAGTTCTTACAACTATTCCTTTTTGACCCTGACAAGCAGTATACCTTTATCAGCAAATTGAGTGGAGGTGAAAAGCGAAGGCTGCATCTTCTTTCCATATTATTCCGAAACCCTAACTTTTTAGTACTGGATGAGCCAACAAATGACCTCGATCTTCCAACCCTGAATGTGCTCGAAACTTTTCTCAGTGAATTCCCGGGTTGCCTGGTAATAGTATCGCATGACCGGTACTTCATGGACAAACTGGTTGATCACCTGTTCATATTTGAGGGAGATGGTAATATCCGCGATTACCCCGGCAACTATAGCCAGTATCGCCAATGGGTGCGAGAGCAGGAGCAATTAGAATCACTGAAGCCTATAGAAAAACAACCAGCTGCAGAAAACGCAAACCCAGGCAACAAGCCTGAAAAGAAAAAACCGAGTTTCAAGGAAAAAAGGGAATTCGAAGAATTGGAAAAGGAAATTGCCGCCCTTAATAATGAAAAGGCTTCTATTACCGTGAAATTGGAAGACAATACAACACCGTTTGATGAATTGCAACGACTTTCACAACGTATTGGTGAAGTGCAAAATTTACTGGATGAGAAAGAATTGAGGTGGCTGGAGCTTAGTGAATTAGATTTTTAACTAATTGACTAATTGTCTAATTAGAACTCATAATCCGCCCCCATAGAAAAATGATAGGTCGTTTTTGGTGCATCAAATGCAGGCTTCCGATCATGGAGGTAATTCCATCTCATGGAAAGAGCGAAATGTTTTCCGGTCCTGGCTCTAACGACCACCTGGTTTAGCACCCTGAAATCACTGAATTTTTTTAATAAAGGCTGGTAGAACGTGGTGCTGATGATCTCCACTATATCATTGGGAACAATGGTGAACGAAATATAGCTGCTGCTTCGGAGGTCATTATGAATGAATGCCGGTTTGCCTAATTCCTTTTCATGCTCATACATCACCAGGCTGGCTGCGTATAACCTAAACGCATGTGTGGAACATATTTTGAAGCGGGGACCTGTGCCCAATAAAAATCTTGAGTCAATGCGGGTAACAAAATTACTTTGTGCCTGACCAAACCATTCCCATCGCAGCAAGGCGCTATACTTGCGATTGTAGCGTAGGTGTGCGAAACTATTGGAGATAAATTTTTCGCCGCCGCCGCGAAGAAAGCCATAATCTGCGAGGATCAGCCACAGGTCTTTCTGTGTTTTGTATTGCAGGTGCACGTCTACATCAACAAGCAATATCTCTGCTACATTTTTTATGAAGGAAACACTGGCCCCGGCACGACCCATCCAACCGGTAGTATCAGATTGCATGCGGGAGCTTTCAATGTTTACTATCTGGGCTCCGGAGGCAACGAAAGCAAAGACCAGGATGGCGGAGACAAAGTATTTCCTCGAGATCATGTATTTGAATATTATTCCAAAGATGGAAAAAGCCACGAACGAAAACATACCCAGTTTATAGTACATACCCGGCTTACGCGAAACTTGTTCCCCCAAAAGCGGATTTTCAACGATTTTTTAGAGTGAAAAAAGGTGAAATCAATGACCTAAATAACATTGATATACACCCGATTGACCCATACTTTTAAGCCATAACAGAAACCATCTACTAACGAGGAATTATGCCATGGAACGTTTCTTACCAGGTAGTGAACAAGGTTATCGCAAATTGCGATAACCTATTTTAAAACTTTCAAAACCCAACCGCATGAGTAAACTATCAAAATCACTATTAGTTCCAGGCCAGGTCGTGATCAACAAAATACTCCTGATCAGAGGAAAAAAAGTCTTGACTGGGACCTGGCAGAATCAGGCATAAATCATCCATCGCCTTGAGAAAATAAAAGACCCAGGTTCGTAAATTCTCCAGTCGTTTCCTATTTTCTAATTATCAGGATGGATATTCGTCAGGATAAATGCAGAAATTTACTATCTGTGGAGAAATGGTTTCCCGCAAAATGGCCGGGATACCAGAAAATGCCTTCAATCGATGTTCAAATCAAAAAAATATTGCTTTAGCTTATTGTTTAGTTTCCTTGCGGTGATGGTTAAGGCGCAGGAAGCACTTAATTGGTTTTATCATTCAGACAGTATCAGGGTCACCATAGATAGTGGTACAAATATTTCCATGGCCAACCCGACCATGATTATATTCTATGCCCTGCCCAATGGAAATACAACCGAGCAGACGATTGGTAAGAAAATGGAGCAGGGCGATGACTGGCATTATGACATTCAGCATATTGGTGCACAAACAAGATTCATCCGTCAACAACTGCCTGGTAAGAATATCGTGGTAATCTACCTCGAAAATCACCTGCGCAGCTGGCCAGCCTGGAAACAACGTCATAAGGACTTCATGATTAAGATCCCGGCGCTTATTGATTCGCTGGTTAAAATCATTCCGGGAGAGGCAAAGGAAATCTGCCTCAATGGTCATAGCGGGGGTGGCAGTTTCATTTTTGGTTACCTCTCCGGAGTGAAAACAATCCCGTCTAACGTCACGCGCATTAGCTTTATCGATAGTAATTATGGGTATGATAGCACCTATTATCCAAAATTAAAGCAGTGGCTCCGCGGCAATAAAGGAACCGCACTGAATGTGTTTGCCTATAATGACAGCGTGGTCATATACCAGGGCAAACCCTTGGTATCTCCTACCGGTGGCACCTGGTATAGAAGCAAACGAATGCTGGCACATTTACAATATGACTTTACAATTGAACTCGTAAGGGATGACAGCCTGGTGGTATATCATTCGCGCGACAAGCGCATACAATTTTATTTTAAGACAAATCCCGAAGGCAGGATCTTTCACACTCAACAGGTAGAGTTGAATGGATTCATACATTCGATTCTTTGCGGAACTGCAAATGACAGTAAGCGGTATGAGTATTTTGGGGTGAGAGGATACTCTGTTAATTAGTTCATTAGTCAATTGGTCAATTAGTTCATTAGTCAATTGGTCAATTAGTGGATTAGTCAATTTGAAAATGGGGATACGTTTGCGACCTGAATATTGAACGAATTGAACGCCTTGAACGATATTGAACTCTTTGCTAACCGTCAAACGTATATTTACTAGTGCATAACCTCTGAATAAAATTAACACCAGTTCCTATTCCTTTATTCTCACCTGCTTGCACACCCTATTTAACTTCTATCGTAAAACTCCTATATGCTGAAACATTGCAAGTACAAAAATTCTTTCTACTTTGGTATTCTGATTCGAACCCAATTCCTGCGATAAACAACTCCAGTATCCGGATTGTTAACTTAAATCGTACCCCCATGAGCAGGAAATTTACTCCGGAACAAGCCTTAATTGACCGATTACTTTCTGATGACGCGCTTGCGTTTGAAGAACTCTCCAGACGCTATTGTTATTCTCTTTATTCTTATTGCATGAGTAAGCTGCATTCTGAAGAAGACGCACGCAGGATCGTTCGTAACCTGTTTATCTCTCTTTGGGAAGACCGGTATGCCATTCCCGCGGACTTCTCGCTTTCTCTTCATCTCTATACGGAGGTAAGAAAAGCTGTAGTACAATGCATCAATGCCAAGCTTAACCACAATAAGGACCTTCCTAATATAGAGGAAGAAATTATCCCGGGCTTCAGCGCCATTCAATTGCAAAAAGCTAAATACCCGGTCAGGAATGCTGACCGCATAAAATCCAGGTTTCCCCTTTCTGAAGTCAAAAGACAAGGATATGAAGAACTATGGTGGAGCAGGTATTCACCGTCTATCAATCTCAAAGGACTGAGGCATGCGTTTCAAAGCGTGCTTAACCTTTGGTAATCCCATTTTTTAATTCATATCAACTAAACCGTATGACAACAGAAGTACTCCGACAGAAAACAGCCAGGTATCTTTGCGGCGTGGCCGTACCGGCAGAAAAACAGCAGATACAAACCTGGCTCTCCTGCACTGATTCAAAGGCAGAATTAACTCCCGAAGAAAGACAGAAGGTGGAAGATGATATTGTAGCCCAGGTTATGGCCTATGTTGATTCCACGCTCACCTTTCAATCCAAGTCAGATCCCTGGTGGAAAAAGATCACAGCATCTTTCTAACCACTGATATCACCTCTTGCACTTCAATCTTCTCCATGCATTTGAAGTGCCCGAGAGGGCATTTGGAATACCCAATCTTGGAACAGGGCCGGCACCATAGCTTGTTTACCTGCATTATGCGCGAATGAACAAGCGTGTCACCATAATAAGGAGTCATTCCAAACGAGGGAACTGTATTTCCCCAGAGGGAAATGACAGGTTTTTTGAATGCGGCAGCAATGTGCATCAGGCCTGTATCATTTGATACTACGAGCTTCGCTTTGCGAACGAGGTCAGCACTTTCATTCAGGCTAAACCTGCCGCAGGCATTGTACACCTTCACATCATCTACTGAAGCGATCTCATTGCCATTTGCCGCATCTTCTTTTCCTCCCAGCAATATGATGGGGTGATCAAGTTTTTGTGCAAATTCCTTCCACTTATTTACGGGCCAGCGCTTGGTGCCATGTGCCGCTCCTATCACGCAAGCCACGTAACCAGCGTAATGCGCAGCGGGTATGTCGCGCTTTGTAGTTTCTTCACTGGGTGCAATAAAATAATCAAGGCCTTCACCGTCATTTTTTACACCAAAGCTCTTTACCGTATCCAGGTATCGATCAACAATGTGTTTTTTGGGCAAGACGTTAAGCTTAATGCTCGTGTAAATGTATTTTTCAATGTTCAGCTTATAGAATGAAAATGCTTTTACACCAAGCGCTTTCTTAATACGCAGCGTTTTCACATTGTGGTGAAGGTCAATGATGTAATCATACTTTTCTTCCTTCAATTCATGCACCATCAATTCCCAGCTATGGGCGAGTACGTGAAGCTTATCGATGTAAGGATTGTGTTCCAGGATAGACCGGAATGAATCTTTGACCAAAAAATGAATTTCCGCATCAGGTATTTGCTTCCTCATGCAACGAATGACAGGTGTGGTCAAAACAATATCGCCAATTGATGACATGCGGATAACCAGGAATTTCTTCCGCCTGCCTTCGCCTGTTACGCTCAATTGATTGGCTTCCGTTGCTTCAATCACCATTCCTTCGGGGTTTTATTTTTCTACAAAATTCAGGTCTTTGTTGAATGTTTCTCTTGTCATTACTGCAGCAACGATAGTTATCGCCATAATAATGACTGCGGCGTAAATTCCACCGTTAATGTAGCCGACGCCGGGAATTTCCCTAAGCCATTGAAATAAAGGAAGAATAAAAATGGCGAGCATTCCTCGCACCATATTGGGAATGGTGGTAGCGGCAGTAGCACGGAGATTGGTACCAAATTGCTCCGCCCCCATGGTAACGAATATCGCCCAGAAACCAGTTCCAAATCCAAGGCCCGCACAAATCCAGTACATTTTGGCAGCGGAACCGTTCCATTGGATGGTGAAGAATAATACCATGAAGAGTGCGGTAATGCCATAGAAAAGATAGAGGGCTTTCTTCCGGCTCCTGAACCACTGACTCACGAAGCCAATGAGTATGTCGCCTACCGATATGGCTGCGTAGGCGTACATGATCGCTTTACCGGGGTTGATGGGCTCTTCAATCCCGAATTGTTTACCGAACTCGCTGGAAAAAGCAACCAGTACGCCAATGACGAACCATGTAGGCAGGCCGATTAAAATACTACAGATATACTTCCTGATGCGCTCCTTATTATTGAAAAGCATGAAGAAATTGCCGCGCTGCACATCCTGCTTCTTTACTTCATGAAACATACCTGATTCAAACACGGAAATGCGTAGTATCAGCAGAAGAAATCCCATTCCTCCACCAATATAAAAACAGGTTCGCCAGTGAAATCTTTCACTCATGAAGTAGGCGACAACGGCTCCCATTAAACCAATGCCTGCCACCAAGGACGTAGCAATTCCCCGTTTTTCTTTTCGCACGAGCTCTGAAACAAGAGTGATCCCGGCGCCTAATTCACCTGCAAGCCCCAGGCCGGTAAGAAAACGAATCCATTTATATTGCTCTACATTCTCCACAAATCCATTCGCAATATTGCCGAGTGAGTAAAGAATGATGGAGCCGAATAACACACTTAGTCTTCCGCGCTTATCTCCTATTACCCCTGAGATGATTCCTCCTATCAACAATCCCCACATCTGCCACTGGAGAATAGCTTCACCTTCTACAAGAATCTGGTCAGGCGTAAGATGTAATTCCTTCAGACTGGGAATGCGTATAATGGCAAACAGGAGGAGATCATAAATGTCAACAAAATAACCCAGTGCGGCCACCACAACGGCCACATTGAAAATGGAAGTATTCCTCTTAGGCTGCATTTTTTGAAATGATTATGCTATCGGATCTTCCGGCGGAGGAACAACCGGCTTTTTTGCAAAAAACAATTTATACAAAACCGGTAGAGTTGTTACCAGGATAATTCCGATAGTAATGGCTTCTATGTGATCCTTCAGGCTGAATCCAAACCTGCGTTGTACATAAGAATCCAGGAAGTAGCCTCCCAGCATCATGGAACTCACCCAGGCAAGACTGCCGGCAATGTTATAGAATATGAACGCGGGTCGCTGCATCTTTACAATGCCTGCTACAATGGGTGCAAACGTGCGTACAATGGGCAGGAATTTGGCGAGGAAGATCGTTGCTTTTCCATATTTGTTATAGAATTCCGTAGCACGGAGCAAATGCTTTCTTTTGAAAAGCCAGGTCTCCTTCCTTTCATATAACAACGGTCCTGTTTTTCTTCCGAACCAATACCCAACAAGGTTACCCAGCACGGAGGCGAGCATTACCATGATAATAATGGAAAGATGCTCCCAGCCAAAACTGGTAGGCGTATCTTGTGGAACGTTTATGAATTTATTGGCAATTTTATCAAGGTAAACACCGGCAGCAAACAACAATGAGTCACCGGGGAAGAAAAAACCTACAAATAAGCCAGTCTCTGCAAATACAACCAGCAGGAGTATGTAGAGCCCGCCATAATCAATGATCCAGTCAATGAAGTTCTGTAAGAACCCGAGCAGTTGTATATCAACGATACTTTCCATGCGAATGATTAAGCTAATTTAATTTTTAGATGTTTATTCAATTATTGCGTTTGCTTCTTTTTCATTGAACGCATGCGCTTTTTTGTCATCGAACTCTCCTTCCCAGCGAGCTATCACACAACTTGCCAGGGTATTGCCTACCACGTTAACTGAAGTGCGCGCCATGTCCATCAATTCATCAATGCCATAGATGGCCATGATAGGCCAGAGGGGAAATTTAAAAGTATCAGCTGTGGCGATGAGGATGACCAGCGAAGCACGGGGAACAGCGGCCACGCCCTTACTTGTGAGCATAAGGGTAAGACCGATCATGAGTTGCTCTCCGATTGAAAGGTCCATGCCGGCAGCCTGCGCCACAAATATGGAGGCAAGCGAAAGATACAGTGTAGTGCCATCCAAATTGAACGTATACCCCGTAGGAATGACAAAGGATACGATCTTCCGGGGAACGCCGAATTTCTCCATGTTCTCAAGTGCTTTTGGCAGGGCGGAATCAGAACTGGTGGTGGCAAACGCGATGGAGACCGGTTCGCGAATCGCCTGGATGAATTTTTTCAAAGGTATTTTGGCCACCCATAGTGCTATGGGCAACAATACAAACAAAAGGAAGGCGATCAGGGCGAGGTACAAAGTAATGAGCAGGAGAAAGAGGTTTTTGAGTACATCAATGCCCAGGTGACCCACGGTAACTGCAATGGCCGCGCCCACCCCAAAGGGAGCGAAGTACATAATGATGTTAGTAAATTTGAACATCGTCTCTGCCAGGCTCTCCGCGAAATCGAGCATGGGCTTCTTCTTTTTCTCATTCAACAGCGCCAGCGCGATCCCGAATATTACGCTGAACAATACGATGGGTAATACATTTCCTTCGTAAATGGATTTAATAATATTCTCTGGGAAAATGTCGATGATATGATCCTGCCAGCCTTTTGGAGGAGTGTCAGGCAGCCTGTTCAACATGCCTTCGGGCATTTCAACTCCCGCGCTGTCCATTATAGAGATAACCTTTGACTGCAATGCTTTCTCGGGTGACTTGGGAAGTTCACTTAATAACTCGGAAGGCACTTCAATTCCTTCTCCAGCCTTTGTGATGTTGATGAACACCAATCCAATCACGAGCGCGATTGTGGTTACCACTTCGAAATAAACTAACGACTTCCATCCCATTCTCCCCACCTGCTTAAGATTGGAGTGGCTGGCAATACCTACTACAAGAGTGGCAAAAAGTAAGGGAGCGACGATTGTTTTAACCAGGCGCAGGAATATCTTACTTAGGAATTGCAGTTCCTGCGAGAAGGGACGAAAGTCGAGACCAATCTCAATACCAATGGCCATTGCCACCAGGATCCAGGTAGTGAGTGAACGCTTGTAAATAGCAAAGAGTACGAGACTGGCAACGAAGATCCAGCGCGATGACATGAGCACCTGCTCATCAAACGCAATGACACCCTTCATATCCAGGAAATGAAGGATCGCAACGATCGTAAATAAAATCAGGCTAAGCAGTCCGGCTTTGCGTTTGTTCATAGTAGCTACTGTAAAATCTCAAAACTAAAGGTTTACTTTCAAAATATGGCAATTTCCTCCTGAAGCTAAATTCTTCCCTTCGTGGATAATTTTATCTCCTTCTGTTAAATATTTATTTACTTTACGCACCTGAAACCAGGGCTTTCGATTAAAAACCAAACTGCATGGGGAAATTTAATAGCGGCGAACTCTGCATTTCATCCGCATCCCGGTACTGCATCGGCGGTTGCAAAAACCTGGCACAAGCATTTTCAAACCGGTCATTTCTATCATACCTGACCAGAAATTTTAATAAATAAGTTATATAAAGTTTTAAAACCCACGTATGAGTTTATTTGTAAGGAAACCTATGAATGCCCTGCTTAATGAAGCGCAGGAAACCGGTAGTCATACGCTTAAGCGCACTCTTGGCGCTGGCGGACTGGTTGCGCTTGGCATTGGCGCCATTATTGGAGCGGGTCTTTTTTCCATTACCGGTATGGCCGCGGCCAATCATGCCGGTCCCGCAATCACTATTTCATTCGTGATTGCAGCCCTGGGATGTTTGTTTGCCGGATTATGCTATGCTGAATTTGCTTCCATGATCCCGGTTGCAGGTAGCGCGTACACATATTCTTATGCCACAATGGGTGAATTTCTTGCATGGATCATTGGTTGGGACCTTGTGCTGGAATATGCAGTGGGTGCCGCTACCGTTGGTATCAGCTGGAGCCGGTATCTCGTTCGCTTTCTTGATGGCTTCGACATTCAGTTACCCACAGAACTAACACTTGGTCCCTGGGACGGAGGTATCATTAATCTGCCTGCCGTATTCATCATTGTTTTAATGAGTTTGCTGTTGATTAAGGGTACAAAAGAAAGTGCATTTGTAAATGGTATCATCGTTGCCCTCAAGGTATCTGTTGTACTTGTGTTCATTTTCCTTGGCTGGCAATACATCAACAATGATAATTACACACCATATATACCTGATAACTCGGGCACGTTTGGCGACTTTGGCTTTAGTGGTGTGATTCGAGCCGCAGCTATTGTGTTCTTTGCCTATATTGGTTTTGATGCAGTAAGTACAGCTGCACAGGAGGCTAAGAATCCAAAACGTGATATGCCCATTGGTATTCTCGGTTCATTGGCCATTTGTACAGTATTGTATATCCTTTTCGCTCACGTAATGACGGGTGTAACCAACTATAAATCATTTTCTGGCCAGGACGGCATTGCGCCCGTTGCGCTGGCGATTGAGCAAATGGGAACGGCTGATGCCAGCGGGGTTGTTCAACCTGATTATCCCTGGCTTAATCGCGCCATCGTTGTTGCCATACTTGCAGGGTACGCTTCAGTGATCCTGGTGATGCTGATGGGCCAGTCCCGTGTTTTCTATAGTATGAGTAAAGATGGTTTGATCCCGCGCATTTTCTCTACAGTCAATCCTAAAACTCAAACCCCGGCCAAGAACAACCTGCTCTTCATGCTCTTTGTAAGTGCATTTGCGGCTTTTGTTCCCGCGAGGGTGGTGGGTGAAATGACGAGTATCGGAACGCTATTCGCATTCATACTCGTGTGTGTTGGCGTATGGGTAATGAGAAGAAAGATGCCTGAGATTCCACGAGCATTTAAGACGCCATTGGTTCCGCTGGTTCCGATTTTAGGAATTGGTGTATGTCTGTTCATGATGGTGTTCCTCCCCATGGACACCTGGATCCGTCTCCTTGTGTGGATGCTCATAGGTATGGATATTTACCTGGCATATGGAGCCAAACACAGTAACCTTGGAAATGGAACTACCAACCGTAAAGGAATGAGGGTGGCCAGGTACACAGGACTCGTGCTTTGCGCGCTACTGATCGTTGCCGGCTTGTTGCACCAATACGTAGTAGGATTTGATACAGACCGAACGCTCCTGTACATTTCCATCGCGTTTGCAGTGATTCATGTATTTGTTTTCGCCCGGAATCTCGGTAAAGCAGAACCTTTGAATTAAGATAATTTTTCAACTGGAACCGCCCCTCGTGGGCGGTTTTTTTGTTTAAGCAATGCTTACTTTTGCGGCAATATTAAAAATACCCGCACCCTGCAGGGTGCGCACCTCATAATCAGATAAACGAATACGATGGGAAGAATTTTCGAAGTCCGCAAAGCCTCCATGTTTGCCAGGTATGATCGCATGGCGAAACAATTCACCAGGATAGGAAAGGAAATCGCTATAGCGGTAAAAGCTGGTGGCCCTGACCCGGCAACGAATGCTGCATTGCGTCGTTGTTTTCAAAATGCCAAGAGCGTGAATATGCCAAAGGACCGCGTGGAAGCTGCCATCAAGCGCGCGCAGGGAAAGGAAATGGAGAATTATGATGAGATTCTTTATGAAGGTTATGGTCCGCATGGAGTAGCGATACTGGTTGAAACGGCAACTGATAACCATGTGCGCACAGTAGCCAATGTGAAGTCGCACTTTAACAAAGGCGGCGGCACGCTTGGCAATAGTGGAAGCGTATCCTTTCAATTTAAGAAAATGGGTGTATTCAAGCTCAGACCTGAAGGGTTGAACATGGAAGACCTTGAACTTGAACTGATAGATTTCGGACTGGAAGAATTAGGCGAAAGCACCAATGAAAATGGAGAAGACATCCTTGTGATTCGAGTAGCTTTCACTGATTTTGGAAATATGCAAAAGGCGCTCGAAGAAAAAGGAATTACTCCCATTTCCGCGGAAGTAGAATGGATCCCCGGCACCACCGTTCCCGTCAATGACCTGCAGGCGGAAGATGTGAGCAAGCTGATCGAAAAGCTGGAGCAGGATGAGGATGTGCAGAAGGTGTTTCATAATATGGGGTAACAGTTTGTTTTGGATTTTGGAATTTGGAATTTGGCATTTGTAATTCCACTTACGCTCGTCAGCTAGTCAGCTCAGCTTTTTTGCAATACCATGGTCTACCAAATTCCAAATTCCTAATCCATTATTGCGTGATCGTCCTCAACTTAACCCTCGCCGGAAAAAACTCAATCCTCGTTATCCTCGTATCATCATTGCAATTATCATCATGGCTCACGTCAGGACCACCGGTATCGCCTACTATATGAAAGAATTTAACCAACGTTCCTTCTACCGGGGGCACCTGCACCACGGTGTTGCCATTATCAATTGATCCCTTCACCAGTGCTGATAAAGCTGATTTTTCGTCAGGCCCATAGCCAAATGCTTTCAATACAGCAGATTTAATATCAGTGTGATCCAGGAAATCATAAAGCACCTTTGCTACATCAGCGCCGGGAACGAGAAATTGAAATCCCCCGGGAGGGCTCATGAACTGTGTGCGCGAAGCTTTATCCGTCACAATGCCCATTATCTTTTTTCCGTAGGGAGCCTCATACACTGTTTTCGTCCAGCTTCCTGTTGTGGTTGTCCAGTCATGCACTGTTTCAGTAGCGCTAAATGTAATGTCAGCCAATAATGAAGTGCTATCCCTGCTGATCCGCAATTTCACTTCCGCTTTTATTCTCGGGCCGTGTCCATCAAATTCACGGTCACCACGGGTAAGCCTGTTAGGACAAAGCCATTCATTAATGTCTTCCAGCGTTACAGTTGTAACTACGTCTGGTGAAACGGTAAGATTTTTCGGACGAACCACGGTTACTGCACGTATGGAATCCTTTCTGGTGGCTAGTGGCTTGAGCTTGGTTGACAATTTCTTTGCAGGAACGGTATTTCGCTTTTCACCAATGATCTTTTCCTGCGCTATTACCAGTGTTGAAATAAGTGAAAGGCAGGTCAAAAAGAAAGTAATTTTCTTAAACATGTTTATGATTTTTGATTATGATTAGATGTTGATGAACCGCATCACAGCCTGATGATCTCCGTGATAAAACCGGCAGCCTTTGCGAGATTCTTATTCTTCGCAGTTTTCCTGTTCATCATGAGTTTGGCATCAGTGATGATCCTGTCTTTCTTAATCTTAAACTTGCTTACCAGGTAGGCTTTGATGCTTTCGGCTCTTAGCTTAAGGGCATCTTTGTTTATTATTGAATTATCTGCGCCGTGACCCATGTTTATTTGCACATCGAGGTTAGGATCCTGTTGCATGGCCTGGCCCAGTTCGTCAACCAGTGCTGCTGATTGCGTGGTAATGTCATCTCCCTGTTCACTGAATTGAATATCGCCGGTAACAACTGAACCTTCCTGTAATAATTGTTTTATCAACACACTTCTTGCATCAATGGTTCCTTCTGCAATTCTGACATTGCTGATATATACAGATTCTTCGGGGTCAGGCAAAACCACGGAACTCGCGACAAAGAAATTTTTCCTGTAATCCGGCGTCATGAGCTTTGGCAGATCAACTACCTTCTCGCCATCCAGGTATACTCTCAACCTGGTCTTATTGATGGAAATGCTCACGTGCAATAAGCGTTCAATAAATCCTTCAAGTGAAAACTTTTTTTCACCCAGTTTCTGTACATTCTTACCATACACAATGTTGCCTGCTTTATTATAGCGTTCAAGTTTAACGGAGATCCTTTTTCGATACACATCACCTGTTGACACATTGCTTAAAGAAGTCAATCCAAACATGATGTGGGGAGCAACGCCGGTAGTAGGTTTCAGGTAAAGATCGAACTCAATCGTGCAATTTTCAGGCAAGGATTTTTTAAGTATGGGGCTCACGGCAGAAGGCTGGGAAACCTTCAGCCATTTTCCGGGAGCACCTTCTATTTCAACTACCTGGCCTTCTCCGCTCGTGTTCCATTTTGCAGGAAAATCTCCGAGTGCGTCCCTACTGAAATCATCCTGGAAAATCACATTGGCGCCAGGTACAAAATCAGATTGTGCGTTTGAAATAATTACAAAAAATAAAAGACTGAAGGTTTGCAATAGCTTTCTCATTGAACGGGGTTTAGGTTGTGTAGAGATTAGGATGCTAAAGTAAAGGTTAGGAGGAGGGGGAAAGGCTACATAAGTATGTAGCTTTTTGGAATTAGGAATTAGGAATTAGGAAATTGTCAGTCACTAAATATTCAAGTTACCTTACCTGAATTACCGTGTGGAAACTTCAATTAATTAGCAAGCCCAAATTCAAAATTCCTAATTCCAAATTCAGCAAAAAATGCTTACACAAAAAAGAAACTAATCAACTTATTCTTAATCGCCTTTGACACCGCCGCCGTAGCCGAATGCACATGCAGCTTGTCATAAATTTTCTTGATGTGGAATCGAACTGTATCGAGGGAGAGATTGAGTTCGGCAGCAATCATTTTGTAACTGTAACCATTCACAAGTAATTGCAGGATTTGCGTTTCTCTTTTAGTCAATTTGGCCGTTTCACTTTCTTCGTTCCTCGCCTGCGGTACCATTTGAAGGACCTTCTTTGCCACGGCGCCGGTCATGGGAGCACCACCAGTGAGCACGTCACGTATTGCGGCAGGAATTTCTTCAGTCGCATATCGCTTGAGAATATACCCTGACGCACCTGCGCAAATAGCATTGAAGATGTTGTCATTGTCTTCGAACACGGTGAGCATGATCACGGGAAGTTCAGCATTCAATTTACGAATGAGTTGCACAGCCTCTACACCTGTCACCATGGGCATATCAATGTCCATGAGCACCACTTCTGGCCGAAAAGCTTTAATATCGTCCTGAACCGTCTCAGCGTTTGGCATTGCTGCCAGCAACTCAAAGTCAGGCTGCTCAGAAATGAGCGCGCTCATACTTTCACGTAAATCAGGGTTATCATCATACAGAAGGATGCGTATTGCCATAGTTGCCAAAAATAAAACCAAGCCATCCGATGCCTGCCACATTATTATGTGGCCGGAAACCGGGCAGTAATTTGCGTGCCGCTTCCGGGATGGGTAATAATATTGAAATGTCCATTGAGGTTTTCCGTTCTGATCTTCATATTCTTCAACCCGTTTGAGCTGAATTCATGTGCGAGTGAAAAACCTGCGCCATTATCTTTAATCTCCAGCCAAATTTCATTGTCCCTTCTCTTCAATTTTATTTCTACCTGAGAAGCACCTGAATATTTTGCAGCATTATTGATCGCTTCCTTATAGATGAGGAAAATATCTCTTCGCTGCTGCATGTTGAGGCTTTGTGAAAGCACTGCTTCATCGATCGTGAACAGGGGCACTATATTCTTTTGCTCCAGCGTATAGGTAGCGTACTCGCGCATTCTGACAAGCATGTTCTCAAACCTGTCATTGTCTGGTTTTATCGCCCACACAATATCACTCATTCCCTGTTGCATTCTTGATGATTGTTCCGTAATCTTATTTAACAATAGTGACGCCTTCCTGCTGTCTTTGTGAAAATTGGTTTGAGAAACCTCCGAGAGAATCCTGATGCTGGTAAGCGTAGACCCTATTTCATCATGAAGGTCACGTGCAATGTTGTTTCTCACCATCAACAACTGGTTCTGCTGCTCCAGCCTCTTCTTTAATTTATACCTGTTAAATAGAATGAGAGTGATGATTGCCAGCAAGAGGCCTCCGGCAATGATAAAATTCCGGAGACGCTTCTGGCCTTGCAATTCTTCTTCTTTCAATTTCTTTTCCTGGCTGGCTAACAGCAATTGCTGGGAATTGTTCTTTGCAAGCAACGCCTGCCTTTCCAGCTCCTCTTGTTGCTGGCGGATGCGGGCATCCTGGAGTTGTTGCTTTTGTGATAACAGCAAAATCTCGTTCTCCTTCTGAATTGCCTCCAGTTTATTTCCAGCAATTATTGCTCTCTGCTTTTCAATCTCCAGTTGGCGAATTCGCTGTTCCGTATTCAACCGGCTGATCTCATTATCTTTTTTCTCCGTCTCATAACGCGTTTGAAGCTCTATTATATTGGTTTCAGTTTCTTCACTAATCAGGCTATCACGGTAGTTGTAATACAGTTTCTGGCTTTCAAATGCGTTCCTGAAATCATTTGTTCGCCGGTAATAACTGGCTCTTGTGCCATGATAATCCCTTAACAATGCTTTATTGTTTAATTGCCGGGATATGGTGAATGATTTAGAAAAATATTCCTCTGCAGTTACAGTATCTTTCAGGTCGCCTGACAACAATGCTGCCCACCGGTATTTATTAGCCAGCCCCACTTTGTCATCCATTTGCTCACACAGAGCAATTGATTTTCTAATGTACATCAGCGCTTCATGCTTGTTCCTTTTTCTATCCATCAGCACGGAAAGATTATCATAGCTTTTTATCATCAGTCTTTTTAATCCTGTTTTTTCCGCGTATTGCATGGCCACCTGCTGGTATTTAGAGGCTGAGTCAATAGAAATATTCCAGTAAAGCCGGGAAAGGCTTTCATAACAGACCGCGAGGCCTTTGGTGTCACCTAATCGTTTCCGCATCGCGATCGCCTCCCTGGTGTATTCGAAAGCTTTCTCCATGTAACCGAGCTTGTAATACACCACACCAAGATTATGAGTAGCGGTGGCGACACCCTCCAGGTATTGCATTTTTTCATGAATGCGTAATGCTTTAAGGTACCAGTATGCTTCTTTTTCAAACTCATCCATCATTCCATGGAGATATCCCAGGTCATTATACACAAATGCGGTATATGAATTTTGAGCTTTCTCAAAGCGCAGCGACAAAGCGCTGTTAAAATGCCGGAATGCTTCTTCGGTTTTTCCATGTCGCATGGCATATTGACCCTGCTGGTAGCTGACTAATGCGAGCATGAAGGTGTCTCTAAGTTTCGTTCCGAGACGCAGTCCTTCAACGTAATAGTACTTGATGTTTTGTATACTGTCCTTATGAAATAATACATCAGCGATCTTCAAAAGGGAAAAGCCTTCACCGCGTTGCATCTTTCTGGTGCGGGAAAGTCTAAGGGCCATTTGTGCATTCAGGAGTGATTCATCAAGACTTCCGGAAATGGATTCCTCATCAGCCCTCGCGAGTAACTGGTAGATTTCGGCTGAGTCAGCAGGAGTATACTGCTGCGCACACGTGAACACGGGGAAAACAGCCACTAGCACCACTTTCATGACGAGCTGCAGTAATCCCGTATTAAACAGCCTGGCGATCTGGTTTAGCATAAGGTTGATTTCGTGTAAAAAATACAAAGAATCTGCTAAAAAACAGGTCTAACTTTGTAACTGATGAATGAACATCCAATTGTATTATTTGATGGCGTGTGCAATCTCTGTAATAAAAGTGTGCAATTCATCATCAGGCATGATCAGGAGAAAAAGTTTCGTTTTGGTTCATTGCAGGGTGAAGCAGCAAAGAGAATATTAAGTAAAGCAGGCCTGAATACAGATGAACTAAGCACGCTGCTATTGGTGGAGGGCGATAAAATCTATATGCGCTCAACTGCCGTGCTTCGCATAGCCAAACGATTGGGCGGGTTCTGGAAACTGGGGTATGCGGCTATTATCATTCCCCGATTCCTGCGTGATGCAGTCTATAATGTTGTCGCGAAAAAAAGATATAAGTGGTTTGGAAGGAAGCAGGAATGTATGGTGCCTTCCGCGGAGGTGAAGGGGTTGTTTCTTGAGTAACGAACTTTTGCAATTTTCAATCATTTGGGATTTGCCATTTGGGATTTGGGGGTTGCTAACTAATTGAGGTTTCCTCACGACAATGTCAGTCGGGATGTCTCGAATATTTAGGAACTTCCAAATTCCCAATTCATAGTTCCACGACAACTCTACTCCCCCATCATTCCCCTCACAGACTCTTCAATCTCTTCAGCGTTAGGTTTGCTGAAGTAATCGCCATCGCTGCCGTAGGCGGGCCTGTGGGCCTTTGCGGTTATGGTGCGGGGAGCTACATCGAGGTACCGGTAGCCGCCCTGCTCTTCCATTACTTTATTGAACATATAAGCGGCTGCCCCTCCTGGCACGTCTTCATCAACAAATACGATGCGATTGGTTTTCTTTAATGACTCTACAATCTTATGATGCAGGTCAAACGGCAATAATGTCTGCACGTCAATGATCTCGCAGGATATTCCTTCCTTTTCCAGTACAGCGGCCGCTTCTGCAATTATCCGAAGGGTAGAGCCATATGATACTATCGTTACATCCGTTCCTTCTCGTAGCACCTCCGGTACCCCGAGTGGCACAGTAAATGCTGAAAGATTAGCCGGCAGTTTTTCCTTTAAGCGATAACCATTCAGGCACTCGATCACGATTGCAGGATCATTTCCACGCAACAACGTGTTATACATTCCCGCGGCTTTCACCATGTTTCTTGGCACGCAAACGTACATGCCGCGAAGAGAATTAATGACCATGCCCATTGGTGAACCACTGTGCCAGATACCTTCGAGCCGATGGCCGCGCGTGCGTACGATGATGGGGCAGCTTTGTTTTCCACCCGTGCGGTAATGCACTGTGGCTGCATCATCGCTCAACGGCTGTAGTCCATACAGGAGGTAATCAAGGTATTGAATTTCCGCAATGGGTCTCAAGCCTCTCAGAGCCAAACCAATTCCCTGTCCCATGATGGTCAACTCCCTGATCCCTGTATCAAAGATTCGTTCTTCACCATGCTTTTCCTGCAGGCCTGAAAAACCCTGGTTCACATCGCCAATAAAGCCAAGATCTTCACCAAAAGCCACTACCCTTGGATCGCGGGTAAATGTGGCGTCAAAAAATTTATTGAGCACTTCATAGCCATTGAGTACAGGCGAATCTTCCTGGTACTCGGGTTTCACTTCGGTAACCCTTAAAGCGCTCGCGGGCCCTTCATTGTAGAGATGGGTATTGTAAAGCCTCGCGTTTTCTTCACGTAGTTCGCGGTAAAGGTCTTTCGTCCAAAAACCAGCATCAGTTTCGCCGGCTATATTAATCGCTTCGCTCAATGCCTTCATCACATCCCTTCTCAGAGGCTCGCGTATGGATGAGAGCCCTGATGCGATCTTTTGCAAAGCTGATGAATTTTCAGGTAATGAACCGGCCAGCCCGTTGATCAACTCAATGGCTCTTGCCGATTGCTTCATGATGGGTTGAAGGAAATCATTCCATGCAGCGGCACGTGCCTCTCTCACTTCATTTTTTGCGTTTTCTTCCAGTGCGGTAAGTTCAGCATCTTCCGCCAATCCATTTGCGATTACCCATTCTCTCATTTTCCTGATGCCATCCCACTCACGTTCCCACTCCAGGCGCTCGGTTGTCTTATAGCGTTCATGACTACCGGAAGTAGAGTGGCCCTGTGGCTGGGTTATCTCTTCCACATGAAAGAGTGTGGGCGTATGCGTTTCGCGGGCGAGGCGAATACCTTCCTCAAAAGTCTCGCACATGCCTGCATAATCCCATCCTTTTACCTTATAAATATTAATACCATTCGTGCCTTCTCTTTTTTGCATTCCGGCGAGAGCGTCGGAAATCGAAGCCTTGGTAGTTTGAAATTTCTTCGGCACGGAAATACCATACCCATCATCCCAAACAAACACCGCGAGGGGCACCTGCATCACACCAGCCGCATTTATCGTTTCCCAAAAATGTCCTTCACTGGTGGAAGCATCGCCAATGGTACAAAAACAAACTTCATTTCCTTTGTCAGAAAGGTGGGTAAGTTCATGCAGTTTTTCAACGCCCCGGAAAGTTTTGGATGCAAATGCAAGGCCTAACGCCCTTGGCATTTGACCGCCGGTGGGTGCGATGTCAGATGAAATATTTTTTCTTTTTGAGAGGTCGAGCCATTCTCCTTTTTCATTCACAAAAGCAGTGGCGAAATGACAATTCATTTGTCTCCCGCTACTGAATGGTTCCCGCTCCGGGTCAGGGTCTGCATATAATTGCGCAAAGAATTGTTGAAGCGTTGCCAGGCCGGTGGCGAACATGAAGGTTTGGTCACGATAATATCCGCTTCTGAAATCGCCTGGCATAAAGAACTTGGCCATGGCCACCTGGGCCACCTCTTTGCCGTCTCCAAATATGCCAAATTTAGCTTTGCCGGTTAGCACCTCTTTACGAGCTAAGAGGCTGGCTTCCCGGCTTATACACGCAAAACGGTAATCCTTGAGGACTTCTTCCCTGAAGCGGTCGAAGGATAATTTGGCATCAGCTTGAATCGTTAGAGAGGAAGTGTTTTCCATCTGGCAAAAATAGGGAGATTGGGTACATTAAAGATTTGCAAAAAAAGCCTGCCGGGGCCTGCAACCAATCTTGAAAGTCTGCCATCTTTCCATTAATTTTGAAACCTTCAAACCAAGCAATTATGAGACGAATCTTTTCTCTTTTATTCCTTGTTTCGGCATTTGGGTTTGCCGGTGCGCAGACTACACCCGGGACCCAGGATGTACTCAAAGTGGTTGAAACTGAATATGATTTTGGAAAAATTCCTCAGGGAAAGCCAGTTTATCATGCCTTTCAGATTGTAAACCTGAGCAGTGAGCCCCTAAAGCTTGAAAATGTGCAGGCAAGCTGTGGATGTACCACTCCGGAGTGGAGTAAGGACCCCATTGCTCCAGGCGCTACGGCGGAGATCAGGGTAGGTTATAATGCGGCCGCTGAAGGCTATTTTGACAAACCGATCACTATAACTTATAATAATGGGCAGACGAAACTATTGAAGATAAAAGGCACTGTGTGGAAAGCGCCAGAAGGCATCGCTCCATCTAATGCATCAGTACAATTTCTCAAAAAACAAACACTCTAAAAAATTCATCTATGAAGAAGATCTTCTTATTCGCAGCACTAGTAACCTTTGGAATGAGTGCAATGGCACAGACCGGTGCTTCAAAGACTCCCGCTCAGACTAAGGATGTGAAGAATGTAGCAAAGGCTCCACAACAAAAAGTGGATGATGTGATCAAGTTCAATACGGAGAAACATGATTTCGGCAAGATCAAACATAATGTGCCCGTGACTTATTCTTTCGAATTAAAGAATGTAACTGACAAGCCGATTGTTATCGAAAATACCTGGGCTGGTTGCGGATGCACCACTCCTGAAAAAATAGTTGAACCTATCATGCCCGGCGCCACTGCAAAACTTAAAGTGCAATACAATGCGGCAGCCGTAGGCCCCATCAACAAAGAAGTATTCATAAAGGTAGCTGGAATTGATCAGCCAAAGACGGTATTGATTGTGGGTGAAGTATTGAAGGATTAAATTGTGAATTGGGAATTTGGAATTAGGTTGTTGACAGATATTCAAGGAAACCGAAGCCTGATTTACAAGCAGGTAACCTCAATAATTTAGAAACCGACAAATTCCAAATTCCCAATTTCAAAAATTCCCTATTCCACCGCTTTAAACCTTGAACGATTTAGACGTTGCCCCTGACCGTAGAACCTTTTCCCCACGCTCTTCCTATCCCTTTATGGCATTCTTCAGGCAATCCCCTTGTTTTCCACATTCCTACCTAAAATTCGCCTGATAACTAACGAATTGTAGCAAAGTCAGGTTTTTCCGGCATAGATTTTCCTCTTTTATTATTCAAAATTGCATTGTTATATGAATGCCGGGGAAACCTATACCAACCTGGAAAGTCCTTTAAACCTTTCAATCAGCGATAATTTATCGCTGTCAAATGGTCGTTTATTCAAGTTTGAACAAGCGAAGTTTGGTAGCGAGACAAATAATTACTTAAAGTCCCCGGAAGAAATGGAAGCTGAGTTTTGTTATGTGATTAATACGAGACGTGCGACGTATGAAGAATTAGGTGACGGTTTTGAAACCTACGGCGGATTAAAAATGAAAACGGACGGTAACATGAATATCCATCGGCTTGATGAAACTTTTTCAGGCTTTATGGAAGAGAACTATTAACCTTTTAAAAGGCTAATAGTTCAAAAGCAGCTTCCGGGCTGCTTTTTTTTGGTTCATGGTTACTGCTGGTCATTGAAATATTTCTGAAATGATTCTGAATTTTCTATCGTTTTTATTACTCTGCTGATAAACTCTTCGTTCTGCTTAGCAGGACCATTTTGCAAAGTGAAATAGATGGTGTAAAATTTATTGTGCCTGAAATTGAAATCAGGGTGCGAGATATCCTTTTTTGAAATAGTGATTGCCAGAAGCTTCGACTTGGTTTTTGCTTCATTATCACCCGTTGTTCCCGTTTTTGCATAATAGAAATACGGAGAATTTTTTTTCAGCATGGCTCCAAGTCTGGAAGCAGTGCCGCCGTCTAAAACCTGTTCCATTCCACCAAACACACCTTCCTTTATCAGTGTTAGATAATTATTATATGGGATGGCAGCGTCTACTTCAAATGGCCTGTACGCGGGCGCCGATGCATAGGGATTGAGTGTGATGGTATAGTCCCGGCTCTGGCTTACAAGTCGTCCAAATGATTCAAGCATCTTCACCGGCGGCACCAGCACCTGGCTGCTTCCTTTTACATGGCCACGGAAACAACCCGCAAAAACATCATATGGTATTTTATGATTTACACCGCTGCCATACTGGTCAAAAATAGAATACTCAGCCAGTATGAACCCTGACCTGCGTTGTGCATTCATGAAGAGCGAGCTATCATATTTAGTGGAGAAAAGGTCATAAGTACGGTTAACAGGCCGTGTGAAGATTCCAAAATTTTCAAGTAATGAAATAGAAGTAAATGAATTTTCCAGTCCAAAATTCACTTTACCATTTATAAATCCAGGCCAGTTCTCAAAACCGTCAAGCCAGAATTGCTTGCCTTTATAGTTGAAAGTTGGCCAGTGCACCCCGGAAGATGGATGGCTTGATTGAAACCTTGATTCCAGCAAAGCGTTTAAGTCCTGCTTTGGATAAGAACCAAGCAGTAAAAGGTTTGCGTAGTAATAGTTATCTGAATATTTAATGAAATCAGCTACGCTGGTGATATTTCCATTATTCAATTCAAAATCGTACGCCTTCACTTTTTCCCCGCCAAAATAATCCTGTTCACCTGTAAAGCCCTGTGCAGAAAAATTGTCCCAATCAACATTCAACTGGGAGGCGATGGCAGAAAAAATGACCGGCTTTAGCGTTGAACCCGGACCGGGGTTCATACGCAAGAGATTGATATTACCGATTTGTTTGCGCAAAAGTGATTGGGAAACAAATCCCTCCTCACCTCTGATTGCCCTGTTGAACCCTGCTTTATCATTTGGATCAGGTCGCGATATTCCTTTTATATAATCAGCGATTCCAATCAGCCTACCATTGCCATCAGCCACCGCGATCCCATATTCCGCCCCTCTTTCATACTCGGAATCATGCGTCATCATTGACTTTATGCCCGCGGTAAGTGAATCCATCAATTCAAAATCAATTGACACGGTTGCATTTTGATCTTTTTTCCCACTCTCATTAAAATCAACTGAAGCACTTTCCGCGAAATTTCTCGCCCAGATAAACCGGTTTTCCAATGGATAAACGTAAAACCTGCTTCCATTCACGAAATAATTTTTCATGAAAGCATCTGGCTCAATGATGAGCATTGATTCCGGGCTACCCGCCTTCTTTATCGTTGCCTGCCAGGGGTTATAGAGTCGCAGGCTGTCACCGGCAACAAGCAATTTATTTTCACAACATGATTCAATGGTGACGGGTACATTGGAATTGTTCACCAGGTAGAGCGACTGGTAAAACCCATGCTTATTCTTTTCACTGAATTTTGCAGTCAATGCCTGTCCAAGGTTAGTGACGGGCTCGTTCGTCATACCCGAGAGCCGCAGCTTCGCAAGTTCGCCGGTGGATGGCGTCCATAGATTGATGTTATAACGGCTGGAGTCGGAATAAAGATTTCCCGTCCATGACTCCTGCAAATGAGGAGGCGGTTCTATCCTGAAGTAATTTTCATTTACCGTCAATTTTGGCCTTCCTGAATACAGGTCAAGGTACAGCATCCGGCTTTGATCAAGGTGCCGTGCGAAATCCGCTTTTCCATAGGCAATAATCTCTTGTGCGAACATTGACTTTCCGGAGCTCAATTCCTGCATTTGGCGTAATGAATCAGTAAAGAGTTTATCCTTTGCTGCAAATGACAAATTTCTTGTACTGCGCGAGGTATCAAAAAAATCCAGGACAGGCTGCAAATGTAATTGTACCTCCGCCTCCAGTTTACCGGCAAGCTCGGGCACGTTGAATTCCTTTTCGCGATTGTAAGTGGGTTGAAAAAAGAATAATAAAATCACCAGCAGAATGAATACAACACCGCCAGGTAATAATTTTTTCCTGTTGGCATAATACTCGAGCGGAATTTTCCTGAACATTATTACCACAAGTATAATGAGAAGCGACGGAAACAGTACCGATTGCTTACTTAGGATACTTGCGAAAGGAAGGTCCTGGCCAAAGAAAATATAACGCCCCGTGGCCGCAAGAATTACAAGCAAAGCGGTTATCAGTAGGTAATTCAATATCGAGAAGCCGGTAGCTATCAATGGATACCCCGTATTGATCCGATTTGAAAAATCAGGATACAATTTGTAAAAGGAAGCTAAAAGGGATACGGGTAATAGCAATAATAATACGAAGAGTATGACAGACATTGCACCATGCTCAGCAAGGAAAAACCGGCTTGCGACCAAGTCTGTTGCCTGTGCATTATACTTGGCACCTTTCGTTTGGGGAGCATGCGGTAACAAGTGGAAGCCAGGATCACCTGCCGCGGGATTATTTTTTTTCTCAATGAAAGTATTAATGAACCATTGATTTTGTGCTGCCCTGATTACAGGTTGCCATGTCTTGCCTTCCTCATAAGCTGCTTCAATGGCCTGGTCAACCGGCATCGTCATCACATCAATCCGGTATTTAGTCATTGCCGCTTTTGCCAGTATTTTTTCTTTGGGGAAAAAGAAGAAGCTTACCGCGAAAAGAAGAATAACTCCTGAAAGTATGACCAGCGGCTTTTGCTTGGATAGGGAAGGAGACAAAAAGCGCGCGATGTTTATCATTATCAAAAATGCACCCAGCAGATAGAGAGAAAGGAATATGCCTTCATGTGCATCGAGAAAGAAATTAAAGATATAGGGAGCATACAATAGATTTGCCAGGAATGCCGCCAGGTATATCATTCCCATCACCCCGAAAATTGTCGCATTCTTCCGGCTGCCCGGGGAGAGGCCTGAAATGGAATAATTGATGCAAAGAAATGTTTCATTGAAAAGCAGGAAATTTAAAAATACAATTCCGAAACCAATATCAATGAACACAAGCAATGCAAGCAGGGATAGTGATATCAAAACCTTCATAGGGTTATTGAATAATACTTCTGATATCTTTGATGTGTTGATCGTCCACCAGCTCTTCTCCTGCCCTACTACCAATGGTGAATACCGGTATGAATAAAGCGAAAAGATAAAATAAGCAATCACTAAACCTATGGCGAGATGCCTGCAAATTCCGGGATTGAAGCCGCTGGCGAAGGCAGCGCCCGCGCTGATCAGCAGGGTCAGCAGCCATAACAAGAGAAAGGTGTTTCTAGCCCCAAGCCGTTGAACTCGTGACTTATAAAAACCAGGGATTTTATTCCACCCCTTCACAGATAAACTTACTGTGCGTTTGCCTGACTTACCCGCTATTCCCTTTATCACACGGCTCAACAACCCATACCCGAATACAATGGAAAGACAGAATGTAGCCAGGAGAATGATTCCAAAATTCCAGAAACTATTCAATTGCTGCAATGAAGGAAGATCCATTCCTTCATACGGGGGGAAGCTTTTGTATCGCCAGTAAAAAAAATAGCGGGTAGTAAGTAGCAGTAAGGTAATGCAGGCAAGTACCTGCCATACCCAATTCAGCTTATGGCCCTGGGTGGCAAATGAATTTGCCAGTACCATAAGTATAAAGAACAGGAGACTGCCCAGTAATAATGCCTTCCATGCTGACGCCGTGAACGAAGAACCTCCAAATTGCCAGGTGAAAGTATTTTCAATTGTAAATAGCCAGCTAAACTCCTTTGAGCCTGCAGGCAACACGAGCTGGCTGTTATTTATTTGCACCAGCGAACCCGGTTCATCCATTATTCTTGCCTGCACTTTAAGTGGAACGTTGGCCGTGTTCCTTTCATAATTTAGCAATATGGGTCTAAAATTAGTCTCGCTATTAGCTGCGAAGCCCGGGAACAGGAATCCCTGCCGAAATACTGCGGGTATTCGCAGCATATCCTGATGGTCAGAAACGAGAAATTTATTAATCGGGTGCACTGACCAATCATCTCTCTTTTCTCCTGATAATGGATAGGAAACAGGATATTTATTATGCACTATAAAACTATCTGCCCCCTGTATAGACAGTTTATACTGATTTCTATTATTATCGAGAAAAGAGATACCCCAGGCAAATTGTGATTGGTCATCAATCAATGCAACAAAGCGGGCATCATTCATTGTAAGGTTTCGGCCGCCATAATTTACATCGTTCCCTAACGTAAATAATTTCGAAGAAATGAAATACCTGAGTTCACCAGATTTCCTCCTGCTGACGTCATTCCTTACAACATATAGATTATTTAATGAAAGAATGACTTGTTCATTGCGATAAGCAACAGTATTGATGAAAGCAAGTTCATCTTTAAAAAGATTCCAAATTGAAATCCCTTTCCTGATTTCACGGTTTATTGAAAAACGCTGGTCATTTACGGTGAGCTCGAAGTCATTTTCAGAGGTGGTGGTAACGCAAATATTCTGACCATCCACGCTAAAACACAGCTGTTCATTTAATGCAGGGTAAGTGGAAGATAAGATGGTAAATACCCCTCCGGTGGAGGCATAGAATGGTTCTTCGGAATAGCTTGACGTAACTGAAACACCAGCTTCATCCCTGGAAAATTTAAAGCTATTGTAAGGAGCAGTTGGAAAATTGGCTGTATCAGCCGTACCCAATTCCAACTCTTCATTCACCAGGAATCCTGAATGCCTGAGAAAGTGGTGATCAGTATTTGAAATCGTTTTGAGTGATAGCGGGGCATGAAAATTTATCCAAAGAAAGCCGAGGCATGACAAGGCAATAATGCCAAACACCACTGGGAAAAACCGGGGTTGCCTTCCTGCCTTTGCGAAACCCCTGTAAAATACCAGGGCATATACCACCAATACAATTATTGACAAACAATAGAGGAAGGATAAACTGGAAATGATCTTCAGCATTTCTGAATTATGCGTGGTTTAAATTGGTTTCATCAAACACAGGATAAGAAAGGGAGCCCACTCCTTTTTTATCCAAAGCAAGGCGCAAGGCAAGGGCCCGGCTGCCATGATCTTTATTTAACTCCTTAAGTAATGCCGGATCTATTCCATTTCCCCTGGCATGGCTGCCTATTCTTTCCACGATATGCCCTCCTACTGAAAGCTCATCGATTCTCAGGTATAGATATTCTATATAAAAAAGAGAAAGTGATACAAGGAGATCGAGCACCTTATCAGTATCCTCTTTACTGATTCGGGCCGGGTTATTTTTGTTTGCATCCACCAGGCTGATCAATGGTTTCAAGAATTTTTCAAATGCATATGCCGCCACGGATTTCTCCGTGGAGAACAGCTCACGCACAATTTCGCCTTCAGGTTTTTTTTGTCCATATCCCGGATAATTCCTCACTTTGTATATGGAAGCGATCTTTTCTTTAATTGACTGGTATTCTTCCAGCGCTGATTTATTTGACAATTTTTGTTTCTCCAGCTCAGCAGAAAGCTCATCGATCTTTTTCTCCAAAGCGGCCTTTTGACGAGATTGTTTCTCCGTCATGATTGTGCTATCCGGTGTCGTAATTACCTGGGAAACTTCCTTCACCTGCTGCTTTAGCGCAATGCTGGCACGAATAATTTGCTTTTGCCTTCTCATCATTAACACAAAGAATGCTGATATGAGAAACAAGGTGGCAAGTGCAGCGGTAATGACAGGTGTTGAAAAGCTAAGTTCTACCTCCTGTTTTTGATTGACCGCCGCATTTTGCTGTTGCGGAACAGAAGCGAGGTGAGCGGCAATGATCGAGTCAACTTCCGCTCTTAACAGGACAGGGTTGCGGTTTGCTTTATCACCCGGGCTGAGTGTGTCAACGATACGGATGCCCTTTAGAGGTTGTTGTTGTGACATCCCGGGTGAGTTCATCATGAACAGGAAACAAAAGATAATCAGAATGTATTTCATGGATCAAGAATTAGAACTGGAAAAATTGTAATATGCCTTTCGGTTTCCTTACTTGCAGTTTTTCATTCTCCGTTCGTTCACACGCCATGTCGTGAAAAACAGCATTTATAGATGCAAGCTCTCCTGAATAGTTAGGAAACATAGAAATTGCTCTCAGGTCATGAACCGGTGAAGAAACTTCATTCATAGAGCTTAATACATTGAATAAGGAACGTACATCCCTTACTTTCTGGTTCTCCATAAGGCGCAGGTAAATATTATCTCTTGTGAAATAGATGTCAACGGCTTTGTTCCTGAATGCTTTTAGCTGCTGGTTGTTTCGCCGAACGAGGGAAGTATTGTACAGGATGTCATTACCAGGTTCTATTTTAATACCCCTGTATAAATACGCATTGTTGTTCAGCACATCATTATTCCTGGAGAGGCCTTCCTTTTTATCAATGGGAATACCCGTAAAGTCAGTTATCTTATAGGCTCCGCTAAACGCCCCATAAATGGCCACATTCTTATTGTTGATGGAGCGGCCAGGGGTGACGGTGTGGATCTTCACACCCTCGCCAAGCAATGAAGTAAGGGATGCTTCTATCCGCAGCCGCAGCTGGTCAAAATAAAAGGCGCGGCCGCTCAGCATTACGACCTTAATTCTTTTCCTGATATCCCTCGTCATTACATCCTTAATGCTCGCCACTATACTTTCAGCAATACAGTTTGTTGCCTTACTGATCAAGCCGGTGATCTCATCATCCCACCTTACGCTGCGATGTTTGAGTATAGCATTAGCATATTCCAGCAGCGATGATTGATCTTTATAAAGATTTCCTATAGTACGTTCAGTGCTCGATGATCTTTCTGCAAGTTGGGAAAACTCATTAATACTGATCACCTGCATATTATTATAATGCTTTTTCTGGTCTTCGATTAGTTGAATAAAGTTCAATACCCCAACGGTAAGATTTTGATCCAGGATATGTTTATTGATAAACTCCTTCACGATGAGTTCATTGCTTCCTGGTATGGTGCGAAGTACAAGCGTGAGAAAATCTTCCGCAAAACCATATGAAAGCACATTTCCGGCTCCGGCAAAACCCGTCCTGAAAAAGCTTGAATAGTTTTCATTGTCATCCGCCAGTAATATGGAAATGTCAGTTGTGCCTTTGCCACAATCGATCACCAGTGCCATTTCACCATTAGAAAGTGTAACATCAGATGACCTGGTTTGCTGGTAGCCCATGAAGGCAGAATCGCTTTCTGAAATTGTTTCGTACTCTATATCCAGTGCATTAGCTTCTATTCGCAATGATTGCAGGAGCATGCCGGTTCTCGAACGAAGTTCATTCAATAAACCAAAAACCTCGTGCTGTGTATAGATATTTGGTACGAGAAGGGTAACGATCAGTCCCCCTTTTCTAAATTCGGGCTTGGAAGAGATCATTAGTCGCAGCATGCGCAACAGCACGGCGCTTATTAGTTCACGCTGGTGCGTACGGATACTATAATCTTCAGGTTGACCATCCACCTGAAGCTGCAGGCTTTTTTCAATTCCCAATTTTAGATTTGGTATTATCTCATAATTATCGTGAAAATAAAGCTGCGTAGCGCCCACTTCCTGTCGCGAAATGAATAGTCGTATCTCATCATGAACCAGGTCATCAGTGAAATTGAAAGGGAAATTCTCACGTGATGAATTAGTCAATTGCTTCTTCACTGCGTAGAAAGAACGGTAAAGGCTATGCTGCCCGGGTTCATTATTCAAAAAATCCTCTCTTTTATGAGAGGTGTTTGAATGGACAGATAACCGGCTCATAATGTTCTCAAGCAAATCATAATGCACCACAGTAGATTGTGGTCCACAATTTTTATAAGCTACCTGGCTGGCTTCGCTTCCAAAATCAACTACTATTCGCTGGCAATACCGGGATGGAGCTATGGAGTAACGAAAAGTGCCTGAATAGGTCTCCCCTTCCTGCACAATCAATGTAATGCGGAGATTGAACGAAAATGGATCTACGCGGTGCTTATAATACCCTACTCTTATTCGTTTCTGCTCAGCTGAATAATCCAATCGCAGACCACTCTCTTCGTCATGAAATGGTTCTACTGAAAAGCTGCCTGCTTTTTGAATGAGCAACACATAATCGTCGCCGTCCTTCCTCATTGAAAGTTTACATTCATTAATGAGAATATCCTGGTTGTCTGAAGGCGCCATCTGGCTCAGTGAAACCTTTGAAGGATCTTCGATGGTAAGTAAAGGGCTCAGCACCCTGTCATCTGAAGGAGCTACAAAGTTGTAGGCAATCGATTCAAGATTACCGCTGATCCTGTCGCTTTCAAGCTTCGATACAAAATAGCGGTCACTTCTGATGAGGAGAGGCAAATAATAAAGGGCCATTTCTAAAGTGTTCAGGTTAAAAAAATATATTTAATACACTAATCACGGCAAAACCACCTGTCATTTAAATTTCCATAGTTGCTTTGCTTTTCTGCGCTATAACAGAAATTAAATGACGGGGCGCGTATGGATAAAAAGGAAACGGATAAACTATCGCCGCTAAAGACTCCTTCAACGTTTCGTTGTGACAGGTTAGCATAACCCAGCCTTTCAAACATTAATGTGTCAGTATGCATTCTGTTGCCTTCATTCCAAATGTGGAATTCAATAACAGCTTCGTTGACCAGGTAACCGGTAGAATTATCTATGGAAACATGCAGGTTATAAAATCTTGTTCCTCCGGCGGTGCTGGTATCCCTGTCAGCATTAATTTTCAATTCAAGCCTATCTGGCCAGGAATTACGTATGCGGAGGTTAGTGTAAGTTACTTTGTCGAGCTTTCCTCCTCTCGACCATTCAATGGCCTGGATGAGGGAATCAAGATTCAATACCGGGGTATTTGCAGGGCGGATTGCGTTGATCTCAACACTGTCTGCCTTGCTCCAGGTTACTTTTGTGAAATTATAAATGAGGAAGATGGCCACGCACCCGGTCACCATGAAAGCTGCCTTTTTCAGGTGTCCGCTCCGGGGATTTGAAACGGCTTGAATCGGCCTGGTTTTTTCATTCTTCGCCTGGGGGACTTCGGTTTCTTTTCCAATAAAAAGTTTCCGCGATTTTTGAAAAGCAGTAAGGGTGACCCATTCGCTGGTGTTAAACATCCAGATCCTCACCTTGCCAGGATCGGCAGCTGCATCTATCAGCGCCTGTAACTCTCTCTCTGACTCCACTTCCCTTATCACATTCGTTCCATCAGTGAACAAATATTTTTCCATTTAGGGAAATAATTAAGTTGGTTGTTATTTCAAAATAAGAGTAGAGTTTTTTCAAATAGAGTGAAAAGATACACTTACCGGTAAATTGTTGACAAGAGAGGAAGGAGTTACAACAATTTTTTATGTTAAGGAAAACAAAAGGGATTTTGTTGGTCGGCTGATTGGGTGATGAGCTGGTGAGCTTTGTGGAAATTGGGAATTGGGAATTGGGAAAGACCATGATGATTTAAAGCTCACCTGCATCTTCGTCAAGATGCTTTATATACTACGCTACTGACAACTGACAACCGACAACCGGTCTGACAACGGTCACTCCGAATATCGGGATGCGACATCGGGCAACGAACATCGAGCAACGAACATCGATCAACGACATAATCAACAAACCCCGTTCTCCCATATCTTTGCGCTATGCCAACAATCTCACAACGGGGCATTGAAATGCCTCCTTCACCAATAAGAAAACTGGTTCCCTTTGCGGAAGCGGCCAAGAAAAAGGGTCTAAAAGTTTATCATTTAAATATCGGTCAGCCAGATATTGAAACGCCTCCCGCTATTATGGATGCGGTGCGAAATACGGATATGAAGGTGTTAGAGTACAGCCACAGCGCGGGAAATGAAAGCTACCGCAGAAAACTCGTGCAGTATTATAAACGAGTGGGAATAGATATAAATTTTGACCAGATTATCATTACGACCGGGGGAAGTGAAGCCATCCTATTTGGTTTCTTTGCTTGCCTGAACCCCGGTGATGAAGTGATCATACCCGAACCGTTCTATGCCAATTATAACGGGTTTGCCTGCACAGCAGGGGTAAAAGTAGTTCCCATAACATCCCGCATTGAAACAGGTTTCGCCCTACCTCCCATTGAAGACTTTGAGAAAGTGATCACACCCAACACGAAAGCCATCATTATATGCAGCCCTAACAACCCGACCGGTTATTTATACAGCAGGCAGGAAATGGAATCACTCAAAAACATTTGCCTGAACCATGACCTCTATCTTTTCAGCGATGAAGCTTACCGTGAATTTTGTTATGATGGAGAGTATGTAAGTGCCATGCATCTCGATGGCCTGGATCAAAACGTGGTATTGATGGATACCATCAGCAAGCGGTATAGTGCTTGTGGAGCAAGAATTGGAGCATTCGTGACCAGGAACAAAAAAGTATATGATGCGGCAATGAAATTCGCCCAGGCCAGGCTAAGTCCCCCGGGTCTCGCCCAGATAATGGGTGAAGCCGCGGTTGACCTGCCTGACCAGTATTTTGATGAACCGAAGGCAGAATACCAGTCGAGAAGAGATTTAATGGTTAAGAGGCTAAATGCCATACCCGGCGTTTTCTGCCCAAATCCAGGAGGTGCCTTTTATGCCATAGCCAAATTGCCCGTGGATGATGCAGATCATTTTTGCCAGTGGCTCCTTGAAAGCTTTTCCTATAATGGACAGACCGTAATGCTGGCTCCTGCCTCGGGTTTTTATGGCACGACAGGCCTGGGTAAAGATGAGGTGAGACTGGCATACGTTCTGAATCTCGAAGCGCTTGGAAATGCGATGGACTGTTTGGAGCGGGCGCTTGAGGCATATCAGGGGAAAGAGCAGGTAAGAGATTTGGAATTGGGAATTAGGAATTAGGAATTGGGGAGTTGCTAAATATTCAAGGTTACCAAATTGAATTACGATGTGGAGATTTCGCTTAATTAGCCAATGCCCAATTCCAGATTCCCAATTCCAAATCCCCGTTTCAAATTCCTAAACCCCGCAGCCATTCTCTATCAAGCTCGCGAAACGGCACCGGGGCGGCCGGCTCATTTGAATACTCATTCAGCCGCAGTACCCACCAGCCCACGGTTTTCCACTTTCCCAGTTTGTATCCTACATTTTCATAATTAGCAAACCATGTAAATCCCATGCGTTCGTGGAAGCTGACGCTTCGCTCGTTAGGAAGGTTGATGACCGCATATACATTTCTATACCCTTGCTTTTCAAGTATCCTGAAAAGGATTGAGTACAACTTTGCACCTACGCCAGAACGAAGAAAATCATCATGTATATATATGGAGCATTCCGCGCACCATTGATAACCGGTTCGTTCGCGATATTTTGAGCCATAGGCATAACCGGCCACCCTTCCATCAATCTTTGCCACCAGCCATGGCCAGTTTTCCAGGTAACTTTCGATCCTTGCTGCAAAGTCAGCAATTGATGGAACCTCCGTTTCAAACGTGAATGATGTATTGGCTATATATGGGGCATAAATTTCCAGGATACCTTCAGCATCTCCCGGTGTGGCCAACTCTATTTTTACATGATACATAGTGATGGAATCAGGTCCAGAATTTATATGGGTAAAGCCGTAAGTATTTCAACTACATGGCATCTTGCAAATCTATGACAAGTGACATTGATAATTATCAAACACTGTAGAGGCCTGCATTCCAGCTTGTAGTAGGATATGCACAAAGGCTATAAGGTAACCCTTATTCTCCTAACAAAAGTTTCCTAAAGATTGCGGGTGATATTTCTCACATATACATTTGCCCTCACCAATACTTGTTAAAAACAAAAACCCGATAACATGAAAACAAAAATCCTGGTTGCTGCCCTCCTGATCGCAGGAACTTTTGCAACCGCGAACGCCCAGACTACTGCTTATGCAAGTACAACTGCAGTTTTAGTAACCCCCATTTCTATCAGCAAGACAACTGACATGCACTTTGGTACAGTTGCTTCAAGTGGAACAGCCGGTACTGTTGAGCTCGACTACAGCGATGGTCGTTCAACTACAGGTGGTGCAAGCTTACCAGCTGGTAGTACAACTCAAAAGACAGCGGTTTTTACGGTAACTGGTGAAGACGCGAGTGGTTTCTCAATTTCTATCCCTACAGGTGCTATCACCCTTACAGGATCTGTTTCCGGTACTATGACCGTTGACAATTTTGCTTGTGATGCTGGTGCTGCTACAACCCTGAGTGGTGGTGAAAAAGAATTGAGAGTGAAAGCAACATTGAACGTTCCAGCAAATACTGTTGCCGGAGTTTACTCAAACAACCTCGGTAACGCGAGTGCATTGTTTGTGACCGTTAATTACAACTAATTAAGCCGCCTCGTCCACTTAAAGAGATTTGCTGCTTAATTGCAGCATTTCTCTTTACAGTTAAAACCTAATATCCATCCTGTGAATAAGTCAATTCAAAACCTCACGCGAGCAAATAACAGCAGCTTTAGAAGGATTGTTGTTTTATTTGTTGTATCCATTCTTCTTGCCGGTACTTCCATTGCGCAGGGAGATCTCCTTCTTTTTCCTAAAAGAATCATTTTTGAAGGTGGTAAGAAATCGCATGTGCTAAATGTGGCAAACACGGGCAAAGATTCAGTTCGTTACCGGATTTCCGTGGTGCAGGTAAAAATGAAAGATGATGGAAGTTTTGAAACCATCACTTCGCCGGAGGCGGGACAACAATTCGCTGATAAACATTTTCGCTTCTTTCCACGCAGCGTGATGCTTGGCCCTAATGAAGCCCAGACTGTAAAGATTCAATTAATAAATACAGACGGACTTTCATCAGGCGAGTACCGCTCGCACTTATACTTCCGTGCCGAAGCTGACAAGCGGCCCTTGGGAGAAGAAGATACAAGGAAAGACAGTAGCGCTATCTCCGTTCGGCTCGTTGCAGTATTTGGGATCAGCATACCCGTTATCATCCGCACGGGTGAATTTGATGCGCAGGTAAGTATTGATGACGCTGTATTTAAAATGAATGATACCATTCCATCATTACACATACAATTTAAAAGGGAAGGATTGCATTCAGTGTATGGCGACATAAACGTTCATTATGTTCCACCTGCAGGCAAAACCATATTGGTGGGCCAGGCCAGGGGTATGGCTATTTATACTCCAAATCGTTTAAGGCATTTTAACCTGCTGCTTGAAAGTGGCAATGGCATTGATTACAAGAATGGAAAATTGAAGATAACCTATTCAAAGCCGGCTGAGTCGAGATCGACAGTGATGGCAGAGAAAGAAATCATCCTCAACTAACCATGACTACCCTGCTAAAAAAAATTGCCGCGAAATACAAGGCGATCCTTGTAAGCCTTTTGTCAGGCTTACTGGCTATTTGTGCAAATAGCCAGTCAGTGACCAGCTACACGTTTGCTGCCTCGTCTTCCACCTTTACCGCTTTGTCAGGCGCCTCCACTCCTACCCTTTCATCAGGCTCATCTGATGATGGAATATTTAATAATATCCCGATAGGGTTTGACTTCTGGTACATGGGCACCCAATATTCTACGGCCTCCGCTAGCACAAACGGATGGATTACGCTGGGTTCAAATATCACTGATGCCATGTATTCAAATGATATCTCCGCGGGAGGCAATCCCAGACCGGTTATTGCGCCTCTTTGGGATGATCTGTCATTCGCTTCGGCAACTAATATCACTTATTCTACAACGGGCTCTGCAGGTAGCAGGGTGTTCGCCATTCAATGGCTCAATGCAAGATGGGATTATAGTAATACTGCAAATTGTATTACTCTCCAGGTAAAACTTTACGAAACTACCGGCAGGATAGAGTTTCATTACCGCACCAGTCTTGAACCCGGTTCACTCATTTCACCCTCAGCATCTATAGGTATTACAGCCGCGGCAACCGGTTCAGGAAATTTCCGTTCTTTAAATAATTCATCAGCTTTCCCAACCGTAAGCTCAATTACGGCAACGAATACGATTGCCACAAAACCCGCCAACAACCAACTGTATTCTTTTACTCCTCCCACTCCGGCGGCTCCTGGTACTCTTTCATTTTCTTCAATTACTGCCAGTTCAATGACCCTGAATTGGACAGACCTTTCTTCTAATGAAAGAGGTTTTGTTATCTACAGATCAACTGACGGAATTAGTTATACCCTGATGACCCAGGTTGGCGCAGGAGTTACCAGCTCCAATCAAACTGGTCTTTCTGTGGGTACAACCTATTATTGGCGTGTTTATTCAGTAAGTGAAGGTGCCTTCAGTACTCCCTTATCAGGAAATCAAATGACCACCTGCTCGGCTCCGGCTATTTCCCAGATTCCAACCAGCAATCTTATTCTCCATTATAAACTTAATGGAAATGCCAATGATGCAACGGGCAACAATAATGGCACATTGCAAAATGCCCCACTATTATCAACAGACCGATTTGGAAATGCTTCAAGCGCATACACGCTGAATGGAACGAACCAACATATCACAACGACCAATTCATATACCAATCCTCAAAACTTTACAATTTCTATCTGGTTTAAAACCAATACCACAACCGGTGGCAAGCTGATTGGTTTTGGCAACTCCCAAACGGGTTCGAGCTTTAGTCATGACAGGGCATTATACATGAATAATACCGGGCAGTTATATTTTGGTGTTTACTATTCCTGGTCAGTAAGAACGATCAATTCTTCTGCATCATATAATGATAATTTGTGGCATCTTGCAACAGTTACTTTCTCTACTACAGATGGAATGACGATGTACGTAGATGGTGTACAGGTAGCGGCTAATGCCACATACAATGCTGCTGAAAGTTCAACCGGTTACTGGAGAATTGGCTATGACAATATCGGTGGGTGGCCATCACTTCCTTCATCATATTATTTCAAAGGAACTATAGATGATGTGCTTATCTATCAGACAGCGCTTTCTTCTTCGCAGGTTGCAACATTATATAATTCCCCGGATGGAGCCTGGAACAGTGGCCCCGTTTGTACAAACAGTTCTGTTACCTTATCAGCAACTACTATACCCGGCGCAAGTTATTCATGGACGGGACCGAACGGATTTACATCTTCAGCACAGAACCCCACATTTACTTTCACATCAGCCGCTGTGGGAACGTACGCAGTAACCGTGACTACTCCCGGATGTGCTTCCGGTACGACCGCCTATACCAATGTGGTATCAGGACCAGCCGGTCCCTCTCTTTCCGCTTCAACCACACCCACATGCATTGGTGGAAGTACCGGCTCCATTACCGCCACTGCTACGGGTGGAACCGGGCCATTTACTTACAGACTTAATGGGGGTACGTATCAATCTTCGACCCTCTTCAGCGGACTAGGTGCAGGCACTTACACCCTTGATGTGCTCAGCAGCAATGGTTGCTTAACATCTATACCTGTAACCATTTCTGCTTTTACTGCTGCACCTGACAACCAGACCACTGCAGGTAGCAATAGCTGGATAGGCCATGTTTACGATGGAACTAATTTTAACACCTATGCCGGTCAATACACACAGACCGAAACTTTTATTGATGGATTTGGTGGTACTACAGTCTGTCTTCCCCTTACTTCTTCGGCAGGAGCGAGATCAATTTATACCGAATCCTTTTCTGTTAAATACCGCATGAATTCAACAAAGAGCGGCCTCTACGTTGTAGATCTCGGCTCTGATGATGGAAGCCGGTTCACTGTTGACAATACGCTTATCTACAATAATTGGGTAGACCAGGGTTATGTGAGCAGGCCTTCCGTTCTCCTATCACTTTCAGGTTCAAGCAATCTATTATACGAGTTTTATGAAAACGGTGGGGGAAACCAGGTGGCATTTCAGAACCTTACACAGGTGCTGGCAAACAATCTATCTGCAAACACTACCCAATCGTTTTGTCTGAGTGGCTCGGGGATGGCAATATCCGGCGACAGTTTTGGTACCCTGCCAGCAGGAATAACTTTATCAGGTACGGGATACCAGTGGAGTTATAGCCTTACACCGGGTGGTACAAGAACTGATATCAGCGGCGCCACTGCATCAACTTTCACTCCCTCCTCTTCTGCAGCGCCATTTAATACGCCTGGTACTTATTACCTGTACAGGAAAGCAATGCTGACGAGCACAAATAACATTTCACCAAACCCATACACTGCTACGAACGTTTCAAATGCAGCAACGGTAATTGTTACAAGCAATCCATCTGCAACCATTTCATACACGGGTAGCCCTTACTGTTCAAGTGCCGGCACAGCAACCGTTACTCGTACGGGTACGGCTGGAGGTGTGTTCAGTTCTACAACCGGACTTTCAATTAATTCTGCAACAGGTGCCATTAACCTTGGTGCGAGTACAGCGGGTACCTATATCGTTACCTATACAATCGCGGCGAGTGGAGGATGTTCATTATTCTCTACCACTGCTTCAATTACCATCACCACGCAACCTAATGCAACCGGCACTTATATTAATAATCCCTATTGTACCACGGGTGGTACGGTCTTCCCCAGCGGATCTGCTACGGGAGCATTGGGAACCTTTGCTTCCACGGCAGGAATATCAATCAATGCAACTACCGGAGCTGTTAACCTAGGATTAAGCTCGCCCGGTACCTATGACGTGATTTATACTGTTCCCGCTTCCGGCGGTTGCGGTATTTATACTAACTCAACGCAAATAGTAATCAATGCTGCACCTGCTGCCACGATTGGCTACGCAGGCTCACCTTTCTGTACGAGTGGAGGAACGGCAACCGTAACAAGAAATGGTACGAGTGGAGGCACGTTTTCATCTACAACAGGGCTATCCATCAATTCATCAACAGGTGCCATAAATCCGGCAGCCAGCACGCCTGGCACTTACACAGTTACCTACTCAATTGCAGCGTCAGGTGGTTGTGCTGCATTTTCAACAACTACTGATATCACGATCACTGCGGCCCAGGCTGCAACAATTACCTATACCGGTTCCCCCTATTGCAAGAATGCCGGAACTGCAACTGTGAGTCTCTCAGGAACAACCGGAGGAACATTTTCATCTACTGCCGGACTCTCAATTAATAGCACGACCGGTGCAATTGACCTTGCTGCAAGTACCGCCGGCACATACACGGTCACGTATACTCTCGCAGCTATAGGCGGATGCGGGATTGTTACAACTACTGCAAACGTTACCATTCAGCCATTCATTTCAGGTACTGTTTTCGAGGATAAAAATTATGGAGGAGGAGCTGGAAGATCTTTAGCAGCTTCATCTGGCATTGCACGAAGCGGAGCAAGAGTGGAGTTGTATGATGCTTCAGGAAACTTTGTGTCAACAACCACTACTAATGTAAGCGGAGTTTATACATTTTGTAACCTTACACCCGGAAATTATACGGTAAGGGTGGTAAATGGTACGGTTACTTCATCACGTGGTGGAACCAGTTTATTACCTGTACAAACTTATCGCACCAGTGCTACCTCCGGAACTGCAGTTGCTGTAACTGATCACGTAGGAGGCCAGGTACCCGGCCTTTCAGATGCAGGAAATGGTTCTGCCTCCCTTAGTGTTTTAACTACAGCTACCACCACGCCGCAATCCGTAACCGCCATCACTATGGGCACATCAAACATTACAGCGGTGGACTTTGGCTATAGTTTTAATCTAATAGTTAATAATAATAATACCGGTCAGGGTAGCCTTCGTCAATTTATTACGAATGCGAATGCTCTTTCGAATGCAGGGATGGCACAAGCTGGCATGCAGGCAGGTATTGACAACGCTGTGTTCATGCTGGCCGATGGCACATCAAGACCGGGACTAAAAGCAGCATATGCCTCTCAATTCACAAGCGGGGTTGCAAGTATAAATGTAACCACGGCCCTACCGACCATTACAGAGCCAATCATTCTCGATGCAGGTTTACAACCGGGTTACACTTCAGTTCCCATGATAGAATTGAATGGAACCGGCACTAGTGCAGGCACGTCAGGCATCAGGATCACTGCCGGAAGCAGCAAAGTGAGAGGATTCATTGTAAACAGGTTTACTGAGGGAATCACGCTTACCACAGTTGGAAATAATATCATTACGGGGAACTATGTGGGAACTAATTCCACTGGTACAGCTGCTTCTCCTAATACCAGCATTGGTATCAGCGTAATGTGCAATGGCAATACCATTGGAGGAACGTCAGCCAATGATCGCAACATCATTTCAGGGAACGGCATCACGGGAATAACTGTAGAGGGTGGCAGCGGTAACACCATTATCGGAAACTACATGGGAACAAATGCTGCAGGAACGGCAATTGTTGCCAATACGAATGCCGGATTGTATTTATACAACAATGCGAATAACAATATTATTGGAGGAACCGCGCCTGGTTCTGCCAATGTAATATCCGGGAACTTTTATTTTGGTTTGGCCATCACAAGCTCCACCGGCAATCTTATCCGTGGGAATTTCATTGGCACAAATCCCTCAGGCACGTCAGCCATTGCCAACGGAACAGGAATTTACCTGACGGTAGGTGTTTCAGGAAATGTAATTGGAGGAACAACCGCAGCCGAAAGGAATATCATATCAGGCAATGGAAGTTTTGGCGCTTATGTTGATCAAAGCAGCGGAGTCACTTTTTCCGGCAATTATGTAGGAACGAATGCGGCAGGTACTGCGGGTATTTCAAATGGTAGCGGACTGGCCTTTGTGAACGGAGCAAATAATATTACGATAGGTGGAACCAGCCCGGGTGCCGGAAATTTGATATCCGGAAACATAGCGCAGGGCATATTGCTCGATGGCGCTGGTACAAAAAATATTAGTATACAGGGAAATTTGATTGGCACAAATGCTTCTGGCACTGCATCGATCATGAACGTGTCATACGGTATCAGTCTTAGAAATGGAGCCAATAATAACATCATTGGTGGAACTGTTACCGGGGCGCGTAATATAATTTCCGGAAATGGCTTTGCGGGTTTACATATAGGTACAGCAACCACTACGTTAAATACCGTGCAAGGTAATTATGTGGGACTAAATTTAGCGGGAACAGCCGGCATTCCGAATGGCGTGGTGGGTGTATACATTCTGGGTGGATCAGGTAATACAATCGGAGGAGCTACAGCGGCTGCAAGAAACATAATTTCAGGTAACGCAACCTTTGGTCTGGCAATTCAAAACGTGGGCGCCAATAACAATATTGTTCAAGGCAACTACGTTGGTTTGAACCCGGCAGGTACGGCTGCCATTCCAAATGCATCCACAGGAATCTGGGTAGGAACCGGCGCCGCGAATAATACGATTGGTGGCACCTTGAGTGGCGAAGGTAATGTGGTCTCGGGCCAGGTAAATGGTATTACGATTGATGGTGGGAATAACAACCTTATCTATGGAAATTTAGTGGGAACCAATGCCACAGCATCTTCTGCCATTGGCAACAGCGGCGCGGGCATTCATATCATAAATGCCAGCAACAATAATTCAATTGGGGGAACCCAGGCTGGAATGGCCAACATCATTTCCGGGAATGGTACGGGGATCACAGTTGCGAAAGGAACAGGGAATGCCATTTTCTCCAATTCCATTTACGCAAACAATACTATTGGCATTGATCTCAATTCAGACGGAGCGTCGATAAATAATGGAACAAAGAACGATACGCTGGCCAATAAGGAAATGGATTACCCGGTTATTTCTTCTGCAACATTAGTAGGAAACATTCTCACCATCGCCGGTCATATTGGAAGCGCGCCGGGGCAATCACTGTTTAGTGGCGCCACTATTCAAGTGTTCAAATCATTTGCCGGCACTGGTGGATTTGGCGAAGGCCAGGTTTTACTGGGAACGTTAACCGCAGATGCAAATGGAAACTTTGGCGGTTCTATTACCGTGGCGGGAATAATTGAAGGCGACAAAATAACCGCCACAGCAACTGATGCCACAAATAACACATCTGAATTCGGAGCTAATGCAATCATCCTGGCTATCCTGACAAAGACCTGGGATGGCGGCGCTGGCACAAACAACTGGGGAGATGCCAATAACTGGAACACTGATGGCGTGCCCTCCGCAAATGACAATGTAGAGCTTACAGGTACTTACACTATCAACATAAACGTGAATGGTGTAGCAAAGAACCTGACCATCAATGACCCGAACCTTGTTCTGACTACTACTGCAGGCAACTCGCTTTCCGTAAATGGTGATTTCATCCTTTCAGCAGGAACTTTCAATACTGAAACTGCATTCCCCTCCGTTACCGGTACGATCAACGTTTCAGCCGGCACAATTGGTTTCACAGGCACGGGTACCCAAACAATACCAACGCTAAATTATTATAACCTTGTAAGTAGCTCAACGGGAAACAGGTTACTGGCAAATACAGGAGTAATTGGAATTGGCGGAACCTTCACTCCCGGAAATAATACTTATATATCAACCGGAAGTACGATTTCATACAATGCAAATACTTCACAGAACATTTCCCTGTTTGACTACCACCATCTTGAGCTTGCAAATGCTGGCATAAAGTCATTCGCTCCTGGAAAAACAGGGATCGCGGGAAATATCATAATAAGTGGTAGCGCTTCACCCGATGCAACAACAAATAGTTCTACCATTAATTACAATGGAGCGAATAATCAGTCAATTTTAAACTTTACACACTATGGTCTTGAAGTTTCAGGTTCCGCAACTGTTTCAATTGGAAGTAGTGCTGCTGTAACAAAGTTCACGATGACGTCAGGAACGCTCGACCTTGCCACCAATACTCTGTCCATTAATGATTCGGCCACCTATATCGCAGGCATCATCAATAACGGAACAATAACATCAGGCGGGAACGTAACAACATTTGCCGGCACAACCTTTGGCGCATTAGTGAACGCTACATCAAACCTGCTTTACCTGAATGGCAGCACATTTAATAATACAGCCACTCTTACGAAAAACGGAAGTACCACAGTGGTAAGCAATGGCGGGAATACATTTAATTCAACTGCTTCAATTACACACAGTGGCACGGGCAACATCACATTAGGCAATGTATTGCCTGATATTTTTAATCAAAATGTAAGCTTCACCAATTCCGGTACTTCAGGAACAATTTATGTGGCGCACCAGTCAAATGGAAATCAATTCAATGGCAACATTACCGTATCAAACACAGCGGGTGGGATACAGTTTGGGGCAGGTAACGGGAAATCGATCCTGGCCGCGGGCAAAACGATCAATACCGGCTCCGGTTTTTCATCCGGAACCCTGAACCTGTCAGGCTTTACTCAGATTGGCGCTACAGCACAATCCCTAGCTCTTACGGGAACGGGCACCTTGAATTTAGGTGGTGGTGCTACGTTTAATGGGAATGTAAATTTCATTTCACCCAGGCTGCTGGTTGCCAATTCTACATTCAATAATATCACAGCATTAACCAAAAATGGATCAGGCGACAACATCAGTGAAGGAGGAAATGTATTTAACGGCATCACAATCATTACCAACAGTGGTTCAGGATCACTTGATTTGGCTAATCTGCTTCCTGATACCTTTCATGCTGATGTTACCATTAACAATACCGGTACAAACAGGATACAGGTTGGGGTAAGCTCAGCAGGAACAGTATTCAATGGAAACGTCACTGTAAACCATGGCGGAACGCCAGCCGCGAATAATACAATTATAGGAAGGAACTCAGGTGCTACTGCTACAATAAACGGGAACCTGGTTCTCAATTGCACCAGCAATAATGCGTCATCCGGAATCATCATTGCTAATGATGCGCAGGTAACTGTGAATGGTAACATCCTGCTGTCATCCAGTAATGGCCGTGGAATTCTTTTTGGTGCGGCTAATGGAACGGTCACCTTATCAAATGGATTCACCATTTCTGATGCAGGCGCAGGAACATTTACTACTGGAACACTCACCCTTAATAAATTCATTCAGCAGGGTAGCACCGCTCAAAACCTTACTCTTACGGGAGCTGCCAGCTTATTGATTGGCCAGGGAACGATCTTTAACGGGGCGGTGAACTTCTCTGCGGCCCAATTGGTTTCAAACGGAGCCAGGTATAATAATGATGCCAGCTTAACCAAAACCGGAGCCACAGACAACACCAGCAGTGGAGGAAATATTTTCAACGGCATTACTAATATTACCAATAGCGGTACAGGTTTCTTTAGAATGGCCAACTCCTCGGGGGATGATTTCAACGGACATGTAACATTCAGGCAGTTAGGAACCGGATTGTTGCAACCAGCCTACAAGAGTACCACCAGTATTTCCGGGAATCTTTCAACAGTAGGTAGCACAACGCCCATTTCATTCGGTGCCGGAATAGGAACACTTATGATGAATGGTGCGGGAGCACAAACTATCCAGGCTGATGCAAGTCCCAGCTTTTACAACCTCACCATTTTCAATAGTGGCAATGCAGTAACCCCTTTGATCAATTGTTCAGTTACCAATTCACTCACCCTTTCCAGTGGAACGCTCGTTCTGGATGGTGTTACGTGTAATCGAACATCCGCGGGAGGTACCCTTACCATATCAAATGGTGCAAGGTTAAAACTTGGTGGTTCAAACCTGATACCTTCTAACTTCAGCACCCACTCAATAGGTGAAACAAGCACGGTTGAATTCAGTGGAATAAACCAGGCGATCCCCTTGCTAAACAGCGCACAGAATTACGGCCACCTTGTGATTTCCGGTACAGGAGCTCAAACTACAACGGATATTGGAGTTAAAGGAAACATTACGGTGAGCGGGAGCTTCAATATCAATTCGAATACCATAAGGATCGGGGGTAACATCAACACTACAGGTACATTCACCGCCATAGAAGGTACAGTTGAAATGAATGGCACAGTGCCGCAAACTATTCCCGCATCAGCTTTTGCTACCAGCTTTGTCAGGGGATTGACTATTAATAATAACGCAGGCGTAACATTACAAGGTGCGCTCAACCTGACAGACGTGCTAACCATAAGCGGGGGTTCATTAAATTCTGGCGGGCATCTTACGCTCAAATCAACCCAGACGGCAACTGCCCGCGTAGCCCCAATCACTTCCGCATCACTTACACCAGTGATTGGTAACGTGAATGTAGAGAGATTCGTAAAAGGCAGGAGAAAATACAGGCTGATG
>Ga0196972_1000072_pt1 | contig 82863 bp, 74 predicted proteins | sample S1v_2013CmetaG_FD_148618 | JGI IMG/M metagenome (GOLD analysis project Ga0196972, IMG submission 148618) | Soil microbial communities from Anza Borrego desert, Southern California, United States - S1+v_20-13C | ecosystem: Environmental > Terrestrial > Soil > Desert | place: USA: California...
TAAAACGAGCAGGGTTCCACTTTGTAAAATCTAACAGCGTCCAAATAATTCCACCCGCGTATAAAGCGTACATCAGGTAGACTATGGAGGAGTTAGTAGCGTATGTGCCGGAAAAATAAAATGCCAGTGAAACCGCCAGCATCACGCCTCCCGTGATAAGTCCTTTAATTAATGGAGTAACCGGTTTCCTCATTATCTGCAATATTAGTTGATATAAACAATGCCATTATTAATAATCCCATGCACTTTGCCCTGGAATTCTTTACCTATAAAGGGCGAATTTTTTGATTTAGAACGAATATCTGTTTCCCGCACCTTCCATTTCTTTTTAGGATCGAAGAGAGTGATTGATGCCCGGCTTCCTTCCGTTATTGAAAGGGCATCCAGACCAAAAATCCTGCGCGGATTTATGGAGAGAAGTGATATCCATTTTTCCTGAGGAAGATCAGGTATGGCGGTATTGAGTACGGCATAGGCGGTTTCAAGGCTGATCATTCCAAATTTAGCATACTCAAATTCCAGCACCTTGCTATCATATTCGTGGGGAAGGTGATGAGAGGAAATGCAATCTATTTCTCCGTTGGTAATTCCTTTTCTCAAACCTTCCCTGTCATGTTTGGTTCTTAAAGGAGGATTGACCTTAAGATTGGAGTCATAGTTCACCAGGTCATCATCTGATAACAAAAGATGGTAAGGCGTCACCGAACAGGTAACCTTAGTTCCATTGTCCTTTGCGCGTTTCACGTATTCAAGCGATTTTGATGATGCAATGGCAGTAAAATGTATACTCGAACCGGCATATTCAGTGAGCTTTATGTCACGCGCTACGATGAGTTCCTCTGATATGGAAGGTTTCCCCGGAACGCCTAACCGCGTGGAGACAATCCCCTCGTTCATTAAACCTTGCGGGTTAATTGTTTTGTCATCTGGAATTTGAATGATCGTACCATTGAATGCTTTCACATATTGAAGCGCTTTTACGAGCAAGCCGGAAGATTGTACCGGATTGACGCCGTCACTGAAGGCAATTGCTCCGCTTGCGCGCATATCATACATTTCCGCCAGTTCTTTTCCTTCGGCGTTCCTGGTGACGGCCCCAATAGGATGAATCGTTGCCGGAAGTGATTTTGATCGCTGGATGATGTATTCGACCGTGGATTTGTTTTGAATGACAGGTTGGGTATTGGGAATAATCATCACGTCAGTAAAGCCACCTGCCGCTGCGGCGGCTGCACCTGTTTCAAGCGTTTCCTTGAATTCATACCCCGGGTCTGCAAAGTTGGCAAATATGTCCATCCACCCGGGAGATACGTGCAGACCATCAATTTCAACAATGCTATCAGCCTTGGCCTTTAGGCCGTCGCCTATTTTTGAAATTACGCCCCGTTCTATAAAAATATCAGTGATTTGGCCGTTCAGTGAAGAGGAAGGATCTACAATCCTTGCTTGCTTAATGAGGATGTTCATTAAGGTGCAAATATAGGGTTTTGGTTGAATAGTCACCCATCATTGCCGGGCAGCTGTTAGTCAGCCAGGCATTCGCAATAAAAGCCCTTTTCACCTACCAGGCTTACCACCTTTTCCACTATGAATCCCTGGCCTTCGATCCGCAAAATCCTGTCGCAGTCCTGGAGGTCAAAGTTCACCCTGCTGCCTGGGAACTGTTCACTTAATAAATGGATAAGGGTTTTGGCGTGGATAGGGTCCTCAACATTGGTTTTGAAAACTTCCACCATGAGTTTGAATTTTCATCAATAACCGGCCTGGTTAAGCCGGTTTTTTATTATAATCATAGTTAACCATCCATTGAATCCCGAATTGGTCAGTGAATGCCCCAAAATAGGCACCCCAAAAAGCTTTTTCAAGCGGAATGGTAATTTTTCCGCCCACCGATAGTGCATTAAAGTATTTATTCGCTTCAGCTTCACTGTCAACGGAAATGGAGAGTACAAAATTATTCCCCACTGTTAACGGATGTCCTAATTCTTCCAAAGCATCCGTTCCCATGAGAATGTTGCCATTGCCAATGGGAAGTGAGATGTGCATGATCTTATCCCTTGCGCTTTCAGGGAGCTTGCTTTCTTCCGGGGTATCCTTGAATCGCTGCACAGTTATGAATTCCGTACCAAAGACTGACCTGTAAAATCGGAAAGCTTCTTCCGTATTACCGTCAAAGTTCAAATATGGATTAATCGTTGCCATGTTATTTAGCTTTTTCTAATAAAAATAATTTAGTTCAATCTTTTTTTCTTACCATGCATTTCACGTCATGCGGTGAATGATACCACTCCACACAGGGAAATTGATTGTCGAATTCCGGAAGCGCCATCAACCTCTCAAAACAATCTTTCACTTTTGAAGGTTCACTCATGAAGTCGTGTACCATTTCGGTTATGTAAGTTCCATTTTTAAGGATGAAGATTTCGCTGTCTTCAAACCTGCCCTTATCAGCGCCGGCTTCCTCGACCGCTGCTTTATAAATTATCTTACCATCCTGGAGGTATGATACTCCATAAAAATCAGTTGCCGGATAGCTTACAAGTGTTTCGAGTTTTGAGAAAGCATCCCTGATGCCTTCGGGAAAGGTTTTAGCCTTAACGCACACCAGGCGGATATCGCGATCTAATTTGAATTCCATTTTTCAGATTTCTTTCACAAAGCTAAATAAGCGGGCTTTAGCCGGCAGGGTGAATTACGGCATTCTGGGGGGTTGATTGCGACATCAAATCTCTTTACCTTCAACTCATGAAAAATTTAAAACACATCTCAATACTGGTTCCTTCGGGGGCGATTCTGGGAAGCGTTGAAGGACCCAGGCAGGTTCTGTCTGAAGTAAATGAAATTCTTGTAAAAATGGGAAAAGATCCCATGTTCCGGGTGCAGCTGGTTGGGTTAGCAAAAGAAATTCCCATTTATAATGGAACATATATGGTATGTGCTGATGAGTTGGTAAAAAACATAAATAAGACGGATCTTATCATCATTCCGGCAATGCAGGGAGATATGGTGAAGAACCTGGAAGAAAATAAGGCGTTTGTTCCCTGGATCATACAGCAGCATGAGAGGGGAGCGGAAATAGCGAGCTTGTGCGTAGGAGCATTCCTGCTGGCATCTACAGGATTAGTGACCGGTCGCAAATGCGCGACGCACTGGATGGCGGCCAATGACTTCAGGAAGATGTTCCCTGATGTTCACCTTGTAGAAGATAAGATAATTACTGATGAAGGAGGAATATATTCGAGCGGAGGAGCGTTCTCTTATCTCAACCTGATACTTTACCTGATTGAAAAGTACGTGGGAAGGAACATTGCTATATTTTGTTCGAAGGCTTTCCAGATCGATATTGACAGGGGTAGCCAGTCGCCATTCATCATGTTCAAAGGACAAAAGGAACATGAGGATGAGCCGGTAAAGAAGGCGCAGGAGTTTATCGAGAAAAATTTCCAGGAAAAGATTTCGGTTGACCAGCTGGCATCAATGTTTGCGTTGGGAAGAAGAAACCTGGAAAGAAGGTTCAAGAAAGCTACGGCGAATTCAGTGGTGGAATACATGCAGCGAGTGAAGATTGAAGCTGCCAAGATGAGCCTCGAGACTTCCCGCGAAACGGTGAATGAGGTAATGTATAATGTTGGTTATACTGATCCGAAGGCGTTCAGGAATACCTTTAAACGAATCACGGGACTGTCACCAGTTCAGTATCGGAATAAATACAACAGGGAGTTGGTAAATTAGCAGGATCGGTGCATGCCGATACTACAAGTTGGCAATGTATTGATGATAAATTAATCCACGCCCGAACTATTTAATTTTTCAATAAAATCATCTTTCGCGAGAAAGTTTCCTCTTCCAGGTTAACGCGTACCAGGTATGTTCCAGGAGGTCTTGAATCAGGGTTGACCAGTTTGACCAATGAAGTACCTTTTGGAACGGTGGTAACCATATTTTCTACTACTCTCCCGGAAATATCTGCTACCATTATTACTGCCTGTTGTTGTTTGGAGCTGGTTATCACAATTGAATAATGACTTCCTGCAGGATTAGGAAAGACTTGAATTTGTGAAGCAGGTAAATGGGTTGGCGACACCACAACAACCTTGCTGTATTTGGAGTTTCCATTTCGATCTACCAATTTTAGGCGATAGAAAACATTTTTTCCTGCATCCGGGTTGTCAGTGTAAGAATAGGAACCCATTTCAGTTTCACCTGTTGCAAATTGTTTGTTTATTGGCTGATAATTGACATTGTCAGCACTTCTTTCCATGACAAAATACAATGCGTCATCATTACCTTCAACTATCCAGTCAAGGCTGACCTGATCGTGAATTCTTTTAGCTGAAAATGATAGTAGTTCCGTATTTAATACAATGCAGGCGGGGTTTTGTAAGAGCAGAACGGTATCAGTAGCATAGGTAGAGCCGCAACTATCCATCAATTCCTGGCTCACGATATATGTACCGGGCATGTTTACCTGTATTTCGGGGCCAACATTGCTTCCCATAATGTTACCATCTGGAGTTGTCCAGGTATACAAGGAGGTGATGTGAGGGTTATCAACTGAAATGGTCCGTATTTCGGAGGTACCGCAAAAATAAGGGACGTCAGAAGACGCTCCTGCGGCAGGGGCGCGGAAGAAATCGAAAGGTCCCACGAAATCTTTTAACTCCGCTGTAAAAGAAGTGGAGGCGCGTGATTTAACAAGGATCCTCCTGAAAGGCATTTGACACGGATCTCCCACATTTACGAGCGGGTCGAGCCCAAGTTTGCTCAGGTTTACGGAGAACTCCATTAATTGCCGGGCTGAATAATTTGTGGCGAGACTATTGTCTTGCAAAACGATACCAAAAGGGCCACCCCATGTGTTATTACTGCACTGTAAGCCGGTGTAAAAATCGCCGGGGGTTTTGGGAACTATACTTGCATATCCATGTGTAGCACCCGCATTAGCTCCATCAAACTCTGAACCCCAGTCAAAAGCAACAGGGGTTTTCAGAAGATCAGCTTTATTGATCCATATCCTGGCCACAATGCTGCTTAATGAGGAACTGCTGTATTCTGCAGTAAAGATAATGTCGCCAACTTTTGTCACGTTTCCTGCCAAATCAAACTCCCAGGTAGTATGACCATAATCAGGACCATAACCAGTAAAGCTTAATGATGGCCTGTCATAAACAATATCTGTTTGATACATCTCAAAATCAAAATACCGGTTACCTGTAGTATTGTCAAGTGAAAGTGCGCCAAACATCCACAATGGGTCATTGCTATTGGGGCCTGCTCTTCGTACGTGCATAGCCATGTCGAGAATGTCATTCTTATCTGGAATGCCTTGTGAAACGGGGCAAGACCAATCTTCAGGGCTCATCCCGTTCTTATTGGAGCCTGATGCAAATACAGTGGAGTCATCACCATGGTGGTCCCTAATAAAGATCCCATCAATGAGCATCATACCGTTTACAACGGAGAACTGCGGATAACGCATTCCACGAAACAGGGGAGAGGACCTCGTACCAGGCTGGGTAATGTATAAATGACGGATATATGTTGCGCCGGTGGTATCAATAATGAATGTGCCTGGACCTGGGTCGCCATTACCGAACCAGTCATCATTGCCTGCTGAAAGGAAGCCGTTATAGTAGTTCGAGCGCATATCAGCATCCACGCCAAAGTTTGCCACTAATGCAGGTGTGGTTATCTGTGCCTGGAGCCAGCCAGCAACACCAATAAGAAATGCAGTGTGTAAAACTTTTTTCATAGAGAATAGATATATGGGATGCCCACGTGAACAAGGAATACCAATGGAAAGAATTATTTTCTTCTGACTATCCTGACTGATTTGGTTTCAGAGTACTCAATTGAACCGTCAGTTTTTACTGCGCCAATTCGGTAATAGTTATGCCCGGGTAATGCAACATTGTCCTGGTAGTTATTCCTGCCGGATGGGTCAGGTGATACCTGGGCAATGGCATTGAAGCTGTAACCATCGAATGAGTGATGGATGACGAAACTTGTTACCCCTGCGGTGGAATTAGTCCACGCAAGTGCCACACCGTCTTGTTTTCTATGCGCATGAAATGCGTCGAAATCGGTTGTCTTCTGTTGGATAACGAGGCTGTACTCTTTGTTTTCCGGATTTGCATTGACGGGAATAGATAGTGTTGAAATAGAAATTGACAGTAAAATTATTATCGCTTTCATAGACTCAAATTTTTCTAAAAGTATTATGGAAGGGTAACATAATCAACAGCATTTTTACTTGTATGAGCTTAGTATGTTCTTACGCAGAAATACGGCGTATAATAATCTAGTTTGGAGCTATGGAACGTACGTATAAGGAGATACTATTAGCCGGCGTGCAATCCAGGTTTTCTTAATCAGTCAATTGGGCAATTGGTCAATTAGTCAACCGGTCAGGAGGATACTGTAAGCAAAGTATGCATATTTTCTAATCGTCAAATTGACCTTGAGCTATTCAACTCGTATCGAGATTTGTCTTACATTTGCATCCCCAAATGTTCGGGACGTAGCGCAGCCCGGTAGCGCACTTGCATGGGGTGCAAGGGGTCGCTAGTTCGAATCTAGTCGTCCCGACCAAACTAAAGGCTCTGTAAATCCAGGGCCTTTTTTTATGGAGATTTTCGACAATTTTATATTCTAAAGTGTGAGGGCCCGGGTATTACATAGGTAAAACCAGGATATCGTGCTCAAATTCCCTTGATAGGCCTGGAAAGATGACCTACTGGTGTTTGCCATCCCAGGATGACCTGGTGATAGGATGAGGATATAGTGGGGCTGGAAAGATGAGAGGGTGTAAGTTCAGGTGGTTTTATTGTAATGGGGAATTAAAGCTAAATACAGGCAGAGAAATTTCGGGTTGGAAATGAAGGAGGGTTTAAAATTTTTGTTTGTCTGGATATGACCTCAATTTTACCCCCCACGTGGCCCTGCCTCTCCCGCCTTCCAACCTGCCGTTTTTGCTACCTTGGGCAGTGAGCTTTCACGGCGCTTTCGGAATCATTAATCTCAGTCCAATCGCTCCCATCCCGCTTCCGGTTGTTCAGCTAAATTTCTTCTCTCTCAACATCTGGATCCAATTGACCGATCAAAACGTAAATCTCCATTATCGCGAAAGCAAAACCATGAGAAAAAAACAATTCTTTCCGTTTTTTCCCGCAAAACCAGGAAAAAGAACCGAAAAACTCCGCGGAAACACATGCTTCCCTTTTTGCTCTCCTGCCAAATCAATATTAATTAAACAAAATCCAAACTCCCAGCTACAAATGCGTCGGGATGACTGGATTCGAACCAGCGGCCCCTACGTCCCGAACGTAGTGCGCTACCGGGCTGCGCTACATCCCGAAATGCCGCGAAAATAAAAAATCCTTCAATTTAAGAAAATAAAAAATCCTTCAATTTAATTAATCAATTAGTCGATTAGTCAATGAAGGTGTAAGTTGAGGTAACCATTCCTTTTCTAATTGACTGTTTGACTAATTGACTAATTAAAGCAAAAGTTCTCTTAAACTTCAATATACAAAGTGTCTGGCATAATTTTTTGAGCCTGTTAACCGCCCGCCCTGAGCCTTCAACCGCTGCTCGAGAAATATAATCCCTTTTTATTATTTAAAATTTAGATGTACATGAAAAACAAATATTTTTCAATGCGCAATGTATTAATGGCAGGTGGTATTTTACTGGCCGGAGCTTTGTTCGCAGGATGTAATAAAGATGACGATGATCCTGTTGACACACCCGTTGCCGGGTTGATGGCAGCTAATCTCGCCCCTGATCGTGGTGCCATTGGTGTTGCACTTTCAGGCAATGCACTTGGCGGCACACCCCTTACTTACACAAGTTTTACAGGTGGGTATTATCCCATCTACCCGGGTAACAGGCCTGTTGAAGCTTATGATTTCAATACGGGAGTTTCCTTTACTTCGGGTAGTTTTTTATTTGAACCGGATAAATATTATTCTTTGTTTGTTGTGGGTGCTAATGATAATTACCGCAACATCATCGTGAATGATGACTTCGAAACCATGTCTGGCACGAGTGGCAATGCGTACATTCGATATATCAATGCTATCCCTGATTCTGCCGCATCGACTGTTTCCGTAACAGCGGGTGGAAATAGCGTTATAAATGAAAATGCGGCATTTGCCAGTGTTTCAGAATTTGTGGAAGTGGCTCCGGGTTCGATAACTATTGATGTAAGCAATGGATCTACAGTAGATGCTGACCGCACCATCACGCTCGAAGCGCGCAAGGTTTACACCGTTCTGCTGATTGGTGACCCGGCATCAACTTCTAACCTGGTTGAGATCAGGTACATTGAAAATGGAACGTTGGATGAAGAAGATGCTCCTGAAGGAAGAACTTCAACATCAGCCAAATCAGCAATCAGTAAGTAATAAATTAAAAACTAAGAAGCCGGTCGATTCGACCGGCTTCCTTTATCTTCTTGTTGAATCAGCAGGTTTCTTCTTTTTGTTAAAGACATCCCCTAAAGTTTGCTTTAGTTTATCAACTGGCCTGGGCTTCTTTGCAGAGTCACCTGAAACCCCCGCGGTATCTTTACCAAATATTTTGTCTTTAAGGTCATTTTTCAGGTCATTCACTACCTGGTTCTTTACGGCATTTAGGGAGTCCTTTATTCTCTTTGTAGCACTGTCAGCTTTTGCTTTCGCAAAATCAACGGCCTGCTGTTGCAGTTCCTGGATGGCATCACCCGCTACCTGTTTCAAATCTACCTGTATGTTCGGATTGGTCAGGCTACCCACCATTTTTACATTCAGATCAACCATTTCTCCAACCTTTACGGGTATGCCTTTTGAATTGGCTTTCGTAACCAGACCATTCACCAGGTTATTACCCTGCGTGCCCAGGTATTTTCGTGGAACCTTCATGGCAATAATGTAATCCATCGTCTGGTCGAGCCCGTGTTTACCTCCAATCTGCAATTCCATATCTTCTACTTTAATAGTGAACGGCTTCACCAGCACAGTTCCATTTGCAAATTCAAAATAGTTCTTTATGTCTTTGATGGTGATTGATTTCAATCGGTCAATTTGAAGAGTTGAGGCGAGTTTCTCCAATGGCCCGAATTTTTGCAATACACCTTCTAACAAATGCAGGTTTCCCTTACCGGTAAGCGAACTTAATTCAGGCATCATTTCTTCATTCAACTTTCCAACAAGGCTAAGTTGCGAGCTCAGTTTTCCTGACAGAAATTTACCAATGGGCATTAAAGATTGCACGGTATTATAAGAAAGAAAGATCTTTTGTACATCCATGTCCTTTACGTCGTAGCTAAGGTTCACCCGGGGTTCTGTCTTACTTTGTTTCGTTGAATATGAACCATCCATCCGTATAGACCCGTCATGCGCATTTGCTTTTACGTTTTGCAGATGCACTGTTTCATCTTTCAGGATCAGGGTACCGGCAAGATGAGTATAGTCCACGTTGTCATAGGTTACCCTTCCTGCATTGGCGTTGACAGCGATGTCTATTCCACCGGGAACTACAAACGGACCGGTGTCAGTATTTTCGTTTTTTTCCGGTGATGCCGGTTGGGTGGTAGTCGGCTCAGTTCCCATCCAGTCAGCAAGGTTTAATTGATCCGCATTCACATTCAATTTTCCTGATAACGGCTGATCATTCATTGCATAGCCTACAAGGTTCGTGAATTCACCGGTTGAACTAAAGTTTGTTTTCAGATAACTACCGTTGAGTTCATTTAGCTCCACCGTTCGGTCATGGAAGGTGGCTGTAGCTTTCTTCAGTTTAATACCCGTAGGATAATCAGTTGAAACATATTCCAGGTTGGCAACACCTGCATTTCCATTGATTACAATTTTTTCATATTCTCCATTGTCGATTGCCGTCTTATTGCCTTTGAATGACAGGTCCGCATTTAGCAATCCATCTATGGAAGTTCCTTTTTCAAGCGTTACAAATTGCCGGATATTCCCAAGATTGAAAATTCCTTTCGCTGTTCCTGTAAAATCCGCGGTACTTAGGGGCTTGCGAAGTGTAAAAGTAAAATCAACCGGGTCTGTGCCAACTTCCACGTGACCTGTTTTTATATCAATAGTTGTATTGTCAGCAATTCCTCCGTGGTTGTTGATCTCAATCCTCAGGTTACCGTTCTTAATGGGCTGAGGAATGGAGTTAGAAGAAAAGAAGAGGTTCGCGATATCAAAAAAACCACCCGCATTAAACTGGCCTTGCCGAGCCTGGATATCAGAAAGATTTCCTTTCGCGAATGCATCTGCATTTATCCGGCCGGAAAGCTTTATCCCGTCTTCCAGTTTTATAAATTTCGAAACATTTGCAAGGTTGAGCTTTCCTTTTGCCTGGGCATCTATGTATTGTACCGTCTCGGGGTTACGGAAAAGAAAGCGCAGGTCGAATGGCTCGTTATCCATTTCCAGATGAGCTTTCGAGACATCAATAATGGTGTTGTCCATTTTTCCATCCACGTTCTGCGCTCGTAGCGCAACCTGGATATTCTTCACCGGGCCTGGTAAGTCAGGGTATTGAAATGAGCCGTCTTTCACATCCAGCTTCACGTCATAGGCGGGAAGTTCCGTTGATGAATAGGTGCCTTTTACAAACCCTTCTAACGCAGCCTGGCCGCTGGTTTTGATTTTATCAAAATCCTGCTTGTAAATCCCGGGAACAAGCGATAATATGTCCTTGAAATCATTTGATGGAGTTCTGAATTTAATGTCCATCCTATACGTGCTGTCATTCGCTAATTGAAAGAAGCCATCTGCATTGAGTTTTAAATTATTTAATTGAATATCGTCAGTTCTGAAAGTGTAAGTGCTGGTGCTGTTATCTATCTTAATGTCAGAATTGATGAGGGTTTTAGTATTAACCAGGTAGGGGATGGATGCGTATGAAAACGCACCTGAATTGATACTTGTAGAAGTTGCGAGTGTAAAAACATCTTCAGTGAGGTCACCGCTCCCGGTATGGTCAAGGCCTTCTATTTCAGCAAAGATGTCAGCAGTTTCATCACGATACAATAAATAACCGTCATTGATCTCGTATTTCTTTAACGTCATCCTGAACGCGGATGCTGTGTTACTCGTATCCGTTACTATTGTACTGTCAGCCATGGCGATGTCCCAGTTTGCCTTGCCATTGCTATGCACCAGCGCATGAATGCGGGGCGTTTCCAGGTAAACACCTGAAACCTTAATGTTTGATCCTTTAATGAGGCTGATGAGGTTAACGGAGGCATCCAGTCTTTTGGTAGAGAGGAGAGTATCGGCGGCAAACTCCTGCTGCCCGACTACTGACAGATCTTCAATGGAAATGGAGAGTTTAGGAAAATGGCGAAAAAAGGAAAGGCTGACCTCTCCGAATTCCACGGATGCCACCAGGTTTTTATTAATTTCACTCTTTACGAGTGCGGTTATTTGTTTCTTGAAGAAAACAGGAATCAATATGGCGGCTGCAATAAGCACCAGCAGGGTGATGCCGGTAATCTTAAAGAGCTTTTTAACGGTTTTTCCCATAACGGCCAGTCGGTTTTTCGCGAAATTGCAAATATGAAGCCAGTTTGACAAAGTAAAGATACTTGGGAAAAACGGGTAACACAACGATTAACGTTCAACCTTACCTGACGACTTGCACGCTTTGAATGATATTGAACACAGAATCTTGAACGATTTGAAACGTACTTGATCGCCTGCCGCTCTAATAAACGTTAAACGATTTAAACAGCCTGCCCGCCAACGGTGGGGTTAAACGAAAAAAAACATATGACAACTGAAAGGCTGGAGAAACTTACATCAGTGCTGAAAAGAAGGCAGGATGATCTTACGGTGGTGCTTGAAAATGTATTTGACCCGCATAATATTTCTGCTGTAATGAGAACCTGCGATGCGGTGGGTATTCAGGATATATACATTCTTAACACCAGGATACCCCGCCATAAAAAATGGGGGACCAGGAGTTCATCAAGTGCGGCCAAATGGCTCACCATACACCAGTATGAAAATGCAGAAGAATGCTTTTCATCCTTAAGAAAGCGGTATTCAACCATTTTAACTACTCATTTAAGTGATGATGCCGTAAGTTTATACTCTTTAGATCTTTGCAAAAGTGTTGCGCTGGTTTTTGGGAATGAGCATTCAGGTGTAAGTGATGAGATACGAAGCCTGGCTGATGGGAATTTTATCATACCTCAAATGGGGATCATTCGATCATTAAACATCAGCGTGGCTTGTGCAGTAAGCTTGTATGAAGCACTTCGGCAAAAAACCATCGCGGGTCACTACGATAAACAAAAAATAGAATCCCAACGGTATGATAGCCTAATGAAGGAATGGGAGTTCGGAACAGATTAAAATCGATAAACCAGTTCGCAAACATGAATAAATTACTATTGACCTTTTTATTCCTGGGAATTGCAGCGGCAGTAGCAGGGCAGGAGGTGAAGAAAATAAAGATCACTGATCTGGAGGAAACAATCCGTGAAAGTAAGGGGCCGTTGATTGTCAATTTCTGGGCTACGTTTTGCATTCCCTGTATTGAAGAAATTCCCTATTTTCAAAAGCTCACGTCAAAATATGAGAAAGAGGGCGTTCAGCTTTTGCTCGTCAGCCTTGATATGGAAGATGATTATAAGAAAGTGGGCCCTTTTGCAAAAAAGCGGAAGTTCACCGCACCAATTGTGTGGCTTGATGAAACGAATGCTGATTACTTCATACCGAAGATTGACAGCACCTGGTCAGGCGCTATCCCGGCTACATTATTTCTTAATAATTCAACAGGATATCGCAAGTTTTTGGAGGAAAGTGTGGAAGAGGATGAATTGGAAAAAGAGATCATGGCTATACTTCCCCGTTAAACGGCCTCCTCCTGTTCCTTTTTAGCTTTGGCAACCAGGTAAAGAAAATACGTTCCGGCAAACAGGCTTGTTAAGGCCAGGATGATTCCCATCGTACTTCCTGATTGAATGCCTTTCGCGAGCGAAAAGCCTACGAGTACCATAAAGCTAAGAACGATCAGGCGATTGATAAAAGTTTTGGCAGACATAAGCGTGGTTTTGGATATGACGCATGTCTCCCTGGTTTCCACAAAAAATTGCAGATTTTTTTTTATTCATTAACCGCAAAAGCCCTGATCAATTCCTTTTGATCGTGCAGCCGACTGATCTTGATTTTTCAGGATCGATTTTATCGCCTTTTACCATACTTGAAATGGCCTTTGAGAGATATGGAACGGCTGAACTTACAGCGCCTGGATTGTCATCGATGGCGCCATGATACACAAGTTTACCATCCCTGTTGAAGAGAAAGCATTCCGGCGTGCGGGTAGCACCAAAGGCATCAGCCATGGCTGAATTTTCATCTAAGGCGTAGTAAAAGGTATAACCTAATTTCTTGGCATAATCCTTCATTTCATCATATGAATCTCCCCTGTCACGGTACGCTTCATTGGGATTAAGGAGTATTACACCTACATTATTGTCAAGTGCTTCTTTAGCAACTGCAACGGTCCTTGACTCATATTTATGAACTACCGGACAGGTATTGCAACTGAACATAACGAGCAATCCATTTTTTTTCATGGCTTGCTTGAAAGTTATGTCTGCACCTGAAATGTCTTTAACCTTATCACCTTGTTTGGGTAGGTTGGACCCTATTGGCAATGGATCGGAAACAGGGGAGAGGGTGAAGAGTGCAATGGCAGCAAGAGGCAAAACAGAAAAGAGTATCTTTTTCATGGTAGTAATATTTGGGGTAATCAAATTTCGTCAATTAAGCTGATTCCCCGCTACCGTCTGCCAGATTATTATTCCGTTCATCGGCAATCCGTTTGAGTGCGGCAATGCTGACGTTCAGCTCAAAACCAATTAGCAAAACAAGTGAGTTGAAATAGATTAACAGCATGAGAACCAGGATGGTACCTATTGAGCCATAGAGTTGGTTATAGTTACCAAAACTGGTCACATACCATGAAAACAATACGGTACATACCAGCATAAGGAAGGTGGCGACAATGGAGCCGGGGTTGATCATCTTCCATTTCTTATGAACGGCAGGCGCATTGCGATAGATGTATGATATGGTAACCAGGAAAAGTAAAACGATCATGAGCCACCTGAAATTATCGATCAGGAAACGAAGGCTTGCGTCTTTAATGCCTATCCATCGCAAAACGGCTCCCTGGGCAATGAGCAATAGCATGCAAAGGATGAAAAGAACAAATGTCACGAGAATCATTTTTAGTGCCACTACTCTCGTTTTTATTTCACCCCTTTTTTTAAAGCCCACATAGTTCTGGTCAAATGAACGCATGATACCGATCATGGCATTCGATGAAAAGAAGGCGGAGAGAAAGAAACCGAGGGAGAGTAAATCATTTCGTGGATTATTGATGAAGTCCTGCAAAAAATTTATGATCACGGCATTGTTTTTCTCACCCGGAATTACTTCCCTGATGATGCTGTACATTTCATATTCAAACTGCCGGGAGATGGGTAAAAAAGGGATCAGCGTAAAAAGAAAGATGATCATTGGCGGAATGGCCATTACGAAATTGAAGGCAACGGCTGATGCGCGCTCGGTCATTCCACTCGTCATTACCTGTCCATAAAAAAATTTGATTACGTCATAGAGTGGTATTCCCCTGAAGCCGGGCAGTATGATGGTCTTGGTCTTTCTCCTTAGAAATTCTACAGGGGCAGAGGAGGAGACAGTGCTTCGTATTTTGCTGACAAATTCCGTCATTGCTGGTTCTTTGCTTTCCGCTCGGCGATTATCCTGTCAAGCTCTTTCTGGTAAATTCTTGCATATTTGGAATGCTCTGAAAGTGATTCGGTAAAGATGTGTGTTCCGCTAAAATCGCTGTTGGCCACGAAAAAGTAATATCCTGTTCGTGGTGAATCCAGTACGGCATCGATTGTTTCGATTGAAGGCGTACAAATGGGGCCGGGTGGAAGTCCGGCGTTCTTATATGTATTGAAAGGAGATACCACTTCCTTGTGTTTATTGAGAATTCGCTTGAGAGAAAAATCTTTCATGGCAAACTTCAACGTGGGATCAGCATCCAGGGTCCATCCATTCCTGTACCTGTTTATATAGACACTTGCCATGAGTGGCTTGTCAACCCTGGCATTGGTTTCTTCCTCAATGATCGACGCGATGGTAACCACCTGTATGGGGGTTAATTTCAAACTATCAGCTTTTGCATTTCTTGAGGAGTTCCAGAATTTCTTATAAGCTGTATGTAATTCATCAAGGATCCTTTCAGGTGGGGTATTCCATTTAAGAGAATAGGTATATGGCATTGCTGCAGCCATGATGGTGTTCGTGTCAAGGCCATATTTCTTTAGTGAATCATTATTGTTTAGCCACCGGATTACATCTGCTGAATCACATTCAAAAGCTTTGCCTATGCGGCTGGCAAGGTTTTCCCTTGTCCGAAGTTTGGTTATTACAAAGTTTACGGGCGTTTGTTTTCCATTGTTCAGCATTCTAACCAGGCTTACAATGCTCATTCCTTTCGAGAGTTTGTATTTGCCCGGTTTTACTTTTTTGTAACCAATGAGCTTTGAAGCAAGATCGAAGTACGTAGTGCTATTAAGGAATTTTTGTTCTACAAGTTCAGTTCTTACGTCTTGTAGATCAGAACCCGTCCTCACATAAAGAAAACTGTCCTTTTCGATTGATACGGCCGGGCCAACCAGTTTCCATGCAAAAAATGCTCCTGCGAGGAGAACGAGGAGGAGAGTGATTAAGATGATTTTTTTCATAGTTATCAGGAAACAAAATAAATAAAAAACCCCGTCGTAACGACAGGGTTTTACAAATATAAGTTAATATGAAATATTAAGGATTTTGCGCAGGAGGTTGTTGGAAAGGCGTTGCATTATTGTTCGCAGGCGGATTGTTTGCCGGAGCTGACTGAGCAGGGGCAGGTGCACCTTCAGCGTTGGTTCGGGAAGCAACTGAACCTCCTGGAATGAAAAATGCAGAGGTGATTGAAAGTAGGGCAATCACAACGGCGAAGATCCAGGTGCCTTTTTCAAGGAAATCGGTGGTTTGCTTCACACCCATGAATTGGTTGCTTACGCCTGCAAGACTTCCTGCCATACCACCACCTTTTGGGTTTTGCACCAATACGATCAGGCCAAGAATCACAGAGGCAATAATGATCAGGATCACGAATAAAATAGTCATACTACGCTTTTACTTTAATGCTTCGATTTTGGCTGCAAAATAAGTGCTTTTCGAGGGATCGAGCAAACTTAATTTGCGGTAGATTTCCATTGCTTTTACCTTATCTCCCTGTTTTTCCCAAACCTCAGCCATCGCTTCTGTCACCACCTCCCGTTCAGTTATGGAAAGGGCAGCCATTTGTTCTACTTTTTGCTCACCTGCCTGGTTAGAAGTGCTTTCTAACTCGGATACGGGTATTTTCTTCATGGTTTTTAACCATTCCGTAAAACTCTTAAGTTGCTGGCTGAACCTGTCAACAGGGCGCGGCTCCTCCTTTGCCTTTATGCCCTGGCTGGCAAAATAATCAACCATATGGTAAGGTTCAAAACTCAACGGCGCGGTGCCGGCTTCGATCGATTCTATTTTTAATTTTGGAAACGGAGGTTCCGCATATGCTCCCGGCTCCGGAGCTTCATTTTCCTCTTCTATTTCAATGGATGACTGGTTCCCGAATTCAGGGTTGGGACTTTTATCATTTATCGAATTCGCCGTATCCTTCTTTCCTTCCTCTTTGTTCCTTTCCGGCTCGCTTATTTTCATTTCGCTGAAAGCGTTCGTTCCACTTATATCGTTAGCAGGATCTTTTTTATTAATACTGCCGGATGCCGGTTGTACTTCTTCAACAACGGCGATCTCCTCAATATGGGATTCATTATTGAGGGTATTGGCAGGCCGGTTTTCGTTAAATGATTTCAGCACAGTTGCAGGTTCAGATAACAGGTAATCAAGCCAAAGCGGGTTAGAAAAATAAAGACTTGCTTTTTGCAGTTGTGAATATGATTGAGAGGAGCCTTCTGCTTTCAGTTTGCTGGCATGAAGTACATGCAATGGACCAAAATAAGGGTATTGATTGCAAAGCCGGCTAATTTCATCAATGCTACATTCTTCTATGGGCTTTTTGAAAATCGCCCTGGAGATATCGTTGAGCAATATATTCATTCAGTTGTCAGTTGTCAGTTGTTTGTTGTCAGTTGTCAGCGGAATCTGAAATTCAAGGATGCCTTACAAATCCCCAATTTACCATTGCGAAAACAACCGATTAAATATATCATCCGCCAGTCCCTGGATAATCTTATTCAGCAATTCCACTTCTGCCTGTTGTAACGTCTGGGTGGAAGGAAAATCAAAATTGCGGCTGACGGAATAAGGGACTATCTCGCCTTCTCTGAGATTGTTTACTTCTATTTGTACGGTGATGTTGATCCTGTTAGAAACACTTTGCTGGTTGGAGATACCGGAAGTACTGAAAGTGTATTCCGTAATGGTGCCGTTGATTTCCCAGTCGGCATCTCCATTGGTTTGTTTGAGCCTGGTTTGCTGAACGATTTTTTGCCGTAGCCTGTCAGTCAGTTGCGGACTGATCTGCGGATTAATGTAGGTAGCCTTATTTTCAATGTAGTTTACCTTGAAGGTTTTTATGCTGTCAGGAATCGATACATCCCTGAAGCTGTATCGAATATTGTTGCAACTGGTGGAAGCTGTTGCCATCAAGGCAACGGTTGCAATCACGACCAGGAAAAAAATATTTTTATACTTCAGCATTTTGATTTTTTGCGGTATGAAGGTCAGTTAATCTTCAATATCATACTCCTTTAATTTCCTGTAAAGCGTGCGTTCGCTAATTCCCAGGTCAAGCGCCGCATCTTTGCGCTTACTTTTATGTTTTTTCAGGGCCTTTATGATCAATTCCTTTTCCTTGTCCATAATATTCAGGCTTTCCTCCACTTCTTCATGTTCGTGAATGTCATGGTTGTTGCCCGCGTTATTGGGTGCTGACATTGGAAGCATTGATGGAACTGATTGCATGGAAGGCATGACCATCGGTTGAAAGGTCTCGTGGTTCTTTAGCTCCTTTAATTCCTTCAGGATTCCGGGATTTTGAGCCACCATGTTAGGGTTTTGCAGCACCTCGAGGAACATGCGCTTTAGTTCGGTTACATCCTTCTTCATGTCAAAAAAAAGTTTGTACAAAATTTCCCGCTCATTGGCAAAATCCTGAGTTCCACCATGTGGCGTCACTACCATTGGCAACCTGTTGTTTGAAAAAGGCTTCAGGTACTTGGTCAGCTCCTTTGCTGTTATCACTTTCTCTGTTGAAAGAACTGAGATCTGTTCTGCAATATTCTTTAATTCCCGCACATTGCCGGGCCATGGATAGTTTATTAACAGTTGTTTTGCTTCGTCGTCCAACTGTACGGAAGCAGTTTTGTATTTATCAGCGAAGTCAGCCGCGAACTTCCTGAAAAGAATATGAATGTCTTCAGGCCTGTCATGAAGAGCGGGCACCCTGATGGGAACAGTGCTTAACCGGTAATAAAGGTCTTCCCTGAATTTCCCCTGCTGAACCAACTGCAAAAGGTCTTTGTTAGTGGCAGCTATCACCCGTACATCTGTTTTCTGTACTTTGGATGATCCTACCCTGATGTATTCGCCTGCTTCCAGTACTCTTAGAAGCCGCGCCTGGGTACCGAGTGGCATTTCTCCAATTTCATCGAGAAAAATAGTTCCTCCGTTGACTGTTTCGAAGTATCCTTTCCTGGCATCAACGGCCCCGGTGAATGAACCTTTTTCATGACCGAACAATTCTGAATCGATGGTTCCTTCAGGGATGGCTCCGCAGTTAACTGCGATGAAGGGATTATGCTTGCGTGTGGAGAGCGTATGGATAATTACTGAAAATGCTTCCTTACCAACTCCGCTCTCTCCATAGATCAACACTGTAAGGTCAGTGCCGGCGACCTGTATTGCTACGCCGAGAGCGTAGTTGAGTGCCGGCGAATTACCTATTATCCCAAACCTGTTCTTTATTGACTGAATGTCCATCGAATCCTAAATAGTTTATTTTTCAATTACCCAAAGGTTGATTGATAGCACCCAATAATGTGGCTTGCGTACAATCTGTCACGGTTACATTAACATAATCACCTTTCTTTAGTTCAGTTCCCTGTTTGGGAAATACGATTACTTTATTTTGCGAGTTTCTTCCCATCCAATCAGCCGTGCTTTTTTTGCTGTCGCCTTCAATCAACACCTTGAACGTTTTACCAAGATCGCGCTGGTTGCTTTCAAATGATAACCTGTTTTGCAATTCAACTATTTCTTTAAGCCGCCGTTTTTTTACATTTTCCGGCACGTCATCTTTATACCTTCTCTGCGCCAGTGTTCCGGGGCGTTCACTATAGTAAAACATGTAACTGAAATCATACTTTGCGTATTCCATAGCGCTGATCGTTTCCTCGTGGTCATGTTCCTCTTCTGTGCAGAATCCTGCAATCACATCAGAACTCAATCCACAGTCAGGAAGTACCTGTCGTATGCGATCAACTTTTGCCAGGTACCATTCCCTGGTGTATGTGCGGTTCATCAGTTGAAGCACGCGGCTCGATCCACTTTGCATGGGCAGGTGAATGTATTTGCAGATGTTTTCATGTGCTGCCATGGTATGCAGCACTTCATCAGTGATATCCTTGGGATGGGAGGTGGAGAACCGCACCCTTAAGTCAGCAGATATGCGGGCCACGGAATCAAGCAAGTCGGCAAACGTTATAGGCTTGGGATGTTCTCCATTATTAGTATTTCCAATGTAATAATAACTGTCCACGTTCTGACCGAGCAGGGTTACTTCCCTGAAGCCAGTATTATAAAGTTCACGACATTCTTTTAAAATGCTTTCAGCGTCGCGACTCCGCTCTCTTCCACGCGTGAAGGGAACTACGCAAAAGGAACACATGTTATTGCAACCACGCATAATGCTTACAAATGCTGAGACGCCGTTGCTATCAATGCGCACCGGCGATATGTCAGCATACGTCTCCTCCCGGCTAAGTAACACGTTCACGGCTTTTTGGCCACCGCTCGCTTCGTCTACCAATGTGGGCAATGACCGATAGGCATCTGGTCCCACAACAATATCAACCAGTCGTTCTTCTTCAAGAAACTTTGCTTTCAATCGTTCAGCCATGCAGCCGAGTACGCCTACCAACAGATCTTTGCGGCGCGTCTTCAATTTTCGGAATTCTGTGAGTCGCTTCCTGACGGTCTGTTCAGCCTTTTCGCGGATGGAGCAGGTATTGATAAAAATAAGGTCGGCTTCTTCCACATTTCGAGTGGCGCCGAAGCCTTCATTGTTCAGAATGGAGGCTACCACTTCGCTATCAGCAAAGTTCATCTGGCACCCATAACTTTCAATATAAAACCTTTTGCGATACCCGTTAGGGTCTGCCACAAAGGGAGCAAAGGCCTCTCCCTGGCGATTTTCATCATGCACTTTATCAGTCACTAAGTCAAGCATTTTTTCGAAAAATTAGAACCACAAATATACGGTGTATTACTGAAATCGTGACATCTTGGCAGATGTCGGTAATACCCGTGATTGATCGATATTCGATGTTCGTTGATGATGGCCGGCGGGTTCGAAGTTGCTTTCCTGATTTCGGCGATCCTCCTCACCAATTACCCGGTTATGCGGTATTAAATATGCCGCGACGATCGGGCGATAATAACACATTTCGAATATTATGACCCTGAATAATTATGCATTAAATAAGCCGCGACCATCAGGCAACGAACAACGGGCAACGATTACGTATCTTTGGTTGCTTTTAACCGCATAAAATATTGAATAAGCTGATTTTAATTGGCCTTCTGCTGGTCATGCTTACCAGTAAGGTTTTGGCCCAGGGTGCCGGTAACGGCATTCTGTCGGGCAATGTGATTTCCGAGAATAAAAAGCCACTTGAAGGCGCCACGGTCACCTTGGTCATGCCTGCAGATTCTGTAATAAATTATTCTTCTGTCACGGATAAGGAGGGCAGCTTTACGTTCACCAATATTCCATATGGTATATTCCAGGTGAGGATCAGCTATGTAAGCCTGCAAACATTGACCATTGACAGTATTCATTTTAGAGAAGAAAGGGCTGATTTTAATTTACAGGACCTGGTTATGCGGGCGGCTCAGTCAGACAACCTTAGCGAGGTGGTCATTTTCGCAGAGAAACCGCTGATTCAATCCAAAGACGGGAATATTACATTCAATGCATCTGAGTCAGCGCTTAGCGCTGGTAGCTCTGCAAGCGAGTTACTTAGTAGTGTTCCTCTTGTTTCAAAAGATCCTGATGGCAAGATATCAGTAAGAGGCAAGGAACCGCGCATCCTTATAGATGATAAGCCGGTAGAATTAAATCTGCAGCAGCTCCAGGACTTGCTTGAATCGATGCCGGGTAGCTCAATTGAAAAAATTGAGGTAATGACGAATCCCCCTCCTCAGTATGCTAATGAACAGGGAGGAGTGATCAATATAGTTACCAAAAAAGGCAAGGTGGGAAAGAGCGGGCGATTAAATGTATCTGCAGGAACGAGAGGTGAAGCCAGCCTAACGGGGAATTTTACCTATCGTAAATCAGGTTTCTCCCTGAGTGTAAATGCAGGCATTAGCCAGAACAGGTATGAAGGAAGCGGATATTCAAGGAGGAATAATATTTACGCCGATTCCTCCAATTTCTTCAACACAAAAAATAATTATCTCAATAAAAGCCTGCGTCCGAACTTCAGGGTGAACATGGATTATGACATTACCAAATTGCAATCCTTAACCCTGGTGGTGCAGTATAGCCAGAATAGTTATTTGAACAAAAATGTGACGCAATACACTAACATCAATCGCTTTGGTGGTATTTACAGATTGAGTGAACGTTCGATAAGAAACCAGGGAGACAATTATAATGGAAGTGTGAGTCTTTCATATACGTTAAGGACCAAAGTTGCAGGTGAGATGTTTCGTGTAATTGCGGGATCCAATGTCTCATCCAGCGAAAGTGACAGAGAGTTCTACCAGCAATTCTTTCATCCTGACCATACGCCAAACGGTATTGATTCTACTCAGAACCAGTTGACTGACAATTTCAGTTCTGGCCAGAATGTGCGTGTGAGTTATGACCGACCCTTATTTGGAAGGAAGACTTTTATATCTGCGGGCAGTTTTTATACAAAAAACAATAGTGATGTGGAGGTTGATGCATTTTATTTGAAAAAACCTGACAACATGCTTGCAGATCTTCCCCTGCTTAGCAATGAGTTCAGGTTTCAACAGACTGTATTAAATTTCAGGACTTCCATCAGGCAGGTGATCGCAGAAGATTTTAGTTTCACTGCAGGCGTATCAGCAGAAGAAACTGCTATTCGTTTCAACCTGATTAAGGATGCCCGCCAGGCTCGTAACAGTTATTGGACCTTCCTTCCTTTTGCCAATGTGAATAAGCGGTGGAAGGAAACACTGAATCTTACCGTTTCATATCGCAGGAGTATTCGCCGGCCTGGCATTAATGAATTGAACCCCACCATTGATTTCTCTGATCCATACAACGTTCGCTTTGGTAATGAGAAATTGAAAGCTTCAACAGCAGATAATTATGATATAGTGGTGGGTCGCACCAAGCCGACCTATTATATAAATGTCGGGCTGGGGTATAATTCCGTTCAGGATATTTATAGTCGCGTGCGCACGCTGTTAGCTGATGGAAAAACGCAGGTGACATGGGAAAATATTAGTGGGAGGAAAGAATATGAGATCAGCACGTGGGGTGGATTAACTATCAACAGGAAGTGGAGAACAAATGTGAGTGCCACGTATCGTTTCAATGAATATTCTGAGTTTGACCGCGCAGTCAATAAATATAGAAATGGAGCTTCTTTTACATCGAATCTGAATTCTACCTTCATGGTTCATGACAGGTTTAACCTTACCGGCAGTTTTACATTTAACCGGTTTGCAAATCCGCAAGGTTTTGCGCGGTGGAACTGGAGCATGAATGCAGGAGTTCAAAGAAAATTTTTTGAAAAAAGGCTTATAGTAACGCTCAATTTAATAGACCCGTTTTCGCAACAACGAAATAGAAACTATACATACGCTCCCAATTTTAACCTGGAAAGCTATAGCACAACGAATACGCGAAATTTCAGGTTAAGTGTGGGATATAACTTTGTGAAAGTGGCGAAGAAAAAAATTTCCCTTCCGGTAGGTAAAAGTTAAAGAACCTGTTTTTTATCTGTGGTGTTTGCCCATTAAAGAAATTATTCTGTTTAAATTTGAAAAAAAATATTTAATGAATGTACCGACCGTTGCTCAATTAGCTGCCGAAGGAAAATCACCTGAAATATTGTTCTGGGTTGGATGTGCTGGTAGTTTCGATCAGCGGGCACAGAAGATCACGAGGGCCTTTGTGACAATACTGAATAAGATTGGTATCAACTATGCCATTTTAGGTAAGGAAGAAATGTGTACGGGCGATCCCGTACGTCGTGCAGGAAACGAGTTCATGTTCCAGATGATGGCTTACCAGAATATCCAGGTATTGAATGGGTATTCAATAAAGAAAATTGTTACGGCCTGTCCCCATTGTTTTAATATAATTAAGAATGAGTATGCTGACCTTGGCGGCAATTATGAAGTAATTCATCACACTACATTCCTGCAGCAGTTAATTGATGAAGGAAAGATCAGACTGAAGGAAGGTGGAAATTTTAAAGGAACAAGAATTACTTATCATGATAGTTGTTACCTGGGTCGGGCAAACGAGATTTATGAAGCGCCAAGAAAGGTGCTTGAGGCGCTTGATGCCGAACTGGTAGAAATGAAGCGTTGTCGCAGCAAAGGTTTATGTTGCGGGGCAGGGGGTGCACAAATGTTCAAAGAGGAGGAACCGGGTATTACAAGGGTTAATTTCGAAAGAACGAATGAGGCAATATCTACGGGTTCGCAGATTATAGCAGCTGCATGCCCTTTTTGCAATACAATGCTGACAGATGGAGTTAAAAATTCAGAAAAGGAGGAGTCAGTTAAAGTAATGGATGTAGCTGAACTTATAGCCGATAGCCTGGCTGAGTAATTTTAATTTGATTCAATATCTCTTCCAGTTGGATAGCTTCTTTAAGTTTACCCCTGGGGACCAGGAGGCGAACTTCACCAGACGAAAAATCATGTAGTAGGTAATCAATTTCCAGCACATTCATATTGTGTTTCTCTGATATATTTATTCTGGTAAGCTTCCTGGATGCATCAATGAATGCTTCGTCTTTACCATCTATCATGACGGAGTGGTGGCTAACAGAAACCACAGGGGATGCAGGTTTGGAAGCAAGACCGGCCAGGTGTACCAGGTAAATAAACCAACCTTGTTCTTTCTTTTTCTGGAGAATAAATTTATTCCATTCTTCCCTGGAGTAAGTCCAATGGACGAGAAAGGTACGGTCTTCATTCTTTATCTGCTGCATCAATTATAATTCTGGTCGTAATTTAGCGGAATGAATCTTGAATATACATACCTTCTTGACGGTAGTTTTGATAATGACTCAAGGGTTTGGGTATACCAGTCAAGCCGGATATTTGGAATAAGTGAGGCATTGCAAATTGAGGAAATGCTGAATGAGTTTATTGCGCGATGGAACAGTCATGGCACACCGGTAAAAGGAGCGGCTTACCTGTTCTTTGGGCAATTCATCATTCTGATGGCTGATGAAAGAGCAACGGGAGTAAGTGGTTGCAGTACGGATAGTTCAGTGCGATTGATCAAGCAGATGGAAGAAAAATTTGGAGTAAACATGTTTGACAGGCTTTCACTGGCCTTCGTTGTTAAGGATAAAGTACAATTGATTCCCATGTCGCAGGTAAAGTATGCCTTAGACAATGGGTTTATTAAAGACGATACTTTGTATTTTAATAATCTTGTGCAAACGAAGGAAGAGCTGGAGAAGAAGTGGATCATCCCGGTGAAGGAGAGCTGGCTGGTGAAGCAGGCTACCTGAGGAGGGGCTTAAAATTTTGGATTGGGATTTGGAATTTGGAATTGGGGGTGGGAACATGATTATTTGGGCAGCTGACCAGCTGATGAGTTTTTCGAGGAATTGGAATTAGGAATTGGGAGTTTGTGAGGCATACTTGAATCGGGGGTTCCGCTGACAACTGACAACTGGCAACAGACAACTGGCACCGACAACTGACATCCGATAACAGACAACTAATTAATGGGGTTTAAAAAAATCTTTCAACGAATTACAAATTGGGAGCGCTGGAATTTCTATGTTCTGTATTTTCCCATTAGTCCGGTGTGGTTGTGGTATTGTGTTAAGAGCAGGTCATTCTGGTTTTTTAGTTCAAGTAATCCTACTTTAACTTTTGGTGGCTTCGAGGGAGAGAGCAAGAAGGAGATGTATGAGCAACTGCCACCTGATTCATATCCCCGCACTATTTACGTGTTGCATGATCTGCCATTTGACAGGGTAAGGAAGAATGTAATTGAAGATGGAGGTTTTTCGTATCCGTTTGTGGTTAAGCCTGACGTTGGCATGAAAGGAATATTATTTCGTAAAATCGAGAACGAAGATCAGTTCGAAAAATATCATAGTCGCATTCCGGTGGAGTATATAGTTCAGGAGCTGATAGAAATGCCGATAGAAGTCAGCGTATTTTATTACAGGCATCCTGCAAATGAAAGGGGAACGATCAGCGGATTTATACAAAAAGAGCTGTTGGAAGTTTATGGTGATGGTAAGAGCACATTGCTTGAATTGATCATGGAGCATCCGAGGGCCAGGTACAAGTTAGAGGAAATGAAGCACAGGCATGAACACAGGCTTGACCGGGTATTGGCGCCGGATCAGCATTTTTACCTTTCTTACGCAGGCAATCATAATAGGGGAGCGCGTTTTATCAACCTGCATAAAGAGATTGATGAACGATTACTCGCCATATTTGACGGGCTGAGTCATTATACTGATAAGTTTTATTACGGCAGGTATGATATCAAATGCCATTCCATTGAAGATTTGAAGAAGGGGTTGAATTATTCCATTCTTGAATTCAATGGTTGCGGTGCTGAACCCAATCACATATATGACGCGGGTTTAAATATCTGGCAGGCGTACGCGGAGATACTAAAGCATTGGAAGGTGCTATACCAGATCAGCAAATACAACCATGAACATGGCACGCCGTACTGGTCATTTTCGAAGGGAAAAAAATTCCTGAAGGAAGCGAGGAGGCATTTTCGGATGTTGGAAACTTATGATTAACGTTAAACGTTCCCCGTTATCCATTCCGCTCTCCCATCCTTTCCAAACTCTCATCAATCCTCTCTGCCTGGTTACCGATTTTTTCGTGCAGTTCTTCAGGGTTCTCGATGTTGTGAACGGCGTCTTTTTTCTTGATCATCTTCCATATCTGGATAAGGGCTGTGATGGTAAATATTCCACCAATAATCCAATTGAGAATATGCTGGTTATTATTGATGCGGCTGGCAATGAGCAGACCTCCGAAAATGAAGACGAAGTTTCCAAACAACGTTCCAATCCCAATTCCGAATATGTAGGAATTATAAAAATCCTTCCTGGGTAATAATATTTTTTTTGTGAATAAGACGGTGCTCCAGCCAAACCAGAAAGGAATTTGAACAGGATTAATTGCGCTCATCATTAATCCAAGCAGGAATTTGGGCATGGGGCTATTGAGCACAACGTTTTTCTCTACCGTAGGATTTATGGCTGCATAAAAACTGGAAGCGGCGAGTGCGAGAACTATAACAAGGGTGATGTATTCAAGTATCTTAAAGATCTTTTCCTGTTTCCTTATCCAGTCCATTGCAACTAATGAAAGCCTCACGTAGATTACTTCTGCCAATAATGAACCTGATGAAAAGAGGAGGGCGGCAATTATGCCATCAGAGATGGAGATCTGCATGGCCGCTATGTTCAATGTTCCGAGTGGAAGCGAACCTAAAAAACTAACCAGCATTCCAGTAAAAAAAATCTTCCGCAATGGCCGCATTCCACGAATTTAGGATAAAAATGGTTTAACGTTTACCAGAGCAGCAACGGGGGAATTAGGCGGTTGCTAAATTGTCGAGGTTGCCCGCTTGTAAATCAAGCTTCGGTTTCCTTGAATATTTAGCAACTCCCAAATTAATTCCCAATTCCCAATTCAATATTCAAAATTCCCAATTCAAATAACGTTCGATCCTGGAACGATTAGACGGCCTTGAATGATTTTTCTATTGCTTGATTTGCTTTATACAGTAAACAACTTAAACCTTAAACTATAAGGGTTAAGTGGTCCAGGAGTCTCTTTCTTCCGGTGAAAATTTCCATGGGGCGAAGTTATTCTCCACATTACTGAACATGCCATTCCATTCCTGGGGCGCATTGCTTTCTTCCATTACCATGTATCGGCGGAGTTCGAGAATGATGTCAAGCGGGTCGATACCTACCGGGCATTCCTGTATGCAGGCCTGGCAGCTCGTGCAGGCCCGAAGTTCTTCTGCGGTAATGTAGTCATGAAGTAATGCCCTGCCGTCATCCTTAAACTCACCTTGCTTGTTGATGATGCGGCCAATGTCTTCGGCTCTATCCCGGGTGTCCATCATGATCTTCCTGGGAGATAGTTTTTTACCGGTGATATTTGCCGGACACGCTGCGGTGCATCGCCCGCACTCGGTGCAACTGTAGGCATCAAGCAGGTTCTTCCAGCTAAGATCCATTACATCCCGGGCGCCAAACCGTTTTGGTGGCTCTGAATCAGTTGTTGTAGGGATTAATTCGGGCTGCATGGCATACAATACTTCTTTTTGAATGGCGGGCATGTTGTCCATTTTACCCCTGGGCTGAAGTTTAAGGTAGTATGCATTTGGGAAGGCGAGCACAATATGCAGGTGCTTTGAGAAAGGCAGGTAATTAAGGAAGGCAAAAATTCCTATGATGTGCAGCCACCAGCAAGCTCGCTCTACGATTATAAGCGCATCGTTGCTCAGTCCGCTAAGTAAAGGGTGCAGGTACTGGGAAAAAATGAAATTACCGGTTGTGTATTCTGAATAATGTTCAACTCCACGTTGCTGAAGTAAAGTGTCGCTGGCATTCAGACCCAGGAAGAGCGTCATCAGCACGATCTCCGTTATCAATATATAATTTGCATCGCTACGGGGCCAGCCGGCAAGGTCTTTTCCAACAAACCTTCGAATCCTTACGATGTTTCTCCTGATGAGAAAAATGGCACAAGAAACGATTACAAGTACGGCAAGTACCTCGAAAGAATTTATCAGGAAACCATAAAGGCTTCCAAGCGCAGGTGCGAAAAGCCGGTGCGTGCCCAAAATCCCGTCCAATATGATCTCGAGGATTTCAATGTTTATGATGATGAAGCCTGCATACACAAAAAAATGCAGGATGGCTACCAGTGGGTTTCGAAACATCTTTTTTTGCCCAAAGGCAAGTAAAAGCACATTCTTCCAGCGTACTCCCGGCTGATCAGAAAGGTTCTCCTCCCTGCCCAACCGGATGTTCCTTGAAATTTCGCGGATCTTTTTTGTAAAGAACCAAACTGAAGCTGCTACAAGAAGAACAAAGAGGATTTGTTGTGCTATTTGCATATCACGAAATTAAAGGATTTTACATTTATGGTTTTGCCTGCCTGCGGTGGCATGGGGTAGGGGTTAGGGGTTAGGACCATGAGGTTTCAAGCTTTATTTTTTTCTTTACGCGGAAAAAGCGTTGCCGACCACTGACAACTGGCAATTAATAACAGACAATGCCACATTAAAATAACATCCTTATTTTCGAGTGGGGAACCAAATTATGACAGCAAGACGCAACATCATTGACAAATCCCTGGCTGCAAAAAAAATGCGCCGCATGGCGCTTGAGATCATTGAGCAGAATCCAGAGGAAAAATACATAATACTCGCCGGCATTCGTGAAAGCGGAAGTGTGGTCGCCAGGAATCTTCAAAAATTGCTAGAGGATATTTCTACCGTCACCATTGAGTTGATTACCGTCAGTCTTGATAAAAAAGACCCTATGACGGTCACCCTGAGTCATACGCCTGACCTTACAAATAAATTAGTGATAATAGTAGATGATGTTGCTAATAGCGGCCGCACCATGTTATATGCACTAAAACCATTTCTAGAACATCGGCCAAAGAAAATACAAACACTTGTTCTTGTCGGGCGAAGTCATAATTCATTTCCGGTTAATACTGACTATGTTGGACTCTCTATTGCCACAACCTTCCAGGAACACATAATCGTGGAGGTTTCCGGAGAGGAAATCCTCGGTGCCTATCTTCAATGAGTGGGTTCAAGGCCGTTCAGGTTCGTTCAATGCGGTTCAAATCCGTTTAAGTTCGTTCACGTTCGTTCAATGTCGTTTAATGGTATTGCGTGAACATTTTTTCTTTACATGAGTGACAAAGTCATGACATGAAAATTTTGCATGCGTTTTACTAGTAAAGCGGAAACCGGAATTTTCCGTCAATAATTTAATTTGACCATACCACTCATCGTTTAATTGTTGCGCTCTTCAATGAAACACCCTGCAATAATTCAAATAACTTTTGTGTAATTAATTTTGTTTTTGAATCTGGTATATAAAACCAATACTGCTTAGTATCTACCCATGATCAAAATTGTTATCATAGAAGACGAAAAACTTATAGCTGCGGAGTTAAGGAGGATGATTGAGAAAGTTGACCAGCAGGTGCAAATTTCGGCGACACTATATTCCGTACGTGAAGGCATCGAGTACTTTACGGCCAATGAACCGCCTGACCTTATTTTTTGCGACGTGAATCTGGGCGATGGCCTTTCATTCGAAATTTTTAACCAGGTAGGTCTGAAGACGCCAATTGTATTCATTACTGCTTATGATGATTTTGTGTTGAATGCATTTGAATATAATGGAATTGATTATTTATTGAAGCCTGTTGATGATCGCGACCTGGGAAAAGCGATTCTTCGGTATAAAACGCTGGAGAATCATTTTTCCCGTGTACAGAATTTCCCCAAGGACTTTACCCAAAAGATCAAGCGCAGGTTAATAGTAAAGAAAGGAATGGAGAACATTGCTCTTCGTACGGAGGATATCGTGATGGTCTATACGGAAAACAAAGTAGTGTATGTGGTGGACAAGGATGGGAAAAAATACCTGAGTGATAAGAAGCTGTCTGAACTGGAACAGGAAATGGATACGAATATGTTTTTCCGGGCAAACAGGCAATACATCGTTAATGTGGATTTTATCAGGGGATATAAAGCGTATGAAAAGGTAAAGCTTCAGCTTGATCTCAGTATTTCATTGAACAACCATTGCGTGATCATTAGCCAGGAAACGGCGCCGCAATTCAGGCAGTGGATTGGGCAGGTTTAGGGGCGTCGTTCAATGTCGTTCAACGTTTTCAATGTCATTCAATGTAGTTCGGCCGTTACTGGTCAAAAATAAAAAGCATAAAACTTCATTCGTCCTCCATCCTCCACCATGAAAGCCGGGGCAGGGCATTTGAATGCGTTCAGGAAGGTAAAAATGGTTCTTAGCCATTTCTTTTTTGTTTTTATCCTGGTGAAGTCTATATCAGGCGAAAGGTAGAATTGTCGTCTTCTCGGGATATCAGTACGGCTGATGGGTATGCCGATGTCTTCTGTTTGCCAGGTATTTTCAAAACCTCCATACATTCCATCTGCGCCATAGCCAAATGCGATGTTTAACCAGGGCGGCAGATTGCTCTCACGGAAAAAGGATTTAAGATTTACGCTGAGCCAGTGCGTTTGAGCATTATAATCTTTGAGCATACGCTCATACCAGGCCTTTCCAAAAAGCTGGTCTGCACGAGCACTTAATACTTCCTCTCCATATTTTTTTGTATGAAAGGAAAACTTGAATTGCACCCGTTGTTCTTGCCATGCTAATTCCTGACCAATGTAAAGACCTGATCCGGCAATGTTGGCTACAATATCTGCCCATGACCATCCCCATTTTGCTGAATAAGCATCCATAAATTCAACGGCAGTAAGATAAACCGTACTGCTTAATCCTCCCATGAGAGCAGCTTTCTTTTTTTCTACACCGGCCCATCGCCACATTGCGGTGGTTACCATCCCAGCATTGTATGCTGCCCAGGCATGCCCGATCTTATCCATCTGCAGCCATTCTTTGCTATCATTAAAGGTGTGAAAAGACGATCTCGGAAAATCCTTATACCAGGTTTGATTGAGGAGTACAAGTGATCCCCCATAACCAAGAATGTTAACACCGGCTATGAGAAGTTGCCTGTTTTTCTTCTGAAGTTGGGTTAATGCGAAATTCACATGGGTTGTATCTGTAATTGCACTTTTTTCCATGTGAATTTCATTGTGCTTGCTTGAATCAGACTGAGCATTGGCGGATAGTTGAAGGGGGAGGATAATGCACAACAGGGAACAGGTTTTTATAGCCCGGGCATAAGGTGCTTTAAGTCTGTATTGAGTAATTAAGTTCACCAATTTCAACATGATGAAACAAAAATACGCTTCTGCAGGTAGTATAACGGAGAGCAATTACTAAAAATTGAAATTAGAGGGATTGGTAAGAGTGAATTGTTAATTAAGAAATGCAGGTGAGCGTTTGGATAAGGAAACATGAAGTGTTATAAGCCGGGGCGTGTTGGCGATGGGAGGGGGAAGTACTTATTTTTTGAAATGATGGCGGGGGGTGAAAGATTTTTGTGAATTTGAAATTGTTGGGGATAGAGTTCGGCTGAAATTTTCCCGCCCGCGGGGCCCTCCCTCCCCCGCCTTCCAACCATCCGTTTTTTTTGCCATGGCAATGACAGTCCTGGACGCTCTCAGCGTCATTTTTAACCTGTCAAATCCCTCCCTTTTCCCGGCAACCGGTTGTTCAGCTATAATTTCTCTCTCTCAACATGCGGATCCTGATGATTGATCAAAACACAAATCTCCTTTAGCAGGAAAGCAAAACCAAGTGAAAAAAACGATTCTTTGCGCTTTTTTCACGCGGCTTCTCCGGCCATCATACGGATAGAAACCGTGTAAACCACTTTTCCTAATCCATTAGCATTGAAAATCGACGAGTCGCCATCTCAAACCGGTAGATGATGAGCCTCCCAGTTTTCTTTTCGAAATATTAAAAATCAATAACTTCATTGTCTCATTTACCAATAACTTAAATCAAACTAAATATGGATCTGGCAATACAGGAAAAAATTAATAGCTGGCTTGATGGCGGCTTTGATGATGACACAAAGAATGCCCTTCGAAAACTTCAAAATGAGAATACTGAAGAACTTGCTGATTCATTTTACCGAAACCTGGAATTTGGAACAGGTGGGCTGAGGGGAATCATGGGCATAGGTACCAACAGGATGAATAAGTATACAGTAGGAATGGCCACCCAGGGATATGCAAATTATCTTAAACAATCATTTCCGAACCAGGAAGTAAAAGTGGCCATAGCGCATGATAGTAGAAACAATAGCCGGTTCTTTGCCGAAACTACCGCAAATGTGTTTGCAGCGAATGGCATCAGGGTTTATTTGTTTGATGATCTGCGCCCCACTCCGGAGCTTTCATTTGCCATTCGTCATCTGAAATGCCAGGGTGGAGTGGTTTGTACTGCCTCGCATAATCCTAAAGAATACAATGGCTATAAGGCATATTGGAACGACGGAGCCCAATTAGTGCCCCCTCACGATAAGAATGTGATCAGTGAGGTGGAAAAAATTGCCAGTGTAAATGACGTGAAATGGACAGGTGGAGAAAAGAACATCACCATTATTGGAAAGGAAATTGATGAGGCGTACATGGAAATGGTGAAGAGCCTCAGCGTGTATCCTGAAGTGATTGCAAAGCAAAAAGACATTAAGATAGTTTACACCCCTATTCATGGTACGGGTATCAAACTTGTTCCCGAGGTATTGAAGCGTTTTGGATTTAGCAACGTTCACGTTGTAGAAGAGCAGAGTAAACCTGATGGAAACTTTCCAACAGTAGTTTATCCAAACCCTGAAGAACGAGAGACTATGCGAATAGGGTTGGAAAAAGCAAAGGACCTTGGCGCTGACATCTTATTGGGAACCGATCCTGACGCTGACAGGGTGGGTATCGGAGTAAAGGACAACCATGGCGAATGGGTGCTCATGAATGGAAATCAGACCGCAGTGCTCGCCTTCAACTACCTCATTGAAGCGAGGAAAACTAAAGGAATTGCTCAGCCCAACGATATGGTCATTTCAACAATTGTAACAACACCAATGATCAACCGCATAGCTGAAAAAAATGCAGTGGCCTGTTACAATGTGTTGACGGGCTTTAAGTGGATTGCAGAAATGATAAGACAAAAGGAAGGCGAGGAAAACTACATAATTGGTGGAGAAGAGAGCTTTGGCTTAATGATTGGCGATAAGATCCGTGATAAAGATGCGGTTAGTGCCGTAGCCCTGCTTTGTGAAATGGCGGCGTATGAAAAAAACAAAGGCAGGAGCCTGTTTCAAAAACTCCTTGACCTATATGTAGAATATGGGTTTTTTAAGGAAGACCTTATCTCCATCACCAAAAAAGGGATGGATGGCCAGCAACAAATTGCGGCTTTGATGGAACAATTTCGAAACAACCCACCGAAGCAAATTGCTGGTAATAACGTGGTGAAGCTTCTGGATTACCAGCTTCAAAAAGGAACGAACCTGGCAACGGGAGAAGAGTGGGCGATAAAGCTTCCCAGGTCAAATGTGTTACAATTCATTTTGGAAGATGAAAGTATCATTTCAGCAAGGCCCTCTGGTACTGAGCCGAAGATCAAGTTTTATTTCAGTGTAAATACAAAGCTTGATCATGCAAATGATTTTGATAAAGCAAACAGTGAACTGGATGAAAAGATTAAGGCGATAATTTCCTCCCTTAAACTAAATTAACGATTGGGTAAATAGTGAATTAGGTATTTGAGTAAATGAGGTTTTGGTTAGTGATTACTGATATTGCCTTTTCAATTTTTTACCAGGGTGGGTGTTCAATGTGAGGGTATACGTAACTTGCATGCTTATGCGACCAGTTGAAGATTCATACAGGCACAAAGGTTTGAGGAAGAAACTAGTTGAAACGGTAAGAGGTAAAGGTATTACGGATGAAAAAGTATTGAACGCAATAGGAAATATTCCCCGCCACTTTTTTCTCGATTCAGCGTTTGACGAATTGGCTTATGAAGATCGGGCTTTTCCCATAGGAGAGGGCCAAACGATATCACAACCCTACACAGTAGCCTATCAGTCGCAATTATTAGAGGTAAGGAACTTCGAGAAAGTATTAGAGATTGGCACAGGCAGCGCTTACCAGGCAGTTGTGCTTGCAGAAATGGGTGCGCAGGTCTATACGATCGAGCGCCAGAAAAAATTATTTGACCAGAATAAGCTATTCTCCTTTCTTAAAAAATATCCTTCAATAAAATTCTTTTATGGCGATGGCTATGAAGGCCTGCCCACCTATGCACCATTTGACAAAGTCATCATCACCGCCGCAGCCCCCGCGGTGCCACAAAAACTAATTGAGCAATTGAAACCCGGCGGCATGATGGTAATTCCTGTTGGTAGCGGCGATGTGCAACAAATGATGCGCCTCACCAAGCTCGAAAATGGCTCCATGAAGGAGGAGATGTTTGACCGGTTTTCGTTTGTGCCGATGGTGGGGGGGAAGCGGTAAAGCCCAAACCGTTTATCGTCATGCGCTGAAGTTCGCTGCCAATTATATAGAGCTTTGGATAAAGGGTATATTTCGCCCGAGCAATTCAGTACCCTATTATCCTATTGCCTTCGAATTTCGATCATGCTACACAAATTCATAAGTTACCTTAAGCAAACAGCTTTAAAAGGAAATCGCATGAAAGAAGTAATCAACTCATAGAAGGTACATACCAGTCATTAATCAAGGAGTAGGAGAACAACCCTGAACCTGTTAGAAGCTTTGAACGGCCTTGAACCATTGAATGTTTTTGAACGTCCTTGAACGCCCTTTAACGTTCTTGAGCGACGTTAAACAATCTAGAGATGAATCGCCTCCCCATACGCCACCTCAATTGCATCCTTCACACTTTCACTAATTGTGGGGTGGGGATGAATGCTATTTAGCACTTCGTGGTGCGTGGTTTCAAGTTTGCGGCCGAGAACGGTTTCAACGATTATTTCCGTGACGTTATAGCCAATCATATGTGTTCCCAGCCATTCGCCGTACTTGGCATCGAATATCACCTTAACGAATCCCTCTGGATGGCCTGCGGCAGAAGCCTTACCGCTCGCGCTGAGAGGGAATTTGCCCACCTTGATTTCATATCCGGCATCCTTTGCCTGCTTTTCCGTAAATCCAACTGAAGCAATTTCAGGAACGCAATAAGTACAACCCGGTACATTTCCATAGTCAAGTCCCTCAGGTTTGTGATTGAATTTCTTTTCTGCAAAAGCTATTGACTCTATACAAATGATACCTTCCTTGCTCGCCACGTGCGCCAGCGCCTGGCCTGGAACACAATCGCCAATTGCATAAATTCCGGGAACATTCGTCTGGTAGTATTTATCAACCATTATCCTTCCCTTATCTGTTTTCACACCCAGTTCTTCCAAACCTATTCCTTCAATATTTGCCGCTACTCCTACGGCGCTTAACACCATATCCGCCTCCAACACCTTTTCACCATCCGCCGTCTTTATTTTTGCCTTTACACCATTGCCACTAGTGTCAACAGAAGTCACCTCGCTACTTGTGAGCACATCAATACCTTGTTTCTTCAGGTTCTTTTCGAGCTCTTTTGAAATATCTTCATCTTCTACCGGAACCACCCGCGGGAGAAACTCAACTATCGTCACCTTAGTTCCCATACTGTTATAGAAATACCCAAATTCAACGCCGATTGCTCCACTTCCCACAACAATGATGGATTTTGGCTGTGAAGGCAGATTCATGGCCTCCCGGTAACCAATGATCTTTTTGCCATCCTGCCTGAGAGAAGGAAGCTCGCGGCTCCTGGCACCTGTAGCAATCACGATGTGCTTTGCTTCAACCGTTTGTTTCTTATTATCACTACCTGTAACTTCTACCTTTCCTTTACCGATAATTTTTCCAAACCCCATTACTACATCTATCTTGTTTTTCTTCATCAGGAACTGAACGCCACGACTCATTTTGTCAGCAACGCCACGGCTCCTCTTAATCACAGCTCCGAAATCAGGTTTGCCTGTAGCTTCAATACCATATTCTTTAGCATGCTTGATGTATTCATTTACCTGTGCGCTTTTTAACAGGGCCTTTGTGGGAATGCATCCCCAATTCAGGCAAATGCCACCCAGGCTTTCCTTTTCTATGATTGCTGTCTTAAATCCTAACTGTGAAGCGCGGATCGCTGCTACGTAACCGCCAGGTCCGCTTCCGATCACTAATACATCGTATGCCATAATGGATGCTTTAATTTCAGGGTTATAAAGTGGCCCTTAGCTATGTGCTTGTGGACCAATAATGATTGGCGAAGGTATAGAAATTGACGAATCAGGCAAGCAACAGATAATTGCAGGCGATGCGTCAATCTTACTATATAAATAACAATTGATGGGTAAACTGGTTGCACTTATTTTCCAAAATGAAAACGAAATCCAGTCCCAATGAGGATGGTTTCCTGTTTATCCTTAGCGTAAAAAACTGTTTCCATATTCGATCTTGAATATCCGATTGAAAGTTCAAAGGAGATTTTTGAGTTGACAAAAATGGCCGGCCCTGCCGAGAAAGTAAACCCATGGGCTGTATTCTTTGATGTGGATACGGATGATTGCGCAGACACGCTTCCGCCAACCGGTCCTTCATATGTGTATGATTCAACCCTCGTCTTGCCGCGCGCATAATCATAGCTTGCATCTGCAAACACGTTAATACGGTTGCTTACAGGAAGGAAGTAATAACGGAGGAAAGGAGAAACCCCAAAATTATTTGATTGTAAGCTATAATTACTCACTGAGTGCCAGTTTGGGATCATGTTCATTGTTTGCAATCTGTTTTCCCCTTTTATGGAAATAAAGCTCAATTTTATTCCCCCAGCCAGTTTATCGATAAAAAAATACCCGGCACCAGGCGAGAGTTGCAAAGTCCTGTTTTCCCTATCGTCAATGAAGGTTGCCTGTTGAGCGGTGGAACTCTGGGAAGAAAAGTCTAATTCCCCGCCTAGCATCCACTTTCCTTTTTGAATTTGGGCCTGACTTGAATGAACAAACATCAGGCAAGCCAGTAGTAGGAACACGCGCATAAGGTTGGTTTTAGTTTCCGGATATGGGAGGTCAATTCCCGACGCCGTTTGGGGCGAAGATATCAATATACCTCGTTTCTAAATGCATTCAGTAGGGAATACTACGTACTTTCCCGTAACGGACCGTATTTTACGCAAAAAAATTTTGTAAATAGCTAATCCTGATTCATATTCGTAAGGTCAACAATTTTCATACAAATCGATTGTGCAAAGAGCCCGGGGCAACCTTGGCTCTTTTCTATTTCATAGGAAAAGGAAAAGCCCAATGACTAGAAAATTGGCCACCTAAACCCGGTGGGGTAGGCTGATTAGGTGTTGGGAACGGCCGCGATTTTTCATGAAAAGGGCTTCCCGGCACAGATGGATTTCAGTAAGCGGTACTTTGGGTTTCAAGAGGCAATTCCCATTTTCACTTGACACCCACGAAGTCAGCCGGTTAGCAAGTCAGCTTGTCAACCACCCGGCTTTTCACCACTAATAAAATTTTTATGGAAAAATCCCCCATTTTCTCCCTGCTTTCCCTTACCTTTGCCTCCCGAATTTTTCGGGATTAAATTCGAATATCATGGCTAGAGTATGTCAGGTTACAGGTAAAGTGCCTATTGGTGGAAACAAGGTTTCTCACTCAAATATTAAGACTAAGCGTCGTTTTTTGCCTAACCTGCAAAAGAAGCGTTTTTTCCTGGCTGAAGAGGGCAAATGGATCACCCTCAAATTATCCACTGAAGCAATCCGTACCATCAACAAAAACGGTCTTTATTCAGTGGTAAAGGAATTGAGAGCTAAAGGACAACATATTTAATTGAACCCTGGCACCTTCGGGTGTTATGGCAAACATATCAACTAAAGTAAAATGGCAAAGAAAGGAAACCGCGTACAGGTGATCATGGAATGCACGGAGCATAAAGCCAGCGGTCAGCCCGGCACCAGTCGTTACATCACTGTAAAGAACAAAAAGAATAACCCTGAAAGGCTCGAGTTAAAGAAATACAACCCGATCCTTAAGAAGGTTACCGTGCATAAAGAAATCAAATAATTATTCAAGTTGAGACGGGGACCCGGTCCCTTATTCTAAACTTTCCGCCAGTGGCGGTATAAAATTTTCAAACTTTCGATTATGGCAAAAGCAGCAAAGACCGCGATCAAGAAGGACCCTAAGCAGGCCGCTGAAGCGAAAAATTATACTAAGGTGATCAAGGCTGTCCGCAGCCCCAAGTCAGGTGCCTATACATTTAAGGAACAAATGATCCATAAGGATAAGGTAAAGGAATTCCTCGCCCAAAAGTAATTATATCAACTCCTGATATGCAGAAGCTATTCGTTACCGCGGATGGCTTTTGTTGTTTTAATGAATCGGCACTCGCTTTCGCGAAAGCGACTAAATTTGAACCATGGGATTATTCAATAAGCTATTCGGGAAGAAAGAAAAAGAATCGCTCGACCAGGGACTGCAAAAGACCAAGGAAGGTTTTTTCGCCAAAATCACCAAGGCTATCGCGGGCAAAAGTTCAGTAGACGAGGAGGTGCTTGATAACCTGGAAGAGGCCCTGGTAAGCGCCGATGTGGGCATTGAAACCACCGTGAAGATCATTGAACGAGTGGAGAAAAGAGTAGCCCGGGATAAATACATGAACTCTTCAGAGCTAAATAAGATGTTGCAGGAAGAAATTGAGGCAATTCTTGTAGACGCTCAGGAATCAAATAGTTATGCGTTTGATTCTGAACTCCCTGATAAGCCATATGTGATCCTGGTCGTAGGAGTCAACGGGGTAGGCAAGACCACTACCATCGGTAAGCTTGCTCATAATTTTAAGAAAGCCGGGAAACAGGTGTTGTTAGGCGCTGCTGACACTTTCAGGGCTGCTGCTGTTGACCAGCTCACCATTTGGAGTGAGCGCTCAGGTGTGCCCATTGTAAAGCAAGACATGGGTTCTGACCCGGCGGCAGTTGCATTTGATACGGTTCAAAGTGCCGTATCGAGGGGTAGCGAAATCGTTTTAATTGATACCGCTGGCAGGTTGCATAACAAGGCCCACCTGATGGAGGAACTAAGTAAGATAAAGCGGGTAATTCAAAAAGTGATTCCCGGTGCTCCTCACGAGGTTTTGCTGGTGCTTGATGGCTCCACGGGCCAAAATGCCGTTGAGCAGGCAAGGCAATTCACCGCTGCCACTGATGTAACGGCGCTTGCCATCACCAAACTCGATGGAACTGCTAAAGGGGGGGTCGTTCTCGCGATCGCCAACCAGTTCAAAATCCCGGTAAAGTTTATTGGTGTTGGTGAAAAAATGGAGGACCTGCTGGTATTCGATAAGCATGAATTCGTGGACAGTCTCTTTAACCTGGAGCAGAAATCCTGATCACCTTAGACTTTCCTTTTTCCGCTGCCAGATAAATATTCCATTCTTACTATCCTCAACTACCAGGTTGTAATGAGTTTGGATAAATGAGATGAAAAACTTGTTTTCCGGCCCTTCCGGAGGAAGAAAGCTTACAAATGGTTTCCGGCTGACCACTGCCTGTGGTTGAATTTCTTCCATGATAAAGCTTAACTCTGCCAATGTATTGCTGTGCTCATTCCCGAAATATTTGAACAGGTATGGCCTGCCAAGGTTAGAAGGATGAGTAGTGCTTCTGGTAAGTGGGTATTGATCCAATAACCAGTAGCTAATGTGATAATCAATAAAGAAGATCGGTTCTCTTTCGATTCCCCGCTTTTTCAATTCATCTATAACCAGGTATGATTTTCCATTGAAGGGGGTTGACCTTTCCGCGATATTGTTTCCTACGCGTAAGTATTCCTTCCATGACTCAAAACTTAGGAGCAATACCACCAGGGCGGTTAATCCAATAGAAGGGATATAATTCTTTCGAAAGAGGATTCCTAATATCAGCAACAAAATGAATGGGTATACTTCAATCAGGTAATGCCCGTTCACCTTTCCACTGGTTAAGAAACTGAAGATGGTGCCCAATAAGAGCAGGATGCAGGAATGAACAAATATTCGCTGGCCGGGCGACCATCTTTTCCAGGCGAAGAAGTTGATAACTATTCCCGCGAGAATTATCCACCAGGTCTTTGTTAATTTAAAGAGCAATGAATGTCCACCTGCATGTCCATAAGAAAATGGCGCGAGAAAAGTAGAATCGAAATAGAGTTGGAACTTATTTTCCAGCACAAATGGAACAGCAACCAGGAGAAATGGCAGTATGACTCCCGCAACTACCAATAACGCCCAACCCATAGTTTGAAGGAGGGTGCTGCGTTTCCATTCAACGAACAGGAGATAGGAGAAAAATGCCAAGGCAGCATAGGCATAGTTTAATTTGCATAAGAGGGCGAATCCCATAAAGAAGCCCAGCAGAAGTGGAGTTATTTTTCCAATAGGATGGGTGAGGAAGTAAAGAACAATTAGGATGAATAATACTGCGAGATGTTCTGACATTACCCCTTGCAGGCTTCCAAAGAGGCTGCTGAGTATAACATAACCAAGTGCTACCAGAAACCCATTCCTGAGCTTTGATGCGTCAGCGATCTTCATCAGCAATAAGGCAGAAAAATAAATAACGATCAATCCAAACAACCGTATTGCGATAAAGGAGTCGGGGAAAAGGTATTCAATGAGTGCGAAAACGTAAAACAGGAAAGGCGACTTCAGATCCCAAAGGTGTTCATAAGGAAGGTAACCGTCAGCCACGCTGGCGCCCATAATAATGAACGTGCTTTCATCATGATCAATATAATCACGAAAAAAGAAAGGAAGCCGTATGAAGAGAAGTGCGAGGAGGAGAAAGAGTCGTTGGGGCATATACGTTTAACGTTTAACCCCACCGTTGGCGGGGCAGGCTGTTTAAGTCGTTTAACGTTTCTTAGAGCGGAAAGGGTATTTGCTCGTTCGTTACGTTCATGGTAGTTCAAAGTCGTCCAGGGGCAATCAAGGGCGTTCAATGTCGTTCAATTTCCATTTATCTTCTATCTACCACCTTGGGTCTCACTACAAATTCCCAATTCCAATTGCTCGCCAGCTCGGCAGCTTCCTTTATCCCTCATGGTCTCATCTCAAATTCCTAAACCAAAACAACTCCCTCCAAATCATAATCAAACGCCCTTGTAATACGAACGTTGTAAAATTCTCCAATGTTGAGCTTCTTTGCAGAAGGAATTACAACTTCATTGTCTACTTCAACGCTATCAAACTCAGTCCTGCCAAGATAACGTCCTGATTCTTTTTTGTCAATGAGCACTTTAAATACCCGGCCTACCTTTTCCTGGTTTTTTTCAAATGAAATTTCCTGTTGCACTTCCATTACCTCCTGTGCGCGCCGTTCTTTTTCCTCCGCGGGTACATCGTCAATCAGGCCGTGGGCACTCGTACCTTCTTCATGCGAATAGGTAAATATGCCAACACGGTCAAACCTCTGGGCCTGTAAAAACGCTTTCATTTCTTCGATATCATCAGGCGTTTCGCCGGGAAACCCTGCAATCAGGGTGGTTCGTAAACAGATGCCCGGTAGTTTTTGCCGGATACTTTGAATCAGGTCTTCCATTTCTTCGCGGGTTATCTGCCGTTTCATAGCCTTCAACATATTATTAGCCGCATGTTGCAAAGGCATGTCAAGGTAATTGCAGATGTTATCACGGTCCTTCATCACATCGAGGATCTCGAGAGGAAATTTTGATGGATATGCATAATGAAGGCGAATCCATTCAAGACCTTTTACATCAGCCAGGCGATTCAACAGGTCAGGAAGCATGCGCTTCTTGTAAATATCCAGACCATAGTAAGTAAGTTCCTGGGCGATAAGCATGATTTCCTTTACCCCTTTTCGTACGAGATTTTCAGCTTCAGTCACCAATTCATCAATTGGCCGGCTTACGTGGTGCCCCCTCATCAATGGAATGGCGCAGAATGCACAGGTACGATTGCATCCCTCTGAAATTTTTAGGTAGGCATAGTGTCGGGGAGTGGCAAGAAGACGTTCACCAATAAGTTCTGACTTATAATCCGCTTCAAATTGTTTAAGAAGAAGGGGTAACTCCATCGTGCCGAAGTAAGCATCCACTTCAGGAATCTCCGTCTCCAGATTGTTGCGATAACGCTCACTAAGGCAACCGGTAACATACACTTTATCCAGTTTGCCACGGCGCTTGAGCTCTACCTGGTCAAGTATAGTGTTAATGCTTTCTTCTTTTGCCTTATCGATAAATCCACAGGTATTTACAACTACAATATTATGATCAAGCTTTTTGTTCTCATGAACCACGTCAAAATCATTGGCCACCAGCTGCCCGCTGAGTACTTCGCTGTCAACCATGTTCTTACTGCACCCCAGCGTGATGATGTTTACCTTGTCTTTCTTTAGCGTCTTTGTTTTCATGAAGACGGCAAAATTAGGCAAACTTATGGTAATGGTGGCCGATGATAGGAGCTCATCGGGCAATGGTGGCTGATCGATTTTCATGGTTCTGCGTTGTCCTAATTTTGTGGAGCAGCCTGTTGATCAAAATCAAACGTTCAAAACATCGAACCAGGCCCTCGAACAACGATCTGTACGATTAAGACCAAAAAAAGCGGCCGGAAATCCGGCCGCTGGTGGAAATGAATGGTGCTTCTAAGAATATTTACCGGTTAGCTCCCTTACGAAATCTTCGTAGTAATTAACAGCTTCCTGTTTCCGGCCTGATTTAACCATCTGCACCGTGGGAATCACCAGGTGCTGGTACATGTACTCGTAAATCTCTGCCTTATTCTCACAATCGTTAATTGACCGAACGAGAGATGGACCGATTTGTTTATAGTTGATGACGAGCTCTTTTCCGGATTTGGTTGACATAATGAAATTATCGCGCAGTCCACGGAGCGTAGTTAGCTCCATGCAGTCATCAGCCAGGTGTTTGTGATGCACGCATGCAGTGGTAAGGAAACACCCCATATCATCATCCCCCGAGGAAGAGGAAGTAGGGTAGGGCACTTTCACCAGTACCTCATCCTTTTTACCGAGAATTGCCACGAATTCATATAACCTGGCATTAAACTTCAGGTCTTTTGGAAATTCCTTTCCGAATTTAAAATCACCAATTGGCTTCTGGTCTAGTTTCGTTTCAATAATGTAACTGCCATCTTTTGGTGATACCATTTTCATCTTATACTTGAACTCCGCGCTCCTGGTAGCCTTTGTTGTGTCACTAGTTTCAAAATACTTTACACGTAGCGTTATGATTTTATCAATATCCGCCGCTGAACCAAAAGCTGTAACGGCCTGGTGATAGATTGTCAGCTCATATAAATGCTGCTTAGGCGTATTTGCCAGGAGCACCGTTTTATATGTAGTTGAAATCTCTTCTTCCTTTTTATTCTTTCTGATAGCTTTCGGGAGACCAGCAGCCGCAACGAGGGCAAGACTGCCGGACAGGAAATGACGTCGATCCATGGGTTATTTTCAGATAAAAATACCTTTTCATGGATGATGGGGAATACCTTGGGGAGGGTATTTAATTTTAAAATTTGAAAATGACGTGCGGGAACTAATTCCAACTGCTTGTTAGGAATTTTATCTAATCAATTTCAAATTTTCAAATCTTCAAATTAACCCTAGCAGTTCCCCAGCAGCAAATAAATTATTACAAACACTACTACAAATCCTAAACATCCACCTCCTAGTTTATAAGCTCCATAGCCGGCAATGAGAGTCCTTAACCAATTTTGCATATAATTCTTTTCTGTAATTGGTTAAAAACTATGCCAGCCTGATCTTTAAGAAAGGTCGCGATTATATCTGATCTAGCTGTTGCCGGGTAAATTCATTGTGTACATTGCCGGTATTCAGTGTGCTGGAAGGTTCGAATAGGATTACAGACGCTTCTTCATGGGCAACGGGGCGGTGCTCAACTCCCTTTGGTACAACAAGCATTTCATTTTTGCTAACGGTTACCGTCCTATCCCGGAATTCCATATCAAAGCTTCCGTCAATTACCAGGAATAATTCATCTTCCTGCTCATGACTGTGCCAGGTAAAAGCTCCCTTTAGTTTGACGAACTTTACATGCTGACCATTTAATGATGCCGCTATTCGCGGATTCCAATGATCAGGGATTTGGGCAAACTTTTCAATAAGATTGATCTTTTCCATTTTCCTGTTTCGTTAAATATAACAATTGTGAAAGCTGCCTGGCGCAAAAGGGCAAAAAAAGAGGGGTTGATAGACATCAACCCCCGTGTTTTAAAATCCAATATCCTATGAAAAACCATTGAACTAAAGGCAAAGCGTGTTCCAAAGTGGTGACATTAGTTGTTTTACTTATTTGATAAGGTTTTTAAACGGCAATTCAAAGGAAGGATGTAAGATGCAACCGAATTAAAATTCAGAGCTGTTAATTCCTGAGTATTTTTTTCTACAACGGGAAAAATGAAGTGATAAATAAACTGCCCATATATGGCTGAATGACAATATTATGATACTTGTAATTTAGTCTCGCGATGCCCATTCAGCAATCTTTTTTGCTGCATCGATCACGTTCCAACAATAGTGTGTGAGAAAGTCATCCGGTAAATGCTGATGTAAAGGAATTGAATAGCTGCTACTGAGTGCATTGGCCCCGTCAAAATCAACATAGGAAATTCGGGCGGTGAGCTCCTCGGGCGGCCGGTTAAAATCAGCTCCGGGGAGAATAGCTATGCCACATTCTTCCAACAACCTGTCACAGAGTTGCCTGCTATTTTGGATGCCCCTTTTATTCAATCCTGGTGCTAGTGAAGTGAAATCAGGAAATAAATAAAAGCCACCCGTTGGGACGTTAACGGAGATATTTGCAGTCCTTAAGATGGTCGCAGTTTCCTTTCCGAGTAGTGACAGGATTCGTCTTACATGTAAGAGGTATTCTTCAATTTCTGATCCACAAGCGAATGCCTGAACGGCGGCGTATTGAATGGGTGCGCTTACTGAGGTATAGGTTTCACTTGCCACCACCGCCATTGATTCCATTAGTGGTCGAAGTGATTGCGGAAAGGAAAATGTGCCCAGACGCCAACCACCGGCTCCACACCATTTGGAAAGTCCGGAACTAATTATCGTTCCTTCCGGGTAATACCTGGCTATTGAAACATGATTGCCGGTATGGTGCAGTTGTCCATAGATTTCATCAGAAAGAAGTATAATGTTATTCTTTCTTGCTACCTCCGCCAATTGTTTTAAGAGGTCATTATCATAAGTAATTCCATCAGGATTGCCTGGGTAATTAAGAATGAGCAAGCGGGGGATATCTTGTTGTTGGTCTTCGAGGCAAAACTTTTCCAATTGTCCAGGTTGTAACCTGAATTTACTTTGCGGAGTGGTATGGATAACGTGTATTCCATTGCCAATGATCCTGGCCTGGGGCAGGTAGGAGACCCAACTTGGACTCGGTATGATCACTTCGCCTTCAAATACTAATTGCAGGAGAAAAAGCAACTCTTTCGACCCGGGGCCGATGATTACATTTTCCGGAGTAATGCTCACTCCGTCCTTCTTTCTGTGAAACTCAGCTACTGCCTGCCGCAATTGGGGCAAACCCTGCACGTGCAGGTAATCTTTTTCAGGAGCATGCAAACGAAGCGAATTCACTATGGGAGCAGGAATGGGAAATGGTGATTGTCCCAAGCCCAGTTTATAGATCTTCTTTCCCTCCGCCATCAACTCTTTGCATCGTTGATTAATGCGAAGAGTAGGAGATTCTTTGAGATTGCGCACGTTTGGGTTAATGCGAAACGCGTTTTTCGGGGCTGCATGCTCGATAGCCGTTGTTCGATGTTCGCTGTTCGTTGCTCGATGCTCGATAGCCGTTGATCGAGGCGTATTTGGTTGTATGTTGTTCAAGTCGTTCAAGGTCGTTCAATTTGGTTCAATGTCGTTCAGGGTAGTGCCGAAAATTAACGAATTAACAACGACACTTAAAGTTACAGGTTCTGTGGATCAACGATCACTTATCATCGAGTAACCATCATCGATCATCAAGCATCGGGGCACCGATCACCGATCGGCGGGCAACGATCGGCGGGCAACGGTATCCTGATTATTCAAAAAAGAACTTCTCTTCTCCGAATGCCGGCTTTAAATCATCCAACCACACCGCCTTGTCGTCATATTCTGCAAAGAAGGGCCGTGCTGCCCAATCAGGGTTTCTACCTTGCAGGAACCGAAGGGTCATTATTTTCTTACCACCTACCTCGCTTACACCCAGCAACTGGATCTTTCCGGGGGTAGCGCTCATGCTGGGACCTCTTACGGTGCGGCAAATGCCGCTCACTTGCTGGTAGGCCTTTCTAAAAATGTTCCAGGCGTCAACCAGCGGTACAGAAAAATAATGATGGGCGCCCGTGTCGCGCGCGACAAACATATAATAGGGTATGCAATTTAAATTGACTTGCTTTCTCCACATTTCTGCCCAGGTGGCAGGATCATCATTTATATTTCGCATTACGGGTGATTGCGTTCGAATGACTGCTCCGGTTGCTTGTATCCGGCTGATGGCTTTTTGCACAGCAGGAGTTGACAGTTCCACCGGATGGTTAAAATGCGCCATGATGGAAAGGTTTTTACCACTTTCAACTATTCTCTCAAAGGTTTTTAAAGTGTCATCCGCATCATCATCTGTCAGGAATTTATATGGCCAGTAACCAAGTGCCTTAGTGCCGATACGTATGGTTTGAAGGTTAGGGATATCAGCTGCCAATATGGAATCGATGTAGGAAGCGAATATTTTATTCTTCATGATCATGGGATCACCCCCGGTAAAGAGAAGGTCCGTCACCTCTGTGTGTTCCTGCAGATATCTTACAAGCAACTCTGATTCGCGCATTGCAAATTTCCATTCATCCATTCCCACAAATTGCGGCCATCGAAAACAGAAACTACAATAAGCATGACATGTTTGACCCTGGCTGGGAAAGAATAATACGGTTTCCCGGTATTTATGTTGCATGCCGGTAAGCTTATGTCCTTCAATCATTGGAACGTTGTGCTCCAGCTGTCCCGCAGGATGAGGATTGAGCTGGTGCCTGATCTTATTGGCTGTAAGCTTTATCTCTTCCCGATTACCTCCATTCTCCATTACATTCTTCATTTCATTAAAATGCACAGGCAACAGCATTTCTTTCCGGGGAAATGTGAGTGTGTAAATAGGATCATTTTCCACATTATCCCAATCAATCAGTTCATTTACTACGTAATTGTTTGACTTAAATGGTAAGACGTGACTAACAACTTCAATATCTTTTAATTGCTCCTCACTTAATCGCGCAAGTTGAGGTATTTGCCTGTAATTGTGCTGAGCAAAGGCTTTATAGGCGGTTGACTTGTCTAATTTTAAAAGCATCCTTAGTCGTTTAGTTTATTGATTTTATTCCTGAATGATTCTAAAATAGTGTTTAGATTCTTTATTTTTTGCTAATGGAAAATGCAGGGACATCATACATCGTTTCATCAATAAAAAAGCCGGTAAAATTTTAATCTCTTATTAATATCAAAGAAGGTTTGATTTTTGCAACATGTTTTGATTGAATGAATTAATTTATGACCGTGAAAGGTAAAAGCTGTTTAGGCGGCTTATTTTTTAAAAATTAGAAAAGTATTAGAATTTAGGACGTTCAACGTTTTACTTTTAGGTCCTTTAATGCAAGGACCCTGCATTCAGGGATTAGTTTTGAATATTTTTAAGAACTATTCATGAAAACTGAAAGATTCAGGAGTCTCCATGGTCATTTAATCTTAAAAGAATTAACCCTTAAACGATAAACGTTGCCTTATGCCCCCCATTGACGCAACTACCGAAGATATAGACCTTGCAGCGCAGCAAGCCTGGAAAGCATTTCTAATTTACAGGCGGGAGCCTTTAGAGAGAAGAGCAGAATTTATGCGGGCGATTGCAACCGAGCTGGAGAATAAAAGCGCTTCGTTACTCAGGGTGGCTGCCGAGGAAACGAACCTGGCTGAATCCAGGCTCAGAACGGAATGGTTGAGGACCATTTTTCAACTAAACAGCTATGCAGATGCCTGCAGAGATGGGAGTTGGTTAGATGTTCGCATTAATACCGCCGTCGCTGATCGAACACCGCCTAAACCAGATTTGCGGAAGATGCTCGTACCCCTTGGGCCAGTCGCGGTTTTTGGCGCCAGTAATTTTCCATTTGCTTATTCAACAGCGGGGGGCGACACGGCATGTGCATTTGCGGCAGGATGTCCGGTGATCGTGAAAGCACATCCAGCGCATATTCGTACGAGCGAATTGGTAGCAGGCGCAATTGGTATAGCTGTTTCCCGAACCGCCATGCCACAAGGTATTTTCAGTCATTTAACAGGCGCGGCTAATGAAGTGGGAGAGGCGTTAGTAAAGCATCCGCTTGTAAAGGCCGTTGGATTCACGGGTTCATTCGTTGGGGGAAAACAGATTTTTGATTGGGCTAATGGCCGCCGTGAGCCGATTCCTGTATTTGCTGAGATGAGTAGCGTGAACCCGGTATTTCTTTTACCTGAGAAATTAAGAAAAACAGCGAGCGAGCTGGCAAAAAAGTTGTCATCATCAATCACTGTAGGTGTAGGTCAGTTTTGCACGAACCCCGGGTTAATCTTTGGTGTAGAAAGCGCTTCTTTAAGAACCTTCATCAAAGCGCTTGGTGAGGAGATAAGAAAAATGCAGCCTGCTACAATGTTGCATGCGGGAATTTTTAAGAATTATGTAGAACGGAGAGGTAATGCACTTGCCCAGGAGGCTGTGGAAATGGTAGCAGCTGCTGAAGTGGAACCGCTATTCAACCAGGCATTGCCAACAATTGCAACGGTAACGGGTGAAAGTTTCATGGCAAACCCGGTGTTGCACCAGGAAGTATTTGGACCTTTTTCCCTGGTAGTAAGATGCAGGGACATGAAGCAGATGATTCAAATAGCCGGTGCCATGGAAGGACAATTGACCACCTCTTTAATGGCCACGAATAATGACATTGCGAAGTATGGCGAGCTGGTGGAGGCTGCTAAAAATATTTGTGGCCGCCTTGTTCTTAATGGCGTACCAACCGGGGTAGAGGTGTGCCAGGCCATGCATCATGGAGGACCTTTTCCAGCGACCACTGATTCCCGTTTTACTTCTGTAGGCTCAGATGGGATCAGGAGATTTGCGAGACCAATTACTTATCAAAATTGGCCGGATGAATTGTTGCCGCAGGAATTACAAAACGCCAATCCACTTGGTTTATGGAGAAGCATCAATAACCAAATTACAAAGGATGGGATAAGTTGATCTAAATAGCGGGTATTTCATCAGAAGCCGATTCGCGGTCTTCGCGATAATGAACAATCACGAACCAGGAGGTAATTAATACAGAGATTATAAGGTAAGTTGTTACGCCAATTTGTATTCCCTGTAACCAGGCTGAGGCGCCAAACCAGTCACCCTGGGCATAAATAAAAAATATACCGAGGCAGGCTCTCACCATTTCCCATGCGATGGCGGAAGAATTGCGATCCATAAGATCAGTAAGTGCATACACACTCAGGAAAATAAAGCCGCCGTACCAAAAAATGTAATTGGAATCAAGCTGGTTGATGACAGCGATGTTTCCAAACAGGTAACTGACGAATAAAAGAATAAGAATTACCTGGAACCAGCACCATGCATTGAGTGGTGGTGAGGTGCGGGGATCATATTTTTCAAAATTGTAAACGTCCGTTATTTTATATACCGGATATTTTTCAGCTACATCCGCAGGGCGGTAGCCTGTTGGCCTGAACCAAAGAGTAAATTTATCTTTCCAGTTTTTCGTGAGCCAGGCATCTTTTATCAATAGCCAAACATGCTGAAAGTTGATTTTAATGGGATTCCAGGTTCTCACGGGTCTTGTAATGCCATATACCGGTGGAACATTTGCAAGTTCTTTCTGGAATGTGCCGAACCATTTATCCCAGAAAATGAAGATCTGGCCAAAATTTTTGTCCATATACTCCGGGTTTATGGCATGGTGCACGCGATGGTGCGATGGGGTGACGATGATTTTTTCAAGAAAACCCATTCGATTGATATGGCGGGTGTGATACCAGAATTGAGCGAACAAATGAAGAGGAGCAACAATCTCGATTACCTGCCTCGGAACTCCCAACAATGCTGCTGGCAAGAGGAATACTATGAAGATCCGAACGATGGACGAAATGCTCTGCCGAAGCGCACAAGCCAGGTTGAATTCCTCGCTACTGTGATGCACCAGGTGCCCGTTCCAGAAGAAATTTGTAACGTGTTGTATTCGATGAACCCAATACCCCGCAAAGTCAAGTACGAAGAAGGCAATTATATATAACAATATGGAGGAGGAAACGTGTGTGATGGCCAGGTTTTCTACTAAAAACGGGTAGGTGATGATGGCAATGTAAAGTCCTAGTACGTCTTTGGTCACGTTGGTAACACCTGATCCAAGGCTTGAGATCATATCCATATTTCTTACGGTATCCATACCTTTTTTCCACCCATACCATTTCTCAAAAAGTACGAGAAAAAGAAAGGCAGGCATGGCAATGAGTAGTATCTTTCCGTAGGCTTCCATAGTGAATTCTTTCTAACCAAATTTAATAAAAAGAAAGGCCGTCGAATAGACATTTAGGTAGTTTTAGGTGAATTCTCCGTTTTTTTTGATTTTTGTTTGGCAAAATGACTATTTATTGGTGTTAAAATCACCATCAATGGTGAACGAAAAGCTTAAATAATTGTTGACGAGGTAACACAGAATCAACCTTCATATTTTTATACTTTATGGATTGTATAGCACAGCGTATACCTTACAGGCAGACTAATTCTTTTTCACGCATTGCTATTGACTATATTGACCAATCCCCAGTATTAAGACCATTCTTTGCACATCCTCCCACGGTGGCCGGGTTGAAGCAGGCTATCGAAAGCAGGAAACAAAGTGATATTGACCGCCAGGTATTGGTGAATGGATTGAAAAAACAATATGCAGTCATAAATGATGGTTCAGTTATAAAAAGGATTGAGCAATTAAGTTCTCCTGATACGTTCACAATCACGACTGCACACCAGCCAAATGTATTGACTGGTCCATTGTATGTTATTTACAAGATTGTTCATGCTATTAATCTTGCAAAGCATTGCAAGAATCAACTGCCGGAGTTTGATTTTGTGCCAGTATTCTATATGGGTAGCGAAGATGCCGATTTAGATGAATTGGGTCATATTCATATTGATGGCAAAAAATACGAATGGAAAACCAGGCAAACTGGTGCTGTGGGCAGGATGAAGGTTGACCATGAATTTCTTTGCCTGCTTGACGAGGTAGAAGGCCGGCTGGCTGTACTTCCTGATGGAAAAGAAATAGTATCCCTTGCCCGGTCGTGTTACACCCGGGGAACGTTGATCCAGGATGCCACCTTCTCATTTCTGCATGCATTGTTTGGCCATGAGGGACTCATAGTGTTCATTCCTGATGATGCCACCTATAAACGGCAGATGCAAAACATATTCGAGGACGATTTGTTTTTGCAAAAACCTTCGGAGCTTGTAGGTGATACAATCCGGGAAATTGAAAGGGCAGGATATAAAGTACAGGCTAACCCGAGGGAAATAAATCTTTTTTACCTGGTAGAAGGAGTGAGGGAGCGAATTACGAAAGGTCATGAGGAATTTAAGGTTGTAAATACCGAGATTAATTTCACCGGGGAAAGTTTACGGAAAGAATTGAGTAATCATCCTGAGCGTTTTAGCCCTAATGTCATTTTACGCGGTATTTTCCAGGTTAGTGTTTTGCCTGACGTGGTGTTCATAGGAGGGGGAGGGGAGCTCGCCTACTGGCTTCAATACAAAAAACTTTTTGAGAACTATAACGTGCCGATGCCGATGCTCGTGTTAAGGAATTCATTTTTATTCCTCGAAAAATCAACTTTACAAAAATTGAATAGGGTTGGTTTGGAAATAGATGATTTTTTTTCCAATACGCAGGAGATTTTAAGCAGGTTGGTGGAGAACGAGTCGAAAAATAGGATAAGGTTGAATGGAGTCCTTGAAAAAACAGAGGAAATGTATGAAACTATCAGAATGCAGGCTGGTGCCATTGATGAGTCACTTACAAGACATGTAGAAGCTTTAAAGAGTAGGGCAGTGCAACGACTGGTTGAGTTAGAAAAAAAAATGCTAAGGGCAGAAAAGAGGAAATTTACTGATCAATTGAGACAGATTGAAAAGATAAAAGCTGGTTTGTTTCCTGCAAACTCCTTACAGGAGCGACATGATAATTTGCTTTTTTACTATGCTAAGTACGGCAAAGGTTTTTTGCAAACAGTCAAAAAAAATTCGCTAAATCTCGAGCAGGAATTTACTATCGTTACCATAAGCGAATAACTTCTGCTCCTTGCACCGCTGTCTGTTCAGCGATTTATTTAGAACATTTAATTAAAAGGAATACCTGACTGATCTGGCCACATTAATGAGCCCGATGGATAATTCCAGGTGAAAGGTTTTGAACGTTAATTCGCATTGAACGTGTATTGGCCTGCAGAATAGAAAGAGATAACGATCTATCACATCGCAAGCCACCTAAAATTTCCGGCACCACGGTTAGAGGGGGTTTAAAGGAGGTTCATCCGGCTATCATTCAAAATTCGCGGAAGAAAATCATTGAGGCGCAAAATACCTGGGTTATCCTTCAAACATGTTTCCAAGCTGTTTGCGAAGCAAGCGCACACAGGTAGCCATCAGGTAAAAAGGCTGTGGCCATGTTTTTATTTTACTTGTTGCTTTAGGTTTTGATGAATGGTGTGATATTACACGCGTGGAATAAGGGTATGTTTTTTTCACCCGGGGAGGTTGATTCAATTTTTATGCTTTTGGCAGGAGATTGATTTATTCCACTGACCTTGTTGGTAAGGATTCAGGTAAGTATTTACGGGATAATTCAATTATAATGGAGGGCGAGGCAGGAGTTAGTTTCTTTGTAACATCTGGATGTTTATGGAATTTTTTGAACGTTGATTGGGATTTAAGCATTTGAGCGTTTGGGTATTGGCTATAACTTTCCCGCTCGCGGGGCCCTCCCTCCCCCGCCTTCCAACCATCCGTTTTTTTTGTCGGGGCAATGACCGTCCTGGACGCTTTCAGCATCTTTTTTTTCAGTTCACTACCTTCCCTCCTCCCGGCTACCGGTTGTTCAGCTAAATTTTTTCTCTCCCAACATATGGATCCAGATGAGCGATCAAAAGACAAATCTCCTTTAACCATAACCCAAAACCATGAGAAAAAAACAATTTATTGCGCTTTTTTTCACGTTCAATTGCGGGGAAAAACCAGCTGTAAGCGCGTTAAATTCGATGCCGTTCCTTACCTGTTATGTATAGCACTTCACGATAAAGAGAAATTGCCGCTAGATTCACTCATGCATTGATGAATGCATCCAATGAAAGGCTATTCCTTACCCGTCTTAAATGTATGTCTAAGCAAATTGCCTCTGAATCGCCTCATCTGGGATAGTGAGTGCTACGTAGTATCGTAATCCTTGTTTAGGAGAAAATTGGAGGCAAAAAGGCTTCACGGACTAAACCTTACCTATCCTGGTCAGGCTTCAGGCAGTTCCTCTAAACCCGGGCTAAATGTTTCCGTTACCCATTTTGATGTATATAATTTTGCAAATGATCAATCGTTTCCCTTTGGGTTAAAATTGTCTCTTTTACCACATCACTCATTGAGATTATTCCCGCCAGTGTATCATTCTCAAAAACCGGCATGTATCGAATATTTTTCGCTGTCATTAGCTCCATGCAATGATCAATCGTGTCAGCAGGCGTAACCGTAGGAAGATCGTCTGACATGATTTCGGCCACTGTAGTTTCCGAAGAGGTTTTACCTTTCAGAATTACTTTACGGGAATAATCCCGCTCCGTCATGATGCCCCGATATTGATCATTTTGCATGACCACCACTGATCCAATGTTTTTTTCAGCCATTATCCTCAAGGCTTCCGCCACCGGTAGATGAGGTGGAACGTTAGTTATGGTCCGCCCTTTTCGCGCCAGGACATCAGATACTTTTTTCATGTCAGAAATATTTTGCTAAACGGAATTTACAGAAAAGCCTGCTATTTTGGAATTTTAATCCTGAAGAGCTGAGTTTCACCATTGTCATTGTCTGCAACCAGTAATAATTCCATCCAATTACGCGACTCAGACAGAATGCATGCTGATTCAATTTTTTGATTAGCAAAAGCGTTGTCTAATCCCTCTAAATCAATCACCTTATTGGGATTGATCGCGGTGAGCCGGATTTTTGAAACCAGATCATTTATGACCCATAAATAGCTTTTTCCTATTTCGCCGTCTTCTATACTATTTGACGTATTTTCCGTGGAAATTGTCAGTATTAGCCGGTCACTTTTGGCAGAATAGTCAAGTCCTGAAATTCCAGCGAAAGAAGAGGAGTCAGTTTGCCCTCCAACCCTGATCAGCCTGATGGGCGCAGTTGCCTGTTCCTGCAAAAACCTGGGTGAAGTAATAATCAGATGGTTTACCCTGTTATTTTTATTGCCCCTGTTAGCGAGAATCATTTGGTTTCCGGCACTCACTATTCCTTCAATATTGATTTCTTCAACTCCACGTATTGCCAGTCTTCGGTAAAAAGTATCCGTTCGAATCTGAATTCGGTGCTTTTTCGATGGATTGATCAACCAGCCGGTATTCCTATAAGGTTCAAGGGAACCTGAGCCTAACAATAAAAGGCAGGGGGTATTGCTATCCTTTACTGCCGCCATACCCTCGAGATCAGGTTTGGTACCGGAAGGCATTCGCTTTTCACCAGGAGGATAAAGTTGTACGGTATCTGTTTCTTGAAGTAGCTTATCCATGATCAAAACAAAGCGTGCATCATCCCCGGCAACATACACCCTGTTGTTGAAATATTCTACCGCCGAACCTGAGGGAAAATCTTTTAATTGTTTTGATTGAATGAGAGCAGATTCCGATTCACACCCAAAAAGGCAGGTTACAAAGAATATAAGAATAAAGAATCGATATCGCATGGTAGAATTCAGCTTAAATTTTCCCGGCGTAACTAACCTTCATGACGTCATTACCTGGAATCAAAAGGTGGTAAATAATTGAGGTCTCCGAACCCAAATCCGCTTGATTGAAAAAATGCGGGGAAACTGCCGGCCGCGCCGAAGGCGGGAAACTAATCAAATTCATTCTTAAACCCTTCTCCCTTTAACACTTGCACCTTTTTCATTACTTCCGCATTCATGTAGGCTTTATAAGCTATCAGGGCTTTTGAAACTTTCTCATCGAAAGCTCCTATGATTTGCGCTGCCAGTAGCCCGGCATTTTTTGCCGCATTGAGTGCAACGGTGGCAACGGGAACGCCGTTAGGCATCTGGAGAATGGATAGAATAGAGTCCCAGCCATCAATAGAGTTAGATGAACGCACGGGTACGCCAATTACCGGAAGGGTGGTGTTTGCAGCAATCATGCCCGGTAAATGGGCAGCACCGCCAGCACCGGCGATTATAACTTTCAAACCACGCTCTTGGGCTCTCGAAGCATATTCAATCATTCGTAACGGGGTGCGATGAGCTGAAACCACGGTCACTTCATGCTTTACTCCCAATTGTTCAAGTATTTCCGATGCGGCCTTCATCACTTGCAGGTCGCTATCGCTTCCCATGATTATGCCAACGATTACAGATGCCGCGTTTGCTTGTTGAGCCATAGTTCGACTGTTTGAATTATGTGTTGAGAATGAAACAAATCTACGATAGCTCCGAACAGCAACAAAGTATTACCTGATGATCTGCCCTTTCAGCCTTAGCAACTCCGTTTCAGAGAGCTTCGTATTGTACCTGGCCGTAATTAACCTGGTATACGCTTCCTGCAGACTTTGTTGTGCCTCTCTTAATTGTATGATAGTAGTTGCGCCCAGCCTGAATACTTCAAGGATGATCGCAACATTTTCCTTAGCGAGTACTATATTCTCTTCTTCCAGCTGTAATGCTTTTTTCTGCTGTTCGTATGCTATAAAAGCCTTCAATACATTCAGGTTAATGAGGGATCGGCGGTTCTCATAAACCAAACGCTGAAAGTCAACATCCAGCCTCGCCTGTTGAATCTGCCTCCTGTTATTGAAACGGTTAAAAATGGGAATTGATACAGTGAATCCATAATTGAAACCACTATTCTGGTTAAAGAGTGGTGAAAATGGATTGATCACGGCCTTATTATCCGTCCTCGAAAAATTGTATAGCGAATTAAAAGAAAGAACGGGCCACCGTTCAGCTCTGCGCTCACGTAGCGTGAGATGGGCAATATCAATGTTCTTCTTCGCAATCTGCAGCTCAGTGTTATTGGCTTCAAGATCATTTTGGATATCGCCAAGCCCAATAAACTGATTTATGGGTATTGAATCAACCACATCATAGGCTGTTCCTACAGGCACGTTCATTAGCTGGTTTAAGTCTTCCTTCAATTGGGCTATTAAAGTCTCCTGCGCAAGAATATTCGCTTTCTGGGCATTGAGGTCAACCCTGCTTTGCAGTACATCAGGCTTTGCGCCTACACCAATATCCAGCCTGTTCTGTGCCAGGCGAACGCGTTCTTCGCTCACACCCATCTGCTCCGTTATAGCGATCAATTGTTGTTTCTGCGCAACGATATTGTAATAATTATTCACAACGTCAGCCACCGTGTTGATCACCTGGTTCTTGACAGCTAGGCCTCCCAGCTCCACAAGCTGCCTGGCTTTCTCTCTGGTAGCAAACATTTTTAATCCATCAAACAGTGTCCAGCTAAGTGCAAGCGATGCATTCACGTTAGCCGACCGCAAATTGTTTTGTTCTCGTTTTGACCCATCTGCCAGCGTTTGTCGCTGGTCATTATTATTCCACGTACTACCCACTGTTCCATTTAAAGTCGGGAGCAAGGCAGCGTTTCGGTAAGAGTAGTCAATTGCTGCAACCATCGAATCATTCTTGGATATGCGGATGTCGTAATTGTTCTGCAGCGCCGTGGCAATCGCTTCCTCAAGCGTCAATACCCGTTGGCCATTTGCCATAAACCCTATCAACAACAAGCTAAGTGACAGTATTCTTTTCATCAATTCCAAAATTGTCAATGTGAATCATCAGTTTCTGTAACCGGAGTGGCAGGCAAATTATCCAGCTCACTCTTCTTTTTCGCCGTAGAGAGGTATGAATACATCGCCGGGATAACAAAAAGTGTTAATACCAGTGAGAACATGATACCTCCAACAATTACCACACCAAGTGGAATTCTGCTGGTGGCTGCTGCTCCCAATGACAGTGCCAGCGGCAATGCGCCTAATGACATTGCTAGACTTGTCATAAGGATAGGTCTTAATCGCTGGGTGGCAGAATAAATAGCAGCTTCAGAACGCTTCATGCCTTTCATCCTGTTTTGGTTGGCAAATTCCACTATAAGGATCCCGTTTTTAGTTACCAATCCTATGAGCATGATCATTCCAATTTGTGAGAAGATATTTAAAGTATGTCCCAGCAACCATAACGTGAGTACCGCTCCTGCCAGCGCAAGGGGTACAGTAAACATGATAATAAAAGGATCTATAAAACTTTCAAATTGAGCAGCCAGGATCAGGAAGATGAGGCCCAATGCAAGCAGGAATGCGAAGCTTGTATTACTTGAACTCTCAGCAAAATCGCGTGATGAACCTGACAGTGAAGTAGCAAACGATTCATCAAGTAACTTGTCTGCAATTTCATTCATGGCTTCTATGCCGTCACCTACAGTCTTACCAGGGGCAAGGCTGGCGGAAACGGTAGCTGACTTATACCTGTTAAAGTGATATATGGTTGGTGGGGTAGTGGATTCACTTACCGTGACCAGGTTATCAAGGCTAATCATTTCCTGTCTTGCATTTCTCACATATAGCGTCTTGAGATCATCAGGGTCATCGCGATCAGCGCGTGCAACCTGGCCCATCACCTGGTACTGTTTTCCATCTTTGGTGAAATATCCAAACCGGCGATTGCTATAGGCAAGTTGTAATGCTTCGGAAATATCCTGCACACTCACACCAAGTTCACTCGCCTTCAACCTGTCAATCTCCACTCTCAATTCAGGCTTGTTGAATTTTAGATCAACATCCACACCCTGGAATACAGGGTGCCTGTTGGCTTCTTCCAGGAATTGCGGAAGCACGGCTTGCAACTTATCGAAGTTATTATTTTGTATTACAAATGCAACGGGCAAGCCGCCGCGACGGTTAACCTGGATGGTCTGTTCTTCAATTGCAAAAGCGCGGCCTTCATTGAAGCGCGGGAGGTTTCGGTTAATCATTCCCACTATTTCCTTTTGGGACCGATCTCTTTCCCCCGGGTCAACAAGCGTCACCCGCACAAAGCCCGTATTGGCATTACCTGAGCCGGAAAAGCCGGGTGATGTAACGGAAAGGGTGGTGACCCTTTCAGGGACTGAATCCATGATAAACGTGGTGAGCTTATCAATGAACCGGTCCATATAGTCAAACGACGTTCCCTCTGGTGCCGAAACAGATAACCTGAATTGACTCCTGTCTTCCATGGGTGCTAGCTCTGACTGCAATCCCCTTCCTAATAATAATATGATACCTACGCAAACTGCTATGATAACGAAGGCCATCCACCTCACCTTCATGAATCCCTGTAAAAGTTTTTTATAGCCATTTTCCATTCCGCGGAAAAAAGGTTCGGTCTTATTATAGAACCATGAATGTTTGGTGACATCTTTCTTTGACATTTTCACATTCAGCACTGGCGTGAGAGTGAGTGAAACAAACGCTGATATCAATACAGCACCTGCCACCACGATGCCAAATTCACGGAAAAGCTGTCCTACAAATCCCTGTAGGAATATGATCGGAATGAAAACGACAGCGAGTGTTATTGATGTGGAGATGACGGCAAAATAGATTTCTTTCGAACCCTCCTTCGCTGCCTGCCATTTGTTCATGCCCCTCTCCATCTTTTTATAAATATTCTCCGTCACCACTATTCCATCATCAACCACCAGCCCCGTAGCCAGTACTATGGCAAGGAGAGAAAGCACGTTGATGGTATACCCCATGATATACATTATAAAGAAAGCACCAATCAAACACACGGGAATATCAATCAGAGGGCGCAAAGCGATCAGCCAATCGCGGAAGAACAGGTAAATGATCAGGACAACCAGTACTATTGATATGATAAGCGTTTCTTCTACTTCTGCTATTGAGCGCTTAATGAACTTCGTCTGGTCAAGAGCAATGTTGATTTTTACATCTTCTGGTACATCCTTTTTTATCTGCTCCAATCTTTTGTAAAACTCATCAGATATTGAAACGTAATTGGAACCTGGTTGCGGCACTATCGCAAGCGCGATCATGGGAATGCCACTTTCTTTGAGAATAGTTTCTTCATTTTCTGGCCCCAGCGTTACTGATCCAATATCTTTTACCCGAACATCACTTCCATTTACGTTTTTGATGATGATATCACTGAATTCTTCTTCTGTGTTCAACCGACCAAATGTGCGCACAGTGAGTTCCGTAGCATTTCCCGAGATTTTACCGGATGGCAATTCTACATTCTCCTTCGCGAGAGCAGCCTGTACATCTCCCGCGGTAAGGCCATATGAAGTCAATTTGGATGGATCCAGCCATATTCGCATGGCGTATCTTTTCTCACCCCATATCTGTATCCCGCTCACTCCCGGAATTGTCTGCAATCTTTCCAATAGCACATTGTTTGCATATTCCGTCATCTGCAGCTGATTGCGTGTATCACTCTGGATGGTCATTGAAAGAATGGCATCTGAGCTCGCATCTGCCTTCGATACTACCGGCGGTGCGTCAAGGTCAGGAGGAAGTTGTCTTACTGCCTGTGAAACTTTATCCCTCACATCATTTGCCGCAGCTTCAAGATCAACACCCAATTCAAACTCTACGTTAATATTGCTGGTACCTGAACTACTTGAAGATGTGATGTTCTTTATGCCTGCAATGCTGTTGACTGCTTTTTCAAGAGGTTCGGTTATTTGTGATTCGATAATGTCAGCATTCGCTCCCGGGTAGGAGGTTCGCACGCTGATGTTAGGCGGATCAATAGCGGGATAGTCCCTGATGCCTAGAAATTTGAAGCCAATGATGCCAAACACCACGATCACGATGTTCATCACTATAGCCAACACCGGCCTCCGTAAACTAAGTTCTGAAATGTTCATTATATTCTATTTTGAGCCAACAGTTCCGAAATCAGATACACTTATTAAAAGTCTATCTGGCGGATGCTTCGTGATAAAATAACAGGCCTTGCCCGTTTACTCTATAATTCTGTTGATGGTGATCTTTGAGTCAGGCCTCGTGCTCATTAATCCTGTAACTACAATTGTATCGCCAGGCTTTAAACCGCTTGTAATCTGAACCATTGCTGAATCCCTTACTCCCGTGGTGACGTCAACAAATTTAGCTGTGCCGGCCTGGTAACGGATCACTTTTTTGCCGCGGGCTTGCGGAATCACAGCCTGGGTAGGGATTACCAGCGCATTAGGATCAGGCTCAAAGCGCAGCATCACTTTTGCAAATGAACCAGGCACAAGGTCATTGTCCTTATTTTCCACAACAGAGCGAACCATCAGGCTCCGCGTTTCGAGAGACACACTCGATTCAAGGGCGGCTATCTTTGCCCGATACCTTTTTTGAGTGGCCTCATTTGAAAAGTCAACCATTTGGCCAACTTTTAACTGGGATGTATATTTTTCCGGAACAGAAAAATCAAGCTTGAGGATGTTGGTCTGCTGAATGGTGGCCAATACACTTGCCGGAGTAACGTATGCCCCGGGACTGATGTTTCTTAATCCAAGTCTTCCGCTAAAGGGTGCCCTGATCACTGTCTTTGACAGGTTAGCCCTCACAATTTCCATATCCGCCTTAATATTATTAACGTTTAAAAGACTCGCATCGTAATCTGACTGGCTTATGCCCTGGATCTTTAGCAGTTGGGCTGAGCGTTTTTCATTACTCTCTGCGATCTGTAATTGTACTTCAAGTTTGCGGAGTTGAGCCTGCAGATCACCATCGTAAAGACGGGCCAGCAAGGCCCCCTTCGACACCAGCTTTCCTTCAGCCACATTTAATTGAATAATGCGACCTGACACTTCCGGGTGTATCTCTGTGGCCTCGTTGGCTACCAATGTACCAGGCACTTCCAGGTTTTCACTAACCGAAGTAGTTTTCACAATAAATCCATCCACTCTACCGGGTATTTGTTGCCGGTTGTTCCCGGCAGAACCAGCTTTCTTTTCTTCAGCCTTACCACCGCAGGAAGCTATAACAGAAATAAATGAAATATAAACAAGGAAGGAATAGCGTATTCTCATAATAAATAAACTCAGCCGTTAAAGATAACAGTAAACCCGAAGTTGGACGCTTAATCGACTGGTTTCCTGTTAGTAAAATTTTTATCGTTGGATGAACGGCAAAAATCAGTGATTAAAGGGGTCGGGTTTTTGGAAACAATAATCTCTTTATTTTGTTCGATTTATGCAGCAAATCCTGTTTTTCCCTGCTAATAACCGTCACATGTCCCATCTTCCTGCCGGGTTTGGTCATGGCCTTTCCATAAAGGTGCACGAACGCATTCTCGATTTTTAATACATCTTCCAGCCCTTCATACCACACTTCCCCGTCGTGCTCCTCAGCCCCCAGGATGTTTATCATAATGGAGGGAAGAATTACGGCAGTATTTCCGAGAGGATAGCCCAAGATCACTCGCCAAAGCATATCAAATTGGGAACAATAATTTCCTTCGATAGTATGGTGTCCGCTATTGTGCACGCGCGGTGCCGTTTCATTCACAAACACATTTCCTTGCCTGTCGATCAACAGTTCCACTGCATAGATGCCGGGTGAGTGAAAATTCCTTACCACAGAAAGAGCAATCGCCTCAACTTTCCAGAGAATGCTCGTTTCAATCTCTGCAGGACACAATTGATAGTCGAGGAGGTTAAGGTGGGGATCAAAAACCATCTCAACGGGAGGGTAAAGAGCGGTGTCGCCTTTTTCATTGATAGCAACTACCTGGGAAATTTCTTTGTGTATCGGAATAAGTTTTTCGAGAACTGCGGGCGCATTGAAGGCTTTGTCAAAATCTTTTTCGTTCCTGAGTATTTGCACACCTTTGCCGTCGTATCCGCCTTCTGCCAATTTATGAACGGCAGGCAGAAAAGAAGCATACTGGCTTACGTCATCCTTCTTAAGTGTGAGATGAAAAGCAGCGGTTGGTATTTCCTTTTCCTTATAAAATTCTTTCTGTAGAATTTTGTTTTTTATGGTACGAAGCACACCGGGGCGGGGATACACTTTCACGCCATCGGCTTCAAGTTTCTCCAATGCTTCAATATTTACATGCTCTATTTCAATGGTAATAGCATCAAGTCCTTTTCCAAAATTGTAAACATCTTCAAAGTTGGTGATATCTCCTTTCACGAATCTATGGCACAGGTGAGCAGAAGGGCAGGAGGCATCATTTTCAAGTACGTGTATCTTGACGGGATAATTGGCAGCCGCCTGTAACAACATTCTGCCCAGCTGACCTCCCCCAAGAATGCCTACAACAGGCGTATGATGTGCGTGCATGGGCGCAAAGATAGGGGAAGGATGATTTTTATCATGTGTGCTTGTCAACCTTAATTGCCTTGAAAGAGCTGAAGGCGCTGACCAGGTTTGAGTCACCATAAAGAAAAAATTCACAGGCGATTCAAAAATTTGGCTTAATTTATAGAGGATACCTTTGTATGCAATACTCTCTGCGAAATGTGTTTATTGCGTGTGCTGCGATGCTTTTCGTGGTGTTGGTTATGATTTTTTCTATTGGTTTCTCTTCCCCTCCCAATGAAATTAATATCGGGAACCGGGGATTGTTATATCTGCGTATTGGGCTTTTTGTAGTTGCCATTTTTCTTTCCCTTACTTTATTTATCCTGTTTAAGAATTTGAGGTCAATGCAAATGGGCCTGCAGGCATCAACGATGATTGATACTGCCATGCAACAGGCATTGATTGAAAGGGAAAAACAACTTGACCTGATCTATAACGCCACCAATGACGGCATCTTATTACTTTCACTGCAAGGTGAACGGTTCAGGATAAATTCAGCCAATAGAGCATTCCTCGAAACCTATTCTGTAAAAAGAAAACAGGTGATAGGAAAATTTGTGGATGAAGTGACGCCGCCAGATATTGTAAATTTTTATACCCGAAAGCTGCGTACAACCATTGAAGAACGAAAAATACAGGAATGGGAATCCGATTTCACTTTGCCGTCAGGTAGGGTGACTGCAGAATTTTCTGCGACTCCGATCATTGATAAAAATGGCAACTGCTCTACCCTGGTGTTGACAATCCATGATATTACCCAGCGCAAGAAATCAGAAGACAAACTCCGGCAGGCAGAACTGAGGTATCGAAATGTAGTGGAGCAATCACTAATTGGGGTTTACATTATCAGAGATTCAAAATTCATATATGTGAATCCCTTCCTCGCAAGCACATTCGGTTACAAAGCCGGGGAATTGATTGATGAAGATCCATTGAAGATCATAGTTGAGGAAGATAAAGAACTGGTTAAGGAAAACATCATTGCCAGGTTGACCGGAACGCAGGAAACCATCCATTATGAAGCGAGAGGTAAACACAGGGATGGACATACTATTAACATTGAAATATTCTGTAGCGGAGTATTGGAAGAACACAATGGGGCTATTATTGGTACCCTTCTCAACATCACTGAACGAAAAAGGGCAGAAAGCCAGAAAGAGGCGGCGCTTACGGAGTTAAACGAGCGCGTGAAAGAATTAACTGTCCTTACAAAGGTCAGCGCGATTCTACAAGAGGAAGAAAAGCCGCTCACAACCATCCTGCATGACGTAGTAAATACATTGCCATCCGGGTTTCGATATTTTCACCTTGCGGAAGCACGTATCAGGTTTAACAGTCAGGAATATGTAACAGCCAATTTTAAGGATGGAAACAAAACCGTCAGGGCTGCATTTAGTTTGAAGGAAAGAGAAGTGGGAACCATTGAAGTAATGTACAGGGAAAATGGCCCGGTGGAGAGTAATCCTTTCATGAGAGAGGAAGAAAACCTGGTGAATATGGTAGCGGAAATGCTACGCGTTTTTCTTTCAAAAAAGGCAGAAGAAGAAGCACGACTCAAAATGGAACAGGAAATTTTCAACCAGCGCGTGCAGGAACAAAAGAAAATTACGCGTGCCGTACTAACAGCGCAGGAAGGGGAACGTAATAAGATTGGCCAGGAACTCCATGATAATGTAAACCAGATTCTCGCCAGCGTAAAATTATATTTAGGTATTGCCATGGAAAAGCCTGCAGCTAACGAAGAACTGGTGAAAAAATCTCACCAAATGGTTATGCACGCCATTGAGGAAATACGCAATCTCAGCAAAACCCAGGTTTCACCTGTAAAAGTGATAGAGTTGAGACAATTAGTTAGTTCTCTTGTAGAACGATTGGATGACAGCACTTCCATTAAAACCAGTTTCGACTATAATGTGCCGGAAACCACCAGAATGGCTGATGACCTTAAACTCAATATCTATCGAATTATCCAGGAACAGGTAAACAATGTACTGAAACACTCTGATGCAACCTGCCTTGCTATCGCAATCAGAACGAGCAATGGTTATCTTATGATCACTATTGAAGATGATGGTCGCGGATTTGATCCTTCCCGTATCAGCAATGGGATCGGGATTAGCAATATGATGAACAGGGTAGAGTCATTTAATGGCAAACTCACTATTGATAGCAGCCCGGGAAAGGGAGTGAGATTGTTTGTTTCACTGCCAATCGAGGAGTAATTGATGTAATAGGAATTAGGCGGTTGCTCAATGTTCAGGTTACCCTGGCAACGTAATAAGGAATTGGGAATTTGGAATTAGGGATTGGGCTGTTGCCTCAATGGTTGGTTCACCTGACAACCGACAACTGTAACACGCTTCTATCAACGACCCACGATCATCGGGCAACGATTAAATACGTTTCCTTAAATTTGCTAACAATGCGCCCTGACTATGCCCATAAAGTTTTCGAGGACCTGCGCAAGGGTTTTAACCTGCTTATGGAGGCGCTGGCTATGGATGGGAATCATACCAGGTGATTCAATCGTATTAATTCATTTTCCAAAATACTCAATATGTCAACAAGTACTGCTGCACAAGCAACTCAAAATACTACCACTGATTTTCTGCCACTTGAAGGAACCGATTATGTTGAATTCTATGTTGGCAATGCCAAGCAGGCTGCACATTATTATATGTCAGCATTCGGTTTTCAGGCGTTAGCGTACGCTGGTCCTGAAACAGGGGTTAAGGACCGGGCGAGTTATGTGGTGAGGCAACACAAGCTCACCTTTATGCTGACTACTCCAATCAGGTCAGATAACGAAATAGCTGATCATATCTACAAACATGGCGACGGGGTGAAATCGCTATCCCTTCGGGTAAATGATGCCACGAGCGCCTGGGAGGAAACCACTAAACGGGGTGCGAAGAGTTACATGGAGCCTAAAAGGCTTAAGGATGATAATGGGGAAGTGGTCATGAGCGGGATACATACCTATGGCGATACGGTTCATTTGTTTATAGAACGAAAGAATTATTCGGGTGCGTTCATGCCAGGCTTCAGGGCCTGGTCGAATCCTCATTTTCAGCCAACCGATACCGGGTTATTGTATGTTGACCATTGCGTGGGAAATGTGGGATGGAACCAAATGAACGTTTGGGTGAAGTTTTATGAAGATGTGATGGGCTTTAAGAATATCCTTTCCTTTGATGATGAAGATATTTCTACAGAGTATTCCGCCCTCATGAGCAAGGTAATGAGTAGTGGGAACGGGTTTGTTAAATTTCCCATAAATGAGCCAGCTGAAGGAAAGAAGAAGTCGCAGGTGGAAGAATACCTGGAATTCTATGCCGGAGAAGGCGTTCAACACGTTGCACTCGCTACCAAAGATATTGTGGCCACGGTAAGGGATCTCATGAGCAGAGGGGTTGAGTTCCTGAAAGTTCCCAATTCATATTATGATGACCTTTTATCCAGGGTAGGCCATATTGATGAGGACCTGGAGCCGCTTAAGGAATTGGGTATATTGGTTGACCGGGACAATGAAGGCTACCTGTTGCAGTTATTTTCAAAGCCCGTGGAAGACAGGCCCACGCTATTTTTCGAGATCATTCAACGAAAAGGAGCCAAAAGTTTTGGCAAGGGAAATTTTAAAGCTTTATTTGAAGCAATAGAAAGAGAACAAGCCGCACGAGGAAACTTATAGTGCTATTCCGGGGGCTTTTACCGCGTTGAGGTACGGCCCCTTTATCATCTTTTCGGATTATCTTTACATTTAGTTATCGACATTGTAGCATAATCGAACCATCCATTCGTTATCATTGTCAATTAAGTGTATGAAGAACCCGGTATTTGTTGCAATCTTTTTGTTATCCGTGCTCACCTGCCTTCCTGCGGTTGTGAATGCGCAGCCCTCTGCTCAAAAAGCGGGCAATTTTTACGCTTCATTTGTGGAGTACCAAAAAACCTTTGCCCGTCCTGATGAATCATTCAGGAAAAAGGAAGATACTCTTCAAAAGCAATTTGAGGCAAAGGGGTTGAAATGGCCTGCAAAATATATTTACATACGCTCATTCAAATATGATAGCCAGTTAGAAGTGTGGGTCAAGAATGAGATTTCTGAGCAGTTCAAATTGTTTAAGACATATAAAGTCTGCGCACTGGCAGGTACTCTTGGACCCAAACGAATGGAAGGTGACTACCAGGTGCCTGAAGGTTTTTATTATATAAATGAATTCAATCCCAGGAGTAATTATTACCTGTCACTGGGCATTAATTATCCGAATGCCTCTGATAAAATTTTGAGTGACTCGTTACGTCCCGGCAGCGCTATTTATATTCACGGTAGTTGCGTTACGGTGGGTTGCATACCGCTGACAGACGATCAAATCGACGAAGTTTATATCCTGGGCGCCCATGCCAAAAGCCAGGGACAGGATTATATCCCGGTTCACATTTTTCCCATCCGATTCAACGTAAAGAGAAGCATCAATTTCCTAAGTAATCTCACTAAGGATGATCCCACCCTGAAAACATTTTCAGAAAGGATGGAGGAAGCCTTCGATTATTTTGAAAAATTCAAACAATTGCCTGTTGTGATGATCAATGACAGGGGTGATTATGTGATCAATGCGGCCAACAGGAAGCTGGCTGAAGAGGAAAAACCCAAAAAAAGAGTTCCTGTAGTTCACCGTTATCGCAACATTCCCAAGCTTGCGGAAGCCGTACACCAATGGCCTGAGTTTCCAGGTGGAGGCGACGCCTTTATGGCCTACCTGGATGAAGTAGGAAAAAATATGGTGGAGTTTTTACCTACAGGCACCAATAAAGTGTATGTGAAAATAGAATTTATAGTTGATGCTGATGGTGTGCCTACCAATTTCAAGGTATTAAGTGAAAGTACTGACGAAGATTTCAATGATGAATTGATCAAGCGATTGGAGTCCATGCCTGAATGGAAACCCGCTCTCCTGAATGATAAACCTGTTCCGAAGAAGATGGTGCAGACGGTTACGGTGGCGAGTTAAGCGTAATTCGTTTTTTGATGTTCCTTATCGATTGCCAGTTGCAAGAAGGTATATCAAATCTTCATTTTACGATATTTCTGCTCCCAATTCCCAATTTCCAATGCCTAATTCCCTAATGGTTCCTCATCTCCTGCTCCAGCCTATTTAGAGGTAATTATCTGAATCGTTTCTTTAGTTTGTTGTCTTAGTACAACGGAAACATCTTTAATGACCTTATTAATCGAGTCCTCATTATAATGCCGAATGGTGATTAGGGAAAGGTCACGCATTAATTGCACGTCAAAAATCTCAGAGGCCTGCAGCGCCAGCTCCTGGATCTTTTCTTCATGGTCATCCATGATGCACAAAAAACTGATGGCGGCATTCTGGGTAAGATTAGGTTTGATCTTTAATTTCCTGAAAAGTTCATACACCTTACCTATATGCTGCTCACCTACAAAAGAAAAATCATGTGTATTCATTTGCAACATCACCTGTCTTTCTTTCAATACAAATATCGGGGGAAGGTCCTTTAATTTCTGGTTATTGATCATGGTGCCAGGTAAGGAAGGATCGAGAAAGCATTTTACAAGGAGCGGAATATTTTTGTTTTGAAGTGGTTTTATGGTTTTAGGGTGGATCACTTGCGCGCCGTAGTAGGCCATTTCTATTACTTCCCGGTAATTCAATTGGTGAATGGCTGTTGCATCCGGAAATTGTTTGGGGTCGGCATTCATTACGCTTTCCACATCTTTCCATATTGTCTGGCTTTCTGCATCCAGCATATTGGCAAATACCGCCGCAGTATAATCACTACCTTCCCGTCCGAGTGTAGTGCTTTCATTTTCGTCAGTTGCCCCAATGAATCCCTGTGTCAGTACAATATCAGTTTGGGCCATTGCCGGTATGATCCTCTCCTTCACTTTTGCAAGCGAAAATTCCCAATCAATATTTGCGTCCCTGAAATTATCATCTGTGCGGATAATATCACGTACATCTATCCATTCATTCTTTGTTCCAATTTCAGTAAGGTAATGGCTTACCAGGCAGGTAGAAAGTAATTCTCCAATACACACCACCTGGTCGTAATAATAATCATAGCTCCGCACCGGCTTGTCGTGTAAGAGCCATTCAGCTTCTGTAAAAAAATTCTTTAATTGTGATTCGCAGGCGAGATAATTGGTTACCAGCAAATATTTGGCGAAACTCAGGGGTTGATTTTTTACCTGTTCAAAAAGTGCCAGCGCTTCCTCCTTTTTTTCATGGTGAAATGCCTGTACCACCTTCTCCAGCGCATTCGTTGTTTTACCCATGGCTGAAATCACAACCAGCAATTTCCCGCCCTGGAATGTTTTAATGATCTCTCCCAGGTTTCGGATTCTTTCTACAGAATTGACGGAAGCACCACCGAATTTGAAAACCTTCATTTCTTTTAGACAAATATATTAAGTTAGGAGTTAGGTATTGGGAGTCAGGGGTTTTGCCAGTGCCCATTTTCCGGAATTGCCCCGCCAAATTATAGGTTGAATACATTCTATCATTTATCACTTCAATACCAGGAAGTAGATACTTCGAATTGCCAGTGTAATTTTGATTTAAATGAAATTCGCAAAACTTCTTACCCCTAACCCCTAACCCCTAACCCGTAACCCCTAACCCCTAACCCGTAACCCGTAACCCCTAATCTGTCAACGAATTTGCCTTACATTTGTCTCCCAACCAACATGCACATTATGATGATCAACAGAAGGGTTCTTACTCTCGATGAATTTACCATCCAGCAGCTTCGACATATTCCCCATGCTACAGGTGAACTTAGTACCTTGTTAAGGGATATTGGTCTCGCCGCTAAGAGGGTTAACGTGGAAGTCAACAAAGCTGGTCTTGTGGACATTCTCGGCGATGCGGGCAGCGTGAATGTGCAGGGAGAAGATGTAAAAAAACTCGATGTTTTTGCCAATGATCAGTTCACCGGCGTTTTACAACATGGTATTAGTTGTGCAGGCATCGCCAGCGAAGAACTGGATGATTATGTGGCATTTGATGATACCGTAAGCCGTAACTCAAAATATGTTTGTCTTTTCGATCCACTGGATGGTAGCGGGAATATTGATGTGAACGTTTCCATTGGAACTATATTTGGTGTTTATAGACGGGTGACAAACAGGGGTGAGGTAGCTTCGAAAGAAGATTTTCTACAAAAAGGTACGCAGCAGGTAGCGGCGGGATATATCGTATATGGCTCATCTACCATGCTCGTTTACGCCACTCGCAGAGGTGTGAACGGTTTTACGCTCGATCCTTCCATTGGTGAGTTCACGCTCAGCCATCCTGACATTAAATGTCCTCCATCGGGCAAGATTTATTCCGTTAACCATGGGAATTTCTTTCAGTATGAAGAAGGCGTGAAAAAATATATCGACGTTTGCCAGAAAAAAAATAAAGCCAACGGAGGACCTTATACCCAGCGATACATTGGAAGTATGGTAGCTGACGTGCACCGCAATCTCATCAAAGGTGGAATATTCATGTACCCGGGAACCACTGATAAACCCGCTGGCAAGTTGCGCCTGTTATATGAATGCAATCCATTTGCATTTATTATAGAAGTTGCAGGAGGAAAGGCTACTGACGGCAAGCAACGGATACTGGATATTCAACCAACAGCACTTCATCAAAGAACACCAATGTTCATTGGCAGCAAGGATATGATGGAAGAATTAGAAGCCTTTACTCAAAATTGAAACAAGGGTGAGTGCTGAAATTATCATATCTGAATACCAGCCTGAACATCATGATGCGTTCAGGAATATGAACGTGGAATGGCTGGAGCGGTATGGTTTGATGGAAACGCATGACATGTTGGTTCTGGATGATCCCAAAGGAACTGTACTTGACAGGGCCGGTTACATCTGGATGGCCTTTGATGGCGACTTGCCAATTGGCTCTGCTGCAATCATGAAAGCTCACGAAGAGGGTGTTTATGAAATCGCCAAGATGGCTGTAGTGCCATCACACCAGGGAAGAGGAGTGAGTAAGTTGCTTATGGAAAAATGTGTTGAAAAGGCTAAGGAAATCGGGGTGAAAAAACTCATTCTCTTTTCAAATCATCAATTGACGAAGGCTATTGCCTTATATGAAAAATTTGGCTTCAGGCATGTGAAGGTAACAGATTCACCATTTGTGACGGCAGATGTAAGAATGGAACTTGACCTTGTCCCCGTTAATGAAAATTAGTAGTTCACGCAATTCCTTTTCACATAAACTGTTTTATAATGACTCACAACACCATCATTAGTGTAAAAAACCTGGTGAAAAACTATGGTAATTTCCAGGCAGTGAAAGGAATTTCCTTTGACGTGTATGAAGGTGAAATATTTGGATTGTTAGGGCCGAACGGGGCTGGTAAGTCAACAACGCTGGAGATAATTGAAACACTGCGCCAGAAAACGAGTGGGGAAGTGCTCGTGGCGGGAATTAACCTTGATAAATCCCCGGAAGAAATAAAAAAGATCATCGGGGTACAGTTGCAAAGCAGCGGATATTATCCCGGATTAAACCTGCTGCAATTAATCGAGCTTTTTTCAGGCTTATATAACCAGGATGTGAAACCGATGGAATTGTTAGAGATGGTGAACCTGAAAGAAAAGGCGAAGGCTAAGTATAAGGATCTTAGCGGCGGACAGAAGCAACGGTTTTCGGTAGCGACCACATTGATTAACCAACCAAAAATTATCTTCCTGGATGAGCCAACCACAGGGCTTGATCCGCAGGCTCGCCGGAGTCTATGGGAGCTTATTAAGAACATACGGGAGAAAGGTGCAACGGTGATCATCACCACACATTACATGGATGAAGCCGAGTATCTTTGTGACAGGGTGGCGATTATTGATTCAGGAAAGATCATTGCACTTGATACCACTGATCGCCTGATAGATAACCTGGTTGAAACAGGATTTGAACGACCGAAAGAAGTAAAGAAGGCCAACCTGGAAGATGTATTTATCAGCCTTACAGGGCACTCACTCAGGGAGGACAAATAATTATGAGCATTCAAAATAAATTAAAAGAATTCATGGCAGGCAAAATAGAAGCACAGAAGGAAGCAGGAAGATTATTTCTGGAAGAAAACCGGAAGGCTGAGGGCGTTATGGAACTTCCGGAAGGCATACAATACCTGGTGATAAAGGAGGGTACTGGCGCACAGCCTGAACCATCAGATACTGTAAAAGCGCATTACAAGGGAGCGTTGCTTGACGGGAAAGAATTTGATAATTCGTTCAAGAGAGGTGAACCATTTTCTGCTCCATTGCGAGCGTTGATTCGCGGCTGGCAGATCGCTCTGCCGTTAATGAGGGAAGGAAGTCACTGGCGGCTTTGGATACCTTCGCATTTGGCGTATGGTGACAGGGGCGCAGGCTCTGATATTCCCGGAGGCGCCACATTAATGTTCGAGGTAGAACTGATAAGCATCGTAAAATAAATAGCATGGCAACTACCACCGTTGATTTTCGTTACCCGATAGGTAAGTATGAACCTCAGCCATTCTCTATAGAAAAGAAAATTGAATGGCTGGCTGATATCAAATTTCTTCCACTGCAACTTGAAAATGCAGTGCTGAATATGGATGAAGCACAATTGAAGACGCCTTATAGGGAAGGAGGATGGACGGTGCATCAACTGGTGCATCATGTGGGCGATAGCCACATTAATGCATATTGCAGGTTTAAACTCGCGCTCACCGAAGAAAACCCGGTGATTAAACCATATGAAGAAAAGCTATGGGCCGAAATGAACGATGTGGCGAAATTGCCCGTGAATGTTACACTCACGTTGCTACATGCCCTGCACATACGGTGGCACGAGTCATTAAAGTACGTAAGTGATAATGATTGGAATAACCGCACCGTATTTCATCCTGAACAGAAGAAAACAATCCGTCTCTGGACGCTACTTGGTATGTATGCCTGGCATGGAAAGCATCACGTGGCTCACATCCTTAGTCTTCGCGAACGAAACGGGTGGTGATGAAAACTAAAAATAGCTGAAAATGGACAAGTGGAAGATCCTCTCTTCTCAATATCTTTTTGACGATCTGTGGTTTAAAGTTCGCAAGGACAGGTGTGAAACAAGTTCTGGCAAAATCATAGATCCCTATTACGTTTATGAATTTCCAACCTGGGTGACGGCAGTACCCGTGACGGATGACGGAAGGATCATAATGGTGCGGCAATACCGGCATGCAATCGGGGAAGTTTGTATCGAAATACCTGGCGGTTGCGTTGATGATACGGATATTGATTTTGAAGCTGCCATTCGCCGTGAATTACTCGAGGAAACGGGATATGGATTTGCAACCTGCGAATACCTGGGGAAAATCTCCGCTAATCCTTCTACCAATAGCAACCTGATGCACATGTTTCTTGCTCGTGGAGGTAAGATCATTGCCAAACAATCGCTTGATGAAAACGAAGACATCCAGGTGGAATTGAAAACCATTGAGGAAGTTAAAGCGCTGATCAGGGAAAACAAGATCATGCAGGCGATGCACGTAACTTGTCTTCATTATGCTTTTGAAAAATTGAGCTCCTTTTAATCGTTTCCTGTTTTCTGTTTTCCGTTAGGCGTTTTCATTGTCATATGGCTCCGGTAAGGGTTACTTTAAATTTGAGGTCTGCGGTAAAACGAAAACCGAAGGTTATAAAGTTTCCGCAACCACAAAAACGCTTCCGCAAACAACAATCAGATCTCCGTCCTTTGCTTCTGATTTTGCTAATTGCAATGCCTCTTTCACGTCCTTGATGGGCTTTCCCCTTAGCCCTCGATCCCGGGCAGATTGAAAAAGGGTTTCCACATCAAGAGCCCGGGGTATATTGGCCTGGGTGAAGTAATAATGTGCAGTAAGAGGCAGGAGGTTGAGAATTCGATCAATTTCTTTATCCTTAACCATACCCATTACAATCTTAAGCTCATGGTGATCTGTGAGTTCAATTTGTTGCAACAGTTGGCGAATGCCGTCTTCATTGTGGGCCACGTCAAGCACAACTAATGGATGTTGATGAATCACTTCCCACCTGCCATGTAAGCCGGTCGTTTTCTTTACATTCTTTAATGCTTCATGAATATCCCTTTCAGTTATTTTCCACTGATCGTGTTGCAGTACATCAATGGCTGCCAATACCGTTACCAGGTTTTTCACCTGGTATACTCCTGCCAGGTCTAACTGGTATATCTGGTGGTCGATTTTATCTTTTTGAGCAACTTCTACCACTAACATATTATGTTCCCATTTCCAATTAAGTGCCTGGTATTTCTTGTAGGCTAATTTAAGAGTGCTCTTTTTTTCATTGGCCACTTTATGGAAGATCGGTTCAGTTATTTCATTAGCCTCCCCAATTACCACGGGTACATTGTGCTTGATGATCCCGGCTTTTTCTAATGCAATTTTCTCGATTGAATCACCCAGGAGGTTCATGTGATCCATCCCGATGTTGGTAATGACAGAAAGTTCGGGCGTTATCACATTCGTGCTATCCAGTCGTCCACCAAGGCCCGTTTCGATGATGGCAATATCCACATTTTTAGTAGCAAAAAATTCAAAGGCCATGGCCACGGTGATTTCAAAAAAACTGGGTTCAATTTCTTCGATCGCGGGTCTTATTTTTTCAGTGAACTGCATGATGGAGCACTCGTCGACCATTTCACCATTGATGCGAATGCGTTCACGAAAATCCTTTAAGTGAGGCGAAGTATAAAGACCCGTGCGGTAACCCGCATGTTGAAAGATGGAGGCGAGCATATGGCTGACGGAACCTTTACCATTAGTACCGGCCACATGAATTGTTCGGATCTTTTTATGTGGATTACCCACACGATTACAGAGTTCAATTGTATTGACGAGATCAGCTTTGTAGGCCGCAGCACCCATTCGGCTAAATAATGGCAGCCGGGAATATAAGTAGTCGATAGTTTGCTGGTAGTTCATGCAGTGCAAAATTACGGGTTCACCGCGTTCAAGGATGTAGCTGTGTCCGTGGTCAGATGGTCGATGAAGGATGTTCGTTGGTCGTTTGTCGAAGCGTATAGGGGAGAAGCGCTTTTTAAAAAAATCGTTCAAGGTCGTTCAAGATCGAACGTTATTGAACCTTGGTTTTGATTAATACCTTGAATGTGGAATTGGGAATTGGAATTAGGGAGTTGCTAAATATTCAAGGAAACCGACGCTTGAATTTAGGAGAGGGCAACCTCAACAATTTAGCGACCTCCCAATTCCACGTCCGGATTCCCAATTTCTACATCCTATCCAGTTACTTTGAAATTAAACTGCACGGTAACTGTAGACTCATGATCAGCCTTATTGAACTTGATGTTGCGGAGATATTGTATAATGGCAGTTTTGTAAGCCGCTGAGGTGCTGGTTGAACCCCTTGAGAACCCCACGAATTTACCGGTTCCATCTGCATTCACCCGGATGTCAGCATAGATAGTTGCTTTATTCAAATCACCCTGAAAGTTATACGCTGTAACAATTGTTCTGTCGCCCCTGGTAACCCTTGGACCTGTGCCAGAACCAACTCCGGAACCGGTACCACCCCCTGCACCGGTACCTCGTCCGCCCCCTGTACCAGAGCCAGTGCCAACACCGGCTCCTGTACCGGTGCCCCCGGTTCTGTCATAATCTTCTGCCGCTCCGCCTCCTCTGCCATTTCCACTTACGGTTCCGCCCATGACAGCTTTCTTCTTTGGCTGGGGATTTTCAATAATAGGTTTAGGAGTGGTCTTTACCGTTGAATGATTTTCTGCAACCTTCTTTGCATTAGGTTGTGTATTAGCCGGCTTGGTTATCTCAGGGCTCGATTTATCATTATCATCTGTTACCACATCTTTTGATGGCTCTGCCTCACCGGGTAATGGCGGCGCATATGGAGCAGCTCCGGCCGCACCGGCCATTTGTACGGGATTGCCACCACCACCACCGCCACTTTCCCTTGTTGACATGAACTCCTCTTCGGGCAGTTGAAGATTAATCTCAATTCCGGTATCCGCGACCGGCTCCATTATTTCAGGGATGCTCCACCTGATCAGGAACATCAGTAAGATGGCCAGTCCGGCAAAGCCGATGGTGATCATTGTGGCCTGGGAATTCTTCCTGGATTCAAAGGATGCAGACATTGTGAGTGTATTATTCATACAAATTTAAATTTTGAGGGCCAATCAGGGAAATACCTCTTATTCACAGGTGTTATTAACGATTAAGATGCCTTTAGGCTTGTAAAGGATTGTCCGTTAATTGTTAAGGTTGTCATAAGGTTGTGCCCCATAGCAGTTCATTAAAGGTGAAGCAACGGGTCTTAAACGATTTGAATGGTATTGAACGGGATTTATCGACCTGACGGTGTTTGAACGATTTGTAAGGCTAGCCCTGTGATTTTTTTTTCCACAAAAACAAACCTTGGACAGTTTTTTGGCGATCGGGAATTAAGTATTATTTAATCTTTAAACGTGTAACCATGAAAATCAAACTTTTTTCCCGGGGTACTCTTTTGGGCCTAGCTGCAAGTTTATCATTTGTTCTTGTTTCTTGTGATAAAGACGACGATGATCCGCAGCCTGATGTTACCTATTCCATTTCGGGTGACGCATCAGGCGCACAGGAAGTTCCCGCAGTTACCACTACCGCTACAGGCACCCTTTCAGGAACATACAATGCCACTACTAATGTTCTTAATTATAACATTAACTGGAACGGACTATCAGACGTTGCCACAGTCGCACACTTTCATGGGCCTGCACTAGCTGGCGTTACTGCAGATCCCATCATTGACCTTTCCATAACCACAAATGGAACAACCGGTAATATCACGGGCAGCTCTACTCTTCATGATAGTACTGAAGCGCATTTATTAAATGGAAGATTGTATTACAATGTGCATACTGCACTTCATCCTGCAGGCGAGATCAGGGGGCAGGTAACTGCAGTTGAACAATGATCAGATAAACTGGCGATTTATCGTATGAAACCTATGATGAGTCGCTGGTTTTTTCAAGTTTTTCGGTTTATCCCTTTCATCATCAGAAGGCCCATGATGGGACCTGGTGCCAGGATAAGGAATGCATTTTTTCCACTAAGGATTCCATTGGAATGAAAAACATAATCCATTACGATCAGGCTGATGGTTGTGATGGAAAATCCGATAGAATTATAGATGGTAAGTGCCGTTCCCCTAAGATCAGGGGGAGCGAACGCGGCTACCATGGTGGAGAATTGGGGTGAATCAGGTACCACGGAAAGGCCCCAGACAAATAATGCTACCAAAAAGAAAGGCCATGAGGCATCAAACAAAAAAGGTGAGGCGATACAACATAAGCCGGAAATAAACAGAGCGGTTTTTGCTACGGTCGCATTCCCAAATCGAAGAGAAAGATAGCCACCTGTTATGCAACTCAACGAACCGCAAGCAATGATGAAGAAGCAAATTAAAGAGATGTTTGGGGAGATGTTATTCTCCTTTGCGTATAACCCAATGATGAGAGGGAGGAACCCCCAAAACGTATAGAGTTCCCACATATGGCCAAAGTAACCGAATGCGGCTTTTCTCCATTGAGGTGAACGAAAGATGATGCTAAATGCATTCCATTGAAATCCTCCTGATCTCTTTCGATAAGGGCCATCTCCTACAAAGAACAAGATGAGGCACCCTCCTATAAAAGCAAAAATGGAAGTGTAATAAAGAACTTCTTTCCAGGGCAATTGAAGGTTTCTATCGCGCAGGTAGTGGGGAAAAGCGGTACCAATCACCAATGCACCCAAAAGGTAGCCGAGAGCTTTTCCCAGGCCTTTTTCATACCAGTCGGCCGCTATTTTCATTCCAACAGGATAAATACCAGCAATAAAAAAACCTGTAAGAAACCTGAACAGAAATAAGGAAGGCGCATCATTAGCGAACCATGCTATGGATACATTACAAAATGCGCCGGCAAGGCAACTAAGGAAGAAAAGTTTAACCGGGGAGAAGCGATCCGCAAGAGACAGAAATGCAAATACAAGGGTTCCCGCAATGAAACCGGTCATGACCGCCGCGGTTATATAACTTACGGCATACTGGCTCAAGTGCAAGGATTGCTTTAATTCAGGGAGTAAAGCATTACCTGTAAACCATAAAGATGTTCCAGCAAACTGGCACACTACAATGAGTGGAAGAATGTAAGCCGGGCGGTTAGACAATGATCAGCGTTTTGGTAATGTAGAATTTGACAAATTAGCTACTAAAATACCGGAAAAAACGATGATCATACTTACCAGGTGAACGAGTAGAAATTTTTCATTAAGAAAGATCACTGAGCCAAGCGTGCTGAAGATTGGGATTAGATTCCCAAAAAGGATTGTGCGGGCGGCGCCCAATTTTGAAATGGCAATGTTCCAAATCCAGAAACAGATTACTGATGCACCAATTGAAAGGTATGCTATTGAAAAAATTAAACCTGAATTCCAGGAAATATTGATATTAGATCCGGGATCCCAAATGAAAAAGGGCAATAATAATAGGGTGCCTCCGGCAAATAGCACAAATAAAAAATTGATAGGGGAGATGGTTTTAGGTTTCTTTTTTACCATGGTATTATAAACAGCAAAGCAGAATCCCGCTGCCAGGACCCATAGATCCCCAGTCGAAAACTTTAGGGAAAGCAATTGATGAATATCGCCTTTTGAGAGCAAATACAGTACTCCAACAATGCAAAGAAGAAGCCCGGTCAATTTCTGCCAGCCAATTTTCTCCTTTAAAAAGATAGCCGCCATGATGGTGGCCATTATGGGAGATGATGTGGTGCCAATCAATGCCAGATTAATGGCTGTGGTATAATGTGCGCCAACATAAACGAATGTATTGAACAATGCAATGCCTGTAAGAGCAGCCCATAAAAGGAAATGCCATGATCGTTTAACATCTTTCCATTCATTAATAAATAATCGATAAGCAAATGGGAAAATGATCAGTGTAGCAAATAACCAGCGGTAAAAGGCCAGCGCAATCGGTGAGATTTCAGTATACACATTTCTTGCAATAATAAAATTACCTGACCAGATTATGGACGCTAATACTGCAAGGGTTATTCCGATTAGAACAGGATTTCTCAAAGATTATTAGTCAATTAGTCGATTAGTCAATGTGGCCTTATACATTAATGCGCGAAATCCACTTCAAACCTACCTTTAATTCTTTCAATAGGAGGATTAAAGTAACCATACTTCAATTCGGGAAATTCTTCGCGGATCAATTCCTGCAATTGTTTTACTCCCATGCATTCTCCCGTATCAACCACGCCAATCTTTCCAAGGTACCAGTCAGGATCTATGTTAAAATTCCTCCATTGAATCATTTTCAAACCTGTTTCCCGTATTAGTTTGCGAAGTGCTTCATACTCCGCTACACTATCCGTCATCCCTGGAAATACAAAATAATTGATCGAGCTCCATCCGCCATGAGCATTGACAATCTTCAGACTTTCGATGATGTCATCGAAAACATAGTTATTAGGACGATAATAAGGCATATAGATCTCACTTCGTGCTGAATTTGTACTAACTCTTATGGAATCCAGACCAGCTTCACATAGCGCTTTCACCGCTTTTGGCCGGGAACCATTTGTATTTATGTTAATGCTTCCTTTAGCAGTATGTTTTCTTATTTCAATAATAGCGTCGCGAATGGTCTCCCACATTAACAGGGGTTCGCCTTCGCATCCTTGTCCGAAGCTAACGATAGGGTAGGGGGCCGATTCAAGATGAGGAACTGTGAATTCAACAATCTCTTCCGGTGTGGGTTTGAACGCAAGCCTGTCCTGGGTTGATACGATAGGTTCTTCATCAGGCTGCAGTGATATGCAACCCACGCAATTTGCATTGCAGGCTGGGGAACTGGGTACAGGACATTCCCATCTTCCTAATGCAAAATTTCTTGCTGCAGGGCAATGATAGGTGAGCGCGCAATTTTTACCCAGGTGTTCCACTAATCTGTTGTGGGGATAATGCTGCAACAGGTGTTTTACTCCTGCTTCTACTTTTTGATGATCATAACCTGAACAATCCTGCCTTATGTCAGGTTCTATCCTGGTTGCAGGAACGAAGAATTTTCCATCATACCATCCTGCTGCGGTGTAACAGAACAGAGGCAGGGTAGGGGCATCGGGAGTGGTTTCATATGCTGAGAGATAAAATCCGGTATGTGCAGGTGGAATGAATGCGGCAACGGCCCAGCCTTTCTCGCATAATCTCATTTCGCCTGTGTTTACGTCAATGCCAATACCCTTTCTTCCAGGCAGTTCATACAGGGAGCCGCCGTCAGGTAATTCTATCCATTCATCACCAGCAACTTCAAGCGCGTCCCAACCGGAGCGGCCAGTAGTGTAAAGTGATTCGTCTTCAAAAATGTTTCCCTTGCCATCTGAATAAAGTATAAACGGCCGTATGTTTTTGTCATTCTCCATTGCTGCAAAGGTCGTATTATTTATTTACAGCCATTAATCGCTGGCGGCAGAATTCGTTAAACTCTGATTCATTGATCCTGGTCACGATATCATTCTGCAACACCTTGTTGGTACGGAGGTCGATGGTGAGAACATCATCTTTGAGAATCACATTATTTAATTCCTGCCAGTGAATGATTTTTTTTGGGAATGCAGGGTAAATGATCCTGTCATTAAAAAATTGAACGACCAGTTTTCGCCTGCTGATATCCTGGAAAATAAAGAGGAGGAGATTGGCGCCGGCAAAGATGTAGTTTTCCAAACTGATCCAAAAGAAGCTGATAACAAAGGATGCTACATAGAAAAATTCGTGGTATGTTCTTTTCTTTTTTGATAAACGAAAATAAATTGAAGGAACCAGGAGGATGGCAGCAGCAACGAATGCTTTCCACCGATTTCCGTCCAAATTTGCCGCACCATAATATAGAAACGAGCAGATGTTTAAAGCAATGACAAGCCAGCTTATGATGGCGTAAGTGCCGGTTTTTTCATTTTTTAATTCAATTTGTATTCGTTCCATTTATGGGGGTTGAATCCGGGCCTGTTTACTTACCCGTGACTTGTAGCCAGCAGGTTGCAGAGTTTAAATAAGGTTCGGGCACCAACATTCGCGTTCCAGTCATTCTCGCTGGTGCCTACTTCTACCAGATCAAAACCTACTAATTTTCTACCGCTCTTCAAAACGCGGGAAAAGATGTAGAATACTTCTTCCAGTTCAAATCCGCCCGGAACAGGTGTTCCGGTATGAGGACAAAGTTTGCGGTCGAGCCCATCAATATCAAAACTGATATAGACTTTTTCAGGCAGTTTGCTAATAATTTCATCGGCAATTGACCGCCAGGTTTCCCCGTCATACAATCGGTGTTTGATGTCTTTATCAAAATAAGTTGATACTCTTTCGTGGTTATTTTGAATATATTCATATTCCCCTTTACCAAAATCGCGAGGGCCTATCTGTACCAATTTAGTGAGTTGAGGGATTTCGTTCAGTGCATTATACATGATGCTGGCATGCGAATAAACAAAGCTTTCATAGGCTTCGCGAAGGTCACAATGTGCATCCACCTGCAGAATTCCGAATTCACCGTGTTTTTCAGCAATTGCTTTATAATAACCAAGAGGGGTGCTGTGGTCACCACCCAGAATTCCTACCATTTTTCCTTTATCAAGCAGGGCTTTTGTTTGTTCGTACACCCAGGTATTAAGATAATTGGAACCGGTATTTACGTCTTTTAGGGTTTTTGACATAAACTGGTTGGCAGCCACATCATCACCTTTCGAGATATAATCAATATATAGTTCTGCTTCTTTCCTGAGATAATCGCTTTTCATGAGAATTTTTGGATCGGGCTTTCGCATGTAATATCCATTTCTCCAGGCACCGGGAGCATCAGGATCAAATATATCAACCTGCAGGCTGGCTTTTAAAATAGCCTCAGGGGCGCGGGATGTTCCTGAGCCATAACTCACGGTCACTTCCCAGGGAATTGGAACTATTATTAAAGCGGCACTTTCCTCGCTGGTAGGAAGCCCAAAAATGTTATTGTTAGGGTTTCCTACAGAGTCGGGATCGTAATTAAGGAGGTCGGTCATGATAGTACTGTTGTAAAACGGTGCAAGTTAGCCGGCTTTCAAATAGTAGCAAAATCCAAGAGCAGTTGTAAAATTGAGGAAGTGGCGATAGGAAATGTGGCAATACAATAGAATGTGACCAGGAAATTCCTGGTGATGATTTTCTGCGATTGGGTTGGGTACTGCGTTGCGCTTGTGGCCTGGCTTTGCCATTGGGCGTGTAGAACTGGGTGTGTTTTTTTGGTTTTGGGATGGCTTTATACTATTTCATTTTTGCTTTCGGATGGCTGTATTGGCTTTCTGCTTTCGGCTTTGTGGTTTGACTTTCTGTTTTGGGAAGGCTGCATGGGCTTTTTGCTTTGGGCAGGTTGGATGGGATTGCAGCTTAAGCGTGATGAATTAGCTTGTGCTTTAGGTATGCGGGAGTGGTTTATTGCTTTAGGTAGGTGGATTCGCCTGCTACTTTAGGTATGCTGTATTGGCTTGCTGCTTTAAGCTTTTGCCTGAATTGCGAATTGGCTTAAGCCTTATGATGGCTATATTGGCTTGCTGCTTCCAGGTTCTTTTTGGGGTTTGTTTACTTAGGCCAGGTATTTTGGATTACTGCCCTGGTTATCAATTTTCGCTTTCGAATATCTGCTTTTTGCAATTTGGCAATTGGCTATTTGCTATCATTACTGTCCGGAATAATTTTTTATAAGAAAGGCCCTTTCTATTCAGATTGGGCCTTTTCGTAGTAGCTTCAGTTTACCACAACTAATCTACTATGAGTAAAAGTAATCACTTTTTTGGGCAGA
>Ga0196972_1000073_pt1 | contig 82644 bp, 73 predicted proteins | sample S1v_2013CmetaG_FD_148618 | JGI IMG/M metagenome (GOLD analysis project Ga0196972, IMG submission 148618) | Soil microbial communities from Anza Borrego desert, Southern California, United States - S1+v_20-13C | ecosystem: Environmental > Terrestrial > Soil > Desert | place: USA: California...
CGTGCTCGGCACCCCGATCGCCAACCGCAACCGCAGCGAGATCGAGTCCCTGATCGGCTTCTTCGTCAACACGCTGGTGCTGCGCACCCAGGTCGATCACGAGGCATCGTTCGCCGACCTGCTGCAGCAGGTGCGCGCCACCGCCTTGGGCGCCTACGCGCACCAGGACGTGCCGTTCGAACAGCTGGTCGAGGCCTTGAAGCCGGAACGCCACCTGAGCCACTCGCCGCTGTTCCAGGTCATGCTGGCGCTGCAGAACGCGCCGATGGACAGCCTGGAATTGCCCGAACTGACGCTGGAGCCGGTTGCAGCCGACACGACCACCGCCAAGTTCGACCTGACGCTCAGCCTCACCGAGCAGGACGGCCATCTCGATGCCGTCTTCGAGTACAACACCGACCTGTTCGACCGCGCCACCATCGAGCGCATGGCCGGCCACTTCACGCAATTGCTGGCGGCCGTCGCCGCCCATCCGGACAGCCGCATCGCCGACCTGCCGATGCTGGGCGCCGCCGAGCGCGACCAGTTGCTGTTCGGCTTCAACAGCATGCGGGCCGCGCACGCCCGGGAACAACTGCTGCAAGCGGTATTCGCGGACAGCGCCGAGGAAGCGGCGCAGGCCATCCTGCGCGCGGGCAAGGACAGCAAGCTCGACTTCTACATTCTCGACACCCACGGCAATCCGGCCCCGGTCGGCATCGCCGGCGAACTGCACGTCGGCGGCGAAGCCTTGGACGGCATCGACACCGGTCAGGCGGCGCAACGCTGGATGGCCGATCCGTTCCGCTCCGGCCGCGACGCCCGCCTTTACCGTACCGGCGCGCTGGCGCGTCATCTGCCCGACGGCCGGATCGTCCATCTCGGCGCCATCGACGAGCAGGTCGAACTGCGCGGATTCCGCATCGCGCTCGGCGACATCGAGGCGGCGCTGGCCGCGCAAGCCGAAGTCCGGGACGCGGCCGTGCTGGCGCGGGAAGCGGCCGGCTCGGTGGCCGACGCCGGCGGACAACGCGAACGACGCCTGGTCGCCTATGTCGTGCCGCACGACCGCGACGTCGCGGTCGAGGCGGCCACCCAGGCGCTGCGCTCCGCGCTGCTGCAGGCGCTGCCCGACTACATGGTGCCGGCGCACTTCGTCTTCCTCGACGCCATCCCGCGCACGGCGGCCGGCAAGCCGGACCGCGAGGCGTTGCCAGCGCCGCAGGCCGACGACAGCGAGACCGGCCATGTCGCGCCGCGCAGCGCGGTGGAAAAGGCGCTGGCCGCCATCTGGAGCGAGGTCTTGTCGCGCGAACAGATCGGCATCCACGACAACTTCTTCACGCTCGGCGGCCATTCGCTGCTGGTCGCCGTCGTGGTCAGCCAGATCGAAGTCCAGCTCGCGGTCAGCATTCCGATCGAGGTGTTCTTCACGTCGCAAACCATCGCCGAACTGGCGCGCTATATCGAAGACAACCGGCAAGCCCAGGGCGACGGCAGCCAGGAACAATCCCTGCTCGTCAGTCTGCAGCCGAGCGGCGACGGCCTGCCGCTGTATTGCATCCATCCGGTGGGCGGTCATGTCTTCTGCTACCGCGAACTGGCGCTGCAGCTGGGCAACGGCTTCCCGGTCTATGGCCTGCAGTCCCCCGAGGCCGCCGGCATCGGGCCGGAATACGCGACCATCAACGCCATGGCGGCAGCCTATGCGGAAGCGATCCGCGCCAAGCAACCCGACGGCCCGTATCGCTTGCTGGGCTGGTCGAGCGGCGGCCTGATCGCGCTGGAAGTGGCGCGCGCCCTCGAAACCCAAGGCTGCGAAGTGGAATACATCGGCCTGCTCGATTCCCAACCGATCGCGAAGCTCGACGGCTATGCGCAGGAGCAGCTGCTGATGAACGCGGCGCTGGTGCTGCTGGCCGGTATCCGCGGCAGCAACATCACGCCGGACGAACTCGCTTCGATGGGAGAGTTCCTGCGCCAGAACAACATGCGGTTCAGCGATCTCATCAAGGATGAAAACCAGGCGCTCGCCCTGCCTTACCTGACCCGCTGGATCGGATCGTCGCTGACGCCGGAGAGCTTCAACTACCTGAAGCATCAGCTGGACATCACGCGCCGCCACCTCGACCTGCTGGCCGGCTTCGTGCCGGAGCCGGTCAAGGCGCCGCTGCACATCTGCCGCGCCCAGGGTTCGTTGCAGCGCACGGCGGCCTTCTCCTTCGCCGGCGCGGAAGGCGTTCCGGCGCGCGGCACGACCGAGATCGTCGATGGCGACCATTACACCATGCTGAGCGGCCTCAACGCCCGCGGCCTGGGGCGCGCCGTCGAGCGCAACCTTCACCTCAACAGCAAGGAGACGCTGGATAAAATCGCCTGAGCAGGACTTTTATCCACCCATTGATCGGAGCGACATGAAAAAGTACGTCACCCACGGAGAAGGCCTTCCGAACTGGTCGGCACCCATCAGCCACGCCGTCGTGGTCAACGATATGTGCTACCTCAGCGGCCAGCTCTCGATCGACGCCGCCGGTAACTATATTCCCGGCACGTCGCGCGAAGAGGCGCAGCGCGCATTCGCGAACCTGTTCGCGGCCGTGCGCGCCGCCGGCTTCGAAACCGGCGACCTGGTTTTCGTCGATATCGCCTTCATCGACCTGGCCGACGTGGCGGAAGTCAACGCGGTCTACGCGGAGTCGTTCCCGGAAGGCCGGCGACCGGCGCGCACCATCTACCAGGCCGCCGCCTTGCCGTACGGCGCGCGCGTCAAGGTGATGGGCGTGGCGGTACGGGACCGGCAGGCGGCATGAGCCGCGCCGCCGGCACGCGGAAGAACGGGAGCTGAAGCCTATGCAGAAGTCGGAATGGATCATTCATCAGCCGAACGCGCAGCGCCGCTTTCGCCTGTACTGCTTCTCCTATGCCGGCGGCGGCGCCGCCAGCTATCTGCCGTGGCAAACGGCGCTCGACCCCGGGATCGAGATCTGCGCGGTCCAGTTGCCGGGGCGGGGCGCCCGCCTGCACGAGACGCCATATACCTCGTGGCCCGAGCTGATCCAGCAATTGGCCCTGGCGACCGTCTGCCAGAACAACCTGCCCTATGCCTTCTTCGGCCACAGCCTGGGCGGGCTGGTCGCGTTCGAACTGGCGCGCTTCTGCAAGCGCTATCTGCTGCCGATGCCGCGCCGCCTGTTCGTCTCGGGTTGCGCGGCCCCGCAACGGCGCGAACCCTTCGCCCCGTTGCACGAGCTGGGGGACGATGCGCTGATCGAGAAGCTGAAGGAATACGACGGTACGCCGCCGGAGCTGCTGTCCAACCGCGAATTGATGGCGCTCGTCTTGCCGACCGTGCGCGCGGATTTCGCGCTGGTGGCGAATTACCGCTACCGCCCGACGCTGCCGCTGGAGACGCCCATCACCATCCTGGCCGGCCGGAGCGACGATCGCGTCTCCGAAGCGCAAGCGGAAGGATGGCGGGCGCAGACGACGGGAGATTTCCGCCTGCACTGGTTCGAGGGCGGCCATTTTTTCATCCACTCGGCCCGTCACAAGGTGCTGGACTGTTTGGCAAAAGAGCTGGAATGGCATCAGCAGCAAATTTTCAACTTTTCGTGATATGGAGTATTGATGAACGACCTGAAGGACCAAATCGAACATGCCATCAGCAATACGCCGGACGGCAGGAAGACATTTTTCGATGTCGACGCCTTCCCTTGGGTGAAAGAGGTGGAAGCATGCTCGCAAGCGATCAGGCAAGAGCTGGATCAACTGCTGTCCGCCATCGATCTCTTGCCCGGCTTCGAGGAAATCCAGATCGAGCAGCACACGCTGTCGACCGACAAGCGCTGGAAGATCTTTCCCTTGCATGCCTATGGCTATTGGGTGAAGTCGAACGAGCGCCGCTGCCCGGAGACGGTCAAGGCGCTCAAGAAGATCCCGAACCTGCAAGCCGCCATGTTCTCGATCCTGCAGCCGCAGAAGGAACTGCCGCCGCATCGCGGCCCGTATAGCGGCGTGCTGCGGTACCACCTGGGCCTCAAGATCCCGAAGCCGGAATCGCAATGCGGCATCTGCGTCGGCGGCGATTTCGCGCACTGGGAAGAAGGCAAGAGCCTGATTTTCGACGACTCGCACATGCATCACGCATGGAACCGCAGCAACGAGGAACGCGTCGTCCTGTTCGTCGATTTTACGCGGCCTCTACCTTCGCCGATCAAGGAGATGAACGAGCAATTCATCAACGGCATCGGCCGCTCGATGTTCATCGAGGGCAGCATCGAACGCTGGGAAATGTGGGAAGCCGCCTTCGGTTCCGAGTTGGACCGCTCGCTGGAGCAGTTGAAGGCCGCCAGCGTTTGACGAATCCCCCGCGAGCAGTGCTCGCGGTCTCTTGAGACGTAGTCGCAATAAAAAAGCCACGCATCGCGTGGCTTTTTTGTTTGGCGTCCCCTAGGGGATTCGCCCACATCCTGCGGGCCGCGGTTCGGGCTTGCATGCCCGAACCCTTCGAATCCCCCCGCGAGCAATGCTCGCGGTCTCTTGAGACGTAGTCGCAATAAAAAAGCCACGCATCGCGTGGCTTTTTTGTTTGGCGTCCCCTAGGGGATTCGAACCCCTGTACTCACCGTGAAAGGGTGATGTCCTAGGCCTCTAGACGAAGGGGACAATAATCTGTCCGTACAACTTGAAGCAACCGCCACCATCACTTGACCGAATTGAAAACGCCACGCTTTCGCGTGGCGTTTTAACTGGCGTCCCCTAGGGGATTCGAACCCCTGTACTCACCGTGAAAGGGTGATGTCCTAGGCCTCTAGACGAAGGGGACAGTAACCTGTCCGTGATGCCTGACCTTGCTTCCCGCGCATCTTGCTTTTATTGGTGGAGGTAAGCGGGATCGAACCGCTGACCTCTTGCATGCCATGCAAGCGCTCTCCCAGCTGAGCTATACCCCCGAACTGCGCAGAAACAAGATTATAGCAAGGTTTTTTCTCTTGTGTAAATCGGTTTGCGAAAAATCTTCAGCCGACGAATTTGCCGAGGCGCGCGCTCACCACCTCGCGGCCGAACAGTTCAACCACGGCGTCGATCGACGGCGTCTGCAGCTGGCCGGTCAGCATCAGGCGCAAGGGCATCGCAAGCTGCGGCATCTTGAGGCCGTGCGCCGCGAGCACTTCCTTGAGCAGCGCGGACAATGCCGCCTTGTTCCATTCCACGGTCTTGATGCGCGCGGCATAGTCCCGCAGCGCCGGCTTGACGGCCTCGGTGTAATGCTGGGCCAGCAAGGCCGCGTCGGGCGCCGGCTGGCGATAGAACAGCATGCAGGCATCGGCCAGTTCCACCAGCGTGTTGGTGCGGTCCTTCATCAAGGCGATCGCGGCCTGGACATCGGGCGCGCCTTCGAATTGCGCGCCGTCGCGCTCCATCCAGGGACGGATCAACTTTTCGAGACGCGCGTTGTCGGCCTGCTTGATGTAATGATTGTTCAGCCAGGCGAGCTTCTCGGGATTGAATTGCGCCGGCGACTTGGTCAGGTTCTTGACGTCGAACCAGGCGCAGAACTGTTCCATCGAGAAGATTTCGTCGTCGCCGTGGCTCCAGCCGAGGCGCGCCAGGTAGTTCAGCATCGCCTCCGGCAGGAAGCCCTGCTCCGGATATTGCATCACGCTAACCGCGCCGTGGCGCTTGGAGAGCTTCTCGCCGTCCGGCCCCAGGATCATCGGCACGTGGCCGTACTCCGGCAGCGGCGCGCCGAGCGCGCGCAGGATGTTGATCTGGCGCGGCGTGTTGTTGACGTGATCGTCGCCGCGGATCACGTGGGTGATCTTCATGTCCCAATCGTCGACCGCGACGCAGAAATTGTAGGTCGGCGTGCCGTCCGGACGGGCGATGACGAGATCGTCGAGCTCCTTGTTCGAGATCGTGATCGTGCCCTTGACGACGTCGTTCCAGGTGACCTCGCCGTCGAGCGGATTCTTGAAGCGGATGACGGGCTTGCGGCCTTCCGGCGCCGGCGGCAGCGTCTTGCCCGGCTCCGGGCGCCAGGTGCCGTCGTAGCGCGGCTTTTCGCCGGCGGCGCGCTGCCGTTCGCGCATCGCCTCGACTTCCTCCGGCGACGAATAGCAATGGTAGGCGGTGCCGGCCGCCAGCATCTGCGCCAGCACCTCGCGGTAGCGGTCCATGCGCCGCATCTGGTAGTACGGGCCTTCGTCGTGGTGCAAGCCGAGCCATTGCATGCCGTCGATGATCGCCTGCACCGCTTCCGGCGTCGAACGCTCGAGATCGGTGTCCTCGATGCGCAGCACGAAGGTGCCGCCGAAGTGGCGGGCGAAGGCCCAGGAAAACAGCGCGGTGCGGGCGCCGCCGAGATGGAGATAGCCGGTCGGGCTGGGAGCGAAACGGGTGCGGACGGTCATGGCGAATGAAGCGGGCCCCGGATGAGCGGGGCCGAAGATAAAAGAACGCTATTTTATCGCGTCGGCCGGCGGAAGAAGAAAAGTATCCGCCGGCAAGATCAGTCGTTCTTGACGACGATATTCGGAAACTTGCCGGTCATGTCGCGCGCCTTGTCGGCCACCTTGACGGCGACCTTGCGGGCGATTTCCCGGTAGATATCCGCCGCCTTGCCGTCCGGCTCGGCCACCACGGTCGGCCTGCCGGAATCGGTCTGCTCGCGGATCGCCATCGTCAGCGGCAGCGCGCCGAGGAAATCGACGCCGTATTCGGCGCACATCTTCCGCCCGCCGCCCTCGCCGAAGATCGGCTCGGCGTGGCCGCAGTTCGAGCACACGTGCATGCTCATGTTTTCCACGATGCCGAGGATCGGGATGCCGACCTTCTCGAACATCTTCAAGCCCTTGCGGGCGTCGAGCAAGGCGATGTCCTGCGGCGTGGTGACGATGACGGCGCCGGTCACCGGCACCTTCTGCGACAGGGTCAGCTGGATGTCGCCAGTGCCGGGCGGCATGTCGATGATCAGGTAATCGAGGTCGCGCCAGTTGGTCTGCTCCAGCAGCTGCTGCAGGGCTTGCGTGACCATCGGGCCGCGCCAGACCATCGGCTGGTCGGGATCGACCAGGAAACCGATCGACGACACTTGCACGCCGTGGTTCTCGAGCGGCTCCATGGTCTTGCCGTCGAGCGATTCCGGCCGGCCGTCGATGCCCATCATCATCGGTTGCGAGGGGCCGTAGATATCGGCGTCGAGAATGCCGACCCGCGCGCCCTCGGCGGCCAGCGCCAGCGCCAGGTTGGCGGCGGTGGTCGACTTGCCGACGCCACCCTTGCCGGAGGCGACCGCGATGATGTTCTTGACATTGGGCAGCAGCTTCACGCCGCGCTGCACCGCGTGGGCGACGATGTTCGTGCTCACCGCCGCTTCGGCCCGGGCCACGCCCGGGATCTCCGCGACCGCGGCGCAGGCGGCGGCGCGGATCGCCTCGATCTGGCTCTTGCCCGGATAGCCGAGCTCGATTTCCAGCCGCACCGCGTCGCCGTCGATCGCGATGTTCCTGACCGATTTGCCCGACACCAGGTCCTTGCCCGTGTTTGGATCGACGACCCGGCTCAATGCCGCCTTGACGGCATCCGTCGTGATGCTCATGTGTTCTCCTGGTTTTCCGTAACCGTTTCCAAACCCGCAAGTCTACCCGAATGCAAGCGCCGAGCCAGGATAGCCGCCGCGGCTCGCCGCTCGTTTTCCGCAAAGCGACAAACCGCGCGGCGCTGCTAAAATGCTTGTTTTCATTCAAAAAAGCCGGCAACACCTTATGAGCACCGCACCCCGCAAGCTATTCGTCACGACCGCCCTGCCCTACGCCAACGCGGCGTTCCACATCGGCCACATCATGGAATACATCCAGGCCGATATCTGGGTCCGGTTCCAGCGAATGCGCGGCCACGAGGTGAATTTCGTCTGCGCCGACGACGCGCACGGCGCGCCGATCATGATCGCCGCCGAGAAAGCCGGCAAGACGCCGCAGGAATTCGTCGCCGGCATCGCCGCCGGCCGCAAGCAATATCTCGACGGCTTCCACATCAGTTTCGACAACTGGCATTCGACCGACGGCGCCGAGAATCACGAATTGTCGAAGGATATCTACACGAAGCTGAAGGCGGCCGGCTTCATCACGACCAAGACGATCGAGCAGTTCTACGACCCGGTCAAGAACATGTTCCTGCCCGACCGCTACATCAAGGGCGAGTGCCCGAAATGCGGCGCCAAGGACCAGTACGGCGATTCCTGCGAAGTCTGCAGCGCCGTCTATGCGCCGACCGACCTGAAGAATCCCTACTCGACGCTGACCGGCGCCACGCCCGTCATGAAGTCGTCCGAGCATTTCTTCTTCCGGCTGTCCGATCCGCAATGCGTGGAATTCCTGCGCTCCTGGGCGCTCGGCGAGGTCGGCGGCCGCCCGCGCCTGCAGGCGGAAGTCGCGAACAAGGCGCGCGAGTGGCTGGACAGCGAGGGCGGCCTGGGCGACTGGGACATCAGCCGCGACGCGCCCTATTTCGGCATCGAGATTCCCGACGCACCGGGCAAGTATTTCTACGTCTGGCTCGACGCGCCGGTCGGCTACCTGGCCTCGCTGAAGAATTACTTCGGCAAGATCGGCCGCGATTACGACGCCTTCATGGCCGATCCGGCCACCGAGCAATACCACTTCATCGGCAAGGACATCACCTATTTCCACACGCTGTTCTGGCCGGCGATGCTGAAATTCTCGGGCTACAAGCTGCCCGACAACGTCTTCGTGCACGGCTTCCTGACCGTCTCCGGCGAGAAGATGTCGAAGTCGCGCGGCACCGGCATCTCCCCGCTGCGCTACCTCGAGATCGGCATGAACCCCGAATGGCTGCGCTACTACATCGCGGCCAAGCTCAACGCCAAGGTCGAAGACGTCGACTTCAATCCGGACGACTTCATGGCGCGCGTCAACGCCGACCTGGTCGGCAAGTACATCAACATCGCCAGCCGCGCGGCCGGCTTCATCGCCAAGCGCTTCGACGGCAAGGTGGCGACCGACTGGGCGACACCGTCCGACGCTTTCCTCGCCGGCCTGCGCGCCATCGCGCCCGAGATCGAGGCGCTCTACGACAGCCGCGAATACGGCAAGGCGCTGCGCGCGATCATGGAACAGGCCGATGCGATCAACGCCTATGTCGACGCCAACAAGCCGTGGGAACTGGCGAAGGATCCGGCCAACGATGCCCGGCTGCAAGAGGTGTGCAGCCGCCTGCTGGAAGCGTTCCGCATCCTGACCGTGTACCTGAAGCCGGTGCTTCCGGCCCTGGCCGCGAACGTGGAATCGCTGCTCGACGTCGCGCCGCTGCAATGGTCGCATGTGAACACGCCGCTGCCGCACGGCCACAAGGTCAATCCGTATTCGCATCTGATGACCCGTGTCGAGCCGAAGATGCTCGACGCCTTGTTCGAGCCGCCCGCGCCAGCCGCCGAGGCGACGCCGGCCGCCGCCGCCGACATCGAGCCGATCGACGCAGAGATCAAGATCGACGACTTCGCGAAAGTGGATCTGCGCATCGCCAGGATCGTCAACTGCGAACACGTCGAAGGCTCCGACAAACTGCTGCGGCTGACGCTCGATGTGGGCGAGGGCCGCCTGCGCAATGTCTTCTCCGGCATCAAGTCGTCCTACAAGCCGGAAGACCTCGTCGGCAAGCTGACCGTCATGGTCGCCAACCTGGCGCCGCGCAAGATGAAGTTCGGCGTGTCGGAAGGCATGGTGCTGGCCGCTTCCGCCGCCGACGAGAAAGCCAACCCGGGCATCTACGTCCTCAATCCGTGGCCTGGCGCGGAACCCGGCATGCGGGTTCGCTAAGGAACGCGCCGTCCGATCATGGACATCTTGATACGCGAAGCCACGCTCGACGACGCGGCCTTGATCGCCGAGCTGATCCGCGCCGCCTGGGCCAACAAGGTGGCAGTGACATCGAGCGGACACCGCGAAACCGCCGCCAGCGTGCGCGAACATCTGCGCGACGGCGGCGGCTTCATCCTGCTGGTCGACGACCGGCCGGCGGGTTCGGTGCTCTGGCTGCCTCTCGATGGCGAGGCGGATGTCTGGGAAACGCTGCGCATGGGCGTCCTGCCGGCCTATCGCGGCTACAACCTGTCGCAACACTTGGTGGAAGCCGTGATTCACCGGGCGCTCGCGTCCGACGTCGCCGAAGTGCGCCTGGCCGTGCGCGCCGACCAGCCGCGCCTGGTCGATCTCTATGCCGCCTACGGTTTCGACGTGGCGCCCGAACTCGAATATTCGCATGCCAATCCGCTCGAACCGGCGCCGACCGTCATGCGCAGGCTGTTGCGCGACTGAATTTTAGCCCCACTACAAATCTTTCAAAATCAATGCGGTAAACGCATTTTCCAAGCAGTTGACTGCATGTTGAGCAAAATTTCGCCGAACAAGACTTGAATCGGCGGCTGTTACGAGCGCACAATGCGGTATCTCCTCCCGCGCTGCAGCACAGCATGCAATTCCTCCGCTACCTGAACTTCCGCCCCCAACTGATCGATGCATTGCACGGCTACGATTCCTCTCGCTTCTTCCGCGACCTGACGGCCGGCATCACCGTCGCCGTGATCGCCCTGCCGCTGGCGATGGCATTCGCGATCGCCTCCGGCGTCAAGCCTGAATCCGGCATCTTCACCGCGATCATCGCCGGCTTCCTGATCTCCGCGCTCGGCGGCTCGCGCGTGCAGATCGGCGGCCCGGCCGGCGCCTTCATCGTCGTCATCTACGGCATCATCGAGCGCTACGGCCTCGCCAACCTGCTGATCTCGACCATCTTCGCCGGCATCCTGCTGTTCGCGATGGGCATGTTCCGGCTCGGCACGCTGATCCGCTACATTCCGGTGCCGGTCGTGATCGGATTCACCAACGGCATCGCGGTGTTGATCGCGTTGTCGCAGATGAAGGACTTGCTCGGGCTCCGGATCGACAAGATGCCCGGCGATTTCTTCGCCCAGATCAAGATGCTGGCGATCAATGCCCATACCGCCGACTGGCGCACGATCGCCCTCGCCGCCGCATCGCTATTGATCATGTTCGGCTGGCCGCTGCTGTTCGAGGTGCGTACCGAGGATCCCGCCCACATGAAGCAGTACAAGTACCGGCGCCTCTTCCGGCTGTTGCGCGCGATTCCGGCCACCATCGTCGTCCTCGCCTGCGGCACGCTGGCCGTGGTTGCGTTCGATCTGCCGGTCGCCACGATAGGCACCCGCTTCGGCGGCATTCCGCAGTCGATGCCGGCTTTCAACTTGCCGCTGTTCACTTGGGAACTGGTCAAGCAATTGCTGGCGCCGACCGTCACCATCGCCTTGCTGTGCGCCGTCGAGTCGCTGCTGTGCGCGCGCGTGGCCGACAACATCACCGGCGATCGCCACGATCCGAACCAGGAGTTGATGGCGCAAGGCATCGCCAACTTCGTCACGCCCTTCTTCGGCGGCATTCCGGCGACCGGCACCATCGCGCGCACCGTGACCAACGTCCGCACCGGCGCCGCCTCGCCCGTGGCCGGCATGCTGCACGCCGCGGTGCTGCTGGCGATCGTGCTGGTCGCCGCGCCGCTGGCGAAACACATACCGCTCGCTTCGCTTGCCGCCATCCTGCTGTTCGTCGCCTACAACATGGGCGAATGGAAGGAATTCCGGCGCCTGCGGCGCTTCGCGATGAATTACCGCATTCTCGTCGTCGCGACCTTCCTGTTGACGGTCGTCATCGACCTGACCGCCGCCATCGAGGTCGGCCTGGTGCTGGCCTGCCTGTTCTTCATCTACCGCATCTCCAGCCTGACGCGCATCGAGCCGATCGCGCCGACGCTGTTGAAGCATCCGCTGCCGGAAGGCGTCGCTGTCCAGGCGATCTTCGGCTCGCTGTTCTTCGCCGCGGTCGGCAAGCTGCAGGACATCGCGGAATCGGCGGCGCTGCCGGCGCAGGCGCTGATCCTCGAATTGCACCAGCTGATCTATCTCGACACCACCGGCCTCGATGCGCTCGAGACCCTGCACAAGACGCTCGCCAAGAACGGCAGCCGGCTGATCCTGTGCGGGGCGAACCGCCAACCGCTCGAAATCATGCGCCAATCGGGCTTCCTGCGCCGCCTGGGGCCGGAACACTGCGTCGATACGCTGGAAGAAGCGATTTCCCGCGCGCGCGGCGTGTAAAATAGCGCTTCATTCAGCAAGCCGTTGCAAAAAGATCATGAATCCCTGGAAAAAACAGACGCAGTACGAGTCCGACATCACCAAGTTCATCGCCGAACTGAAGCAAAAGAACCCGCGCCTCGAGGAAGATCAGCGCGAAGGCCGCGCGTTGTTGTGGGACAAGGCGCCGATCGATCTCGACCAGCGCGCCCGCGCCGAGGAATCGAAGGTCAAGCAGCAAGCCTACGTGTATCAGTCCCACTGAGCCAGTCGCACTAAGCCCATCACATTACCGCCATGAGCAATCTGCTGGCGCAATTGCCGTCGAGCGCGCCCGAGGTCACCCCTGAAGGCCGGACCGACACGACGCCGGACGTCATCGACGGCATCGCGTTCGCCAAGCTGTACGGCGAGCCGCTGTTCAAGCTGCCGAACGACCTCTACATTCCGCCCGACGCGCTCGAAATCTTCCTCGAAGCCTTCGAGGGCCCGCTCGACCTGCTGCTTTACCTGATCCGCAAGCAGAATTTCAATATCCTCGACATTCCGATGGCGCAGGTCACGCGCCAGTATCTCGATTATGTCGAGCAGATCCGTGTGCGCAATCTCGAGTTGGCCGCCGAATACCTGCTGATGGCGGCCATGCTGATCGAGATCAAGTCGCGCATGCTGCTGCCGGTCAAGAAGGCGGACACCGGCGAAGAGCCGGCCGACCCGCGCGCCGAACTGGTGCGCCGCCTGCTCGAATACGAACAGATGAAGCTCGCCGCGCAACAGCTCGATACGCTGCCGCAGATCGGCCGCGACTACGTTCGCGCCCAGGTCTACATCGAACAGAGCATGGTGGTGCGCTGGCCCGAGGTCAACCTCGGCGATCTGCAGGATGCCTGGGCCGACGTGCTCAAGCGCGCCAAGCTGGCGACGCATCACAAGATCACGCGCGAGGAATTGTCGGTGCGCGAACACATGACGGGCATCCTGCGCCGCCTGCAGACGGCCAGGTTCGTCGAATTCGCCGACTTGTTCGACGCCGCGCGCGGCGTGCCGGTCGTGGTCGTCAACTTCATCGCCCTGCTCGAACTCGCGAAGGAAACCCTGATCGAGATCACGCAAGCCGAGGCATTCGCCCCGATCTACGTCCGCCTCGCCTACGCGCCGAGCTGAGCGCCCAACCTTTCACCGCATCCTTTCGCCTCATGAAAATCATTTCCTCCATCGACGAATTGCGCGACCAGTTGCGCGGCCAATTGCGCACCGCTTTCGTGCCGACCATGGGCAACCTGCACGAAGGCCACCTGTCGCTGATGCGCCTGGCGCGCAAGCACGGCGACCCGGTCGTCGCCTCGATCTTCGTGAACCGCCTGCAGTTCGGCCCGAACGAGGATTTCGACAAGTATCCGCGCACTTTCCAGGCCGACGTCGAGAAGCTCGAGAAGGAAGGCGTCTACGTGCTGTTCGCGCCGACCGAGAAAGACATGTACCCGGAGCCGCAGGAATACCGCGTGCGCCCGCCGGACGACCTTGGCAACATTCTCGAAGGCGAATTCCGCCCCGGCTTCTTCACCGGCGTCACGACCGTCGTCCTGAAACTGTTCTCCTGCGTGCAGCCGCGCGTCGCCGTGTTCGGCAAGAAGGATTACCAGCAGCTCATGATCGTGCGCAACATGGCGCGCCAGTTCGCGCTGCCGACCGAGATCATCGCCGCCGAAACCTATCGCGCCGAGGACGGCCTCGCGCTGTCGTCGCGCAACGGCTACCTGTCGGACGCGGAGCGCGCCGAGGCGCCCTTCCTCTACCAGACACTCAACTACGTCGCCAACGACGTGCGCTCCGGCCACATGGATGTGTTCGATATCGAGAAGAAAGCGATGGCCGCGCTCGCGGCGCGCGGCTGGAAGCCCGATTACGTGTCGATCCGCAAGCGCGCCGACCTGCAGCCGCCGACCGCCGGCGACATGGTCACCGGCCAGCCGCTGGTGGTGGTCGCCGCCGCCAAGCTCGGTACGACGCGCCTGATCGACAATCTCGAAATCTGATGCCGCGGCTCCGGTTCCTGCTGCTTGCCGCGCTGCTTTGCCTCGGTGCCGCGGCGCGGGCCGAGATTGCCGTCGTCGACGATAGCAAGCATGTCGTGAGCTTGAAGGCGCCGGCGCGGCGCATCGTCAGCCTCGCGCCGCATGCCACCGAATTGCTGTTCGCGCTCGGCGCCGGCAACCGGATCACGGGCGTCATCGAATACAGCAACTTCCCGCCGGAAGCGCAAAGGATTCCCACCGTCGGCAGCGCCACCGCCATCGACGTCGAACGCATCGTCGCCATGAAACCCGACCTGGTCGTCATCTGGGGCAGCGGCAACCTGGCGGGACAGGTCGCGAAACTGCGCAGTCTCGGCATCCCGGTCTACGATTGCGAGCCGCACGATTTCGAAGCGATCGCATCGTCGTTCGAACGGCTGGCGAAACTGACCGCCACCGAGTCCGCCGGCAATCCGCTCGCGGCCGGCTTCCGCGCCCGCCTGGCCGCTCTCGCCGAGCGATATCGCGCACGCGCGCCGGTCACCGTGTTCTACCAGATCTGGCGCGAGCCGCTGATGACGCTGAACGATGTCCACATGGCATCGGCCGTGATCCGCCTGTGCGGCGGCAAGAACATCTTCGGCAACCTGCAACCGATCGCCCCCACGGTCAGCGTCGAGGCCGTACTGAAAGCCGATCCGCAGGCGATCCTCGCGGGCACCGGCGCAAAGGACGATCCGTTCTCGACCTGGCGACGCTTTTCGAAAATGACGGCGGTCGCCGACGGGCATCTGATCTCGATCGATTCCGACCTGCTGACGCGCCCCGGCCCGCGCATTCTCGAAGGCACCGAGGCCCTCTGCAAGCGCCTCGACGGCGTGCGCGCCAAAAACCAGTAGAACCCCGCCACACCTTGACGGCGCGGCAAGTGCGTTGTCCGCAATCCGGGTAATATCCTAGCCCGCCAAGCGCGAATCGCTTGCGCAGCATTCTTACCCGGAGGACGCCACATGAATTCCCTTTTCGCCTTTCTCCACCATCTTGCCGCTTTCACGTTGGTCGCCGCGCTGGCGATCGAATTCGTCCTGATCCGCGACGCGCCGAGTGTCGGCAACGCGCGCAGGCTGCTGATCGCCGACGCCGTGTTCGGCATGTCGGCCGGCGCCGTGCTGCTGATCGGCCTGCTGCGGGTCTTGTATTTCGAGAAGGGCGTCGACTACTACCTCAACAGCATCCCGTTCATCGCCAAGGCGAGCCTGTTCGCCGCGGTCGGACTGCTATCGATCTATCCCACCGTCGAGTTCCTGTCGTGGAGGAAGGCCGTGCGGCAAGGGGCGGCGCCCACGGTGAGCGAACGCAAGCTGGGAACACTGCGGACCATCATTCACCTGGAGCTTGCCGGCGTCGCGCTGCTGATCCTGTGCGCCGCATTGATGGCGAAGGGAGTCGGCATGCGTGGCTGATCCGCCACGCGGCCTGCTCGCTCGAGCGGATTCATTGACGTTCCGGCAGCCGCGGCTAGAATCCAATGTGCGGGCGAAGCTCAAGGGCCTGTCACCATTCGGGGATTTCGACGAGGTATCAATGGCCACTGCTCGACTGCGCCATGCATTCTTGCTGCTCTCGGCATGCGCAACGGCAAGCGTGGCCGGCGCCGCGGCTCCCGGTTACGCGAACCGGCACGATGCGCTGGTCGCCTACTCCGTTCCGGTCGCGCCATGGACGTTTCCCGAGCAGCCGACGCGCGGCATCGCGCCGGAATTCCTGGGCCACCTGTTCGACGCGGCCGACGTCGACATCAAGATCGGCACGCTGCCCTATGTCAGGGCGATCCATGGCCTGCGCGACGGCAGCAACGTCGGCACGCTGTTGATTCCCGACGCGGAGCGCGACATGTTCGCGTTGCGCCTGTGCGAAGTCGCGCAGATCCGCTCGGGTCTGCTCTACAAGAAGTCGCGTTTCACTGCGCTGACGCCGAAGGATCTGCCCGGCCTGACCGTCGGCATGCAGCGCGGTACGCGGGCGCTCGAAAAACTCGAACAGATTCCAGGATTGAAACGCCACACGATCGAATCGGTCGGACAAGGCCTGAAAATGCTGCAGGTCGACCGGCTCGACGCCACTTTCCTGTCGAGCCCGGGAAGCGAAAGCATGCTGCGGGAAAGCGGACTGGCGCCGGACGACTACGGCTGGCTGGAAGTCGATGCGGCGCCGGTGGTGGTCTACATTTCCCGCAAGTCGCCGCTGGCGCAAGATGCACCTGCCATGCAACGACTGAAAGCGGCGTGCGAGGGAAGCGGCGCGGCGCTGATGAAGGAGCTGATGCGCAAGTACCGCTAGGCGGCAAGCCGGCGGATCAGGAATCCACCCACTTGATCAAGTCCTGCCATTGCTCCAGGTCCTTCTCGACGCGCGACGGCGCCACGTCCCATAGCGTCGTGCCGTGCGCCGCCAGCTGCACGTAGTTCTGCGTATCGCGCAGATAACCGAGCACCGGCAATCCGAGACCGTCCACATAGTGCGCGAGCTGGTCGGCCGCGCGGGTGCGCGCATTGACGCGCATGCCGAGCACGCCGACCGCCAGCTTGCCGCGCCGCTCGGCCAGTTTCTGCAGGAACGCCTGCGTGGCGAGGATATCGAACATCGACGGCTGCAGCGGCACGATCACCTTGTCGGCCAGCTTCATCACCTCCTCGAAACGCGCGCCGGAGAAGCCGGCCGGCGTGTCGAGGACCATGTGGGTCGTCCCTTTCGGCGGCCGGGCGATGTGTCCGTCGACGATGTCCCAAGGGCGGATCGGAGGCAGATACGCGGGACGCAGATCGAGCCACGCGCGCGACGATTGCTGGGCATCGACGTCGCCGAGCATCACGTTGTGCCCGCGATAGGTCAGATAACCGGCGAGATTGGTCGCCAATGTGCTCTTGCCGACGCCGCCCTTCGGATTCGCGATCACGATGACTGGCATTGCTGTCCCCCGATGGCCTTGAATGTTTCGTGCAAGAATAGCACGGTGTTTTTCGACCCGGAGCATCCTATGCGCAGATACCACACCCCCGCCGATTGCATGGAACGCCAGAAGGGCAGCCTGCCGGATCTGCTCGGTGTGGAAGTGATCGAAGTAGGCACGCAGACTCTCCATGCCAAAATGGAAATCAAGCCGCATCATCTGGCGCCGAACGGCTACCTGCACGCGGCCTCGGTGGTGATGCTGGCCGATACCTGCTGCGGCTACGGCTGCATCGCCAACCTGCCGGACGGCGCCGAGAGCTTCACGACGATCGAATTGAAGAGCAATCATCTCGGGACGGCGCGCAACGGCTGGATCGAATGCCGCGCGACGCCGGTCCATCTCGGCCGCACGACGCAAGTGTGGGATGCGACGGTGACCTCGTCCGACGGCAAGACCATCGCGTTGTTCCGTTGCACGCAAATGATCCTGTGGCCGCGCAAGTGACGACGGCGCGGGAGTAAAATGCGCTCCATTCGTCACCTCGAGCCGCACGCACAATGAAGAAAACCGCCGCCCACTCTTCCGAGTACTACAACGTCCAATACAATGCGCGCGCGATGGTTGCGGATCACCCGCGCATCTTCACGCGCTGGAAGGAAGAGTCGGCGCGGGTGCGGCGCACGGCGGCTGGCCTGTTCGACATCGCCTTCGGCGACTCGGCGGACGAACGCCTCGATTTCTTCCCCGCCAGCCGTTCCGACGCGCCCTTGCTCGTCTTCATCCACGGCGGCTGGTGGCGCTCGCTCGACAAGTCCGATTTCTCCTTCGTCGCGCCGGCCTACACGCGCGCCGGCATCAATGTCGCGCTGACCAACTATTCGCTGGCGCCGGCCGCGACGATCGAGGACATCGTGCGCCAGCAATTGCGCGCGCTCGCGTGGCTTTACCGGCATGCCGAACGATACGATTTCAACCATCGCCGCATCGTCGTCGCCGGCCACTCCGCCGGCGCCCACCTGGCGGCGATGCTGATGGCGGCGGTGTGGCCCGCGCTCGGCGCCGACCTGCCGCCCGACCTGGTCAAGGCCGGCGTCCTGCTGTCGGGCATATACGATCTCGATCCGGTGCGGCATGCGGACTTCGTCAATGTCGATCTCAAGCTGACGCCGGAACGCGTCGGCCCACTCTCGCCCGCGCATCTGCCGCAATCGCATGCGGCGCCGTTCATCACGGCGGTCGGCGGGCTCGAGTCGGACGAATTCAAACGCCAGACCGATCTGATCGATACGGCCTGGAGCGGCAATCATGTCGCCCGCGTCGCGGCGCCCGACGCCAATCACCTGACCATCTGCGATGCGCTCGCCGCGCCCGGCCACGCGCTTTGCGAGGCAGTTCGCGAACTCGTGCTCGCGCGCCGTTGACACTCCTTCCGTGCATGCCGGCCGACATGCGCAGCGATGCATCGCATCGTTCCCGCTCGCCGCGCTCCGTGGTCACGATGCCATAACGCCCGCGAATTGCTATGCTCATTTCCTAAATCTAGGTATGATTGAGCGAACATCATGGGGCCAGACGGCGTCGGCGAACACTATTCGCGCCGCACTGGCGGGTTCGGCGCATGCGCCGAACCGTAGGGGGCGAATTGATGGAAATCGCGAAAATCAAAACAATTAAAACCTCGACAACGCATCCATCTCCGGCTTGGTCCGGTTCGACATTCCGCGCATCGTCTCCATGCACATGACAATAGGACAAGAACTTACACGATTTATGGAGAAGCACTGACATGACGAGCGCCGGAGACGAATTTGAAGCCTTGTTCGACGAGGTAGCGGCCCAGCGAGTACAAACGGCGGCGGCCGCGCCCGCGCCGGCGGAAAGCGAACCGGCCGCGCCGGCGTCGTCGACGACCGTCGAAGAGGCGCAAGCGACGCTCGAGAATCTGGCCGACAAGCCGATGTTCGAACGTCTCGGCACCATCGTTCGCATCATGCACGATTCGCTGCGCGAACTCGGCTACGACCGCTCGCTGTCCGAGGTCGCATCCCAGATCGGCGATGCCAAGGGCCGCCTCGAGTACATCGCCACGCTGACGGAACAGGCCGCCAACAAGGTGCTCAACGCCATCGACGTCGGCATGCCGGAACAGGAGAACATGGTCGAAACGGCCAAGGGCATGGAAGACCGCTGGAACGCGCTGTTCGAAGGCAGGATGAGCGTCGAGGAGTTCAAGGCCCTTGCCGCCGACTCGCGCCAGTTCGCCGCCAAGGTCGCCGCCTCCGCGGAAGCGGAAAAAGCGCGCCTGCTCGACATCATGATGGCGCAGGACTTCCAGGACATCACCGGCCAGCTGATCAAGAAGATCGTCGCCATCACCAACAAGACCGAGCATGAGCTGGCACAGCTGCTGAAGGACAACGCGCCGCCCGAAATGAAGGCCGCGATCGAAGCGGCGGAAGCCAAGGCCGCGGAGGAAAAGCCGGCCGAGCTGATGCAAGGGCCCTCGGTCGCCGGCGTCGCCCTGGTGCAGGACGATGTCGACAACCTGCTGGCGGAGCTGGGATTCTAACGCGTCCATGAAAACGACAGTGGCAAGACGCGCCGGCACTGCGGGGCTGCGTACTCCCGCAAGCCTGCGGCGCGAAGGGCTCGCCGCCTCCACGGCGACGCAGCAAGCGGCATTTTGATAGGGGATCCGATGGACGACATGCTCAAGGAATTCGTGGTCGAGGCGCTGGACCTCGCATCGAACGTTGAAGAGCACTTGCTGTCGCTGGAACGGCAGCCGAACGATCCGGACATCCTGAACGCCGTATTCCGGTCCTTCCATACCATCAAGGGCGGCGCCGGTTTCATGAACCTCGGCGCCATGGTCTCCGCCTGCCATCTCACCGAAAACCTGTTCGACGCGCTGCGTACCGGCAAGGCGCCGGTCACCCCGCTCGCCATCGAGGCGGCGCTGCAGGCGAGCGGCTTCGTCGCCGGCCAATTGCAGCAGTTGGCCGGCGGCGCCGCGCCCGAAGACCTGCCGGCGATGCCGAAGGTGCTGGAAGACATTCTCACCGATGCCATCGAAGGCAAGACCGCGCCGACGGAGCACGCCAAGCCGAAAAAGGCGAAAGCCAAGGCCAAGGCGGCCGCCAAGCCCAAGAGCAAGGCGAAGTCGAAAACCGCCGAGGAAAGCTCCGCGGCGACCGGCGAGAACGTCGATTGGGAAGCTCTGTATCGCGCCGTCGCGCCGGATGGCATCCACGCCGCAACGATCGTCGAAGACGAGGAAGATGAAGAGGAGGAAGATCAAGCAACCTCCGCGGCAGCCGTCGATGCCGCGGAGGTCGCCGCCCGCCTGTCATCGCAAGAGCAGGTCGCCAAGGTCATCAATGCGCCGATCAAGGAAGACAGCATCCGCATCGATGCCGCCAAGCTCGACGCCTTGCTCGAAGTGGCCGGCGAATCGGTGCAGGCCGCCAACCAGGCCGCCGTCCTGCTGGAAAAACTCATGCAGTTCAAGTTCGAGGGCATCGCCGCGACCCTGATGTCGGCGCTGGCCGAGACCCTGAACCGCGCATCGCGCTATTCGACCGAATTGCAGCGCGCGACGCTGTCGACGCGCATGCAGCCGGTCGGCAAGCTGTTCCAGAAATTCCCGCGCCTGGTGCGCGAACTCGCGCGCGATCTCGGCAAGGATGTCGACCTGGTCATCGATGGGGCGGAAACCGAGGTCGACCGCGTAGTGGTGGACAGCCTCTACGATCCGCTCGTGCACATGCTGCGCAATGCGCTCGATCACGGCATCGAAGACAAGGAAAATCGCATCGCCCGCGGCAAGCCGACCAAGGCCGTCATTTCCCTCAAGGCCTGGCAGGAGGCCAGCAGCGTCATCATCGAGATCGCCGACGACGGCAAGGGCATGGATGCCGACGAGATACGCCGCAAGGCCATCAAGAAGGGATTGATCGGCGAAAGCGCCGCCCAATCTCCCGAGGAAGCCTATCAGCTCATCTTCCTGCCGGGCTTCTCCACCAAGGATGTCGCATCCAGCGTCTCCGGACGGGGCGTGGGCATGGACGTGGTCAAGACCGCCGTCGAAAAGCATCGCGGCGCGATCCGCATCGATTCCAAGCTCGGCCTTGGCACCACCTTCACCATCCGCCTGCCGATCGAATTGTCGATCGTGCCGACCATGCTGGTGCATACCTCGGGCGCGGCGCTGGGCATGCCGATGGCCGTGGTGGAACGGGTGGTGGAACTGCCGGAAGAATTTTCCTCCGTCGGCGGCCAGCCGGTATTCCGCGATCAGGGCCGGCCGTTGCCGGTGCTGTCGCTGGCCGGCGTGCTCGGCTACGATCCGGCGACGGAAAAAGTCGGCATCGTCATCGCCGCGCCGCATCCGTACATACTGGCGGTGGAAGCCGTGGACGGCACCGCGGATCTCGTGATCAAGCCGATGACGGCAATGCCGGCGCGCGGCATCGCGGGTACAGCCCGCTCGGCCGAGGGCGAACTGGTGCTGATCATCGGGCTGTCCTTCCTGCTCGACGGCTGCCGCACGACGACCCGGCTCGCGGCCTGACGGCGAGCCGTACGGCCGGCCGCGTCACGCCGCGCCACGCGCATGCGGCTCAATGGTCCGGGATGACCATGTCCATCACGAGTTTCCAGTCGCCGTCCACCCACACATCGATGGTCGTGACCGTCGCCGTGACGCCGGCACCGATGCTATGCATCAAGGCCTGCTGCCTCTCGCGTATCCTTTGCCTGTCCTTGAACAACTGGCCCTTGCCGGTCAGCAGGACGGCGTGGTCCGAGAAAATGGCGGCATCGCCCTTCTCCCACTCCGTCTTCCACTGCGCGCTGCCGCGCTCGATCGCGGCTCTCGCCTGCGCCAGCAGGGCAGCGGAATCGGGGCGGTCCTGCGCGAAGGCGGCGCATGGTCGATCAAGCATGCCGAAATATCGACGCTCGGCCGCTATCATGATTTTGCCGATGTTTTTGCCGATCTCGCCCGCGACTTCGGATAAGATCGGGGAGACCGGACAACGCCGCTCCATACGACGCCGGGCCGAATCGGGCTGAATTCTTGCATGGATTTTTCGACCACTTCACGCGGCTGGCGACCTGCCGGACGAGTTCGCGAACGTCTCGTCATCGGGTTGACGCTGTCGCTGCTCGCGCACGGATTCATCCTGTCGCTCGAGTTCGGCATGCCGGGGCTCGGCTTGCCGGACCTCGCGGCGCCGTGGAAGGAACGCCGCGCCCAATCGCAGGACTTGCATGTCGTCCTCGCGCCGGCCGCGCCGCCGATACCGGCTTCACCGCCGGCCGAACCATCCGCTCCCGACTACCTGGCGGCGGCGCCAGCCGCTGTTCCGGACAAGACGCTCAAGGCTCTCCCTCCCCGGCCGCGGCCGGCACCGAAGCCGGAGCCCGCCAAGCGCAAGTCCGTCGCCGTCAAGCCGCCGAAATCCTTTCCACCGCAAGCCAAGTCGCAACCGAAACTCATCACGCAGACCGAGCCGCGCAGCGAAGCCTTCGCCGTGACGCCGCCGGATCCCGAGCTCCCGGCGCAATCCGTGACTTCGAAAACCGAGGCGCAGGAACCGCCGACCGCAGTCGCCGAAGTGCCTGCGCCGGAACCGGTGCCCGCGGAAGCGGCCGCGCCCACGCCGCCGGCAGCGCAACGCGAGCAGGAGCGTCTCGAAGAGGAAACCGCGCAGCGCGAAGCGGAACAGCGGGCGCAGGAAGCCGAAGCCCGGAAACTGGCGGAGGAAAGCGCGAAGCGCCAGGCGCAAGAGCAAGCGCTGGAGGCGCAGCGTCAAGCGGAACAAGACGCAAAAGAGGCAAGGCAGCGGGAAGCGGCGCTCGCCCTCCAGCGCGAGCAAGAGGCGGCGCGCAAGCACGAGCAGGAAGCCGCCGCGCGACGCGCGCGGGAACTCGAAGAGCAACGCCTGGCGGACCTGCGGAAGCAGGAAGAAGAAAGAGCGCGCCGGGAACGGGAGCGCGAACTCGAAGCGCACAGGCAAGAGGAGGAAGCGGCCCGGCAAAGACAGGCCGATGAATTGGCCCGGCGAAAACAAGAAGAAGAGCTCGCCGCCCGGGCACGCGAACAGGAGTTCGCACGCCAGCGTGCCGAGGCCGCCGCCGCGCAGCAACGCGAACGCGACCGGATCGCCGAAGAGAATGCACGCGCTGCCGCAGCCGCCGCGGCAGCGGCCGCCAGGCAAGGCGCCGCCGACGGGCGGCAGGGAGGCGCCGCGCCGTTGCCGCGCGACCTGTTTGGCGGAGGCATCGCATCGCGCGCGCTCGAGCTGGCTCGCCGTCCCGACCTATTGCGCCCGGAACCGCAGCGCCCGGCAAACGATGCGGAACGTTCGTCGCGGCGTTCGGTATTCGGCAGCCTCGACCGCGATGTCGGTCTGGCGATGTATATCAAGAGCTGGACATTGAAGATCGAGCGCAACGGCAGCTTGAATTATTCGCAAGCCTCGAAGGAAAGGGCGCGCGGCGATCCTGTCGTGACGGTCGCGATCCGCAGCGACGGCAGCGTCGAGGATGTGGTCATCAATCGTTCGAGCGGCCGCGCCGAGCTCGACGAGGCGGTGCGCCGCATCGTCAGGCTGAATGCGCGCTACGCGGTGTTTCCGCCGGAATTGGCGCGCAAATACGATGTCATCGAAATCCGGCGCCTCTGGAATTTCGACGAGACGCTGAGGCTGATGGAAGAAATCCGCTGACGCCGGCCGCCGGGGCGCGCTCAATGGAAGCGGATTCCGCTCAAGCCTGCCGCGCGGCTTGCGCGAGCTTGTGCACCAGCGTCTGCGGACCGGATAGCCGCAACCCCATGTGGGATTCAGCGACCGCTTCCAGTTCGCCCTCCGGCAGCACGATCGTATAGCTGATCAATTCCTCGGAGCCGCCCAGGTCATGCGACGACAACATCATGTAGCCGCCGCTGTAAATGACGGCCTGGCGCAGGCGCTCGACGAGTTTGCCGTCCCATTCGGCGCCGAGTTCGACGGTGGTTTGCACGGAATCCATTGTGAAATATGCCGGTCTTGTGTTTAACGAGCTGTCTTGGCCGCAGGCGCCACCTGCTGGTGGATGGCTCCGAAAATCGACTTGCCGTTGGCATCCAGCATCTCGATGCGAATCGTGTCGCCGAACTTCATGAACGGGGTCTTGGCTTCGCCGTCGGCGATCGTTTCGAGGCAGCGCTTTTCCGCGATGCATGCATAGCCCTTCTTGGCATCCTTGTTCGAGATCGTGCCCGAGCCGACGATGGTGCCGGCGCGCGCGTTGCGCGTCTTGGCAAGATGAGCGATCAACTGCGGAAAATTGAAGACCATGTCGGCCCCGGCATTCGGCTGGCCGACCAATGCGCCGTTCCAGGTCACGCGCAGCGGCAGATGCACCTTGCCGTTGTCCCAGGCGCCGGCGAGCTCGTCGGGGGTAACCGCCACCGGCGAAAAGCTCGACGCCGGCTTGGACTGGAAAAAGCCGAAGCCCTTCGCCAGTTCGGCGGGAATCAGGTTGCGCAGCGAAACATCGTTGACCAGCATCAGCAGCTTGATATGGGATAGCGCATCGTCGGCGTCCGTGCCCATCGGCACGTCGTCGGTCACCACGGCGACCTCGCCCTCGAAGTCGATGCCCCATTCCTCGGAGGCCAGAACGATGTCGTCCGTCGGACCGATGAAATCGTCGCTGCCGCCCTGGTACATCAGCGGATCGTGCCAGAACGACTCCGGCATCTCCGCGTTGCGCGCGCGGCGCACGAGTTCCACATGGTTGACATAGGCAGAGCCGTCGGCCCACTGATAGGCGCGCGGCAGGGGCGCCATGCATTGCCGCGGTTCGAAATCGAAAGCGCGATGCGCGCGGCCGGCATTCAATTCTTCATACAGGCGTTCGAGTTGCGGGGCGATGAATTGCCAATCGTCGAGCGCGCGCTGCAGCGTCGGCGCAACGCCGTCGGCCATGACCGCCGTCTTGAGATCGCGCGAAACAACCGCCAGCGCACCGTCGCGGGTGCCGTCCTTGAGAGTCGCCAGTTTCATTCACTGCCCCGGGAAAGAAAAAACATTGTTATTTTACAGCGACCACGGGAGCGGATTCCTTTCGGAACGGGAAATCACAATTCGTAGGTATCCTTGTCCCCGCTCATCACCTGGTCGATCAGCTTGCGATTGAGGGTCGGCGCCATCAACTCGATGAACGTATAGACATAGCTGCGCAAGTACGCGCCTTGCTTCATCGCTACGCGCGAAACATTGGTGCCGAACAAGTGGCCGACCGAGATGGCGCGCAGGTTCTTGTCGCGCTCCGCGTCGAAGGCCATACCGGCGATGATGCCGACGCCCAGGCCGAGTTCGACATAAGTCTTGATCACATCGGCATCGATGGCTTCCAGCAAGACGTCCGGTTTCAGTTCGCGCAGCTGGAATGCCTGGTCGATCTTGGCGCGGCCGGCGAACGCGGCGTCATAGGTGATCAGCGGGTATTCCGCGATCTCTTCCAAGGTCACGGTCTTGGATTTCAGCAGGGGATGCTCGGGGGGCACGACCATCACGTGCTCCCATTGATAACAGGGAATCGACACCAGCCCTTCTATGTTGGCGATCGATTCGGTGGCGATCGCAAGGTCCGCCTGGTCTTTCAATACCATTTCGGCGACCTGCTTGGGATTGCCTTGCAATAACGACAAGCGGACTTTCGGATATTTCTGGGTAAACGCATGAACCACCTTGGGCAACGCGTAACGTGCCTGGGTATGGGTGGTGGCGATCACGAAGCTGCCGGTGTCTTGCGCGGCGAATTCCTTGCCGATGCGCTTCAGGCCGTCGATTTCTTGCATGATCAGCTCGACCGACTTCAGGACCGCGCGCCCCGGCTCGGTCAAGCCGCGGATGCGCTTGCCGTGGCGCGTGAAGATATCGATCCCGAGCTCCTCCTCCAGCTCGATGATCGCTTTTGATACGCCCGGCTGAGAGGTATACAACGCCTTCGCCGCCTCGGTCAGGTTGAAGTTCTGCCGGACCGCCTCACGCACAAAGCGCAATTGATGTAGATTCATGGTTTTGTCTTATTTGCAATGGTTTCGCGCACTTGCATATGCCGAAAGCACATATAAGCAAATAAATACTATGTAGTTTGGAATAAAGCACAAGTTTATTACGATTCAAAATCATTCGCGCGAGGTGATATGACCCTGACTTATGTTGTTTCCGGTTTTGCGGTGGGCTTGCTGGTCGGATTGACCGGCGTGGGCGGCGGTTCGCTCATGACGCCGCTGCTGACCCTCCTGTTCGGCGTCTCCCCGACCGTCGCGGTCGGCACCGACCTGGCCTTCGCGTCGATCACCAAGAGCGCGGGCACCATCGCGCACCGCGTACGCGGCACGGTCCACTGGGACATCGTCAAGCGCCTGTGCATCGGCGCCCTGCCGGCCGCCCTGCTGGCAACCCTCGCGCTCAAGCATTTCGGCGCACTCGACAAGCAGATCGCCCACATCATCCGTTATTCGATCGCCGGCTCGGTATTGCTGACCGTGGTCGCCTTGCTGTGCCGCGGCCGCATGCTGGACTGGATCACCCGCCATCCCGAAAAGCAACTGCAAGGCGCCAAGCTCGCCGCGATGACCATCATTGCCGGCGCCCTGCTCGGCACGCTGGTCACGATCTCCTCGATCGGCGCCGGCGCCATCGGCGCCACGCTGATCGTGCTGCTCTATCCGCGCCTGTCGCCGGCCGAGATCGCCGGCACCGACATCGCCTATGCCGTGCCGCTGACCGCCATCGCGGCGGCCGGCCACTGGTATCTCGGCTCGATCAACTGGGAATTGCTGGCCATGCTGCTGATCGGCTCGGTGCCGGGCATCACGCTCGGCTCGCTGGCCGCCCGCGCGGTGCCGGAAAAGATCCTGCGCGGCTTGCTGGCCACTGCCCTCACCGGGGTGGCGGCGAAAATGGTTTTCTAGGCTGGCCCGCTATCCCGATTTCGCATTCAATAACCATCAGGCTCAGACATGTATCGTTACGATCAATACGACCACTTAATCGTCAAGGAGCGCGTCGCCCAATATCGCGACCAGGTGCGGCGCCGCATCGCGGACGAATTGACCGAAGACGAATTTCGCCCCCTGCGCTTGCAGAACGGCCTCTACATGCAACGCCACGCGTACATGTTGCGCGTGGCCGTGCCGTACGGCCTGCTGTCGACGAAGCAGCTGCGCATGTTCGCGCACATCGCCCGCACCTACGACCGCGGCTACGGCCATTTCACGACCCGCCAGAACATCCAGTACAACTGGATCCGTCTGGAAGACACACCCGACATTCTCGCGCACCTGGCCTCGGTCGAGATGCATGCGATCCAGACCTCGGGCAATTGCGTACGCAACATCACGTCCGACCAGTACGCCGGCGTCGCGCCGGACGAGATCATCGATCCGCGTCCGTGGTGCGAAATCCTGCGCCAGTGGTCGACCTTCCATCCGGAATTCGCCTACCTGCCGCGCAAGTTCAAGATCGCGATCAACGGCGCCCTGGAAGACCGCGCCGCCATCGGGATGCACGACATCGGTCTGACCGTCGTGCGCAACGAGCACGGCGAGACCGGCTTCCGCGTGCTGGTGGGAGGCGGCCTCGGCCGCACGCCGATCATCGGCAGCGTGATCCGCGAATTCCTGCCCTGGCAGCACATGCTGACCTATATCGAAGCGATCCTGCGCGTCTACAACCAGTACGGCCGGCGCGACAACATGTACAAGGCGCGCATCAAGATCCTGCTGAAGGCGCTCGGCGTCGAGGAATTCGCGCGCCAGGTGGAAGAAGAATGGGCCGACATCAAGGACGGCCCCAGCACGCTGACCCGGGAAGAGCTCGACCGCGTCGCCGCCTACTTCGTGCCGCCGCCCTATGAAACGCTGCCGGCGACCGACCCGGCCGTCGAACAGCACAAGAACGAGAACAAGGCCTTCGGCAACTGGATCAAGCGCAACGTGCGCGCCCACAAGGTGCCGGGCTATGCTTCCGTCACCTTGTCGCTGAAGAAGACCGGCGTGCCGCCGGGCGACGCCACCGCGCAGCAGATGGATTTCGTGGCCGACCTGGCCGACCGCTACAGCTTCGGCGAACTGCGCGTCACGCACGAGCAGAACCTGGTGCTGGCCGACGTCAAGCAATCGGACCTGTTCGCGCTCTGGAAAGAAGCCAAGGAACAAGGCCTCGCCACGCCGAACATCGGTTTCCTGACCGACATCGTATGCTGCCCGGGCGGCGACTTCTGCTCGCTCGCGAACGCGAAATCGATCCCGATCGCGGCCGCGATCGCCGAGCGTTTCGACGATCTCGACTTCCAGTACGACATCGGCGAGATCGACCTGAACATCTCGGGCTGCATCAACGCCTGCGGCCATCATCACATCGGCAACATCGGCATTCTCGGCGTCGACAAGGACGGCGCGGAGTGGTACCAGGTGTCGCTGGGCGGCGCGCAGGGCAACGATATCTCGATCGGCAAGATCATCGGCCCTTCCTTCTCCGCGCACCAGATGCCGGAGGTGATCGCGCGCATTCTCGAGACCTACGTGCGCGAACGCACCGAAGACGAACGCTTCATCGATACGGTGCGCCGCGTCGGCATCGAACCGTTCAAGACGCATGTCTATGCGACACAGATCAAGATCGAACATCAGGTTGGAGAGGACGCCTATGCGTAACATCATCAAGGACCGCGCCGTCGTCGCCGACGACTGGACCGTAGTGCGTCTCGAGGAAGGCCAGAGCGCGGAATCGTTCGCCGTCCCGGCCGGCAAGGTCATCGTGCCGCTGGCGGTATGGGAGGCGCGGCGCGCCGAACTGCTCGAGCGCGGCGACGTCGGCGTATTGATCGCCAGCCACGAGCGGCCGGAAGCGTTGAAGGGCGACGTCTCGCGCCTGCCGGTCATCGCCGTCGAGTTTCCGAAATTCGCCGACGGCCGGGGCTATTCGATCGCCTACAACCTGCGCGCCCGCCTCGGCTTCGCCGGCGAATTGCGCGCCATCGGCGACGTGCTGCGCGACCAGTTGTTCTACATGTCGCGCGTCGGCTTCAACGCGTTCGCGGTGCGCGCCGACCGCGACATCCACGACGCACTGAAAGGCTTGACCGATTTCTCCGAGCCGTACCAGGCGTCGTGGGACATCAAGGCGCCGCTGTTCCGCCGCGTTCCGCGTGCCGGAGCGGCGGCATGAGCGATTACGACGCATTATTGTCGAACACGAAGGCGACGCTCGAACGCATCGCGGCCGAGTTCGCCCCCGCCGTGTTCGCGTCGAGCCTGGCCGCGGAAGACATGGTCTTGACCGACCTGATCCTGCGCGCCAAGCTGCCGATCCGCATCTTCACGCTCGAGACCGGCCGCCTGCATGCCGAAACGCTGGCGATGATCGATCGCATCCGCGCGGCCTACGGCTACGAAGTCGCGCAGTACAAGCCCGATCCGGAAGCGGTCGGCGCCTATGTGAGCAAGCACGGCTTGAACGCGTTCTACGACAGCGTCGAGCTGCGCAAGGAATGCTGCCGCATCCGCAAGGTCGAGCCGCTCAAGCGCGCCCTCGCGGGCAACAAGGCTTGGGTCACCGGCCAGCGCCGCGCCCAGTCGACGACGCGCGCCGACTTGCAGATCCAGGAGCGCGACGAAGCGCACGGCCTGGAAAAATTCAATCCGCTCGCCGATTGGTCGGAACACGATGTCTGGCGCTATGTCCGGGATCACAACGTTCCGTATAATCCTCTCCACGACAAGGGTTATCCCTCGATCGGTTGCGAACCCTGCACCCGCGCGATCCAGCCAGGCGAGGACATCCGCGCCGGACGCTGGTGGTGGGAGAACCCGGAATCCAAGGAATGCGGCCTGCATGTCGTCGACGGCAAGCTGGTCCGCATCAAGAAAGTCGATACCAAGACTGAATCCCATACGACGACTTGAACAACATGAATACCGCCGTTGAAAAATTTTTCCTGGATAGCGCGAGCAACCGCCATCTCGATTGGCTGGAATCCGAGGCGATCCACATCATGCGCGAAGTCGCCGCCGAATGCGCCAATCCCGCCCTGCTGTTTTCGGGCGGCAAGGATTCGGTCGTGCTGCTGCGCATCGCCGAGAAGGCTTTCCGTCCCGGAAAGTTCCCGTTCCCGCTGGTGCACATCGACACCGGCCACAATTTCCCGGAAGTGATCCAGTTCCGCGACAAGCGCGTGGCCGAGCTCGGCGAGCGCCTGATCGTCGGCCACGTCGAGGATTCGATCAAGCGCGGCACGGTGCGCCTGCGCAATCCGCAGACCGATTCGCGCAATGCCGCGCAAGCCGTGACGCTGCTCGAGACCATCGCCGAGCACAAGTTCGACGCCTGCATCGGCGGCGCGCGCCGCGACGAAGAGAAAGCCCGCGCCAAGGAACGCATCTTCTCGTTCCGCGACGAATTCGGCCAATGGAATCCGAAGGCGCAACGCCCCGAACTCTGGGACCTGTACAACACCCGCGTCCACGCCGGCGAGAACATGCGTGTGTTCCCGATCTCGAACTGGACGGAACTCGACGTCTGGCAATACATCGCCCGCGAAAAGCTCGACCTGCCGTCGATCTACTATGCGCACGAGCGCGAAGTCATTCCGCGCAACGGCTTGCTGGTGCCGTTGACGGAACTGACGCCGGCGCGCGAAGGCGAAACGGTCGAGAAGCGCATCGTGCGCTTCCGCACCGTCGGCGACATCTCCTGCACCTGCCCGGTGGCGTCCGACGCCGCTTCGGTCGACGCGATCATCGCCGAGACCGCCGTCACCCAGATCACCGAACGCGGCGCCACGCGCATGGACGACCAGACATCCGAAGCATCGATGGAAAAACGCAAGAAGGAAGGATATTTCTGATGAACGCCGTGGTTACCGAATTCAACACCCAGGCCGCGGGCGACAAACCCTCCGAGCGCGGCCTGCTGCGCTTCATTACCGCCGGCTCGGTCGACGACGGCAAGAGCACGCTGATCGGCCGCCTGCTGTTCGACAGCAAGGGCATCTTCGCCGACCAGCTCGACGCGATCTCGCGCGCCAAGCACAAGCGCACCGTGGGCGACACGATCGACCTGTCGCTGCTGACCGACGGCCTGGAAGCCGAGCGCGAGCAAGGCATCACGATCGACGTCGCCTATCGCTATTTCGCGACGCCCAAGCGCAAGTTCATCATCGCCGACACCCCGGGCCACGAGCAATACACGCGCAACATGGTGACCGGCGCCTCGACAGCCGACGCGGTCATCATCCTGGTCGACGTATCGAAGGTGAAGCTGGGAGAGAACGGCGAAGTCGAGCTGCTGACCCAGACCAAGCGCCACTCCACGATCGCGCACCTGTTGCGCATCGAGCACGTGATCGTCGCGGTCAACAAGATGGACCTGGTGAATTACGACCAGTCCGTCTACCACCGCATCGTCGGCGCCTACAAGGCGTTCGCCGAACAGCTCGGCCTGGCCGACGTCCATGCGATTCCGCTGTCGGCGCTGGCCGGCGACAACGTCGTCGCGGCGAGCGACAAGATGCCGTGGTACCAGGGGCCGACGCTGATCGAATTGCTCGAATCGCTGTCGGTCTACGACGAGGCCCACGACGAACCGTTCCGCTTCCCGGTCCAATTGGTAGCGCGCCATGGCGGCCATCTGGCCAACGACTTCCGCGGCTACATGGGCCGCATCGAAGCCGGCCGCGTGAGGAAAGGCGACAAGCTGGCGGTGCAGCCGAGCGGCTTGACCGCGACCGTCAAGGACATCCTCACCTTCGACGGCTCGCTCGAATCCGCCGCGGCCGGCCAATCCGTGACGCTGCTGCTCGAAGAATATCTCGACATCTCGCGCGGCGACATGCTGGCGGCGGCCGAAGCGCCGGCCACGCTGCTCAAGTCGGTGAAGGCCGAAATCTGCTGGCTGTCGGAAGAACCGCTCGACATCCGCCGCAAGTATTGGCTCAAGCACACGACGAAACAGGTCGCCGCGCGCGTCGCCGCGATCGACACGCTGCTCGACATCAATACGCAGGAGCGCCGTCCGGCCGAGACGCTCAAGCTCAACGATATCGCGACCGTCTCGATCAACGTCCAGCAGCCGCTGGCCGCCGACGCCTACGACGCCATCCGCGCGACCGGAGCCTTCATCCTGATCGATGAAGTGACGCACCAGACGGTCGCCGCCGGCATGATCCGGCTGGCGTAAGCGCGGCGTCATGTCTTCATTCGGCAAGGTCTACCTGATCGGCGCCGGCCCCGGCGCCGCCGACCTCATCACCGTGCGCGGCGCGCGCATCCTGGCGCGGGCCGAAGTCGTCTTGCACGATGCGCTGGTCACCGAAGACATGCTCAAGCTGTGTCCGCAAGCCGAAAAGATCCCGGTCGGCAAGCGCTCGGGCCAACGCTCGACCGCGCAGGTGGTCATCAATCAGCGGCTGGTCGAATGCGCGAAGAAGTACCGATTGATCGTGCGCCTCAAGGGCGGCGATCCGATGATGTTCGGCCGGGCCGATGAGGAACTGCGCGCGCTCGAGGCGGAAGGGATCGAAGTGGAAGTCATTCCCGGCATCACGGCCGCGCTCGCCGCGGCCGCCTCGACCAGGCAACCGCTCACCAAGCGCGGCATCGCGCGCAGCGTGGCATTCTTCACTTCGAGCACGGCGCCCGAGCATCCCGAGCAGACCACGCTGCCCGACTGCGACACGCTGGTCCAATACATGGGCGGCAAGGAAGCGATCGCGACCGCCGAGCGCTTGCTGGCGCGCGGCGCATCGCCGTCCTTGCCAGTGGTGGTGATCGAGAATTGCAGCAGGCCGGACGAGCGCATCCTGCGCCTGCACTTGGGCGAGCTCGAAAAAGGCATCGAGCAATGCCATGGTCCGGTGCTGGTGATGATCGGCGAAGCGATGGCGCCCAGATCCCGGCCTGGCTGACCTCGCGCGGCCCGCGAATCCGAAGTCTGCGCGTCAATCGCCGCCTTGCGCGGCGACGCAATACCGCGCGATCGCATTCAACACATCGGCGTTCTCGCCGACCGCATCGGCCGTCTTCAATCTCATCTCCGGAAACTCGTTGCGCAACCCTGCGATCATCGGCGGCAGATCGCGCAGCACATGTCCGCCCTGTCCGAAGAATACCGGTACCACGGTCACCTCTTTGCAACCACCCTTCGCCGCCTGCCGCACCAGGTCGGGCAGATTCGGCGCCATGAGCTCAAGATAGGCGAGCGCGACCGTGGAATCCGGTGTCAGCTCTTGCACGATCGTGCGCAGACGTTCGAAAGGCGCGGCCCATCGAGGGTCGCGGGCGCCATGGGCGAACAGGACAAGCAGGCGCCGCGTCATGAAGCGATTCCGATCCCTGCATCGAACATTCCGACCGAGATCGCCACCAATGATTTGATTGTCAATCCGACAATTACCCTGAAAGGCCTTCTCATGATTCCCTCATCGTCCTCGAATCTGTTTTTCGTTCACCAATCGTACAACACTCCGAAAGACCATCTCGCATCGGTTGACGCGAAGCTGACGGCGCTAATCAGCGGCGGGCACAGTCGCTTATTTCACCATACGCTCACCAACCTTACCTTGAAACGCTTCCTGCAAGATGTCATCGGCCACTTGAAGAATGTTTGCGCGTCGGAATTTCCGCATCACACCTGGCACGTTCTCGGGTTTCTCCGAGGCGACGACGTAGAGCTGCCGGACGAACTTTCCGAGCCGGGGCTCGACGACCAAGCCAAGCAAGAGCTCCGAGATTTATTGCCGATGAAAGAGGGGAAGTTCGGCCTCAGAGCCGCCGAGACCTCTGTCGAGACGCTGGAAGGACTACTGAGTCGTTTGGAAGAAACGGACTTCTCGCATCTGCAAGAATCGAGCATCGGCGGAAAAACCGACCTGCACGGACTTCCTCGGCATGTAGTCCAGGAAATCACCGCTTTCCTACCGCCTCAAGAACGAGAACCGCTTCTCAGGAGCAACAAGTCCGTGGCCATGGCGTATTTGCCGGAACTGAGAGCCAATATCGCGTCGCGGATGAAATACTTCGACAAAAGGAGCTTCGATTTCAGATTGAAAAGCCTCGACAAGAACTGGGCAAAATATCCAAGCCTGCGGGCAAAGGCTCTGAAGAGTTGGGCAACCTCGCTCCAGGAGAGCGTGGCAAGGGACAAACCCGAGATATTCGACACGCTTCTGGCTCACATCGAGCAACTGCCCTTGGACGTCATACGAACCCCGCTCGAAAAGTTGATCAAGAACTTGGCGTATGCTGGCGGCCGGGAAACACAACAGGCTTGGAGCGCCGACGCTTACTACACTGCGGTCGATCGCGTCCTCGGGCTCATCAATGGGCGCTTGGCACAGGCGGAATCCACCACGATTCGTTCCGAACGGGAACTTTCGCAGCAATCCCTTGCTTCCCAAGCAAGCAGCGCCGCCATCGAAGCGCTCGCCGCATGCTATTTCACGCGCGCCCACCCGAGTCCGACGGAGTTGATTCAATTCAATACCATAGTCGCCCTGACGAAAAAGCTCTCCGGCCAGTCTCGCAGTAAAAGCCTGGTGAGCCTATGCCGGACATGGACAAATCTTTGCAGATTGAAAGATGCCGAGACGAACATCGTTCGCTCTTTCGATGCTCTTCTCGAGGCAATCAAGGATGCCAGCATGCAGGTGTATCCCGGCAGCACGTCAACATGGACAAGTCTCTCCCTGGAATCCCTGGCTCTTGGCCTCAAATCGGCGCAATCGGAACGGTTAAGAGGCGCGATGTTGGACAGGCTTTTCATAACCATATCGGCGATGCGGCGAGAGCTCGAACCGACCGATCGCCAATTGCTGCTCAGATGCCTGAAGACCCAGACATCTCACTGGAGCGATCCGGTCGCAAAGGCGGCGGCACAAACCAAAATAGCCAATGCTATTGCAGAGATAAAACAAAGCCTGAAAGACAAAAAAGACTAGCGCCGCTCGACCCGCCACAACGCTCCGAGCGCCAGTAACAGGAACAGCGCGCTCGGCGCCACCGCGGTCGCCAGCGGCGGCCAGGTGTTGAGCAGGCCCAGATGGGAGAACAACCCGTTCAACAACTGGAAGCTCACGCCGATCATGATGCCGATGAAAATCTTCAGGCTGACGCCACCTGCCCGCACGTGCATGTAGGCGAACGGCAGCGCCAGCGCCATCATCACCAGCACGGCGAACGGATACACCAGCTTTTTCCAGAACGCGATCTCGTAACGGTCGGTATGCTGCTTGTTCTCGGCCAGATGGCGCGTATAAAGCAGCAGGTTGTAAGCCGACATGCGCTCCGGTTTGGCGAACAGCACCGACAGGATGGCCGGCGTGATTTCCGACACCAGCTCCTTCGACGGCAAGGTGGACGCCGACACCGTGCCGTCGAGATTGGGCGCCTGCATGCCGGCGCCCATCGCCAGGTTGGGGAAATGCGTGATCGAGACGTCGGACAGGCGCCAGACGTGCTCGCCCTGGTAATTCGCCCGCGCCGCCGTGATCAAGGCCGTCATGCGGAAATCGAGATCGAACTCATAGAGTCTCACGCCGCGCAATTCGCCGTCGGGACGCACTTCCCTGACATTCAGGAAACGCGAGCCGATCGCCTCGCCGCTCACGCCGTTCTGCTTGATCACGTCCTTGGCCCACCAACCGGAGCGGAACGCCTGCGACACCGAGGCGCCCTGCGCGCGCAGCTTCATCTTCTCCGCCATCTCGCTGGCGACCGGGGCCACGATTTCGCCGAGAATGAAAGTCAGCATCACGAACACCATGCCGATCTTGGCCAGCATCCAGCCGGCCTTGGCGGTGGACATCCCCGATACGCGCATGATCGTGAATTCGGAACGCGCCGCGAACTGGGCCAGGGCCCAGATCGTGCCGATCAGCGCGGCCACCGGCATCAGCACATAGACTTCGCTCGGCAGGCCGAGCAGCACATACAGGAAAGCCTGGTGCAGCTGATAGCCGCCGCGCCCGAGCACCTTGATCTCGCCGGTCAGGTCGTAGAAGGCGAACAGCGCCAGGAAGGCGGCCAGGACGAACAATATCGAACGCGAGATCTCGTCGACGAAATAGCGCTGCAAGACTTTCATCACGCGGCCCTCCGGAACAGCCAGGCCCGCTTGACCGCGGCCAGCAGCACCAGCGGGTGATAGCGGCTGTTGACCTTCAGGCGCCAGGTGAACATCAGGATGACCAGCAGCCCGGCGACGGCATGCACCGGCCACCAGCCGAGCGCGAACGACAGGCGGCCTTGCACCACGGTCGCCTGCAGCACGCTCACCATATTGCTGTAGACGATGTATACGAGCAAGGCGATCAACAGGTTCGCCGAGCGGCCGGCGCGCGGATTCACGAAACTCAGGGGGATGGCCAGCAGCATCAGCAGCAGCGCCGTCAGCGGCAAGGCGCTGCGCCAGACCAGCTCGCCGAGATTGTGCCGGTTCGGATCGGCCAGCAGGGCCTCGGTCGGCAGCGAGGCCGCCGTCCTGTCGCCGACCAGCGCCTGGTTCTGCCGCTGGATCAGGACGCGGTAACGTTCGAATTCCATCATCTCGAAATCGGACTGGTTCGGCACGCCGTCGTAACGCCTGCCCTTCTGCATGACCAGATACTTGTCGCCGCGCGCATCAACCTCGGTCGTTCCTTCCTTGGCGACCACGATCGTGGTGCGGCCGTCCTTTTGCGCATTGACGAAGACATTCCTCACCTTGGTGGTATCGCCGGAAACGCCTTCCACGAAGAACACGCGATCGGCCGCGGACGACTCCTCGAACTTGCCGGGCGACACGCGGGAAATATCTTCCCGCTTCTCAAAACGCTCGCGGAATTCCGCGCTCTGCCGGATCGACCACGGCGTCACGATGAAGCTCAACACGGCCGTCGCGATGACGATCGGCATGCCGAACATCATGACCGGCTTGATCCAGCGCGTGATCGAGAGCCCCGAGGAAAACCACACCACCATTTCGGATTCCTGGTAGCTGCGCGTGACGGCCAGCAAGACCGAGATGAAGCCGGTGAGAATCAGGATGATGGGCAGCAGCTTCAAGCCTTCGAAGCCGATCAACTCGATCACGTCGCGCGAGGCCACCCGGCCGCCGGCCGCCTGGCCGAGGATGCGGGTCAACATCACGGTGATGGAGATGGTGAAGAGCGTCGTGAACACGGCGCCGGCGTTGCTAATCAGTTCGCGGCGGAGAGCACGCTGGAAAATCATGTTGAAACGAGGTGGAATATAATTGCGGTTCGAAAACCAAGGAGGACTGATGGACTTTAGCACAAAACCATTCGACGCAAAGAACACGATCGCCGCGGCCAAATCCGGCTGCGTGGTGGTCGGCGTATTCGACAACCAGAAGTTGTCGCAAGCTGCGCAAGCGTTGGACAAGAAAGGCGACATCGCCGCGGCGGTCAAATCGGGCGACATTTCCGGCAAGCCCGGCACCACGCTGCTGATGCGCGGCGTCGACGGCGTCGCGGCCGAACGTGTCCTGCTGGTCGGCCTGGGCAAGGAAGGCGAGACGAGCGAAAAGGACTTCACGGCCGCGGTCCAGGCGGTCGCCAAGGCATTCTCGACGCTCGGCGCCGCCGACGCGATCATGGCGCTGCCGTTCGACGGCGTCAAGAACCGCGACACGGCATGGGCGCTGCGCGCCGCCGTGCTGGCCGGCCGTGAAAGCGTCTTCCGCACCGACGGCCTGAAGAGCCAGAAGGAACCGGCCAAGGGCGGCGTCAAGAAAGTCGTGCTCGCGGTCGCGCCGGCCGAAGCCAGTGCCGCCAAGGAAGCCGTCGCGCAAGCGGTCGCCGTCGCCAACGGCATGGAACTGACCAAGACCCTCGGCAACCTGCCGGGCAACGTCGCCACGCCGACCTACCTCGCCAATACCGCGAAGAAGCTCGCCAAGGAATTCAAGCTGCAAGTCGAGGTCCTCGACCGCAAGCAGATCGAGGCGTTGAAGATGGGCAGCTTCCTGTCCGTCACCGCCGGCACCGACGAACCGCCGAAATTCATCGTCCTGAAGCACATGGGCGGCAAGGCCAAGGATGCGCCGGTCGTGCTGGTCGGCAAGGGCATCACCTTCGACTCAGGCGGCATTTCGCTCAAGCCGGGCGCCAGCATGGACGAGATGAAGTACGACATGTGCGGGGCAGGCTCGGTGCTCGGCACCTTCCGCGCCATCGCGGAAATGAAGCTCAAGCTGAACGTCATCGGCGTCATCGCCGCCTGCGAAAACATGCCGAGCGGCCGCGCCACCAAGCCGGGCGACATCGTCACCTCGATGTCCGGCCAGACCATCGAAATCCTCAATACCGATGCCGAAGGCCGCCTGATCCTGTGCGACGCCTTGACCTACGTGGAACGCTTCAAGCCGGCCGCCGTGGTCGACATCGCCACACTGACCGGCGCCTGCATCACCTCGCTCGGCCACCACAACACCGGCCTGTTCACGCGCCACGACGAGGCGCACGACAAGCTGGCCGAGGAATTGCTGGCCGCCGGCAAGCAGGCCAGCGATACCGCGTGGCGCATGCCGGTCGAGGATGTCTACCAGGAACAGCTGAAGTCGAACTTCGCCGACGTCGCCAACATCGGCGGCACGGCGGGCGGCAGCATCACCGCGGCCTGCTTCCTCGAGCGCTTCACGAAGAAGTACACCTGGGCGCACCTCGACATCGCCGGCACGGCCTGGAAGAGCGGCGCGGCCAAGGGCGCGACCGGTCGTCCGGTCGGTCTGCTGACGAGCTTCCTGATCAATCGCGCGAAGTAAGTCCGGTATAGCACGGACCAAGCCAGGCAGACAGCTGCATCGCAGCTTCCTGCCTGGCGATGCACCCGCAATGGGGGCATCTCTTGCCTATCCCCGGTCGAGGACTATTGGCAAATCAGCGCCGCATCCGAATAGATCGGATTCACATTCTTGCTGCATGCGCATTTGTTGCCCACGCCGCAGACGGAAGGCGCCGCCAAGATGGAATTTATCCAGTCCTTATAGGGTCCGACATCGGTCGAAATATCCGGAGCGGCCTGCGGCGGAAGATACGGATTGCCATCCTGCCCGCATGCTCCGACCCCGGTCGCATGCGCCGAGATCAAGACCCAGTCGGCGCCATCCCACCAAAGGTCCGGACCTCCGGAATCGCCGGGGCAAGTCATGAACATCATGTTGTCATTGCCGACGATATTCCCATTGAATAGATAGTGATAGCCCGGCAGATCCGCGCTACGCCCGCCGTAATTCGTATTCGCGTAATGCAGATGCAAATGATTGGCCGGCGCCTGTACGCCCGGCGCGCGAATCCCATATCCCGCGGTAAGGATCTGATCGTAGAGCTTGGGATAGACGCCGGGAGTCGGCAACTTGGGATAGAGGCCGGGTTGGCCGAACTTGCCGGCAAGCCGTACCAGCGCAATGTCGTTATCCGCCTTTGCCGGATTGTCCAGATTCTGATTCGGGCAATCCCCATTCACGACCGCGGAGCCCTTGCAGTAATCCGACGGAACATAAACCGCCTTGATCTTGAAGGCATTCGCATCGCCTGTCGCCGCCCGCGAGTAATCGACATCGGCGCCCTTATAGGCATACCAGCCGTGTTGCGGCATCCCTTGCGCCGCGTCGCCGGCGCCGAGAGCGGCAAAGCCGGTCGCGGCGACGGCCTGCGCGGCATCCTTCCGATCGACAAAACAATGCGCCGCCGACACCAGCCAGGTTTCATCTCTGGCGGCGTCATAGGAAATCGGCGTGGCCGTGCACATCGTTCCGTTGCCGCTCTGGACCAAGGCTGCGACGATGTTCGCCACGTCGGCCGCCTGGGGAGAATTCGGTCCGCAAAAGCTGCCGCCGATACCCACCTGGCACGCGATTCGCTGTGAAGCGATTCCCGGAACGGTCACCGTCGTGCGCTCGGAGACCTTTTCGAGAGCAGCGGTGATCGTGGCCGTCCCGGCACCGACTGCCTGGACGGTGCCGGCGGCGGCCACGGTGGCGATGCGAGATGAATCGGAATTCCAATTCACTTGGGAGGTGATGTCCTTACTCGTGCCGTCCGAATATTTTCCGATTGCCTGCAATTGGAAAGATGAGCCGATGTTCACGGTGGCATTGGCCGGAACGATGGCGATCGATTGCAGTTGCACCGACGGCGGCTGTGGCGCTGACGACGCTTCCTTCTTGCCGCCACAACCGGCAAGAATCGCGCATGGGATTAGCAGCAAGAAAAGGATGAACGATCGGAATCTCTCGAAATGGCACATGTTTCCTACTCCTTGAACGAAATTCTTTTTCGGAGCGAATTCCTCATGCCGTCCCCCTCGGCATGCGAAGACTCGTTCCCCATGACAAAGGAGCAGAATCACGCCATTCATAAAATCATGGAATTAATATTAGCGAATATTAATAAGACGACACCAAGCCTTCTATCCTGTATTGCCCCCTAGCGCATTTGTTGCAGTCCTTCGCCATATCGGCAGGCTGTCCCGTATCGTCCCTCCAGGATGAGCAGCGACGAAATTCGCCTGCCGGATGGGGTAACATAGGCGCCACCGGACGCTCGGCAATCCGTTCGAGCGGGCCCAAAGGGGGCAGCCGGATGAGCGACTTATGAAAGTTCGCGCGGCAGGAACCCGCCGCAACCCGCATAAAATCAAGGTTCTTACTGAAACATGAAACTCGCGACCTGGAACGTCAATTCCCTCAAAGTCCGCCTGCCGCATGTCTTGCAATGGCTGGCGGACAATCCCGTGGACGTGCTCTGCCTGCAGGAAACCAAGCTGACCGACGATAAATTTCCGGTGGGAGAAATCGAAGCCGCCGGCTACCAGGTCGCGTTCACGGGCCAGAAGACCTACAACGGCGTCGCCATCCTGTCGAAGCATCCGATGGCCGACATCGTCAAGAACATCCCCAGCTTCGAAGACGAGCAGCAGCGCGTCATCGCCGCGACCGTCGGCGATGTGCGCGTGGTTTGCGCCTACATCCCGAACGGCCAGTCGCTCGAATCGGAGAAATACCTGTACAAGTTGAAGTGGCTGGAAGGCTTGCGCGACTGGCTGTCGCGCGAATACGCCGCGCATCCGAAGCTCGCGCTGCTCGGCGACTACAACATCGCCCCGGAAGACCGCGACGTGCATGATCCTGCGGCATGGCAAGGCCAGGTGCTGGTATCGGAGCCGGAACGGGCGGCCTTCCGCCGCTTGCTCGACCTCGGCTTCAAGGATGCGTTCCGCCTGTTCGAGCAGCCCGAGAAACTGTTCAGCTGGTGGGACTACCGCCAACTCGCCTTCCGCCGCAACGCCGGATTGCGCATCGATCACATCCTGCTGTCGGCGCCGCTGGCCGAGAAATGCAGCGCCTGCGTCATCGACAAGGCGCCGCGCAAGCTGGAGCAGCCGTCGGACCATACGCCGGTGGTGGCGACGATCGACTGCTGACAACACTCCGCGAAACGAAAATCCCCGCCGCGGCGGGGATTCTTGTTTCGACTGCGGAATTTACTTCAGGATATTCCCGTCCGCATCGCGATACTCGATCGGCCCGAGCTTCGGATTGCGCTTCTTGATCTGCGGCTCGATCTTGGCCTTGTCGCCGACGCCGACCACGATCAGGTTTGCCGGCTGCAGATATTTCTTGACGGCCGACTGCACATCCTTGGCCGTCACCGCCGCGAAGCGCTTGGCCAGGCCGCTGTAGTAGTCGAGGCCGAGATCGTAGAGGTAGACGTTCGACAGGCTGCCGCCGATCGCACGGTTGGTTTCGAACTGGCCGGGCAGCGACAGGATCTGCGAATTGCGCGCACCCTCCAATTCCTTGGCCGGCATCGGCTTGGCCGCCATCGCCGCGATTTCCTTGAAGATCTCGCCGACCGATTCTCCGGTCACGTCGGTACGGAAACTGCCGGAGATCGAGAACGGGCCCGGCATGCGGCGATACGAGAAGCCGGAGCGGACGCCGTAGGTGTAGCCTTTCTGCTCGCGCAGGTTGTTGTTGATGCGGCTCGTGAACAGGCCGCCGAGCGCCGCGTTCATCACCTGCAGCGCCGGATAGTCGGCCGTCCTGCGCTCGGCGCCCATGGCGATGACGTTCAGCGCGGTTTGCGGGGCGCCGGGCTTGTCGACCAGCACCAGGCGCGCCGCCGTCGGCTTCGCCGCCGCCGCCGGTTCGGCCTTGACCTCGCCGCCCTTCCAGCCGCCGAACTTGGCCTCGGCCAGCACCTTCAATTCGTCGCGCGTGATCGCTCCCGACACCACGAGCGCGGCGTTGCCCGGCACGTAATGGCGCTTCCAGAACGAATGCAAATCGTCGGGCTTGATCGATTTGACGGCGGCCTCGGTGCCGATATCGATCTGGCCATAGGGATGGCCGCCGCCGAACAAGGCCGCCAGCGCGACCCGGTTCGCCACCGCCGGGGCGCTGTCGCGCATCTGCGCCAGCTCGCCGAGCCGGCTGCTGCGTTCGCGCTCGACTTCCTCCGCCGGGAAGGTCGGATTGAGCGCGACGTCCGCCAGCAGATCCAGCACCCGGCCGAAATTGCGCTGCAAGGCCATCACCTGCACGCGCGAGCCGTCCGCCACCGAGCCGGTGCCGAGGAAGGCGCCGAGCTGCGCCACTTCGTCGGCGATCTGCAGCGCCGAACGATGCTTGGTGCCCTGCTCCAGCATGGCCGCCGTGAAACTGGCCAGGCCCGGCTTGTCGACCGGGTTCGCGGCCGAGCCCGATTTGACGACGAGTTCCGCGGCGACCAGCGGCAGCGCCGGGTTGTGATAGTGAATCACCGTCAAGCCGTTCGGCAGCGTGAAGGCGTCGCCCTTGGGCAGCGTCACGGCCTTGAGCGGCTCGGCCGCCGGTTTCTTCTTGCGCCAGGCCTCGTCGGCATTCAAGGCCATGGTGCCGGTGCCGGGCGCGACCTTCTTCGCGGGCGGCGTCGGCACTTCCGGTCCGAGCTCCTTCTGGCCCGGCACGCCGTGCACGACGGCGCGCGCGCTGTTCTTCAATTGCGCCGCGGCGACGCGCTGGATATCGGCGGCGCTCACCTTGCGATAGCGCTCGATATCCTGGGGCAGATAGCCGGGATCGCCGAGGTATTGGTTGTAGTAGTTGAGCTGGTTGGCCAGGCCCGAGCCGCCGAGTTTCTCGATCTGGGTGATCATGGCGGTTTCGATGGTGTTGCGGGCGCGCTCGAGTTCCTGCTCGGTCGGCGGCGCGGTGCGCAACAGTTCCAGTTCCTCGTCGATCGCCGCTTCGATTTCCTGGGCCGTATGGCCGGGGCGGGCCGTCACGTCGACGATGAACATCGACGTCAGCGTCGCCGAGTATTGCACGGCGCTGACATCCTGCGCGATCTGCTTTTCATATACCAGCTTCTTGTACAGCCGGCTCGACTTGCCGCCGGCCAGAATCTGCGCCGCCATGCTCAATTCGGCGTCGCCTTCCTTGAAGGCCGGCGAGGTCAGCCATCCCATGAATACGCGCGGCAGCTCGACCCGGTCGTGCACGACGGCGCGGCGCTCCGTCGTGATCGGCGGCGTGACCACCTTCAGCGCCGGCACGTCCTCGCCGCGCTTGAAGCCGCCGAAATATTTTGCGACCAGCGCGCGGGTCTTGGCCTTGTCGATATCGCCGGCGATGACCAGGCTGGCATTGTTCGGACGGTAGTAACGCATGAAGAAGCGCTTGATGTCGTCGAGCTTGGCGGCCTGGATATCGGCGTGGGAACCGATCACGCTCGCATAGTAGGGATGGTTCTTGGGGAACAGCTGATGGAACAGCGCTTCCTCGACGATGCCGTAAGGACGGTTCTCGACGCTCTGGCGGCGCTCGTTGCGCACCACGTCCTGCTGGTTGGAAAGCGCAGTCTGATCGAGCACGTCGAGCAGATAGCCCATGCGGTCGGAATGGATCCACAAGGCGAGTTCGAGCTGGTTGGACGGCACCGTATCGTAGTAATTGGTGCGATCGAAATCGGTGCTGCCGTTGGAGTCGGTGACGCCGGCGCTTTCCAGCAGCTTGTCGGCCATGCCGCGCGGAATATGCTTGCTGGCCGCGAACATCATGTGCTCGAACAGGTGCGCGAAGCCGGTCAGGCCCGGTTCTTCATTCGCGGCGCCGACGTGGTACCAGATGTTGACGGCGGCGATCGGCAAGCGATGATCCTCAACCAGGATCACGTCGAGTCCGTTGGGCAGCGTGTATTTCTCGTAGGCGATGTGCGGCAGCGCGGCGCTTGCCGTCGCGGCGGCGGCGGGGGTCGCGGTAGTCGCGGCATCGGCGGCGAAAGTCGGTGTCGTCGTGCCGTAAATCGCGAACAGCAGGGCGGGCAGAACCAGCAGCTTGCGGGCTTTCATCCAGGGCCTCCAGGCAAAAGAAACAATCCGCGAGGATAGACCCGGATGAAGGGATTGACAAGCAGCGGCCGGCTCCTATGACGCGATCGCCTGCTTGATCTGCTGCAAGGAGGATGGATCCTCGAGCGTGGTCAGGTCGCCCGGATCGCGGCCTTCGCAGATCGCCTGGATCGAACGGCGCAGCAGCTTGCCGGAGCGCGTCTTCGGCAGGAGCGAAACGAAATGCACGCGCGATGGCCGCGCCACCGCGCCGAGCTGGCGGTCGACCACGCCCATGATCTCGGCTTCGAGCGCCTTGCGGGCTTCTGGCGTCGCGGCGGCCTCGCCATTCCTGAGGATCGCGAAAGCGACGGCCGCCTGCCCTTTCAGCTTGTCCTCGACGCCGACGACCGCGACTTCCGACACGTTCGCGTGGCTCGAGATGCTTTCCTCGATCTCGCGCGTGCCGAGGCGATGGCCGGCAACGTTGATGACGTCGTCGGTGCGGCCGAGGATGAAGTAATAACCGTCGGCATCGCGGATGCCCCAGTCGAAGGTCGAATACGCCTGCTCGGCGGCGAAATTGTTCCAGTAAGTCTTCACGAAGCGCTCGTCGTCGCCGTACACGGTTTGCATGCAGCCGGGCGGCAGCGGTCCCTTGATGGCGACCACGCCTTTTTCGTTCGGGCCGCACTCCGCGCCGGTCGCTTCATCGAGCAGCCTGACGTCGTAGCCGGCCATCGGAATGCCGGGGCTGCCGGGCCGGGTCGGCAAGTCTTCCACGCCCTTGGCGATGGACAGGATCGGCCAGCCGGTCTCGGTTTGCCAGTAATTGTCGATAACCGGCACGCCGAGTTCCGCCGAGATCCATTGCGAAGTCGGCTCGTCGAGCGGCTCGCCCGCGAGGTACAGCGCCTTGAGCGACGACAAGTCGTACTTGCGCATGAATTCGGTCGGATGCTTCTTCAGCACGCGCACCGCGGTCGGCGCCGAGAACATGCGCGTGACCTGGTATTTTTCGACGATGCGCCACCAGATGCCGGCGTCGGGCCGGATCGGCAGACCTTCGTACATCACCGTCGCCATGCCGGCGATCAGGGGGCCGTAGACGATATAGGAATGGCCGACGACCCAGCCGATGTCCGAGGTCGAGAAATACGTCTCGCCGGGATTGCCGCAGAAGATGTGCTTCATCGATGCGGCCAATGCAACCGCGTAGCCGCCGACATCGCGCTGCACGCCTTTCGGCTTGCCGGTCGTGCCGGAGGTATAGAGGATGTAGGAGGTCTCGTTCGATTCGAGCCACGTCACCAGCACGTCGGCGTGCAGGTGACGTTGGCGCAATGCCGCGTAGTCGAGGTCGCGGCCGGCAATCTTGTCCATCGGCGCCAGGCCGCGATCGACCAGCAGCACGGCGGGCGGCTTATGCGCGGCGAGTCCGATCGCCTCGTCGAGCAAGGGTTTGTAGGCTATCGTCTTGCCGCCGCGCGAACCGGCGTCGGCGGAGACGATCAGCTTGGGCTTGGCGTCGTCGATGCGCATGGCCAGGCTGTTCGCCGCGAAACCGCCGAACACGACCGAGTGGATGGCGCCGATGCGCGCGCAGGCCAGCATCGCGAACGCCGCTTCGGCGATCATCGGCATGTAGATCAGCACGCGGTCGCCGCGCCCGACGCCGAGCGATTGCATCATGGCCGCGGCGCGCATCACTTCGGCTTGCAGTTCGGCGAAGGTATAGACCTTTTCCGTATCGGTTTCGGTGGAGATGGCGATCAATGCCGGCTTGTCGGCTTGCGTCTTCGCCCAGCGGTCGACGGCGTTGTGGCAGAGATTGGTCTTGCCGCCGACGAACCATTTGGCGAACGGCGGCTTCGAATAATCGAGCACCTGGGAAAACGGTTCGATCCAGTCGATCGCCTTGGCCTCGCGCGCCCAGAAGGCTTGCGGGTCGTCGATCGATTGCCGATAGAAGCTTGCGTAATTCATCGCGGTCTCCGGAGGACTGTGTTGCACGGCCGATGGTGATGACGGCAGTGTGATGGGCGAGGCTTACTCTGCCCTGACGCCGGTCGTAAAAAAAGCGCAACGGCGAATGCGGTTGCGCTTTTTCATGGCCGGCGCCGCGCCCTAACAAACATCTCCGGGCACGCGCACCCAGCCCTCCATCAGCACCCGCGCGCTGCGGCTCATGATGGCCTTGGTCACGCTCCACTCGCCGTCGGCCTTGGCCGCTTCCGCGCCGACCCGCAAGGTGCCGGAGGGATGGCCGAAGCGCACGGCACTGCGTTCGCCGCCGCCGGCAGCCAGGTTCACCAACGTGCCCGGTATTGCCGCCGCGGTGCCGATGGCCACCGCCGCCGTGCCCATCATGGCGTGATGCAGCTTGCCCATGGAGAGCGCGCGCACGAGCAGGTCGATGTCGCCGGCCGCCACCTTCTTGCCGCTGGAGGCGACGTAATCGGCCGGCTTCGCGACGAACGCGACCTTGGGCGTATGCTGGCGCTTGGCGGCCTCATCGAGATTCTTGATGAGGCCCATGCGCAGCGCGCCGTAGGCGCGGATCGTCTCGAACATGACCAGCGCCTCGGGATTGCCGTTGATGTCGTCCTGCAGCTCGGTGCCGGTATAGCCGATCGCGTCCGCGTTCACGAAGATGGTCGGAATGCCGGCATTGATCATCGTCGCCTTGAGCGTGCCGACACCGGGGACCTCCAGGTCGTCGACCAGGTTCCCGGTCGGGAACATGGATCCGCCCGCGCCTTCTTCTTCCGCGGCCGGGTCCATGAATTCGAGCTGGACTTCGGCCGCCGGGAAAGTCACGCCGTCGAGTTCGAAGTCGCCGGTCTCCTGCACCTCGCCGCCGGCCATCGGCACGTGCGCGACGATGGTCTTGCCGATGTTGGCTTGCCAGATGCGCACGGTCGCGATGCCGTCCTGCGGCACGCGGCTTGCATCGACCAGCCCGCTGCCGATGGCGAACGAACCCACGGCGGCGGAGAGATTGCCGCAGTTGCCGCTCCAGTCGACGAACGGTCTGTCGATGGAGACCTGGCCGAACAGGTAATCGACGTCATGGTCGGGACGGCTGCTCTTGGACACGATCACCGCCTTGCTGGTGCTGGAGGTGGCGCCGCCCATGCCGTCGATCTGCTTGCCGTACGGGTCCGGGCTGCCGATCACGCGCAGCAGCAGCGCATCGCGCGCCGCGCCCGGCTCTTGCGCGGCCGGCGGCAGGTCCTGCAGCCGGAAGAACACGCCCTTGCTGGTGCCGCCGCGCATGTAGGTGGCGGGGATCCTGATTTGAGGTAGATGCGCCATGATCATGCCGCCTTCGCCGATGACGACGCCAGGAAGTCTTGCGCGAAACGCTGCAGCACGCCGCCCGCTTCATAGATCGAGACTTCCTCGGCGGTATCGAGACGGCAGGTCACCGGCACTTCGACGCGCTCGCCGTTCTTGCGATGGATCACGAGCGTAAGATCGGCGCGCGGCTTGCGCTCGCCGATCACGTCGAAGGTCTCGGTGCCGTCGACGCCCAAGGTCAGGCGATTGACGCCCGGCTTGAACTCCAGCGGCAGCACGCCCATGCCGATCAGGTTGGTGCGATGGATGCGCTCGAAGCCCTCGGCCACGATCGCTTCCACGCCCGCCAGGCGCACGCCCTTGGCCGCCCAGTCGCGCGACGAGCCCTGGCCATAGTCGGCGCCGGCGATGATGATCAGCGGCTGCTTGCGTTCCATGTAAGTCTCGATCGCTTCCCACATGCGCGTGATCTTGCCTTCCGGCTCGATGCGCGCGAGCGAACCCTTCTTGACCTTGCCGTCCACGACTACCATTTCGTTCATGAGCGTCGGATTGGCGAAGGTGGCGCGCTGCGCGGTGAGGTGGTCGCCGCGATGCGTCGCATAAGAATTGAAGTCTTCCTCCGGCAAGCCCATTTTCGCCAGGTACTCGCCGGCGGCGCTGTCGGCCAGGATCGCGTTCGACGGCGACAGATGGTCGGTGGTGATGTTGTCGCCCAGCACCGCCAGCGGACGCATGCCCTTGAGCGTGCGCTCGCCCGCGAGCGCGCCTTCCCAATACGGCGGACGGCGGATGTAGGTGCTTTGCGGGCGCCAGTCGTACAACGGACTGACCGACGCGGCCGATTCTCCCTTCTTCTCGAACATCGGGATGTAGACCTTGCGGAACTGCTCCGGCTTCACGCTCGAGGCGACGATGGCATCGATCTCTTCATCCGACGGCCACAGGTCCTTCAGCGTGATCGGCTTGCCGCTCGCATCGGTGCCGAAGGCATCGCGCTCGATGTCGAAGCGGACCGTGCCGGCGATCGCATAGGCCACGACCAGCGGCGGCGATGCCAGGAAGGCTTGCTTCGCATACGGATGGATGCGGCCGTCGAAGTTGCGGTTGCCGGACAGGACGGCGGTCGCGTAGAGATCGCGCTCGATGATCTCTTGCTGGATCGCCGGATCGAGCGCGCCGGACATGCCGTTGCACGTGGTGCAGGCGAAGGCGACGATGCCGAAGCCGAGCTTTTCCAGTTCGGTCTTCAAGCCGGATTCTTCAAGATACAGGGCGACCGCCTTGGAGCCCGGCGCCAGCGAAGTCTTCACCCATGGCTTGCGCACCAGGCCGAGACGGTTGGCGTTGCGCGCCAGCAGGCCGGCCGCGATCACGTTGCGCGGGTTGCTGGTATTGGTGCAGCTGGTGATCGCCGCGATGATCACGGCGCCGTCCGGCATCCGGCCGGGGACTTCTTCCCACTTGCCGGCGATGCCCTTGGCGGCGAGCTCCGTGGTCGCGACGCGCGCATGCGGATTGGACGGGCCTGCCATGTTGCGCACCACGCTCGACAGGTCGAACCGCAGCACGCGCTCGTACTGCGCGTTCTTCAGCGTGTCGGACCAGAGCCCGGCTTCCTTGGCATAGATCTCGACCAGCTTCACGTCGTCGTCGGAGCGGCCGGTGAGCTTCAGGTAATCGAGCGTCTGCTGGTCGATCGAGAACATCGCCGCCGTGGCGCCGTACTCGGGCGCCATGTTGGAGATGGTCGCGCGGTCGCCCAGGGTCAGCGACGCCGCGCCCTCGCCGTAGAACTCGAGATAGGCGCCGACCACCTTCGACTTGCGCAGGAACTCGGTGAGCGCCAGCACGATGTCGGTGGCGGTGATGCCCGGCTGGCGCTTGCCCGAGAGCTCCACGCCGACGATTTCCGGCAGACGCATCCAGGAAGCGCGGCCCAGCATGACGTTTTCCGCTTCGAGGCCGCCGACGCCGACGGCGATCACGCCCAGGGCGTCGACATGCGGCGTATGGCTGTCGGTGCCGACCAGCGTATCGGGGAAAGCCACGCCGTCTTGCGCATGGATGACCGGCGACATCTTCTCCAGGTTGATCTGATGCATGATGCCGTTGCCGGCCGGGATCACGTCCACGTTCTTGAACGCCAGCTTGGTCCAGTCGATGAAGTGGAAGCGGTCCTCGTTGCGGCGGTCTTCGATCGCACGGTTCTTTTCGAAGGCTTGCGGATCGTAGCCGCCGCACTCGACGGCCAGCGAGTGATCGACGATCAGCTGCACCGGCACGACCGGATTGACCTTGGCCGGATCGCCGCCCTGCTCGGCGATCGCGTCGCGCAGGCCGGCCAGATCGACCAGCGCGGTCTGGCCGAGGATGTCGTGACAGACCACGCGCGCCGGGAACCACGGGAAGTCGCGCTCGCGCTTGACTTCGATGATCTGCTTCAGGCAGTCGGCGAGAATGGCGGGGTCGCAACGGCGCACCAGGTTCTCGGCATGCACGCGCGAGGTATAGGGCAGCTTGTCCCAGGCGCCGGGCTGGATCGCTTCGACCGCGGCGCGCGCGTCGAAGTAATCCAGTTGCGTGCCGGGCAAGGGTTTGCGGTAGGCGGTGTTCATTTACTTGCGTTCCTTGATCGGGACGAACTTGAGATCTTCCGGACCGACGTAGTTGGCGCTCGGGCGGATGATCTTGTTGTCGATGCGCTGCTCGATGATGTGCGCGGCCCAGCCGGAGGTGCGCGAGATCACGAACAGCGGCGTGAACATCGCGGTCGGCACGCCCATCATGTGGTACGAGACGGCCGAGAACCAGTCGAGGTTCGGGAACATTTTCTTGACGTCCCACATCACGGCTTCGAGGCGGTCGGCGATGTCGAACATTTTCATCGAGCCGGCTTCGGCCGACAGCTTGCGCGCCACTTCCTTGATCACCTTGTTGCGCGGATCGGAAATGGTGTAGACCGGATGGCCGAAACCGATGATGACTTCCTTGTTCTCGACGCGGCGGCGGATGTCGGCTTCCGCCTCGTCCGGATTCTCGTAGCGCTTCTGGATCTCGAACGCCACCTCGTTGGCGCCGCCGTGCTTCGGGCCGCGCAAGGCGCCGATCGCGCCGGTGACGGCGGAATACATGTCGGAACCGGTGCCCGAGATCACGCGGCCGGTGAAGGTCGAGGCGTTGAATTCGTGCTCGGCGTACAGGATCAGCGAGGTATGCATCGACTTTTCCCACAGCGCCGACGGCTTCTCGCCGTGCAGCAGGTGCAGGAAGTGGCCGCCGATCGAGTCGTCGTCGGTCTCGACCTCGATGCGCTTGCCGTTGTGGCTGAAGTGATACCAGTAAAGCAGCATGGAACCGAGCGAGGCCATCAGGCGGTCGGCGATGTCGCGCGCGCCCGGCGTGTTGTGGTCGTCCTTCTCTGGCAGCACGCAGCCGAGCGCGGAGACGCCGGTGCGCATCACGTCCATCGGATGCGACGACGCCGGCAGCATCTCCAGCACGGCCTTCACATTGGCGGGAATGCCGCGCAGCGCTTTCAGCTTGGCCTTGTAGCCTTTCAGCTCGGCGGCGGTCGGCAGCTTGCCGTGCACCAGCAGGTAGGCGATCTCTTCGAATTCGCAGGCGTCGGCCACGTCGAGAATGTCGTAGCCGCGATAGTGCAGATCGTTGCCGGTCTTGCCGACGGTGCACAGCGCGGTGTTGCCGGCGGCAACGCCGGACAGGGCGACGGATTTCTTGGGCTTGAAGGCGGTGGCTTGTTGGTCGCTCATGTGTTATCTCCCGAATGAATCATTTGGCTTTCTGTTGCGCGAACAGCGCATCCAGCTTTTGTTCGTAGTCGTGGTAATTGATGCGTTCGTACAACTCCATGCGCGTCTGCATGGTGTCGACGACATTCTTCTGCGTGCCGTCGCGGCGGATCGCTGTGTAGACGTTCTCCGCGGCCTTGTTCATCGCGCGGAAAGCGGACAGCGGATAGAGCACGAGACCGACGTTGACCGATTTCAGTTCCTCGACGGTATACAGGGGCGTCGAGCCGAATTCGGTGATGTTGGCCAGCACCGGCACCTTCACGGCCTCGGCGAAGGTCCGGTACATCTCGAGCTTGGTCATCGCTTCCGGAAAGATCATGTCGGCGCCGGCTTCGACACAGGCCAGCGCGCGCTCGATCGCGGCTTCCAGGCCTTCGACGGCAAGCGCATCGGTGCGCGCCATGATCACGAAATTCTCGTCGGTGCGCGCATCGACGGCAGCCTTGATGCGATCCACCATTTCCTGCTTGCCGACGATTTCCTTGCCGGGACGATGGCCGCAGCGCTTGGCGCCGACCTGGTCTTCGATATGCATCGCGGCGGCGCCGAACTTGATCATCGATTTCACGGTGCGCGCGACGTTGAAGGCCGACGGACCGAAACCGGTATCGACGTCGACCAGGAGCGGCAGGTCGCACACGTCGGTGATGCGGCGCACGTCGGTCAGAACGTCGTCGAGATTGGAAATGCCGAGATCCGGCAAGCCGAGGGAGCCGGCCGCGACGCCGCCGCCCGACAGATAGATCGCCTTGAAGCCGGCGCGCTTGGCGAGCAGCGCATGGTTGGCGTTGATCGCGCCGACCACCTGCAACGGCGATTCTTCCTTGACCGCCTGGCGGAATGCCGCGCCTGGAGAGGAATGACTCATGTCTAGACCTTTTCTGGTTTGTTTCAGGGATGAGGCTGACCTGCGATGTTGCAATCGGCATGCCACATGGAATCATTTCCTCCCGGGTCCGCCGCCGGCGCCTCGCTCCATCATAAATTCCATGCAAAATCAGGCATTTGCCGAAATCCGGGCCGGGCAGGACAAAACTTGACCCGGGAACGCCAATGTTTCACAATCCGTTTCAACTGAAACATTGCAACACCCCACGCAACATGACAGTCTCTCCTCCCGACCCGCGCGATCCGGCCGATAAGCCGGTGATCTGGACCGTCTCGATCTCCCGCCTGTTCGACCTGTTCCGCGATATCACGCCGGAATACGACGAGCACGCGGCCATCGAACCGCTGCACCTCGGCTTCGAGGATGCGGTGCGCGAAATCCGCGCGCGGCTGGCGACCGAACGCTGCGACGCCGTGATCTCGGCCGGTTCGAACGGCGCCTATCTGAAAAGCCGGTTGTCGGTGCCGGTGGTCCTCGCCAAGGCCAGCGGCTTCGATGTCATGCAAGCGCTGTCCCGGGCGCGCAAGATCACGCCGGACATCGGCCTCGTCACATATCAGTCCGAGATGCCGGAATTGACCGAATTCCAATCCACCTTCGGCTTGCATATCGAGCAGCGCACCTATGTGACCGAGGAAGACGCGCGCGCCCAGATCAGCGAATTGAAAGCCAACGGCATCAAGGCCATCGTCGGCGCCGGCCTGGTGACCGACCTGGCCGAGGAAGCCGGATTGGCCGGCGTCTTCATCTATTCGGCCGCCTCGATCCGGCAAGCCTTCGACGATGCGATCGAGATCGCGCGCCTGACGCAACTCGAATCGGGCCGCGGCCGCTCGCATGCCGTCACCGACACCCGGCGCGCCAAGCACGGCTTGCACGATTTGCGCGGCGAATCGCCGGTCATGCAAGCGGTCAAGCAATCGATCGCGCTGTTCGCCAAATCGCCCGCCACCGTGCTGATTCAGGGCGAGACCGGCACCGGCAAGGAACTGGCGGCGCACGCCATCCATCGCGAAAGCGTGCGCGCGCGCCACCCATTCGTCGCGATCAATTGCGGAGCGATCGCGGAATCGCTGCTGGAATCGGAATTGTTCGGCTATGAGGAAGGCGCCTTCACCGGTTCGCGGCGCGGCGGCCATGCGGGCTTGTTCGAAGCGGCCAATCGCGGCACCCTGTTTCTCGACGAGATCGGCGAGATGCCGCTGCCCTTGCAAACCCGTTTGCTGCGGGTCCTGGAAGAACGCGAAATCGTCCGGGTCGGCGGCACGCGCCCGATCCCGGTCGATGTGCGCATCGTCAGCGCCACCCACTGCGATCTCGACGCGCGCGTCAGGGAAGGCCTCTTCCGCGCCGATCTGTTCTATCGCCTCGGCGTGTTGCGGCTGACGCTGCCGGCGCTGCGCGAACGTGCGGAAGACTTGCCGACGCTGACCGAATGGTGCCTGAAGAACGCCCTGGCTTCGCTCGGCGTGCGTCCGCATGCGAACCTGCATGCCGAGATCAATGCCTGCACCCCTCTGCTGACCGCCTACGATTGGCCCGGCAACGTGCGCGAACTGCGCAACCTGATGCAGCGCTTCGCTCTGTTCCTCGCCGCCGAACCGCTGCAAGCCCTGACGCCGAGCTTCATGCTATCGCTCGCACCCGAACTCGCCCACTCCTCGGACCCGGCGACGCTGCAGGAAACCCTGGCCGCGCATGCCGCGCCCGCGGCATCGGCGGAAACGATCAAGCAAGTCCTGGTGCGTTTCAACGGCAATCGCGAAGCGGCGGCGCGGCATCTCGGCATCAGCCGCACCACGCTGTGGCGCAAACTGAAACAAGCCGGCTGAACAGGCGGTTGCGACGGCGCGCCGCCGCCCCGGCGAACGCGCCGCCGCCGTTCAATGCAGTTGACGCTTCAGGTTCGACAGCTGGCTATGCGCCTCGTCGATCGCATTGCGCAGGTCGCCGTCGATGGAGCTCGCGCCTTCCAGCGCCTGCTCCCGCGATCGCTCAATTGCTCGAGATCGTCGATGCATTGGCGGATCTGATTCTCGTCCTGCGACTGGAAAACCTGCTGGGCCTGGCTGGTCTGCTGATCCAATTGCTGCAGGCATTCGCGCAGATCCTCGGGTATCCCTTGCTGCGTTCGGCAAGCCTGCGTGGCATGGTCGACGGCGCGCCGCACATCGCTGAAACGCTGTTGGATTTCGTTCATTTGCATCATGGCTGCTCTCCTCGTCAATGTCTCGTTCCATGGTCGCCGGCGCGCGGCGCTGGCCGCCAAGCCGGCGTTGCAGTTTGATAAAGAGAGGCAACCGGAGTTCCGCCCGTGCGCACCGACCATGGCTTGCGATAAGGCCTCGCGAGGCCATGAGGCCGCATGCCGGGCGCGGAGCGCGCGTCAGCGGCGCCGTTTTTTCCAGTTGTAATCGGGGCCGGTCTCGGCCACGCCGCTCAGGCCGACGGAATCCGGGTTTTCCGAGGAAAGCGCGACGAAGCCGATCGGCTCGCCCGCCCGCTGGCGCGCGCGCAACTCCTCCATGAACTTCATCGCCTCCAGCATGCCGCTCGACGCGAACCGCCGGGCATGCGGCGTCGCCTCGCCGTTCTCGCTGGCCGTCCAATACACCATGTACATCGTCATCTCCCGCGACGCGGAACGCCTGTCCCGCACCGCTCCGTCTCGGCCATGGGATGCGCCATGGCGTAAGAATTTGCATCCCACGAGGAAGCGAAAAGCGTGCGCGCCCGCTGCCTCCTTCCCTTCCGTTGCATCGCGAACAACATGCAGTCGTCGGCCGCCTCGGAAGCGGTCGGGCGGCATGGTGCCCGATGGATGTTCTCCGCAGCGCGGCCTATACTGGAATCAGCCGGCATGCCCGGCAACAGGAGGCGATCATGTACAGAAAAATCCTCATCCCGACCGATGGTTCCGCCCTCTCCACCGCCGCGGCGCATGCCGGGGTCGAACTCGCCAGGCAATGCGACGCGGAGGTCGTCGGCGTGCATGTCGCGCCGCCTTACCAATATCCCGTCAATGTCGAAATCATCGTGCCGGAATATCCCTCCGAAGAAGAATACCAGGCCGCGATGCTCCGCCATGGCGAGGAATATCTCCACCGGATCCGGGAAGAGGCGGATGAGCTCGGCGTGCGGTTTTCGGGCCGGACCGTGTTCGCCGACGGGACGGCCCAGGCCATCATTCATTGCGCCGAGGAGACCGGCTGCGATCTGATCTTCCTCGGTTCGCATGGCCGCAGCGGTCTCGGACAACTGATACTCGGCAGCGTGACCAACAAGATACTGTCGTCCTGCCGCATTCCGGTACTGGTCTACCGGGCCGAAAAGAGCGCGGACCGGCATTGAGGCCGCGTACCGGCCCGGCCGATTCGGCTCCGGACTGCGCAGTCGCTTCTAGGAGAAGGAAGTCATCATGTTCAAGCATATTCTGGTGCCGACCGACGGTTCGCCCTTGTCGGAAGCGGCGATATCCCATGCGGTCGAATTCGCGAAATCGATCGGCGCGCGAATCACCGGCGTGCATGTGATTCCGGCCTTTCATACCTTCGACTACCGCGCCGAAATGCTGGAAGACACGCGCCAGCAATTCGAGAAAGACAGCCGCGCCCATGCGCAGCGGTTCCTGGCCAAGATTGAGCAGGCGGCGCAAGAGGCCGGCGTGGAGTGCAGCACCTTGCTCGCCACCCACGATCATCCCTATGAAGCCATCATCGAGACCGCCCGCGAAACCGGCTGCGACGCCATCGTCATGGCGTCGCACGGCAGAAAAGGCATCAAAGCCTTGCTGATGGGCAGCGAAACGCAGAAGGTTCTCACCCATAGCACGATACCGGTGTTGGTGTATCGGTGACTTGCGATTACGCCGTCAGCAAGCGGACCACGAACGCTCCCCACATCAGGAACAACAGCAAGCTGCTGGCGGCATAGACGGTGAAGCGATGCATGACCCGGTTGTAGGTGCAGTGGATCCAGCTGTGCGCGGCGCGCAGCAGCACGAACAGCCAGGCGCCGGCCAGGAACGGCGGCGAAACCGCCTGCGCGGCGAACAGCGACAGACATAGCACATAGAACAGCACCGGCACTTCGAACAGATTACGGAAGTTGTCGGCAGCCTGGACGTTTTTCAGGGTTTCGGCCGCCTGGCGCGCCGTCGCCAGCGCTTGCGGGTGGATACGACGCGCACGGAGTTCGCCGACCCGGTCGAAGTACATCCGCGTCCAGACCGCCGCGGTGATCGCGGCCATGGCCGCGCAGGGAAGCAATATCGAGTTCTGTTGCATGCTCATCGGGAATGTTGGTTTGAATACGCGCCGGAATGCATGGCACTAGTGGTCCGACACGCCCCGATTTACGGTTTCTGCCGGGCGCTCGAAGACGATTGCCGCGTTGCACATCCGCGCGGTAGCAATACTATCGCTGTGGTGTGCGCCTTGCACTCGCCTTCGATCGCCGCGGCATAAACCGCAAATCGGGACGTGTCGAACCACTAGGACAGGACCGCCTGCCAATACCCCACATCGAGCCAGCGCCCGAACTTGTAGCCGACCTCGCTGAAATGCGCGACCTTGCGCATGCCGAATTTCTCGTGCAGGGCAACGCTCTTCTCGTTCGGCAAGGCGATCCCGCCGATGGCGACATGTACCGAGCGCGCCCGCAATTCGGCGAACAGCGCTTCGTAGAGCGCGCTGCCGGCGCCGCGCACGCCCGCCTGGGCATCGGTATAGACCGACACTTCGACGGAATACCGGTAGGCCGGGCGCGCCCGCCACTTGGTGGCATAGGCATAGCCGATGACGCGCCCCTCCCGTTCCGCGACCAGCCAGGGCAGGCCGGCGGCGGCGACATCGCCGATCCGGGCCGCCATGTCCGCATCGGACACCGCCTGCTCCTCGAAGGTGATCGCGGTCGCGAGAACGTAGTGGTTATAGATGGCGGCGATGGCGGCGGCATCGCTTGCCGCGGCGGCCCTGATATTCATTGCGCTCGTCTCCATGCCGGCTCCTTATGCCCGCTCCGCGAGCGCCAGCCGGATCCCGAAGGAAACGAACATGCCGCCGATCAAGCGGTTGATCCCCTTGGCGATGCCGCCGCCGATCTTCACATGCCGCCGCGCGAACGCGGTCGAGACCGCCAGGAAGTGGCACCACAACATGCCGTTGAGATTGAAGATGCATCCCAGCACGATGAAGGCCAGCGCCTTGTTCGGCGCGTCGGGCGCGATGAATTGCGGCACGAAGGCGAGGAAGAACACCGCCACTTTCGGGTTCAGCAGGTTGGTGAGGAAACCTTGCGCGAAAATCTTCCGGTACGGCAGCGCCGGCGTGTCGGCGGACGGCGCTCCCGGTCCCGCCTTCCTTTCACCGCGGATCATGCCGATGCCGACGTACAGCAGGTAGGCCGCGCCCGCCAGTTTGACGATCGTGAACGCCGTCGCCGAAGTCGCGAGCAAGGCCGACAAGCCGAGCGCGGCGGCAAAGATGTGCACGAAGGTGCCGGCGCCGATGCCCAATGCCGCCATCGATCCGGCGCGCCAACCCTGGGTGGCGCTGCGCGTCATGATCAACAGCGAATCGGGGCCGGGCGCCATATTGAGCAGCAGGCCGGAAATGACGAACAAGGCGAGGTCGTGAGTGCCGAACATGGATGGTTTCTCTTTCCTGGATGAATGAATATGCGGCGGAGGCGATATCGCTCAGGGCTCGCCGTCCCAGTAATCGAGGCTCGCCTCCTTGCGTTGCAGCGCATCGAACGTGACGCCCTGATCGGTCCGCATCATCGCCAGGTATTTGTTCGAATCGGGATATTCGCAAATCTCGGGAAATTCGCGCGTACTGATGGACAAGTACTTGAGCGGCGCGTCGGAGGTGTTGATGATCTGGTGCGGATACTCGGCGCCGGGCGGAATGAAGACCACGTCGCCGGCGCGCAGCGGCAGCATTTCGCCGGCCACGCGCAAGGTGCCGCTGCCTTCCAGCACGACGAACATCTCCTCCTGCGCGTGATGGAAATGGTAGGGGCATGCGCGCTTGCCCGGCGCGACCGTATCGATGCTGGCGCCGAGCTTGCGCGCCGCCGTGCCGGCAGCCAGGCGCGCCGCCGTCGAATCGTAGAGCGGCTCGCGGATTTCGCGTTCGGTCGGAATCTCGTTGAAGTTGCGGATCAGGCGCCTGGCAAGTTCGGCGGCCTTGTCGCTGGGATGATTGCTCATGCGGTGGTCTCCACGTTACGGTCCGCGCGGCGCGCGAACGAGCAACGCAGATGTTACCGCTAAGAGGCCGAGGTCTGCTCGACGCGGTTGCGGCCGAGGCGCTTGGCCTGCAGCAGCGCGGCATCGGCGGCTTCCGTCAATCCGGCGGCGTTCTCGAGCAGCGGATAGGCGGCCAGCCCGGCGCTGAAGGTGGCATACAGCGCGCCGCCGGGATGCGCATGCGGCAAGGCGCCGAAATCGGCGCGGATGCGGTCGATGACCGCCGCCGCCTGCTTGAGGCCGACGCCGGGCAAGGCGACCAGGAATTCCTCGCCGCCGCAGCGGCCGATCAGATCCTTGGAACGCAGGCGCCCCTTGAGCAGCCAGGCCAGCGCGCGGATCACCTGGTCGCCGACCGGATGACCATACGTGTCGTTGACGGACTTGAAGTGATCGATATCGATCATCGCCACCGTCAGCTTGTCGTGGCTGCCGATCTTGTCGACCATCATCTGCAGCCGCGACTTGGCCGCGGTGTGGTTGAGCAGGCCGGTCAGGCCGTCGAGATGGGTCGAACGCCGCGTTTCGCGGAAGCGCTCGATGCGCGTCTTGACCACCGCCGCCAGCAGCACCGGGTTGAACGGCTTGATCAGGAACTGGTCGCCGCCGAGGCGCAAGGCCTCGACCTGCATGCCGACATCCGATTCGCCCGACAGGTAGACGACCGGCAGCGAGCGATGCGCCGCCATCTGCCGCAGCACGCGCGTCGCCTCCACGCCGTTGAAGTTCGGCATGTACATGTCCATCAGGATCAGGTCCGGCTGATAGGCATCGACGGCGGACAGCAGGTTGGCGGGGTCGCCGATGGCTTGGGTCGCGATGCCGTGTTCGGCCAGCGTGCGCTGGATCAGGTGTACGGCGACGCGCGAATCCTCGACGATCAGGACACGGTATTGTTCCTGCTCGTTGGTCTGCACCAGGTCGAGCACGCAATTGATGACGGTCGAAGGCTGCTCCTCGGCCGGTATGGTGACGTCGATGCCGGCGCGCATCAAGGCCACGATCGGTTCGATCGCCGCCTGCGCCCCGAGGTAGATGAGCTGGCTCGCCGGGCAGTTGTTGCGGACCATGGAAATGCAGGCGAACTCGTCCTTGCCGGCGTGTCCTTGGGGCGGAATGAACAGCACCGCGAGCGGCTTGTCTTCGGGCAGGATCTGCCCGGCCCACTGCAACTCGAACACCTTGAAGCCGAAGAACTGCAGCTGCCGGCTCAATGCATCGGCCATGTCGCGCTTTTCTTCCGCGGCGATCATCCACACCGAGCGCGGCTTGATCCATTCCGCATCGTGCTCGCCGGCGCTGTTGTCGTGCGGACGCGGTTCGTTGCTCGCCGGGCGCGAGGTCGCCACCGAACCGAGCAAGGCATCGATCTGGCGCTGCAGAGAAAGAATGTCCTGCGAAGAGACCGGATGCGTCGACGCATCGCCGAGCTTGGCCAGCGCGGCGTTCTCCAAGCCCTCGCACAAGCGCACCAGTCCCGGCAGGCGCAGGCGATTGAAATATTCGGCCAGGCTGTTGACGGCCACCGTGAATTCGATGAATTGTTCGAAGCGCCCTTCCTCGGCATAGCGCTGCCAGCGCGTACGCAAGACATACAGGCGGTCTTCTATCGAATTCGGAGAAAACTGGGACATGGCGCGTCGATCGGAAAGGATTGGAAATTATCCCGGAAGCGTAGACCAGAGGCAACGCAATTCACTTCCGGCACGAAATAGACCTTGCAAGCCGAATCCCGGCGGCAATGAGATTTATCAAAGTAGCAATAAAGCAATCCATATTATCGTCAGTGGCCCGATCATGACGATGGAGACGAGGGACATGATGCGCAATCACGCCCGACGGGCGACTCGCCAGCGCGGATGGCGCGAAACCGCGCTGACGGCACCGCTGCCCTGCCCAGGAGACCCGTCCCTGCCGGCCGCGCCGTTGATCGCGGCGCATCCGCCGGCGCCGCGCCGGCGCGACACGCTGGACCGCATCGATGCGCTCGAGATGCCGGTCGTGGTCTTGCTGGCAGGCTTGACGCGCTTTCGCGCGGTGCGCGGTTTGACGTTGGCCGTCAACGCGCTGGGCAACGGCTGGATCTATCTGCCGCTCGTCGCGCTCCTCCTGCTGTCGGAAGCGCCGCATGCCGGCGCGATCGCCGCCGCCTCGGTGGCCGCAACCGCCGGCTCGCATGCGCTTTATGCCGTGTTGAAACGCCGGGTCGCCCGCCTGCGCCCTTTCGAACGCAATCCGTCCCTGACGCCGCTGGCGCGCGCGCTCGACCGCTATGCCTTCCCGAGCGGCCATTGCATGACGCTGGCCGCCGTGCTGGGCCCCGTCGTCCACGCGGCGCCGGCCTGCTGGCTCCCTGCCTGCGCGGCGCTGCTCGTCCTGGCCTGGTGCCGCATCGCCGCCGCCCATCATTATCCGAGCGACGTCGTGGCCGGCACCTGCCTTGGCATGGCGGTCGCGATGCCGTTCGCGCTCGTGCTGGTGCCGGCATGATCCCGCGCCCCCGCACCCACGGTACGCGCAGGCCCGGCCGCCGAGCGGCGCTGCCGCTCGTCCTCGCCGGCTTTCTCCAAGCGCCGGCCGCCGCGCAAGCGCTCGACATCGACACTCTCTCCGAGCGGCAAATCGCGATCTACGACATCAGCAAACCCGCCGAACCCGGCAAGACTTTCTTCGCCGCGACCGTCATGAACGCGCCGCTGCGGCAGCTGTGCGCGATCATCCTCGACTATCCGCGGTACCCGCAATTCATGCCGAACACCGCCGATACGCGCATCGTGCCGGCGGCCGGAGAGCAGTCGCTGATCGACATGACGCTCGCCCTGCCGCTCGGCAAGACCAAGAAATACCGCCTGCGGATGGAGGCGGCGACCGGCGAGCTGTCCTGCCGCCTCGCCTGGAAACTGGTTCCCTCCGGCTTGCGCCTCGAGGACACGATCGCCGACACGACCGGCCACTGGCACTTGACGCCCCATCCCGCCGATCAAGACAAGACCGTGGTCGAATATCTCGTCCACGCCGATCCCGGCCCGGTGCCTTTCGGCTTCGGCTGGATCGTCGACTTGATGAGCAAGCGCAGCCTGCCGCGCACCCTCGAAGCCTTGCGCGAGCGCGCGGCCGCGTTGCAGGCGGCCGCGCGTTGAACTATGCGCTCATCAACCGATGCTGGCTCGAACGCGCCCAGTCGAAGAAGCTGCGGCTCCACCATCGCGTCTCGTCCCTCTGCCCGCCGCGCCGCTCGATGAACATCGAATCGCCGAACTCGTGGGTGCGATAGCCGTCCGCCTCCAGCGCGGCGCTCACCCGTTCCAACGCCGCGTCATCCGTGAATGCGCGCAGCAGCTCATAGTGGCTGGTGCCGGCTTCATGGGTTCCCGACAGAATCGCATCCACCACGCGCAGCCTGGTCTCGGGGCCGATGCGCTGCGTCGCCAGTCCGGCGCCGGCGCGCACCCTGCCGCGGCTCGATGCGGCATGCTCGAGCGCGCGCACGACCGTGGTGCCGATCGCGATGACCCGTCCTCCGCGCGCGCGCGCCCGCTCGACCGCCGCGGCGGTGGCCGGCGGAATCCGGTACGGCTCATCGAACGGCAGGCGCCGATCGAGCGCGGCATCGCCGGTCGACGAGATTCCGGCGGCGTGGGTGAGCGTCGCGAATTCCGCGCCGCGCGCGCGGATTTCCCGCAGCACCGACCAATCGATCGCGAAGCCGGCGGAGGGCGGCTCGAAAGCGGCGGGCGCGCCGGCGATCGGGGTCCAGACATCCCACAGCCGCAGGGGCTCGCGCACATGCGCATATTGAATCGGCTTGCCGTGCCGGGCCAGCCCGGCCCATACCGTCTTGGCGTTGCCGTCGAACCGCAGCGCCGCGAGCCGCGGATGACCGAGCGTCTCTTCGACGATCGCCGACAACGGCCCGAGCGCGAGGCGGTCGCCGGGCAGCAGGGCCGGCGGCAGCGGCCGCTCCTCGGTCCGGGTGCGGAAGTCGCCGGCGCCGAAGATCACGGCGGCGAAGCGGCGGACGTCTTCGGCCGCCAGCGAACGCCGCCCCGCGAGCCGCACCTCGATCGGCGCGCCGCTCGTCACGTGCGTGCCGTGCAGGCTTGCCGGCAGGGTCGAGGCATCGTTGGCGACCACCAGGTCGCCGGCGCGCAGCAGGTTCGCGAACGCCGCGCGCGGCGCATGCGCGATCGCGCCGTCGGCGTCCAGGATCAGCAGCTTCGCGTGCGCCGGGCGCTGTTGGGGCAGGTCGGCGGCCTTCATGCGGCACCTCCTTGCCGGACCGCCGCCGGACTCGACGGCGCGGTGCGCATGCGCTCCGCCAGCGTCTCGCAAATCAAGCCGATCAATTCGTCGGCCGCCGTTTCCGGCCGCTTCAGGCTGGCCGGATCGGCGTCGGGAACGGCAGCGGCATGCATCGGCGTATCCATGTCGCCCGGATCGGCCGCCAGGAAGCGGATGCCTTCCGCGGCCAGCTCGGCATCCCAGATCCGGCTCATGTGCGCCAGCGCCGCCTTGCTCGCGCCGTAGGCGCCCCAGCGCGGATAGGCATTGACTGCGGCATCGCTGGAAATATTGAGCACTATCGCGCCGCGCCCTTCGCGCGCCGACGACGCCAGCGCACCGAGCAGGGTCTTGGTGAGCCGGAACGGGCCGAGCACGTTGGTCGCCAGCGCACGCTCGAGATCCTCGCATTCCGTATCGCCGAGCAGGGCCAACGGCACCGGTCCCAGATCGGAAGCATTGTTGACCAGCACGTCGAGCCCGCCCAGTTCGCCCGCGATCTGCAAGGCGATCGGATGGATGTCGTCCTTGTTCGCCACGTCGCCGACGATGCCGTAGATCCCGCCGTGCCCGGCCGCCACCCGCCGCACACGGTCCGCGTCGCGCGCGACGAATGCGACGCGCGCGCCGGCCGCATGCAATCGACGCACGAGCGCAAGTCCCAATCCCGAGGTGCCGCCGGTCACCGCAACGCGCAATCCCGACAGCAATGCCGATGAATCGATTACCTGTTTATATCGCATGGTCATTCTCCATTCGTTAAGTTCATGACCGATAATGCGGCGCATGCCCGCGTTTTCCAACGCGATGTCCAATCCATTGGCAAAAGGTCCGAAAGGTCGACACGATGGACGATCCGAAACACGTTTCCGCGCATCTCGCGCGCAACTTGATCGCCCTGCGCGGCGTAAGGTCATTGACGCAGGATGCGCTCGCGAAGAGTTCCGGCGTGCCGCGCTCCACGATCGCCAATCTCGAATCGGGCGACGGCAATCCGTCGTTGATCGTGCTGATCAAGGTCGCGTCGGCGCTCGGCGTGCCGATCGACGAACTGCTCGCATCGCCGCGCGCCAAGGTGCGCAAGTGGCGGACCGAAGACCTCACCACGCGCAAGAGCGGACAAGGCGTCACCATGCGCCCGCTGGTCCCTGAACCGGTCCCGGAAGAAATGCTGGAACTGATGGAATTCGCCCCGGACAGCGTGATGCGCGGTTCGCCGCACCTGCCGGGCACGCGCGAATATTTCAGCTGCCTGGAAGGCCGCGTCACGATCGTGGTCGCCGGCGACCGCTACGAACTCGGGCCCGGAGAAGTGCTCGCTTTTCCGGGAAGCACGCCCCACTCCTATCGCAATGCCGATCCGGAACGCGGCGCGCGCGGCGTCTCCGTTGTCGTATTGGCGAAAGCCGGCGTTTAGACGGTCCGGCCTCTGGCAAATTGCCAAACAACTGTTCCCCCCCGGAACCCGACGCATGCGGCATCTCCGTTGTCGTGCTGGCGACTGCCAACGTTTAGAGGGTCCGGCCTCTTGCAAATGCCAAATAACAGTTCAATCCCGGAACCCGACGCATTCGGCATCTCCGTTGTCGTGCTGGCGACAACCGGCCTTTAGAGGGTCCGGCCTCTTGCAAATTGCCAAATAACAGTTCAACCCCGGAACCCGACACATGCGGCATCTCCGTTGTCGTGCTGGCGACAACCGGCGTTTAGAGGATCCGGCCTCTTGCAAATTGCCAAATAACAGTTCAATATTTGCGCCGACGCAAACGATTGCGCAAACGATAAACTTTCCAATTCGAATCAAAACGAAACGAATCGAAAGATTCCTTTCCCTCATGAGCGAAAAGAAATTCATCGTTTGTGTGTCGTGCCTGCCACAAGTCATGAACTTGTCATTTTGCTGCGTATAATCCGGCTCTTTATTCGTTCCATGCAGCAAGATTACGCGGCAATTCCGCGTGGTTGCGGCACGGTGCAAAGACGTCATCCGGCGTTTGTACAAGTGGTTCAAGGCGGCGCCCGTAGCAAGAAGACCGCAGTCGAAGGACAGGACCGGGAACGGTTTCCACTAGCTTCAGCAGTACCAGATCCGATAATTCACTCAGGGGGTTGTTCAATGCAGTCTGACCATCAAAAAAATCCCAAGCGCGGCTTGGGTAACCGGATGCGGCTCACCGAACTCGCGCTGTCCGTGGCGCTGGCGTTCTCCGTGGCTCCGGCCTTCGCACAAAACACGACGTCGGCCATCGGCGGCCTGGTCACCAGCGCCGACGGCAGCCCGGCTGCCGGCGCGCAAGTGACGATCAAGCACGTCGAATCCGGCTCGGTCAGCAACGTTACGACCGACGCGACCGGCCGCTACACGGCCCGCGGCCTGCGTCCGGGCGGCCCCTACACGATCACCGTCACCAAGGGCGGCGTGACCGAAACCCACGAAAACGTCTACCTGCAGCTGGCCGAAACCGCGAGCCTGGATGCCAAGCTCGGCGCCGGCCAGGCGACCGCGACCGTCACCGTGACCGGCCGCGCCGCTTCCGACCGCTTCAACAAATCCGCCATGGGCGCCGGCACCAACATCGGCCGCGCCGAACTGGCCGCGCTGGCATCGATCCAGCGCAACCTGCAAGACTATGCCCGTACCGATCCGCGCCTGTCGCAGACAGACAAGGACCGCGGCGAGATGAGCGCCGCCGGCCAGAACTTCCGCTACAACTCGATCACGATCGACGGCGTCGCCATCAACGATACCTTCGGCCTCGAGTCGAACAACCTGCCGACCATCAAGCAGCCGATCTCGATCGACGCCATCCAGTCGGTGCAGGTCAACGTCTCGAACTACGACGTCACGCAAAAGGGCTATACCGGCGCCAACATCAACGCCGTCACGAAGTCCGGCACCAACGAGCTGCACGGCAGCGTCTACTATGTGTTCCGCAACGACAAGCTGGCCGGCGACCGTTACAACGCGACGACCGACACCTATTCCGCGCCGTCCCCGTTCAAGGAGACCACCAAGGGCATCACGCTCGGCGGCCCGATCATCAAGGATAAGCTGTTCTTCTTCGCCAACTACGAGGAAATGACCAGCGCTCCGTCGCGCACCGCCCCGACCCACGGCCCGGTCGGCAGCAGCCTGACCAACGTCGCCATCTCGCAATCGGCGATCTCGAGCCTGCAATCGCTCGCGCAATCGCGTTACGGCATGAACGTCGGCGGCTCCGACGTCCCGGACGGCTCCAACACGTCGGTCAAGGATTCCCTGATCAAGCTCGACTGGAACATCAACGACGACCACCGCGCCAACCTGCGGTATACCAAGACCGAACAGATCGAACAGATCTTCCCCGGCTTCGGCAACACCAGCCTGTCGTTGAATTCGTACTGGTACAACCAGAAAAAAACGATCGAGACGACCGTCGCCCAATGGTTCGGCGACTGGACCGAGAACTTCTCCACCGAGGTGAAGGTCTCCCAGCGCGACTACCATAGCGAACCGAACAACAATTCGAATCTGCCGGCGATGGCCCTGCGCTTCTCCGGCGCCCTGCCGGCCGGCGCGCCGAGCAGCCTGTCCACCGGCAACCGCTTCCTGAACTTCGGTACCGAGCGCAGCCGTCATTTCAACGTCCTTGACACGAAAACCCTGGATGCCTATTTCGGCGCCAACTGGGCGATCGGCAAGCACGATGTGAAATTCGGCGCCGACTACACCAAGAACGAGATCTTCAATGCGTTCTTCCAGAACACGAAGGGCAACTACCAGTTCCGCTGCGTGGACAGCAGCGCGACCTGGACTTATACCTTCGGCCCGATCACCTGTTCCAGCGCCTCCGCCGCCGATCACGAGCGCGCGGTGCTGGAGAACTTCAGCCGCGGCCGCCCGGCCGAATACACGCTGCAGGCGCCGAACGCCGGTTACACGCTGAACGATGCGGCGGCCCAGTACACCCAGACAGGTTACGGCTTGTTCATCCAGGATGCCTGGGCGGTCACGCCGGCGCTGTCGATCCTGTACGGCGTCCGCTACGACATGACGAGCGTCGGCAGCACGCCGAAGGCCAATGCCGCCGTCGCCGCTCCGGTGGTCGCGGGCAACGTCGCGACCAACACCCGCCAGACCGGCGGCTTCGGCTACGACAATACCGTCACGATCGACGGCAAGAAGCTGCTCCAGCCGCGCGTCGGCTTCAACTACAAGCTCGACATTTCCGAGCGTCCGACGCAATTGCGCGGCGGTATCGGCCTGTTCGAAGGCGCGGCGGCCAACGTCTGGCTCGCCAACCCGTTCCAGAACAACGGCCTGACGATGCGTATCGTCAGCTGCGGCACGCCCGGCTTCGGCGCCTGCCCGGGCACCGACGGCCTGTTCAGCGCCGATCCCGCGAATCAGCCCACCACGCTGACCGGCGCGCCGCCGGCCGCCAACGTCGACCTGGTCTCGCCGAACCTCGGCCAGCCGTCGGTGTGGAAAGCCAACCTGGCGTTCGAGCATGAGCTGCCGTTCCTGGGCCTGGTGTTCGGCATGGAATACCTGAATACCAAGACCAGGACGGGTATCAACTACCAGCACCTGAACCTCGGTCCTTCGACCCGTACCGGCAAGGACGGCCGCGAATTGTTCCATTCGACCCAAGGCTACAATTCGAATTGCTGGTCCGCGACCGGCAATGCATCGACCTCCGGCGCCTGCGCCGGCAATTCCGGCCGCGGGCTCCGCAATTCGTCGTACAACAACGTGTTCCTGGCGACCAAGACCGAGAAGGGCGGCGGCGACGTCATCACCATGTCGCTGCAGCGTCCGCTGCGCGGCGGCTGGGGCGCTTCGTTCGCCTACACCTACACCAACGCGACCGAAGTCAGCCCGCTCACGTCCTCGACAGCGGAATCGAACTGGCTGGGACGCGCCTCCTTCCATCCGAACGAGGACGTCGCCTCCAAGTCGTCGCATCTGGTCAAGGACCGCGTGAGCGCGACGTTCACCTGGCAGAAGGCGTTCTTCTCCACCTACAAGACCACCTTCGGCATGTTCTATGAAGGCCGCTCGGGTCGTCCGTACAGCTGGACCTATAGCAACGACTTGAACGGCGACGGCATCAACGGCAACGACTTGATGTACATCCCGTCGGGCTTCGGTTCGGGCGAGGTCGTGTTCCGCGGCGATACGGCAACCAGCCGTACCAACGAGGAGCGCTTCTGGGCGATCGTCAACGCCAATCCGGAACTCTCCGCGGCCAAGGGCGGCGTGGTCAAGCGCAACAGCGGCCGTTCTGCATGGGTGAACAGCTTCGACATGCGTCTCAGCCAGGAAATCCCGAGCTTCTTCGCCGGCCACAAGGCCGTGTTCAGCCTCGACTTCCTGAACGTCGGCAACATGATCAACAAGCGCTGGGGCCGCATCAGCGAGATGAACTTCAGTGGCGCCAGCCCGGCCGGCGGCGGCCAGCGCCGCACGTTCGTCGCCTATTCCGGTCTGGATGCGCAAGGCCGCTATATCTATAGCATGCAAGACAGGGTGACCGAACCCGAAGTCAAGCAGAACAAGGGCGAGTCGCAGTGGGCCGTACAGGCAACCGTCCGCTACGAGTTCTAATAAGAACGATGATGCTGTAACTGAAACGGCTGGTGGCGACACCGGCCGTTTTTTTGAACGGTTCCAGAGCTTCCCGCAAAACGTTGAGCGCATCGCGCGCCAGCGTTTTGCCGGCGGTTCTCCGACCCAAGAGAGACCCGATCGACCATCCCGATTTCCCGCCTCGAGTCATGAATATGAAAACGTTCCTGAATCCTCTCCCGACCCTGACCGCGCTGTGCCTCGCCCTGGGCCTGGCCGGCTGCGCGACCAAGCCGGCCGCTCCGATCGAAGTCAACCTGGTGGCGATCAACGACTTCCACGGCCACCTCGAAGCAGAAACGGTCAAGTACACCAGCGTGAAGGATCGGAAAGAGCATGAAGTCCATGCCGGCGGCATCGCCACGCTCGGCGCGGCCTTGCAGGCCTGGCGGCGCGAGGATAGCGAACTGCTGCTGGTCGGCGCCGGCGACCTGATCGGCGCCAGCCCGGCGCTGTCCGGCACCTGGGCCGACGAGCCGACGATCGAAGCGCTGAACTTGATGGGCATGCGCCTGTCGGCGCTCGGCAACCATGAGCTCGACCAGGGCAAGGACGAGCTGCTGCGCCAGCAGCACGGCGGCTGCAAGTCGCCGCGCCCGGATGCCGCCTGCAAGTTCCGTCCGGATTTCTCCGGCGCAAAGTTCACCTACCTGGCGGCGAACGTGCTCGACACCGCCACCGGCAAACCTTTCCTTCCCGCCTATCGCATCGAGCAGGTGCGCGGCGTGAAGATCGCCTTCCTCGGCGCCGTGCTGCGCGATGCCGTGGCCATGGTGCAAGCCTCGGGCGTGAAGGGTTTGAGCTTCCATGACGAAGCCGAATCGATCAACCGTTATATTCCGGAGCTCAAGGCGCAAGGCGTCAATGCCTTCGTGGTCCTGATCCACGAAGGCGGCGAGACCAGCGAATACATCGACCAGCCCGATTGCCAGAAGCTGCGCGGCCCGATCGTCGACATCGCCAAGCGCCTCGATCCCGCCGTCAAGCTGATCATCAGCGGCCATACGCACAAGGGCTACATGTGCCGCGTCGACGGCCGCGTCATCACGCAGGCGGAACAGTATGGCCACTTCCTCACCCGGCTGACGCTGTCCATCGATCCGAAGACGCACGCGATCGAGAATATCCGCACCAGCAACGAAGTGATGGCGACCGCCGCCTACGCGCCCGATCCCAAGCTGGCCGCGCTGCTGAAGGAAGTCCAGGAGCGCAGCGCGGCGGAGCTGAAGCGCCCGATCGCCCGCGTCGCCGTTCCGCTCGTCAGCAAGAAGGAAAACGAGGCCGGCGAATCGGCGCTCGGCGACCTGGTCACCGACGCCCAGCTCGCGGCCGTGCGCAAGTTCGGCGCGCAAATCGCCTTCATGAACAACAAGGGCTTGCGCAGCGACCTGAAGACCGATGCCGGCAATGTCGCCAACTACAGCCAGGTCGCGGTCATCCACCCGTTCAACAACCGCCTGATCCTCATGACGCTGACCGGCGCGCAACTGCGCGCCCTGCTCGAGCAGCAGATGTGGCTGGACGAGGAAGCGCCCGACGGCCGCAACGTGCTGCAGGTCTCGAGCGGATTCACTTACCAATGGGACAGCAAGCGTCCGCTCGGGCAACGCGTGGTGCCCGGCAGCATCAAGCTCGACGGCAAGCCGCTCGACGACAAGGCCGACTATCGCGTGGCCGTCAACAATTTCCTGGCCGAGGGCGGCGACCGCGTGCCGATGTTCAAGGAAGGCCGCGACCGTGTCGATACCGGCATCAAGGATCGCGACGTGATGATCGAATACCTGATCCGGCACGACCGCGAAGGCCGCCCGGCGGGCAGCAAGGATCCCGCCGGCCGCATCCAGCGCTTGCGCTAGACGAAGCCGATGGCGCGCCAGAAGCGGCACAAGAAGCGGCACGAGAAGCAGCACAACAGGCATATGGAAGGAAGCAAGCGATGAAGAAACTCGGTATCGTCATTTCACTCTGCTGCGCGTTCGCATCGGGCTCCGCGTGGGCCTGGGGCGATCAGGGTCACAAAGCGGTCGGCGCGATCGCGGACCAATTGCTCAAGAACAGCAACGCGCAAAAGCGCATGGAGGCCTTGCTGAAACCGGGAGAGAACCTGGCCCAGCTGTCGGTGTGGGCAGATTGCGTCAAGGGCAGCTACTGCGGTCCGCAGACCCCCGAGATGATCGAATTCACGCAGGCCCATCCCAAGCATTCCGAATATCACTACACCAATGTCCCGTTCCAGAACGCCGCCTACCAGGACGGCGGCGTCGGCACGCGCGACATCGATATCGTGCAGACGCTCAAGCACGCGATCGCGGTCCTGCAGGGCAAGCCGGACGAAAGCCCGGCCAAGCCCGGCCTCACGCCGCGCCAGGCGCTGATCCTGATCGCCCACCTGGTCGGCGACATCCATCAGCCGCTGCACGTCGGCGAAGCCTACCTCGACCAGGACGGCAAATACGTCGCACCGCAAACCCGCGCCCAGGTCGACGGCATCCATGTTTTCAATTCCCAGGGCGGCAACCTGCTGCTGCTGGAAGACGCGCGCTACTGGCCGGCGCGCGATGCGCAAACGGTCGCCGCCACGCCGACCGACAAGGCCAAGCGCGAGGGACGTTCGCTGCACGTGTACTGGGACGTCACCGTGGTCGAGGATGCGATGCGCAGGATCGACGCCAAATCACCCGAGGAATTCGCGCGCATCGCGATCGGTCGCGAACCGAACGTCGCCCCCGACGCCGGCAATCCCGCCGGCTGGCCGTATCAATGGGCGAACGAAGCGCTGGCGGTCGCGAAGCCGGCCTACCATGCCACGACCGTCGGCGACCGTGTTCGGCAGATCAACCGCAGGGGCGAACCCTACTCCGCGTGGTTCATCACGGCCGCCGCCGATTACAAGACCGCGAACGCGATCGTCGCGGAAAATCAGATCGTCAAGGGCGGCTATCGCCTTGCCGCGCTGCTGAAAGCCATCTGGCCCTGACCAAAAAGAGGAAAAACGCCGATGAAAGCAATCTCCCTGCCCTTGTGCGCCGCCGTGCTCGCGTTCGGCGCCGCGAACGCTCATGCGAAGGATACGGCGGCGCACGACGCCCGCCACAACGCTCGTCATGCGCGCGCCTATTACGAGCAGCTTTTGTCGGGAAGCAAGCCGCAGCTCGCGGAACTCAACCTGTTGATGACGATGCTGCCGAAAGGCGGCGACCTGCATCATCATTATTCCGGCGCGATCTATGCCGAAACCTATCTCGATTGGCTCGGACGGCAAGGCTATTGCGTCTATCGGCAGGACGATCCGACCAAGGGGCAGCAGAAATACCGGATCGAGACCAAGCCCGCGCCCGAGCCCGACAAGAATTGCCTGAAGGCCGATGCGATCCGCAAGGACAACCGCTTCTACCGCGAGGTGCTGATGAAGTGGTCGGACAAGGATTACGGCAATCACTCCCATCAGCAGGTTCCTCCGGACGAGCATTTCTTCGACACCTTCGGTTACTTCGGTCCGATCTCCGCGTATGCGACGAAGGAAGGCCTGCGCCAGCTCAAGGAGCGCGCCAAGGCGGAAAACCTGCAATATCTCGAAACGATGCTCAGGAGCGCGCCGGCCACGGATCATCCCGAACTGGGAGCGCGCATCGACGCCTTGCCGCCCGACGCCAGCGACGACGCCGTGCGCCAGGCGCTGGCGCCGTTCGCCGATTTTCTCGCGCATGACGAGACCGCGCGGAAGCGGATCGCCGATTACGCAAGGGGCGTGGCCGACGATATCGCCGGGCTCGACGACGCCGATTTCACGCTGCGCGCGCAAACCTACGTCTCGCGCAACAGCGCGCCCTCGAAGGTGTTTTCCAGCCTGTACGCGGCCTTCGCCGCGGCCAGCGGCAATCCCGCGATCGTCGGCGTCAATATCGTCGGCCCGGAGAACGGCTATGTCGCCTTGCGCGACTACAAGCTGCATATGCGCATGTTCCGCTTCCTCAAGCAGCGCTTCCCGTCGGTGCGCCTGGCCTTGCACGCCGGCGAACTGACGCTCGGCATGGTGCCGCCGGAAGACCTGCGCGGCCACATCCGCGAAGCGGTCGAGGTCGCCGGCGCGGAACGCATCGGCCATGGCATCGACCTGGCGCACGAAGACCGGCCCGATCAACTGATCGAGACGCTGAAAAGAAGGAATGTCGCCGTCGAGGTGAACCTGACCAGCAATGAATTCATTCTCGGCGTGAAGCAGGAGGCGCATCCGGTGACCATATACCTGCGCCACGGCGTTCCGTTCGTCATCTCGACCGACGACGCCGGCGTATCGCGCAACAATCTGTCCGGCGAGTACCTGCTGTTCGTCAGCCGCTACAAGCCGTCCTATGAAACGCTGAAGCGCACGGTCTACAACAGCATCCGCTATTCCTTCCTGCCCCCGGGCGACAAGGAACGGCAGTTGCGGGAACTGGACCGGCGTTTCGTCAAGTTCGAAGCGGCGGCCGCCAGGATGGCGCGCGCCGCCGATGCCGCAGCCAAAGCCTCGAAAGTGAAGCAGGCGGCGTCGCGTTGAGCGCCGGCGGCGCGCGGCGTCAAAGGCCGCGCGCGTACAGATCAAGGTCGGCGTCCTCGATGAAATCGAGCCGCGCCTTGCCTTCGACGGCGAAGCCGAGCTTCCTCATCACGTTGGCGGAGCCGGCATTCTCCGGATGCACGAGGCCGATCAGGCGCTTCAGTTTCAATGCGTCGCGCGCATAGTCGATCGAAGCGCGGCCGGCCTCCGTCGCCAGGCCCCGTCCCCAGAACGGCGGCAGCAAGCGATAACCGAGCTCGACGGCATCGAGTTCGGGAATGAACTTGAGACCGGAAAATCCGATCACCTCGCCGCTTTCCTTCCAAACACAGGCGAAACGCCCGAAGCCGTAGGTCGCGTAATCATGCAGCGGCCCTTCCAGCAGGATTGCCTTGGCCTCGTCGAGCGTAGAGATCGGCGTGTTGCCGACATAACGGACGACTTCCGGAATGGAATTCATCAGGTAGATCGCTTGCACGTCGTCCACGGTGAAATGCCGCAGCAACAGGCGGCCGGTGTCGATGGTCGTCATAGGAAAGTCATTCGATGTGAGTCGGATCGGCGGTCGAGATAAACGCCGGATACATCATAGCGAGTTTGGATATCGTGGGCATCGTCGTCAATCGCTCGATGATGGCTCTTGGTCTTATGTGCGCGGGATTCAACGCCTGAAGCGCGAAAACGCCTCGAACTCCCACGAGCGCATGGCGAGCAGCAGGGTATAGCCTTCGCGATGCCGGTCCGGCAGTTTCTGATCGGCCTGGTGCTGCTGCGCGAAATCCTGCGCCACGCGCTGCAGGCGCTCGACGAAGGCAGGCGCCAGGCTCTTGCTGATCGAGCCGTGCACCAGCATGAGCGATTCGGCCTCCTGGTCGAAACCGCCCGAAAAATAATCGAGCAGCGCTTCTTCGCGAAAGAAATTCATCACCGGACCATGCGGCCTCCAGCGGAAGGTCTTCGCCAGCTTGAGGCGGTAGCGGTTGAGCGGGCGCAGTTCGATGATCCCGATCCGGTCGAGCTGCACCAGGCACTTGATCGCTTCGGCTTCGCTCAGGCGGTAATGCGCCGTGATCTGTTCGAGCGTCCATTGGCTGAGCACGCAGATCGCCGCCAGCAGCAGCTTCTTGTCGGCGACCACCGCCTTTTCCTGCGCCAGCGTCAGTTCCGCCAGCAACGGCTGTTCGTCCGCGACGCGCCGCGCCAGTTCGGCGAAATCGACCTTCAACGCGCCGCAGATCGCGTCGATGCGGGTCAACGGCATGTCGCCGCGCGCGAACATGCGCTTGACGCTCGATTCCGACATCCCGAGTTTCTTGGCCAGATCGGCATACGTCATTTGCGCCGCTTTCAGTTCGGACTTGAGCACGGCGATGAGATTGGCGGTGGTGGTCATGGCGAAGGCGTTCTCGTGTGGCGCCGATTCGGCGCGGATCGGGCAAAAGTATCTCATATCGATACTTTCGGCGCAGTCGCCGACTACCGGCATCAATTCTCATTATTCGTTTCCCGCCGGCGTCGCTATACTTCACTCACCTTAACTCAAGGAGAAGAAAAAATGCAGGTGCTGATTCATCGTGATAGCCGAGCGTGGCAGATGCAAGTGTGGGTTTCCTTTGCGATCGCCGTTTTTCTATGCGGCGTCGGCTTGGCCTATCTGCCGGGTGCGGATCTCGACCGCGCCTTCATGATCATGGGTTATCTGTTCTGCCTGACTTCGGCCTTCGTGCTGGCCAAGTTCGTGCGCGACAGCGAAAAGAGCAGGATCGAGGGCAAGCGCGAAGACACGCCGATGTTCAAGTATGTCGTGTGGAGCGGGTTCTTCCTCGCGATGGCGTTGACCGGCTGGGGCTTGCTGCGCATGAATATCAACGAAACCTACAAGGCTTTCCTCGGCGTGAGCTGGCTCTACCTCATTACCTGCGCCTTCACGCTGGCCAAGATGCTGCGCGACAAGCACGAGGCGGATGTGAGCGAAGCGCGCTTGAAGGCCGGCAAGGACAGCGTTTGACCACCTTTTCGGCAACCACGGGAGTTCTCATGAAAACCTGTCTCGTCACCCTGCTGGCCTGTGCTTCCCTCGCGTTCTCGGCCGCTCCGGCGCGAGCGCATAGCGAAGCATCGGCCCTCAGCGCCGTTTCCGCCTTGCCGGTGGCGTCCGTCGTCGCCGGAGCCAGCGTCGCGGTTCCGGCCGCTCTTGCCGTCTCCGGCGCGGTGCTCGTCGTCAAGGCGGTCGAAGTCTCGGCGCACGGAACGCTTCTGATCCTGGAAAGCGCCTCCGACGGCGCGCGAATCAGCATCGACATCGCCGGCAGCGGACTGGCCGCCGGCTCTCTCGCGGTCGGCACCACGGTCACCGTCAGCGTCATCGGTTCCGGCGTCGTGCTGTCCGCCGCCGGCGAAGCGATCGCCTTCCTGCCGAATGCGCTCGGCAAGGCGCTCCTCAGCAACGAACGCCTGACGTATTGACGACGACATGAAACCAACCCGAAACAGCGTCGCGCTGGCCTGCGCCGTCTTTCTGCTGGCCGCCGGGCCGGCGCATGCGGGACGCTCGTGCGAAGCGAAGCGCCCCAGCGCACAGACGATCGAAAAGGGCATGAACCTGGCCGAACGCACCTGGAAGGAACTCGAGGCCAGCGGCAACAGGGTGGTGATCCTGGCGCGCGCCGTCCAGGATTTGTCGAAATACGGCCTGCGCTATTCGCATATCGGCTTCGCCTACCGGCAGCCGGCCGCCAACGGGGAACACGTCTGGCGCGTCCTGCACAAGCTCAATCATTGCGGCACGGCGGAAGCCGCGATCTATCGGCAAGGACTCGGCGAATTCTTTCTCGACGACTTGTGGCACTACGAAGCCGCCTATGCGGTGCCGTCGCGGGAAGTGCAGGAAAAGCTGCTCGCGGCGCTGCTGGACGAACGGGCCGTGCGCCTGCATCACAAGCCGTACAGCATCGTCAGCTATGCCTGGGGGCGCAAATACCAGCAGTCGAATCAATGGGCGATCGAAACCCTCGCCTCGGCCATGTCCTCCACGGCCGTCACGCGCGCGCAGGCCCAGGCCTGGCTGCAACTTCACGGCTATCAACCGACGACGTTGAGGATCGGACCGCTGACCCGGTTGGGCGGACGTCTCGGCTCGGCCAATGTGGCCTTCGATGATCATCCGAGCGAAAAGCGTTTCTCGGACCGGATCGAGACCGTGACGGCCGATTCGGTGTTCGCATGGCTGGAGCGTTCCGGACTGGCCGGTCCGAAAATGGCGATCGGCTTGCGGTAAGCGTCTCTCTTCCGCAGAAGCGCCGCCGAACCCGGCGGCGCGCACGTCACTCTTCCTTGGCGCCGTCGATTCCGAGTTCCTGGATCTTGCGCGTGATGGTGTTGCGCCCGATCCCGAGCCGCACCGCGGCGTCGTTCTTGCGGCCGTGCGTGTATTTCAGGGCGGTCTTGATCAGCGCCGATTCGAACTGGCGGCCGAGCGCGTCCATCACTTCCGGCTGACCAGCGGATAGCATGTGCTCCGCTTCGGACTCGAGCAAGGCGATCCAGCCGGCCTTTTCCGCGGCGCCGTTCGCGACCGTCACCGGTGCCATGGCGGGCATCTTGAGCGCGGCCGCGTCGCCGGGCCGGTATCCTTCCACCGCCGGCGGCGGCGCATGAACCGGCGCCGGCGCCGCCGTCTGCATCATCAGCGGCTCGCCCGCGGTCAGATCGTGCGGCAGATCCTTGATCTCGACCGTCTGCCCCGGCGCCATCACCGTGATCCAATTGCACAGGTTTTCGAGCTGGCGCACATTGCCCGGCAATTCGAGGCCGGCGAGGAATTGCATCGCCGCCTCGGACATGCGCTTGGCCTCGACGCCGAGCTGCCGGGCGCTCTGCGCCAGGAAGTAGCGCGTCAGCACCGGAATGTCTTCGCGCCGTTCGCGCAGGCTCGGCAAACGCAGGCGGATCACGTTCAAGCGGTGATACAAGTCCTCGCGGAACAGCCCGTCCTTGACGCGCTGTTCGAGATTCTGGTGCGTCGCGGCGATCACGCGCACATTGGCGCGCAACGGCTGATGGCCGCCGACGCGGTAGAAATTGCCGTCGGAAAGCACGCGCAGCAAGCGCGTCTGCAAATCGAACGGCATGTCGCCGATTTCGTCGAGGAACAGCGTGCCGTTCTCGGCCTGTTCGAAGCGTCCGCGCCGCATCGCCTGGGCGCCGGTGAAGGCGCCGCGCTCGTGGCCGAACAATTCGGACTCCAGCAGGTCCTTCGGTATCGCCGCCGTGTTCAGGGCAATGAACGGCGCCCCGGCGCGCGGACTGTGCTTGTGCAAGGCACGCGCGACGAGCTCCTTGCCGGTGCCCGATTCCCCGGTGATGAGCACCGTCACGTTCGATTGCGACAGGCGGCCGATGGCGCGGAACACATCCTGCATCGCGGGCGCCTGGCCGATGATCTCCGGCGTATCGGCCAGCACCTGCTCGGCATCCGACTCGCGCAGGCTTTCCTCGAGCGCGCGGCGGATCAGTTCGACCGCCTTGTCCACGTCGAAGGGCTTGGCGAGATATTCGAAGGCGCCGCCTTGAAAGGCGGCGACCGCCGAATCCAGATCGGAGAACGCGGTGATGATGATGACCGGCAGGCCGGGATGCCGCGCCTTGACTTCCTGCAGCAGCTCGAGCCCGGATTCGCCCGGCATGCGGATGTCCGACACCAGCACCTGCGGCGTGCCGGTATCGAGCGCGGCCAGGGCTTCGCGCGCATTGGCGAAACTTCTCGTGGCGAGGTTCTCGCGCGCCAGCGCTTTCTGCAGCACCCAGCGTATCGATTCGTCGTCGTCAACAATCCAGATCGGTTTCATAAGCTGCTTGTCGTCCTCGCGCCCTGCTTTCATCGACGGCTGCATCGCATCGGTATTGTCGCGCCGTTTGCGCCGCGACGGTGCATCGCATGCCCGATGCTCACGGCAGCGGTATCAAAATCCTGAAGTCGGTGCATCCCGGGCGGCTCTCGCATTCGATCACGCCCATGTGCTGCTGGACGAAAGTCTGCGCCAGCGTGAGCCCGAGCCCGCTGCCGCCCTCGCGCCCCGACACGAGGGGAAAGAACATGCGATCCTTGATGTCCGGCGGGATGCCCGGCCCGTTGTCGATGATATGCAAGTCTAATGCCAGCCGGTACCTCACCTTGGCCAGCGTCACCTGCCGCGCGACGCGCGTCTGCAAAACGATCTCGGCATCGCCGTTCCTGATGCGCCCGGCGAGCGCCTGCGCCGCATTGTGGGCGATATTGAGCACCGCCTGGATCAGTTGCTCCTTGTCGCCCCGGAATTCCGGCACCGACAAGTCGTAATCGCGCTTGATCGTCAAACCGTTCGGGAATTCGGCCATGATCAGGCTGCGCACGCGCTCGCAGACTTCGTGGATGTTGACGTCGCCGACGATATGCGGCTTCTTGTGCGGCGCCAGCAGGCGGTCGACCAGCGTCTGCAGGCGGTCGGCTTCCTTGATGATGACCTGGGTGTATTCGCGCAGCTCCTTGAGATGGCGCTCCGGCAGTTCGAGTTCGAGCAATTGCGCGGCGCCGCGGATGCCGCCCAGGGGGTTCTTGATCTCGTGCGCGAGATTGCGGATCAACTCCTTGTTGGCCTGGCTCTGGTCGAGCATGCGCTCTTCGCGGTCGAGCTTGAGCTGCTGTACGTTTTCGCGAAACTCGATCAGCACCGGCAAGTCGGACTGGTCGAGCGCGGTGACGATGGTATGCACGTGCAGGGCTTCGCGGCCGTTGCGCTCGAGCGTCAGGTCCTGGCGCTTGTCGGCGAACTGGTTGGCCATCGCCTCGCGGCAGACCGCCTCGAGCAGTCCGCCATTGGCGAACAACTCCGCCAAGGTATGCTGGGACAGCGCACGCGCCGAACTTTCGAACATGTGCTCAGCCGCCGGATTGGCATAGGCGATGCGTCCGCCGGCATCGAGCACGATCACGGCCGAGGCCAGCAGGTCGAGGCCGGCGAAGGAAGAGGAAGATGTCGTCACGCTCATGAAGGGGTCTGTGCTCCGATACCGGGAACAGGGCGCCGGCAAAAGCCGCATTAAAAAGGCCGCGTCAAGCGGCCTTTCGTACGCAAGCGCCATGCCCGGCGCTCATTTCAAGTTGCCGATTTCGCGGCGCAAGGCCTCGATATTCTTTTCGGTGCGATCCAGGTCTTCCTTCATCGCCGCGACGCGCTCCTGGTATTTCGAAAAATTGCGCTCGTCGCCGCGGCGCTCGGGCTCGCCGTTGTTGTATTCCTTCTTCAGACTCGCCAGCCTTTGCTCCTCCGCTTTCATTTCATCCATCAGGATCTGCCGGCGGTCGTTGTCGCGCGCCTTTTGCGTGCCGTTGTCGACCTTCGGAAAGTCGGAGGGTGACCTGACGGATGCGGTCTGGACCGCTGCGGGCTTGCGCGCCGGCGCGGGAATCGTCGTGATGCCGGGCAGGTCGACCTTCTTGCAGCCCTTGGTGACGCCCGTGTTCTTATATTCGCGTTGACCGTTCTCGCCGACACAAAGATAGACCTCGTTCTGGGCGGAGGCTGTTCCGGCCGCTACGAAAACCAGGATCGTCATGAATAATTGACGCTTCATAAACTTTCTCTAACGAAACGCATCAAGGCGGGTTGTCAGTTTAGGATAAGAATCAAGGCTTTACAAATACCCCGCAACATTTTTTACAAAAATGAAAGTCGCCGCCAGCGTATTTTCCGGCCTTGGTCAGATTCTGTTTCGGCGGCAACAGTTCAACACTATCCTCATGGACTCCGGTTCGGGGGGTCTCGGTTCGGCAGCAACAAAAAAAGGGCAAGCCGCGGCTTGCCCTTCTTCATCCCGCCGTCAATCGACGGCCTGGCGCTGGATTACAGCGAGTAATACATGTCGTACTCGACCGGATGCGTGGTCATGCGGAAACGCGTGACTTCTTGCATCTTCAACTCGATATAGGCATCGATCATGCTGTCGGTGAACACGCCGCCTTCGGTCAGGAACTTGCGATCCTTGTCGAGATACTCGAGCGCCTGGTCGAGCGACGAGCACACGGTCGGGATCTCGCGATCCTCTTCCGGCGGCAGATGGTACAGGTCCTTGGTCGCCGGCTCGCCCGGGTGGATCTTGTTGCGCACGCCGTCCAGGCCTGCCATCAGCAGCGCGGCGAAGCACAGGTACGGGTTGGACGACGGATCCGGGAAGCGGGTCTCGATACGACGGGCCTTCGGGTTCGGCACGTGCGGAATGCGGATCGATGCCGAACGGTTGCGCGACGAGTAAGCCAGCTTGACCGGCGCTTCGAAGCCCGGGACCAGGCGCTTGTACGAGTTCGTGCCAGGGTTGGTGATCGCGTTCAGGGCGCGCGCATGCTTGATGATGCCGCCGATGTAGTACAGCGCGAATTCGGACAGGCCGGCATAGCCGTCGCCGGCGAACAGGTTCTTGCCATCCTTCCAGACGGATTGGTGCACGTGCATGCCCGAGCCGTTGTCGCCGACGATCGGCTTCGGCATGAAGGTCGCGGTCTTGCCGTAGGTGTGGGCGACGTTCCAGACCACGTATTTCAGGTTCTGGGTCCAGTCGGCGCGCTCGACCAGGGTCGAGAACTTGGTGCCGATCTCGTTCTGGCCGGCGCCGGCCACTTCATGGTGATGCACTTCGACCGGGATGCCGAGCGATTCGAGGATCAGGCACATTTCCGAGCGCATGTCCTGGAAGCTGTCGACCGGCGGCACCGGGAAATAGCCGCCCTTGACCGACGGACGATGGCCGGTGTTGCCGCCTTCGAAATCCTTGCCGGTGGACCAGGATGCTTCCTCGGAGTTGACCTTGACGAAGCAGCCGTTCATGTCGACGTTCCAGCGCACGCTGTCGAAGATGAAGAATTCGGGTTCCGGGCCGAAGTAGGCGGTGTCGCCCATGCCGGAGGATTTCAGATAGGCCTCGGCGCGCTTGGCGATCGAACGCGGATCGCGGTCATAGCCTTTGCCGTCGGACGGTTCGATCACGTCGCACTGCATGAACAGCGTGGTCTCTTCCATGAACGGATCGATGCGGGCGGTGTTCGCGTCCGGCATCAGCAGCATGTCGGAAGCTTCGATGCCCTTCCAGCCGGCGATGGACGAACCGTCGAACGCATGGCCGGACTCGAACTTGTCGGCGTCGAAATGCGAAACCGGCACGGTGACGTGCTGCTCCTTGCCACGGGTATCTGCAAAGCGGAAGTCAACGAATTTGACTTCGTTGTCTTTCACCATCTTTAAGACGTCTGCGGGCGTCATTGCCATGCGATTCTCCTGATTGATATGCAAAAAGGTTTGCGGATGTAGGTTGAGCCGATTGTGTACGGAGCGTCGCGTAAGACGCGCTATACGCCCAAGCCGACCGGAACTCAATGGTTATTGATAGCATGTTCCGTGCCATCAACATTTTGACGTGTCGCACAATCGCACCAGGTCGTTGCCGCCGGATTTGCGGCAGATGCTGGCATTTGGCGCGACTTTATTGTCAAATGGAACAACTCCAGAAATCACCAAATTGGTGCAATTCTCACTTTGCGCACAAATTTGGTGCAAATTCATGAGGCTCCACCTTCCCCTCCCTCTAATGGTGCACACGTGGGAAGCCATCAGCATAGACCAAATACCGGCAATGGCAAGTTCGGGTCAAGCTGCCCGCATCAAGTGCAGCACGCGCTTGCGCACCAGCCCGATATGGCTGCGCAAGCGATACAACTCTTCCGCGAACGAGAGCGGGATCGATATCTGGTTGACCCTGTCCTCGATCTCGTTGAGGCGCTCCAGTTGGCTTTGATAGATGCCGGCGCGCTGTTCCGGCGGCACGTCCTCGATCGCCTGCTCGACCGCGCGCAGCTTGCCGTACCACCGATAGATGCGCGAGCGCACCTTCCATACATAGAGCGGCGGGACGATGCGCGACAAGGGAATGATCAAGGCGCCGAGCGCCACGATCACGACCCACATGCGATCGAAGAAATTGGCGAGCCAGAACGGCATGTAGCGTTGCAAGATGGGCGGGCCGCTCTCGTAGAATTTCTCCGCGTCGCGCGCGACCGGGATCTCGGTGTAATCGGCTGTCGGAAACTCGCCCTGGCGGTGGAACCAGCCGGCGCCGCCGTGGATCTCCGCGGCGGCCTGCACGAACAGATCGACCAGCGCCGGATGCAGGTTCTCGCGCGCGACGAGGGTCGCCGTCGGCGCGATCAGATGATAGTCCTTGGGCGGCAGGTCGCGGCCGAGATCGACGATGCCGCGCGGCAGGATCACGTGCGAGAGAAACGGAAAACGCCGCGTATAGGCTTCCGATTGCACGAAGTCGAACAACTTGATGCCCGGCGTCTGCAACAGCATCTGGATCAGCGGCGCTTCCGGCGAGGAGCTGAATACCAGGCCGTCGATGCGCCCTTCCAGCAGTTCCACCGTCGCCGGCGTGTTTTCCA
>Ga0196972_1000074_pt1 | contig 79114 bp, 76 predicted proteins | sample S1v_2013CmetaG_FD_148618 | JGI IMG/M metagenome (GOLD analysis project Ga0196972, IMG submission 148618) | Soil microbial communities from Anza Borrego desert, Southern California, United States - S1+v_20-13C | ecosystem: Environmental > Terrestrial > Soil > Desert | place: USA: California...
ACGACGACATCAAGGTGATCTCCAACGACATCATCCAGGACGGCCGCAACGGCTTCAACTGGTGGGGTCCGCAGACGAACGTGCGCCTGGAGAACAACCGCTACAGCGGCTCCGGCCCGGCCTACGCAGGCAACGGCCCTGGCGTGTCGGTCGTCCAGTTCTCCGGCGGGCCGGTGGGCTACGTGGCCCCCTGACCGTGCCACGGGTGAGCCAGCCACCCCGGCGCCTCGGCTCGCCCCCTCCTGACCGGCATGGCCGCCGCGGACGCGTTTGCGTCCGCGGCTTTTTTTTGCCGGCCGGGATGAATGTCCAGCCGACCCGGGACGTTCGTCATGGGTCGCGGGCCGGCTGCCGCGCGACACTGCGGATGTGCAGTCCCAGGTGCGCCCAGCCGCACGGAGGTATCCGGGTGAAAGTCGCGATCGTCCACGAGTGGTTCGACAGTTACGCCGGCTCGGAACGGGTCGTCGAGCAGATGCTGGCGCTGTTCCCCCAGGCCGACGTCTTCGGGGTGGTCGACTTCCTGTCCGGCTCCGAACGTGCGTTCCTCGGGGGCCGGAACGTGCGCACCACCTTCATCCAGCGACTGCCTTTCGCGCGCCGCGCGTTCCGCCACTACCTGCCGCTCATGACCCTGGCGATCGAGCAGCTCGACCTCAGCGCCTACGACCTCGTGCTCTCGAGCAGCCACGCGGTCGCCAAGGGGGTTCTCACCGGCCCCGACCAGGTGCATGTGAGTTACGTGCACAGCCCGATCCGGTACGCCTGGGACCTGCAGCACCAGTACCTGCAGGAATCCGGACTGGACCGTGGCGCCAAGGGCCTGTTCGCCCGGCTCGCGCTGCACTACATGCGCCTGTGGGACTGCCGCACCGCCGCCGGCGTGGACCTGTTCATCGCCAACTCCGCCTTCGTCGGCCGCCGGATCCGCAAGGCCTACGGGCGCGACAGCGTGGTGGTCCATCCCCCCGTGGACGTCCAGTCCTTCGCGCTGCAGGCCGACAAGGACGACTTCTACCTGGCGGCCGCACGGATGGTGCCCTACAAGAAGATGCCCGTCCTGGTGGAGGCGTTCGCGCGCATGCCCGACCGGCGCATCGTGGTGGTCGGGGAGGGCCCCGACCTCGACCGGTGCCGCAAGCTGGCAGCCGGCCGGCCCAACATCCAGCTGGTCGGACGCCAGCCCGCCGCCCAGCTGCGCCACTACATGCAGCGGGCCAAGGCCTTCGTGTTCGCCGCCGAAGAGGATTTCGGGATCACGCTCGTCGAAGCCCAGGCCTGCGGCACCCCCGTGATCGCCTACGGGCGTGGCGGCGCGCGCGAGACCGTGCGGCCGCTCGATGGCAGCGATGCGCCGACCGGCCTGTTCTTCGAGCAGCAGACGCCCGAGTCCGTCATGGCTGCGGTGGCGCGCTTCGAGGAGGAGGCCGGGCAGTTCAGCCCCCTCGCCTGCCGGGCCCAGGCCGAGCGGTTCTCGGTCGATGCGTTCCGCAGCGCCTATCGCCGGTGCATCGAAGACGCGATGGGCGCGCGGAACGCCGCACCGCCTGCGCCGCCCCGCAAGCGGCCCCACCTTGCCGCGTCGGGCGGGGTGCTCTCCCTGCAGGCGGTGCAGCGCGGCACGGGCGATGCCTTGCAAACGGGAGGCCCCACGGGGTCCGTCGCACCGGTGCGATGAGGCGCCACGCGGGCGCGGTCAATCGGCGCCGAACAGGTCCCGGGTGAACACCTTGTCGCGCACGTCGTGCAGGTCGTCCGTGAGCCGGTTGGCCACGATCACGTCGCAGTCCCGCTTGAAGGCCTCGAGGTCCCGCACCACGCGCGAATCGAGGAAGGAGCCCTCCTGCAGCAGCGGCTCGTAGACCAGTGCCTCGACGCCGCTGGCCTTGATCCGTTTCATCACGCCCTGGATCGCCGAGGCACGGTAGTTGTCCGCTCCGCTCTTCATCACCAGGCGGTGGAAGCCGACGGTCCGGGGCCGGCGCTGCAGGATGGCTCCCGCGATGAAGTCCTTGCGGGTGGCATTCGACCGGACGATGGCCCCGATCAGCGCCTGTGGAACATCGCCGAAGTTCGCCAGCAGTTGCCGGGTGTCCTTCGGCAGGCAGTAGCCGCCGTAGCCGAACGACGGGTTGTTGTAGTGCGCCCCGATGCGGGGATCGAGGCAGACCCCGTCGATGATGGCCCGCGTGTCCAGCCCATGGCTGAGCGCGTAGGAATCCAGCTCGTTGAAGAACGCCACCCGCATGGCAAGGAAGCTGTTCGCGAAGAGCTTGATCGCCTCCGCCTCGGTGGAACTGGTCAGCAGCACGGGCGCGTTCCTGGCCACCGTGCCTTCCAGCAGCAGGTCCGCGACCGCGCGGCCGCGCTGGGACTGCTCCCCCACGATGATCCTGGATGGATGCAGGTTGTCGTGCAGCGCGCGTCCTTCCCGCAGGAACTCCGGCGAGAACAGGATGTTGGGGCAACCGGTCTCCGCCTTCAGCCGCTCGGTGAAGCCCACCGGCACGGTGGACTTGATGACGATGACCGCGGCCGGGTTGACGGCGATGACCCGCCTGGCGACCGCCTCCACGCTTCGCGTGTCGAAACGGTTCGTCGCCGGGTCGTAGTTCGTCGGGGTGGCGATCATGACGTAGTCCGCGCCCGCGAAGGCCGCCTCGGCATCAGTGGTCGCTTCCAGCCGCGCCCCGGGCGAAGACAGGAAAGCCTCGATGTCGGGGTCGGCGATGGGACTGCGACCCGCATTGATGGCCGCCGTCCTCTGCGCGGACACGTCGACGCCGACGACCCGGTTGTGCTTCGCCAGGAGGCAGGAGTTCGCCAGCCCCACGAACCCCATGCCCACCACCGCGACCTGCTTCGCCTTCGAGGCGGGCTTCACCTCCGCGGCAGCGAGTTCGAGGTCCGCGAATCGCTGCGGGTCCCGCAGTGCGCGCAAGGGAGCCCTTCGGGAAACGACCTGGAGGCCTGGCGCCCCGGAAGCCTTCGTCGACTGCGGCTGCACGCCCCTGGGGGTGATGCCTGGCATGAAGAACTCCTTTCGTGAACGGAGCATTTGGCGCGCACGCCGTCGGCACGGCATGAGAGGAGTCTCACGGTGGGTGGGGGACAAACCTACCGGAAGCGGGGGAAGGCGCGCCCGTCGCTGCGCACGGATGGGTTGCCCCCCGTCCGCAGCCGCTCACCAGTCCCGGTGCTGGTGCCAGTGCCAGGCGTGCCGGATGATCGCGTCGAGGTCGGCGAACCGGGGCCGCCAGCCCAGCCTGGAAACGGCCTTGCCGGCATCCGCGTAGACGGCCGCGGGGTCGCCGGCGCGGCGTTCACAGATCCGGTAGGGGATGTCGCGCCCGGTCACGCGCGATGCCGCATCGATGACCTGCAATACCGAGAAGCCCTGGCCGTTCCCCAGGTTGAACGCATCCGGGGCGCCGCCCCGTTCCAGGTACTGCAAGGCCAGGACGTGCGCGTCGGCCAGGTCGCACACGTGGACATAGTCCCGCACGCAGCTGCCATCGACGGTCGGGTGATCGCCCCCATGGACCCTCGCTTCGGGAGTGCGTCCGGCGGCGACATCGAGGATGCAGGGGATGAGGTGCGGTTCCGGGTCGTGCGACTCGCCGATCGGTTCCGTCGGGTGGGCGCCCGCCGCGTTGAAGTAGCGCAACAAGGCGGCGCTCATCCCGTAGGCGCGGCAGAAGTCCAGGATCATTCGCTCGCAGAACAGCTTCGTGGCTCCGTACGGGCTGATGGGCACCTGGGGCGTTGCTTCCGTGACCTGCGCGGAGGGCGGCAGGCCATAGGTGGCGCAACTGCTCGAGAAGACGAAGTGCCTGGCTTCGTGCACGAGCGCGGCTTCGAGCAGCGCGATGGTGCCGGCCACGTTGTTGCGGTAGTACTTGCGCGGATGCTCCATGGACTCGCCCACGTAGGCTTTTGCCGCGAAGTGCAGGATCGCTCCCGGCCTGTACTTCAGGAACACCTCGCCCAACCGCGCCGGATCACCGATGTCCCCGACTTCGAGCGGTCCCCAGCGTACGCTCTCCCGGTGTCCGGTACTCAGGTTGTCGTAGGCGACCGGGACGTAGCCGGCCTGGGCCAGCGCGGCGCACGCGTGGCTGCCGATATAGCCTGCCCCACCGGTGACGAGAATCGTGCGGACATCGTTCATTCGGATCATCCCTGCGGTCGCACCGGCGACCGTCGCAAGCCAAGGAACTGCGAACGACGATTGGGCACGCAGGGGCCAAGGGTTGCACGGGAGGAACCTCCCGGTCTGCACGGGGCAAACGTCCCGCAAGCCTCCGTCTTTCGGGCAAGCAACGGCAGGGACGAGCGGTATCGCCGCCGGAAGGGACCGTCAGGCCCTCACCGCCGCCCGAACACCTGCGCCCAGTAGATCCCGCCCGTGCTGGCCTTGTTGACGGCGAAGGCCACGCCCATCTCGGTGAAGCGCGGCTCCATGATGTTGACGCAGTGCTCGGGGCTGGCGAGCCACCCGCGCACCACCTGTTCCGCGCTGGTCTGGCCCGAGGCGATGTTCTCGCCCACGCTGCGCCAGCGATAGCCCGTGCGGTCGACCCGCTCGACCGGGGTGCTGCCGTCACGGCCCCGGTGCTCCAGGTAGCCGTGGCGCGCCATGGAATCCGCATGGACCTGCGCCGCCTGCGCCAGCAGGCGGTTGCCTGCCAGCGGCCCGGCGGCGCCGAACGCCTGGCTGCCGCAGCGGCGCGGCTGGGCGCGGGCCTGGTTGACCAGCGCCAGCACGCGGCTCGCCACATCGCCGGACTGCCCGGACGCGGGCGGCGCGAAGGGCGCTGCGGCGATCACCCACCAGGACCCGCCCGCGTGCTGCAACCCGACTTCGCGCAGCCCCGGGTCGGCCAGCGCCTTGCAGTGCTGCGGCACCAGGGCCTGTACCGCCGCCTGCGGCGAGCGGTAGCCACGCAGCGACCATTGCACGCTGCGCTGGGCGCGGTAGCCGCTGGCCTGTAGCGCGCCGGACAGCGTGGCGCCGCGCGACAGGCGGCGGGCGGCCTCGTCGAGCTGGGGATTGGGTTGGAGCGGCGGGCCGGCGGCGCCGCATTGCTGCCGGGCACGCTGCAGGGCTTGCAACAGCGGGGCCTGGGCCGACGCTGCGGGTACCAGCACCGCGAGGACCAGGAACAGGGCCGCCAGGCGCATCGGTCCAGCATAGCGGTCCGCCTGCAGCCCGAGTGTGGCGCCGGCCTTCAACTGCAAGCACTTGTGCCCCGCTGGCTCAGCGGTGCTTATGATCGGCCGATGCTGGCCAAGGCGATGGGCATCTTCCTGCTGGGCCTGGTGCGGCTGCTCACCGGGGCGCAGGCGCGCTGGCACGGCTGCCCGCCCAAGGCCGAGCAGCGCATCTACTTCGCCAACCACCAGAGCCATGCCGACCTGGTGATGATCTGGGCGGCGCTGCCGCAGGAACTGCGCAGCATCACCCGCCCGATCGCCGCGCGCGACTACTGGACCCGGAGCCGGCTGCGGGAATGGATCACCACCGCGGTGTTCAACGCCATCTACGTGGACCGTGCCCGCACCGGCGAGCAGGATCCATTGGAGCCGCTGGTGCGGGCGCTGGAGAACGGCGACTCCATCATCCTGTTCCCCGAAGGCACGCGCGGCCATGCCGAGGAGCCGCAGCCCTTCAAGGCCGGCCTCTACAACCTCGCGCTGCGCTTCCCGCAGGTGGTGCTGGTGCCGGCCTGGATCGCCAACGTGCAGCGCGTCATGCCCAAGGGCGAGGTGGTGCCGGTGCCCATCCTGTGCTCGGTGACCTTCGGCGCGCCCATCGAACTGCAACCCGGCGAGGACCGCCATGCCTTCCTGGCGCGGGCGCGCGATGCCGTGATCGCGCTGCGCGACCTATGAGGGCCGCCTACGACTTCCTGCGCACGCTGTCGCCCGAGCAGCAGGTCGGCGCGCTGTTCTTTCTGGTGTTCGGCATCCTCGCCGTGGCCAGCATCGCCGTGTTCCTGCTGGGTTTCCGCAGCCGCCCGGACGCCGACGATGCCAGCCGGCAGGAGCGCCTGGCCGACCTGCGCAAGCTGCTGTCCACCTCGTGGGCCATGGTGGTGGTGTTCTGGGTCGGCTGGGCCGCGGGCAACGCCGGGGCCACCCTGCTCTTCGCGCTGATCGCCTTCTTCGCGCTGCGCGAGTTCATCACGCTGTCGCCGACCCGGCGGGCCGACCACCGCAGCCTGGTGCTGGTGTTCTTCGTCGTACTGCCGGTCCAATTCTGGCTGGCGGCTACCCGGCGCTTCGACCTGTTCACGGTCTTCATCCCGGTCTACGTGTTCCTCGCGCTGCCGCTGGCCAGCGCGCTGGGCGGCGATACCCAGCGCTTCCTGGAGCGCAACGCCAAGCTGCAGTGGGGCATCATGGTCTGCGTGTACGGCATGAGCCACGTGCCGGCCCTGCTGCTGCTCGATTTCCCGCAGCGCAGCTACGAGGGCAAGGGCGCCTTCCTCGTGTTCTTCGTCGTGTTCGTGGTGCAGACCTGCATGGTCGTGCAGCACCTGCTGGCGCGCCAGTCGCAGCGGCCGCCGTCGATCCCCGGCGTGAGCCGCAGCTTCAACTGGCCATCCTGGTCGCTGGGCATGGCGGTGGGCAGCCTGCTGGGCGGCGCGCTCTCCTTCATCACGCCCTTCCGCCCGGGGCAGGCGGTGGCGATGGCGTTCATCGCCTGCGCCGCCGGCTCGCTGGGTCACCTGGTGATGAAGGCGATCAAGCGCGATCGCGGCGTGCCCGCCTGGGGCCACCGCGCATCGGTGACGGGCGCCAACGGGCTGCTGGACCGCGTCGACGCCCTGTGCTTCGGCGCACCGGTGTTCTTCCACTCGGCGCGCTGGTACTTCGGCGGCTGAGGGCCGCGTCAGCCCGAGATCACGAGCTGGTTGTCGACCGACTTCACGCCGTCGATGCTGCGGGCCAGTTCGCCGGCCTTGCGCCACTCCTTCATGCTCTTGACCTGGCCCTTGAGCTTGACGTTGCCCTGCAGCGTGTCGACGTTGATCTTCATGGCGCTCAGCTCCGGATCGGCCGCCAAGGCCGCTTTCAACCGGGTGCCTATGGTGGCGTCGTCCACCGCCTGGCCGGCCGTGCGCGTGCCGCCCGGTCCGGCGTCGCCATAGTTGAAGCTGGAACAGCCGACCAGGCCCAGGGCCACCATCGATGCGATCAGCAAGGTCTTCATTCGGTACCTCCATTCGATGCGAAAAGCCCAGCGTGCCGCCGCGCTGCGAAGCGGCCTGTAGGACTGCGCCGCCGCGGGCGGCGACCGTTTTCGCTTTGCCGTCTCGGCATCGGGCGATGCGCGGCGTGCGCTGCAGCGGAAGGTAGACTCGGCAGCGCCCATGCGAATCCTCGGCATAGACCCCGGCCTGCAGAACACCGGCTTCGGCGTGGTCGATGCGCTGGGCCACGAGCTGCAGTACGTCGCCAGCGGCACCATCAGCACCACCCACCTGCCGCGCGGCGACCTGCCGGCGCGCCTGAAGGTGCTGTTCCAGGGCATCGCCGAGGTACGCGGGCGCTACCAGCCCCATGCCGCGGCGGTCGAGATCGTGTTCGTCAACGCCAACCCGCAGGCCACGCTGCTGCTCGGGCAGGCCCGCGGCGCGTGCGTCACGGCCCTGGTGGCCGGCGAGCTGCCGGTGGCCGAGTACACCGCGCTGCAGATGAAGCAGGCGGTCGCCGGCTACGGCAAGGCGGGCAAGGCCGAGGTGCAGGAGATGGTCAAGCGGCTGCTCAGGCTGCCCGGCCTGCCGGGCAAGGACGCGGCCGACGCGCTGGGCCTAGCGATCACGCACGCGCACGCGGGGCAGGCGATGGCGCGCATCGCGCAAGCCACGCAGACCAGCCGCCGCAGCACCGGCATGTACAAGGCCGGGCGGACCTACTGAGGCGAGTCGCCGGGCGGGTTCAGCCCCGCAGCCGTTCGACCACCAGCACCGCGAAGAAGCCGAAGGCCGCGATCAGGGTCCACTTGAGCGTGACCAGGCCCAGGCGCCGGTAGCGCGGCTGGCCGGTGGCGGCATAGAAGGCGAAGCAGACGCCGGCGCCCAGCAGGAGCAGCAGCAGGGCCCAGCGGAAGACCAGCATGCCCCTACCAGGCGCGGGCGAGCTGGGCGAAGCCGGCGGGCGCCTGCCGCTCGTCCTGGAAGGTCACCAGTTCCCAGGCATCGCGCTGCGCCAGCAGTGCGCGCAGCAGCTTGTTGTTCAGCGCGTGGCCGGAGCGGAAGGCGCTGTACGCGGCCAGCATCGGCTTGCCCAGCAGGTACAGGTCGCCCATGGCGTCGAGGATCTTGTGCTTGACGAACTCGTCCTCGTAGCGCAGGCCGTCGGTGTTGAGGACGCGGTAGTCGTCCATCACGATGGCGTTGTCCATGCCGCCGCCCAGCGCCAGGCCGTTGGCCCGCATCATCTCCACGTCCTTGGTGAAGCCGAAGGTGCGGGCGCGCGCGATGTCGCGCTGGTAGTTGCCCTGGCCGAGGTCGAACTCGACCCGCTGGCCGGTGGAGTCGACCACGCGGTGGTCGAAGACGATCTCGAAGCTGAGCTTGTAGCCGTGGTAGGGCACCAGGCGCGCCCACTTGAGCGCGTCGCCCTCGCCCTCGCGCACCTCGACCGGCTTGAGCACGCGGATGAAGCGGCGCGGCGCGTTCTGCGCCACGATGCCGGCGCTTTGCAGCAGGAACACGAACGAGGACGAGGAGCCGTCCAGGATCGGCACTTCCTCGGCCGTGATGTCGATGTAGAGGTTGTCCAGCCCCAGCCCGGCGCAGGCCGACATCAGGTGTTCGACCGTGTGCACCTTCACCGTGCCGTTGGACACGGTCGAGGCCAGCCGCGTGTCGGTCACCGCCTCCGCCGACACCGGGATGTCCACCGGCTCGGGCAGGTCCACCCGCCGGAACACGATGCCCGTGTCCGGCTGCGCCGGCCGCAGCGTCAACTCCACCCGCTGCCCGCCATGCAGCCCCACGCCGACGGCACGGGTGAGGGTCTTGAGGGTGCGCTGGGGAAGCATGGGTGAATTCTAGGGAGGGAAGGTAAACGGCGTGTAGCGCGGGACAACCTTGCGGACGCGCCTCGGCGCGAGAGCCGGAGGACTGGATCCCCGCCTCCGCGGGGATGACACGGAGGGGGCGGCGATGACGGCCTAGGGCGGGGATGAGCGTCCGGGGCCCTTTGCGCGACCGGCGCAGCCGGAGCGCAGTCCGTCGGCGCGGAATAGCATGCAGCGCCGACGTGCTTCGAGCGAGGATCCGGCTCCGCCGGTCCTCGCTCGACTGATCAGAACACCGTGAAGAAAACGCGCAGCGTTTTCTTCACGCTCAGTCCGCTTGACGCCGCAGGAACGCCGGGATCTCGAAGTCGTCCATGCCGCCGGCGCTGAGCGCCTCGACCTTGGACGAGGCCTGGGCCCGGTTGGTGCGCCAGACGCTGGGCACCGTCAGGTCCGGGGCCGGCGCGGGCATGGCGACACCGGGCACCTGCATGGCGCCGGCACCGGCGACCGGGTTGTGCAGGGTCGGCACGTGCACCGGCATGTTGTCGGTGCCGGTGCGCAGCACCTGCAGCGGCGGCGCCGTGCGGCGCTGCTGGCCCTGGCGCGACAGCCCGGTGGCGACCACCGTCACCCGCATCTCGTCGCCCAGGCTGGGGTCGTAGGCGGTGCCGAAGATCACGTGCGCTTCGGGCGAGGCGTAGGCGCGGATGGTGTTCATCGCCTCGCGCGACTCGGCCAGCTTCAGGCTCTCGCGCGCGGCGGTGATCAGCACCAGCACGCCCTTGGCGCCCGACAGGTCGATGCCGTCCAGCAGCGGGCAGGCGACGGCCTGCTCGGCGGCGATGCGCGCGCGGTCGGGGCCGGAGGCCACCGCCGTGCCCATCATCGCCTTGCCGGGCTCGCCCATCACCGTGCGCACGTCCTCGAAGTCCACGTTGACGTGGCCGGGCACGTTGATGATCTCGGCGATGCCGCCGACCGCGTTCTTCAGCACGTCGTTGGCATGCGCGAAGGCCTCGTCCTGGGTGACGTCGTCGCCCAGCACCTCCTGCAGCTTCTCGTTGAGCACCACGATCAGCGAGTCGACGTTGGCCTCCAGTTCGGCCAGGCCCTGCTCGGCGTTGGTCATGCGGCGGCCGCCTTCCCAGTCGAACGGCTTGGTCACCACGCCCACCGTGAGGATGCCCATCTCCTTGGCGATGCGCGCGATCACCGGCGCCGCGCCGGTGCCAGTGCCGCCGCCCATGCCGGCCGTGATGAACAGCATGTGCGCGCCCTCGATCGCCTCGCGGATGCCGTGCTCGGCCACCTCGGCCGCGTCGCGGCCGCGATCGGGCTTGCCGCCCGCACCCAGTCCGTTGTTGCCGAGCTGGATGGTCTTGTGGGCCGCGCTGCGCACCAGCGCCTGGGCGTCGGTGTTGGCGGTGATAAATTCCACGCCCTGCACCGCGCGCTCGATCATGTGCTCGACGGCGTTGCCGCCGCCCCCTCCCACGCCGATCACCTTGATCTGCGTGCCCAGGTGGAAGCCTTCGTCTTCCTCGATCATTTCGATGGGCATTTCATTTCTCCTATACCTTGCAGTTGCCGATTGAAGTCGTTGTCGATGTGAAAGACCTGAACGTTCAGGATGGCGGATCGGTGCACCGCCATCGTCGTCGTCGTCGCCCGGCGCGCCGTTCGAAGTCCATCAGAAGTTCCCCACGATGAAGTCGCGCATGCGCGAGAAGGCCGTCTTCATGGAGCCGTTCTTCTGCGCGACCTTCTGGCCGCGCACGCGCGCCAGGCGCGCTTCCTCCAGCTGGCCCATCACGGTGGCGGCGCGCGGCTGCGCCACCATGTCGGCCAGCGCCCCGGTGTACTGCGGGATGCCTCGGCGCACCGGTTTGAGGAAGATGTCCTCGCCCAGTTCCACCATGCCCGGCATCACGGCGCTGCCGCCGGTGATCACCACGCCGGAGGACAGCACCTCCTCGTAGCCCGACTCGCGGATCACCTGCTGCACCAGCTGGTAGATCTCCTCCACCCGCGGCTCGATCACGCCGGCCAGCGCCTGGCGCGACAGCATGCGCGGGCCGCGGTCGCCCAGGCCCGGCACCTCGACCTGCTGCTCCGGGTCGGCCAGCAGCTGCTTGGCGTAGCCGCTCTCGACCTTGATGTCCTCGGCGTCCTTGGTCGGGGTGCGCAGCGCCATCGCGATGTCGCTGGTGATCAGGTCGCCGGCGATCGGGATCACGGAGGTGTGGCGGATCGCGCCGCCGGTGAAGATCGCCACGTCGGTGGTGCCGGCGCCTATGTCCACCAGCGCCACGCCCAGCTCCTTCTCGTCGGCCGTGAGCACGGCGTGGCTGGATGTCAGCGGGTTGAGCAGCAGCTGCTCCACCTCCAGCCCGCAGCGGCGCACGCACTTGATGATGTTCTCGGCCGCGCTCTGGGCGCCGGTCACGATGTGGATCTTGGCCTCCAGCCGGATGCCGCTCATGCCGATCGGCTCGCGCACGTCCTGGCCGTCGATCACGAACTCCTGCGGCTCCACCAGCAGCAGCCGCTGGTCGGTCGAGATGTTGATCGCGCGCGCCGTCTCCACCACCCGCGCCACGTCGGCCGGCGTCACCTCGCGGTCCTTCACCGCCACCATGCCGCTGGAGTTGATGCCGCGGATGTGGCTGCCGGTGATGCCGGTGTAGACCCGCGAGATCTTGCAGTCGGCCATCAGCTCGGCCTCCTTGAGCGCCTGCTGGATCGCCTGCACGGTGGCGTCGATGTTGACCACCACGCCGCGCTTGAGCCCGCCCGAGGGCGCCACCCCCAGCCCGGCGAGCTTGAGTTCGCCTTCGGGCAGGACCTCGGCCACCACCGCCATCACCTTGGCGGTGCCGATGTCCAGGCCGACGACCAGGTCCTTGTATTCCTTTGCCATGTTCCCCTCGTCCCCTCAGCGGGCCGCGGCCGCGGCCGCCGGTCCCTTCGTCCCCGGGCCGGCGCCGCGCGCCGACCCCTTGGTCCTGCCGGCGGCACCCGCCACCGGTCCTTCCTTGGCCTCCGCCGCCACGGTGCCCACGCCCCGCAGCCGGATCGCATAGCCGTCGCCATAGCGCAGGTCGGCCGACAGCAGCGACTCGGGCTGGCGGCCGTAGCGCGCCGTCACCTGGGCCAGCGTGGCGGCCAGCCGCTGCGCACGCGGCAGCACGTCGGCCACCTCGCCGCGCCCCAGCTCCACCAGCGCGCCGCTGTCCAGTTCCAGTTGCCAGCTGCCGCGGCCGGTCAGCTCCAGCCGCGCGGCCGACAGCTCCAGCGGCGCGAACAGCGGCGCGATCGCGCGGTACATGGCCAGCACCTGCGCCGACTGCCCGTCGGGCCCGGCCAGCCGCGGCAGGTCCTCCTGCTCGACCTCGCCGGCATTGGCCTCGAACACCTCGCCGAAGCTGTTGACCAGGCGCGAGCCGCCCTCCTCGCCCCAGAACGCCACGGCCTGGTGCTCCTCCAGCACCACGCGCAGGCGGTCCGGGAACTCGCGCCGGACCTCCGCCTGCCGCACCCAGGGCACGGCCTCGAAGGCGCGGCGGGTGGCCGCCAGGTCCACGGTGAAGAAGTTGCCGGACAGCCGCGGCGCCACGTTGGCGCGCAGCGTGGCCACGCTGTTGTGCGTCACGCCGCCCTGCACCGTGATGCCGCCCAGCGAGAACAGCGGATGGCGCAGCGCCCACCAGCCCAGCGCGCCCAGCAACAGGCCGGCGACGACCCCGAACAGCACCGTGGCGGTGCCGTTCATCAGCCGCACGTCGAAGGGCTGCTGCAGCGCGGCGCTCATTCGGCGGCGCCCTCCTTGGCGCTGGCCTGCCCGCCGCGCTCGTGGTCGAGCGCGGCCGAGGCGAGCAGCTGCAGGCACAGGTCCTCGTAGCTGATCCCCGCCGCGCGCGCCGACATGGGCACCAGCGAATGGCCGGTCATGCCGGGCGAGGTGTTGATCTCCAGCAGCCAGGGCTTGCGCGTGGCGGCGTCGATCATCACGTCGACCCGCCCCCAGCCGCGGCAGCCGAGCACGCGGTACGCCTTGAGCACCAGCTCCTGGATCGCCGCCTCCTCGCCTTCGGGCAGGCCGCAGGGCACCAGGTACTTGGTGTCGTCGGTGAAGTACTTGTTCTGGTAGTCGTAGTTGCCCTCGGGCGCCACGATGCGGATCACCGGCAGCGCGCGCGCCGAGTCGCCGCTGCCCAGCACCGGGCAGGTGACCTCCTCGCCGGCGATGAACTGCTCGCACAGCACGTCGGGGTCCAGTGCCGCGGCGGCGTCCACCGCCTGCTGCATCTCGGAGTAGCCCTGCACCTTGGCCACGCCGATGGACGAGCCCTCGCGTGCCGGCTTGACGATCACCGGCAGGCCGAGCGCATCCGGGATCTCGCGCACCTGCTCGCGCGTGAACACGCCGCGCTGCAGCAGCCGCCAGCCCGGCGTCGGCAGGCCCTCGGCCTGCCAGATGCGCTTGGTCATCACCTTGTCGATGGACACGGCCGAGGCCATCACGCCCGAGCCGGTGTAGGGGATGCCCAGCAGTTCCAGCGCACCCTGCACCGTGCCGTCCTCGCCGAAGCGGCCGTGCAGGGCAATGAAGCAACGCTTGAAGCCCTTGCGCTTGAGCTCGCACAGTTCGCGCTCGGCCGGGTCGAAGGCATGCGCCTTCACGCCCTTGCTCTGCAGCGCCTGCAGCACGCCGCTGCCGGACATCAGCGAGACCTCGCGCTCGGCCGAGCGGCCGCCCATGAGGACGGCGACCTTGCCCAGGGCCTTGACGTCGATGCCGCTCATGCCACGCCCCCGATCTCCACCAGCCTGGCCGGCACCGCGCCGATCGAGCCGGCGCCCATGCACATGAGGACGTCGCCGTCGCGGGCGACGTCGAGGATGGCCTGCGGCATGGCGCCGATCTCGTCGACGAACACCGGCTCGACCTTGCCGGCCACGCGCAGCGCGCGCGCCAGCGAGCGGCCGTCGGCCGCCACGATCGGCGGCTCGCCGGCCGCATAGACCTCGGCCAGCAGCACCGCGTCGGCCTGGCCCAGCACCTTGACGAAGTCCTCGAAGCAGTCGCGCGTGCGCGTGTAGCGGTGCGGCTGGAAGGCCACCACCAGCCGCCGGCCCGGGAACGCGCCGCGGGCCGCCGCCAGCGTGGCGGCGATCTCCACCGGGTGGTGGCCGTAGTCCTCGATCACGCTGAAGCGGCCGCCGCCGTTGGCCGCCGGCACCCGCACGTCGCCGTAGCGCTGGAAGCGCCGGCCCACGCCATGGAACTCCGACAGCGCCTTCTGCACCGCCGCGTCGGGCACGTTCAGCTCCGCCGCCACGGCGATCGCCGACAGCGCATTGAGCACGTTGTGGTGCCCGGCGAGGTTCAGCGTGACCGGCAGGTCGGGCAGCGTGACGCCGTTGCGCCGCACCGCGGTGAACTGCATCTGGGCCCCGGCGGCGCGGATGTCGACGGCGCGCACCTGCGCGTCGGCGCCGGTGCCGTAGGTGGTGACGGGGCACTTCACCTCCGCCACGATGTCGCGCACCGCCGGATCGTCGGTGCACAGGATCGCGGTGCCGTAGAACGGCATGCGGTGCAGGAAGTCGACGAAGGCGCCCTTGAGCCGGCCGAAGTCGTGGCCGTAGGTCTCCATGTGGTCGGCGTCGATGTTGGTCACCACCGCCATCACCGGCATCAGGTTCAGGAAGGAGGCGTCCGACTCGTCGGCCTCGACCACGATGTAGTCGCCGGCGCCGAGCTTGGCGTTGGCGCCGGCGCTGTTCAGGCGCCCGCCGATCACGAAGGTCGGGTCCAGCCCGCCCTCGGCCAGCACGCTGGCCACCAGGCTGGTGGTGGTGGTCTTGCCGTGGGTGCCGGCGATCGCGATGCCCTGCTTCAGGCGCATCAGCTCGGCCAGCATCATGGCGCGCGGCACCACCGGGATCTTGCGCTGGCGCGCCGCCAGCACCTCGGGGTTGTCGGCCTGCACGGCGGTCGACGTGACCACCGCGTCGGCGCCGGCGATGTGGCTGGCCGAGTGGCCGATGCAGGTGCGGACGCCCAGGTCCTGAAGCCGGCGCAGCGTGGCGCTGTCGGACAGGTCGGAGCCGGAGATCGTGTAGCCCAGGTTGAACAGGATCTCGGCGATCCCCGACATGCCGGAGCCGCCCACGCCGACGAAATGGATGTGCTTGATGGCGTGTTTCATGGTTGTGCGAGTTCCTCGCAGGCGGTGACCATCTCCGCGGTCGCGCCGGTCCGGGCCAGGGCATGGGCGGCGGTGGCCTTCTGCAGCAGGTCGGTGCGCGTCACCTGCTGCAGCAGCTCCGCGAGCCATTCGGGCGTGAACTGCGGCTGCGGCTGCAGCCAGCCGCCGCCGGCATCGACGATGAAGCGGGCGTTGGTGGTCTGGTGGTCGTCCACGGCGTGCGGGAACGGGACGTACACCGCCGCCGCGCCCACCGCCGCCAGTTCGGTGACGGTGCTGGCGCCGGCCCGGGCGATCACCAGGTCGGCTTCGGCGAAGGCATCGGCGGTGTCGTCGATGAAGGGAGTGAGTTCGGCCTGCACGCCGGCGGCCTGGTAGTTGGCGCGCAGTTCGTCGATCTGCTTGGCGCCGCTCTGGTGCAGCACGTGCGGGCGACGTTCGGGGGCCATCAGCGCCAGCGCCCGCGGCACGGTCTCGTTGAGCGCGCGCGCGCCCAGGCTGCCGCCGACCACCAGCACCTTGAGCGGCCCGCTGCGGCCGGCAAAGCGTTCCGCCGGCGCTGGCTGCTGCAGGAAGGCGGCGCGCAGCGGATTGCCGATCCAGCGCGCCTTGGCCAGCACGTCCGGGAAGGCGCTGAACACGCGGTCGGCCACGCCGGCCAGCACCTTGTTGGCCATGCCCGCGACCGAGTTCTGCTCGTGCAGCACCAGCGGCTTGCCCAGCAGCACGCTCATCATCCCGCCTGGAAAGGTGATGTAACCGCCCAGCCCGACCACCACGTCCGGCTGCACCCGGCGCACCACGCGCAGGCTCTGCCAGAACGCGCGCAGCAAGCGCACCGGCAGCAACGCCAGCGTGATCGGGCCCTTGCCGCGCACGCCGCCGAAATCGACCGGCTCGAAGTCGAAGCCGCGCGGCGGCACCAGCCGGCTTTCCATGCTGCCGGGCGCGCCCAGCCAGTGCACGCGCCAGGCGCGCTCGCGCAGCGCCTCGGCCACCGCCAGCCCGGGGAAGATGTGGCCGCCGGTACCACCGGCCATGATCAGGGCGCACTTGCTCATGCCCGGCCTCCGCGCATGAGAACCCTGTTCTCGTAGTCGATGCGCAATACCAGCGCGATCGCGACCAGGTTCATCAGGATGGCCGAACCGCCGTAGCTCATGAGCGGCAGGGTCAGGCCCTTGGTCGGCAATGCGCCCAGGTTGACGCCCATGTTGATGAAGGCCTGGAAGCCGACCCACAGGCCGACGCCCTGGGCGGCCAGCCCGGCGAACACCCGGTCCAGCGCCACGGCCTGGCGGCCGATGTGGACCATGCGCCGGGTCAGCCAGAAGAAGGCGACGATCACCGCCAGCAGGCCGACCAGCCCGAACTCCTCGCCGATCACCGCCAGCAGGAAGTCGGTGTGCGCCTCCGGCAGCCAGTGCAGCTTCTCCACGCTGCCGCCCAGGCCGACGCCGAAGATCTCGCCGCGGCCGATCGCGATCAGCGAGTGCGACAGCTGGTAGCCCTTGCCGAGCGCGTGCTTCTCGCTCCACGGGTCGAGGTAGGCGAAGATGCGCTCGCGCCGCCAGTCCGAGGCCGCGATCATCAGCGCGAAGGCCACCACGATCACGGTGGCGATCAGGAAGAACATGCGCGCGTTCACCCCGCCCAGGAACAGGATGCCCATCGCGATCACCGCGATCACCATGAAGGCCCCCATGTCCGGCTCGGCCAGCAGCAGCAGGCCGACCACGGCCACGGCCGCGGCCATGGGCAGCACGGCGCGGAAGAAGCGCTCCTTCACGCCCATGCGGCGCACCATGTAGTTGGACGCGTAGAGCAGCACCGCCAGCTTGGCCAGCTCCGAGGGCTGGAAACTCATCACGCCCAGGCCGATCCAGCGGCGGGCGCCGTTGACGCCCTTGCCCACGTGCGGGATCAGCACGATGGCCAGCAGCGCCAGCGACGCGAGGAACAGCCAGGGCGCCGTCTTCTCCCAGGTGCTCACCGGCACCTGGAAGGCGATCATGGCCGCCACGAAACCCAGCGCCAGCGACAGCAGGTGCCGCAGCAGGAAGTGGGTGTGGGCGTAACGGGCGAAGCGCGGGTTGTCCGGCAGCGCGATGGACGCCGAATACACCATCACCAGCCCGAAGGCCAGCAGCGCCACCGTCACCCACAGCAGCGGCTGGTCGAAGGCCTGGATGCGGGCCGGCGCGGCCGCGTAGCCGCGCGCGGCCGGCCGGCCGCCGCCACGGCCGAACCAGCCGCCGATGCGGGCTGCCAGCGCGTTCATGCGCCACCCTCCAGGGGCACGCCGGCTTCGTCAGCCAGCGACTGCACCGCGGCGCGGAAGACCTCGGCGCGGTGCTCGTAGTTGCGGAACATGTCCAGGCTGGCGCAGGCCGGCGACATCAGCACGGCGTCGCCGGCATGGGCGCGCTGCGCCGCCACCCGCACCGCTTCCTCCAGTGAAGCGGCCTCCAGCAGCGGCACGCCCGTGGCCTGCAGGGCGGCGCCGACCAGCGGTCCGTCGCGGCCGATCAGCAGCACAGCGCGCGCGTGGCGCGCCACCGGATCGGCCAGCGGCGCGAAGTCCTGCCCCTTGCCATCGCCGCCCAGGATCACCACCAGCTTGCGCTCGGCGCCCAGGCCCGCCAGCGCCGCCACGGTGGCGCCCACGTTGGTGCCCTTGCTGTCGTCGAAGTACTCGACCTCGTTGACGATGCCCACGGGCTCGACCCGGTGCGGCTCGCCGCGGTATTCGCGCAGGCCGTACAGCATGGGGGCGAGCTGCGCGCCGCTGGCGCTGGCCAGCGCCAGCGCCGCCAGCGCATTGACGGCGTTGTGGCGGCCGCGGATGCGCAGGGCCTCGGCCGGCATCAGGCGCTGGATGTGCAGCTCGACCTCTTCATCCTTTGGGCGGCGCTTCTGCGTCTCGTCGGCCTCGAACGCGCGCACCAGCCAGGCCATGCCGTTGACCACCTCGATGCCGAAGTCGCCGGGCCGTTGCGGCATGTCGCCGCCGAAGGTGAGGTGCTCGCGCTGCTCCATGCGTCCGCCGCGCACCTTCACCGGCGGCGGCAGCATCTGCATCACGCGCGGGTCCTCGCGGTTGAGCACCATCAGCGTGTGCTCGCCGAAGATGCGGGCCTTGGCCGCCGCGTAGGCGTCCATGCCGCCGTGCCAGTCCAGGTGGTCCTGGGTCACGTTCAGCACCGCCGCCGCGGTCGGCTCGAAGCCGCGGCAGGCGTCGAGCTGGAAGCTGGACAGCTCCAGCACCCAGGCCTGCGGCAGCGCCTGCGCCTCGATCTTCGCGGCCAGCGTGTCCAGCAGCGTCGGGCCGATGTTGCCGGCCACTGCGACGGTGCGGCCGCTGCGCTCCACCAGCTGGCCGGTGAGCGCCGTCACCGTCGTCTTGCCGTTCGTGCCGGTCACGGCCAGCAGCACCGGCGCGTAGCCGTGCGCCTCGCGCAGGGCGGCCAGTCCGGCCATGAACAGGTCCAGTTCGCCGCCGACCGGGATGGCGCGCTCCTGCGCCGCCTGCAGCACCGCGGCGGCCTGCTGCGGCGACAGGCCGGGGCTGCGGTACACCTCGTCCACCCCGTCCAGCAGGCCGGGCTCGAAGGCGCCGCCCACGAAGCGCGCCTGCGGCAGCTCCTCGCGCAGCGCCGCCAGCCGCGGCGGCTGCTCGCGCGTGTCGGCCACCGTCACGGCGGCACCCGCGCCCGCGCACCAGCGCGCCATCGCCAGCCCGGACTCGCCGAGGCCGAGGATGAGGACGCTGCGCGGGAGGGACTCGTCGTGCACCGGGTTCACCTCAGTTTCAGCGTGGACAGCCCCACCAGGCACAGCAGCATGGTGATGATCCAGAAGCGCACCACGACCTGGGTCTCGGTCCAGCCGCTCTTCTCGTAGTGGTGGTGCAGCGGCGCCATCTTCAGGATGCGCCGGCCCTCGCCGTAGCGCCGGCGCGTGTACTTGAAGTACATGACCTGCGCCATCACCGACAGTGCCTCGGCGACGAACACGCCGCCCATGATGGCCAGCACGATCTCCTGGCGCACGATCACCGCGATGGTGCCTAGCGCGCCGCCCAGCGCCAGCGCGCCGACGTCGCCCATGAAGACCTGGGCCGGGTGCGTGTTGAACCACAGGAAGGCCAGCCCGGCCCCCGCCATCGCGGCGCAGAAGATCAGGAGTTCGCCCGAGCCGGGAATGTGGGGGAAGAACAGGTACTTGGAGTACACCGCGCTGCCGGTGACGTAGGCGAACACGCCCAGCGCCGAGCCCACCATCACCACCGGCATGATCGCCAGCCCGTCCAGGCCGTCGGTCAGGTTCACCGCATTGCTCGAGCCCACGATCACCACGTAGGTGAGGAACACGAAGCCGAACACCCCCAGCGGATAGCTCACTTCCTTGAAGAAGGGCACCAGCAGGCCGGCCTTGGGCGGCAGGTCGACGTCGAAGCCCGATTGCACCCAGGCGAAGAACAGCTCCACCACCCGGACGTTGTTGCTCTCGGAGATGCTGAACACCAGGTACATCGCCGCGATCAGCCCGATCACCGACTGCCAGAAGTACTTCTCGCGCGAGCGCATGCCTTCCGGGTCCTTGTTGACGACCTTGCGCCAGTCGTCGGCCCAGCCGATCATCCCGAAGCCCAGCGTGACCACCAGCACGATCCAGACGAAGCGGTTGGACAGGTCGAACCACAGCAGGGTGGCCACCGCGATCGCCAGCAGCACCAGCACGCCGCCCATGGTGGGCGTGCCGCGCTTGGACAGGTGGGACTGCATCGCGTAGTCGCGCACCGGCTGGCCGATCTTCAGCTCGGTCAGGCGGCGGATCACCCAGGGGCCCGCGATCAGCCCGATCAGCAGCGCGGTCAGCGCCGCCATCACGGCGCGGAAGGTGATGTACTGGAACACGCGCAGGAAGCCGAACTCGGGTCCCAGGGTCTGCAGCCACACGGCCAGGCTAAGCAGCATCGCCATCCTTTCCTTCTTGTTGTTGTTCGATGGCCTGCACCACGCGTTCCATCATCATGAAGCGCGAACCCTTGACCAGGATGCTCGCGGTGCCCGCCAGCTGCGCCCGCACGGCGGCGTTGAGGGCGTCCACGTCCTCGAAGTGCTCGCCGCCCATGGCGCGCGACTGCTCGCCCAGCGTGAACAGGCGCTCGATGCCGCGCTGGCGCGCGTACTGGCCCACCTCGGCGTGGAACTGGGGCCCCTGGTCGCCGACCTCGCCCATGTCGCCCAGCACCAGCAGGCGCGGACCCGGCAGTTCGGCCAGCACGTCGATGGCGGCGCGCACCGAATCCGGGTTGGCGTTGTAGCTATCGTCGATCAGCGTCAGCTCGCGCCCTGCGATGCGGACCGACTGCGCACGCGAGCGGCCCTTCACCGGCTCGAAGTCCTGCAGGCCCTGCACGATCGCGGCCAGCGGAGCCCCTGCGGCCAGCGCGCAGGCGGCGGCCGCCAGCGCATTGAGGACGTTGTGGCGCCCGGCGATGCGCAGCACGAAGGCCAGCGCGCCGGCCGGGGTGGAGGCGCGCACCGCCCATCGTCCCTGCTGCCACTGCGCGGTCACCAGCGCGAGGTCGGCGCCGCTGCCGCCGTCGCCGAAGGTCAGGCAGGTGCGGCCCTGGGCCAGTTCCTGCCACAGCGGCGTGAACGCATCGCCGGCGGGGAACACCGCGACCCCGTTGTGGACCATCGCCGCGAACACCGCGCCGTTCTCCCGCGCGACCGCTTCCACCGTGGCCATGAACTCCTGGTGCTCGCGCTGCGCGTTGTTGACCAGGGCCACGGTGGGCCGCGCGATGTCGGCCAGGTAGGCGATCTCGCCGGGGTGGTTCATCCCCAGCTCCAGCACCCCGACCCGGTGCCCGGCCCGCAGCCGCAGAACGGTGAGCGGCAGGCCGATGTCGTTGTTCAGGTTGCCCTGCGTCGCCAGGTGGTGCTCCGGCTGCCAGGCGCGCAGGATGGACGCGATCATCTGCGTCACGGTAGTCTTGCCGTTGCTGCCGGTGACGGCGACCAGCGGCAGCCGGTGCTGCATCCGCCAGCCGCGCGCGAGCTGCCCGAGCGCGAGCCGGGTGTCGGCGACTTCGACGCCCGCGAAGCCCGCCGGCAGCCGGCCGGGGTGGGCGAGCGCCGCGACCGCGCCGCGCGCCTGGGCCTCGGGCAGGAAGTCGTTGGCATCGAAGCGATCGCCGCGCAGGGCCACGAACAGGTCGCCGCGCTGCAGCGTGCGGGTGTCCGAGTGCACGCGCCCGAAGGCCAGCGTGGCGTCGCCGACCACGCGGCCACCGGTCCAGTCGGCCACCTGCTGCAAAGTGGTCATGGCCGTCATGCGACCGCTCCCTGCGCAGCACGCTGCGCCAGCGCGGCCCGCGCCTGCTCGCGGTCGTCGAACGGATGCTTCACGCCGGCGGCTTCCTGGTAGGCCTCGTGGCCCTTGCCGGCCAGCAGGATCACGTCCTGCGGCCCGGCCGCGGCAATGGTCTCCGCGATCGCCCGCGCGCGATCGGCCTGCACTTCCACGCTGTCGTGGTGCGACAGCCCGAGCAGGATCTGGCTGATGATGGCCTCGGGCTTCTCGCTGCGCGGGTTGTCGCTGGTGACCACCACCCGGTCGGCGTTCTTCTCGGCCACGGCGGCCATCAGCGGCCGCTTGGTGGCGTCGCGCTCGCCGCCGCAGCCGAACACGCACCACAGCTGGCCGCCCCGCTGCAGCGCCAGCGGCCGCAGCGCCAGCAGCGCCTTGTCCAGCGCGTCCGGCGTGTGCGCGTAATCCACCGCCACCAGCGGCTGCCCCGGCTGCTGCAGGCGCTCCATGCGGCCCGGCACGGGGGACAGGCCGTCGCACGCGCGCACGGCGTCGGCCAGCGGCACGCCGAGCGCGCCCATGGCGGCGATCACGCCCAGCAGGTTGGTCACGTTGTACTGGCCGACCAACTCGGTAGCCAGCTCGTGCCGCTCGCCAGGCCCGAGCACGGCGAACTGCAACCCGGTGGCGCCATAGCGGATGTCGACCGCCTGCACGCGGGCGGGGCGCTCGGACGACACGGTCCACACCGTGATCCCGCTGTCCTGCAACTCGTCGGCCAGCGCCGCGCCCTTGCCGTCGTCGATGTTGATCACGGCCGCCCGCAGCCCCGGCCAGCGGAACAGCTGCTCCTTGGCGGCCCAGTAGGCCTCCATGCTGCCGTGGTAGTCGAGGTGGTCCTGGGTGAAGTTGGTGAACACCGCCACCGCCACCTGCGTGCCATCGAGCCGCCGCTCCTGCAGGCCGATCGAGGACGCCTCGATCGCGCAGGCCTTCAGGCCCTGGTCGGCGAAGGCGCGGAACTGCGCATGCATCAGCACCGGGTCGGGCGTGGTCATGCCGCTGTACGCCAGCGCCGGCGGCCGGCCGCTGCCCAGCGTGCCGATCACGGCGCAGGGCCAGCGGTGGCCCGGCAGGCGCGACAGCGCCTGGGCCAGCCACCACGCGGTGGAGGTCTTGCCGTTGGTACCCGTGACGGCCAGCACCTGCAACTGCGCGCTCGGATGCCCGTAGTACTCGGCCGCGATCGGGCCGGTGGCGGCCTTCAGCTGCGCATAGCCGGCGATGCGTTCGTCCTGGAAGCCGAAGGCTTCCGCGCCCTCGCGCTCGACCAGGCAGGCAGCGGCCCCCTGGGCCAGCGCGCTTGGCACATGGTGGCGCCCGTCGGTGGCCGCCCCGGGCCAGGCGATGAAGCCGTCGCCCGGTCCCACCCGGCGGCTGTCGCAGTGGAGCTGGCCGCGCACGCGGCCGTGCAGCCAGCGCGCCGCTTCCCCGGGGGTGCGCAGTTGCTGCATCAGAACGACTCCTCCACGGCGTCCACCACCACCTGCGGCTTGACGTTCATGTCGGGCTGCACGCCCAGCAGGCGCAGCGTCTGCTGCACCGTGGCACTGAACACCGGCGCGGCGACGTCGCCGCCGAAGTACTTGCCGTTGCTGGGTTCGTCGATCATCACCGCGACCACGATGCGCGGCTGCTCGATCGGCGCCATGCCGACGAAGAAGCCGCGGTACTTCTTGTCCGAGTAGCCGCGGCCTTCCTGCTTGTGCGCGGTGCCGGTCTTGCCACCCACCGAGTAGCCCACCGTCTGCGCCTTGGGCGCGGTGCCACCCGGACCGGTGGTCATCTGCAGCATGTGCCGCACCGCGCGGGCATGCCGTGCCTCGATCACGCGCACCCCGACGGCAGGGCCCTCGGCCTTGAGCAGCGTCACGGGGATCAGCTCGCCGTCGCGCGCGAACACGGTGTAGGCCCGGGCCAGCTGGAACAGGCTGGCCGACAGCCCGTATCCGTAGCTCATGGTGGCCTGCTCGATCGGGCGCCAGGTCTTGGGCGGGCGCAGGCGGCCGCTGACGGCGCCGGGGAAGGGCACGTGCGGCTTCTGGCCGAAGCCGGCCTCGGTGTAGAGCTCCCACATGTCGCGCGGCGACATCTGCATCGCCAGCTTGACGGTGCCGACGTTGCTGGACTTCTGGATCACCTGCTCCACGGTCAGCTCGCCGTGCGGGTGCGAATCGCGGATGGTGGAGCCGCCGATGCTCATGCGGCCGGGGGCCGTGTCGATCACCGTGTCGGGCCGCACCAGCCCCTTTTGCAGCGCCAGCGCGGCGATGAAGGGCTTCATCGTCGAGCCCGGCTCGAAGGTGTCGGTCAGCGCCCGGTTGCGCAGCTGCGCGCCGGTCAGGTTCTGCCGCCTGGCCGGCGAGTAGCTGGGGTAGTTGGCCAGCGCCAGCACCTCGCCGGTCTGCACGTCCAGCACCACCACGCTGCCGGCCTTGGCCTTGTGCTCGGCGATCGCGTCGCGCAGCTTCTGCCAGGCGAAGAACTGCACCTTGCTGTCGATCGACAGCTGCAGGTCGCGCCCGTCCACCGGCGGCACCTGCTGGCCCACGTCCTCGATGATGCGGCCCAGCCGGTCCTTGATCACGCGGCGCGAGCCGGCGCGGCCGGCCAGCGCCTGGTCGAAGGCCAGTTCGATGCCCTCCTGGCCCTTGTCCTCGACGTTGGTGAAGCCGACCACGTGCGCCGCCGCCTCGCCTTCGGGATAACGGCGCTTGTATTCCATCCGCTGGTAGATGCCCTTGATCCCGAGCGCGGCGATCTGCTGCGCCACCGGCTCGTCCACCTGCCGCTTGAGCCACACGAAGGTCTTGTCCTCGTCCTGCAGCTTGCGCCCCAGCTCGGCCGGGCTCATTTCCAGCAGCCGCGCCAGTTCCGCCAGCTTGCGCTTGTCGGCATCGACGTCCTCGGGGATCGCCCAGATGCTGGGCGAGGGCACGCTGGTGGCCAGCAGCAGGCCGTTGCGGTCGAGGATGCGGCCGCGGTTGGCCGGCAGCTCCAGCGTGCGGGCGAAACGCACCTCGCCCTGGCGCTGGAAGAAGTCGTTGCCGAACACCTGGATCCAGGCGGCGCGGCCGGCCAGCGTGGCGAAGCCCAGCGCCAGCCCGGCGACCATGAACTTGCTGCGCCAGACCGGCGTCTTGCTGGCCAGCAGCGGGCTGGAGGTGTAGAGCACGCTGCGCGTCATGGCTGCGGCACCCTCGCGGCGATGTACTGCGTGATGGCCGGGCCGGCCGGGCGCATCTTCAGCTGCTCCTTGGCCAGCTTCTCGACCCGCAGCGGCGTGGCCTGCGCGCGCTTGTCCACCTGCAGCCGCTCGTGCTCGACCTCCAGCTTGCGCGCCTGCGCCTGCGCCTTCTCGATCTCGGCATACAGGCGGCGCGAGTCGTACTGCACCTGCACCAGGTGCATGGCGCTGAGCAGCACGGCGAACAGCAGGACCAGGTTGAGGCGGGTCACGGCCTGCCTCCCCTTGCAGCCATGTGCCCGAAGCGAACCACGCGCGCGGGCCTCATGCGGCGGTCCTTTCCGCGACCCGCATGATGGCGCTGCGGGCGCGCGGGTTGGCCGCGACCTCGGCGTCCGAGGGCTTGACGCGCGCCAGCGCGCGCAGCTTCATGGGCTGCGGCGCGGCGAAGGGCGCCCGGCGATCGACCACCTCGCGCGAGTGCCGCGCGATGAACTGCTTGACGATCCGGTCCTCCAGCGAATGGAAGCTGATCGCCACGAGCCGGCCGCCGGGTTGGAGGACGTCCAAGGCCGCCCCTAGCGCTTCCTGCAGCTCTTCAAGCTCGGCGTTGATGAAAATCCGAAGAGCCTGAAATGTGCGCGTTGCAGGATCCTGGCCCGGCTCGCGGGTTTTGACCGCGCGAGCCACGAGCTCGGCCAGTTCGGCGGTGCTTGCAACAGGGCCCCGTTCCTGTCGGCGAGCCACAATCGCCTTTGCAATCGGAACAGCAAACCGTTCTTCGCCGTAGTCACGAATCACCTCCGCGATGCGGCCGGTCTCGGCCGTTGCCAACCACTGCGCCACGCTCTGGCCGCGCGTGGTGTCCATGCGCATGTCCAGGGGCCCGTCGCTCCGAAAGGAAAAACCCCGCGCGGGGTTGTCGATCTGGGGGGAGCTCACGCCCAGGTCGAGCAGCACGCCGGCCACGCTGGCCGGGCCCAGTTCCCCGATCGCCCGGAAGCCCTGGTGGCGGATCGAGAAACGCGCATCGGCGATCCGCGCGGCGGACTCGATCGCCTCCGGGTCCTTGTCGAAGGCAATCAGCCGCCCCTGGGGACCGAGCCGCTGCAGGAGCGCGCGCGAGTGGCCGCCGCGGCCGAACGTCGCATCGACGTAGGTCGCATCGGGCCTGGTGAGGAGCGCCTGGATCGCTTCGTTCAACAGGACGGTGGTGTGTTGCCATCGGGTGTCCACCGCCGTGCCGCTAGAAAGAGAAGTCCTTGAACACGTCGGGCATCGGGCCACCCAGGGCTTCGGCCTCCTTGGCCTCGTACGTGGGCTTGTCCCAGAGCTCGAAGTGGTTGCCCATGCCCAGCAGCATGGTTTCGCGCGTGATGCCGGCCGCCTTGCGCAATTCCGGCGAGACGAGGACGCGGCCCGTGCCGTCGAGTTCCACGTCCATCGCGTTGCCCAGGAAGATTCTCTTCCACCACTGGGCGTCGACCGGTAACGCAGCGATACGGTCGCGAAATTTTTCCCACTCGGGGCGGGGAAAGATCATCAGGCAGCCGTGCGGATGCCGCGTGATCGTGAGCTGGTTGGCAGCGGTGGCGGCCAGCACGTCGCGATGCCGGGTCGGCACGGAGAGCCGCCCCTTGGCATCGAGACTGACGGACGACGCACCCTGGAACACCGCTGAGCCTGCCTGCTGGAGTGCCGAAGTGGGGTGCGAAGGCACCTTTCACCACTTAATTGCACTTTTTTGCACTGTAGCAGGAAAAGCTTCGCCCGCAAGCGCCGAGCGGCGCCGTTTTCGCTTGTAAATCAACGACTTAGCGCCGGCTTTGCAAGCTCGACCGCGGTCAAAATCGTTCTAAATGAACGACTTAGCCGAGCCTCTGCATGTGGAACATGAAGCTCAGCGCAATTGTCAAAGGATGTAGCGCGAAAGGTCCTCGTTTCGGCTGAGCTCGGTCAAGCGCGCGTCCACGTAGGCGGCGTCGATGGTGACGGTCTGGCCGTCCAGCCGGGCCGCCTCGAAACTGACCTCGTCCAGTAGCCGCTCCATCACGGTGGACAGCCGGCGTGCACCGATGTTCTCGGTGCGCTCGTTGACGTCGTACGCGATGTGCGCCAGCCGTGTAATGCCCTCCGGCGTGAACTCGAGCTTCACGCCCTCGGTCGCCAGCAGCGCCTGGTACTGCTTGACCAGCGAGGCGTGGGTGCTGGTCAGGATGGCCTCGAAGTCCTGCACCGACAGGGATGCCAGCTCCACCCGGATCGGCAGGCGGCCCTGCAGTTCCGGGATCAGGTCGCTGGGCTTGGCCAGGTGGAAGGCGCCGCTGGCGATGAACAGGATGTGGTCGGTTCGCACCGGGCCGTACTTGGTCGACACGGTGGTGCCTTCCACCAGCGGCAGCAGGTCGCGCTGCACGCCCTGGCGCGAGACGTCGGCGCCGGAGGCCTCGCTGCGCGCCGCCACCTTGTCGATCTCGTCGATGAAGACGATGCCGTTCTGCTCGGCGTTGTGGATGGCCTGGGCCTTGATCTCGTCCTCGTTGACCAGCTTGCCCGCCTCTTCCTCCACCAGCAGCTTCATGGCCTCCGCGATCTTCAGCTTGCGGGTCTTGCGCCGCTGGCCGCCGAACTGACTGAACATGCCGCGCAACTGCTCGGTCATCTCCTCCATGCCGGCCGGGCCCATGATCTCCAGCTGAGGTCGCGCCTCGGCGACGTCGATCTCGATGTCCTTGTCGTCCAGCTGCCCCTCACGCAGCTTCTTGCGGAAGGACTGGCGCGCCGCGCTGTCGGGCGCCACTCCGGGCACCAGCACGTCCAGCACGCGCTCCTCGGCGGCGTCCTCGGCCCGGGTGCGGACCTTGCGCATCTCGGCGACCCGGGTCTGCTTGACGGCGATCTCGGCCAGGTCGCGCACGATGGCATCGACGTCCTTGCCGACGTAGCCGACCTCGGTGAACTTGGTGGCCTCGACCTTGATGAAGGGCGCGTCGGCCAGCTTGGCCAGCCGGCGCGCGATCTCGGTCTTGCCGACCCCGGTGGGGCCGATCATCAGGATGTTCTTGGGCGTGATCTCCGGCCGCAGCTTCTCGTCGACCTGCTGGCGCCGCCAGCGGTTGCGCAGCGCGATGGCCACGGCCCGCTTGGCATCGGCCTGCCCGACGATGTGGCGGTCGAGTTCGGAGACGATCTCCTGAGGGGTCATGGAGGACATCAGTCCAGCACCTCGATCGTGTGGTTCATGTTGGTGTAGATGCACAGCTCGCCGGCGATCTCCAGCGACTTCTTGACGATGTCGCGGGCGCCGATCTCGGTGTTCTCAAGCAGGGCGCGGGCCGCTGCCTGCGCATAGGAGCCGCCGGAGCCGATGGCGATGATCCCGTGCTCGGGCTCGAGCACGTCGCCGTTGCCGGTGATGATCAGCGAGGCCTCGCGGTCGGCCACCGCCAGCATGGCCTCCAGCCGGCGCAGCACGCGGTCGGTGCGCCAGTCCTTGGTCAGCTCGATCGCCGAACGGACCAGGTGGCCCTGGTGCTTCTCCAGCTTGGCCTCGAAGCGCTCGAACAGCGTGAAGGCGTCGGCCGTCGCTCCGGCGAAGCCGGCCAGCACCCGGTCGTGGTGGATCTTGCGCACCTTGCGCGCCGAGCCCTTGACGACCACGTTGCCCAGGGTGACCTGGCCGTCGCCGCCCAGCGCCACTTGCCAGCGTCCGTCCGCGGTCTTGCGGCGCACGCTGACGATGGTCGTGCCGTGAAATGGTTCCATGGGGGAAATGACGAGAATGACGGATGGCAGTTCGGGGCCATTTTGTCATTTGCAAGGTGCGCGGCGGCCGGCGTCACCGGCCAGCGCTCGCGCATTGCGGGGGGGCCAGCGCCGCGCTGCGGCGCCGCGCTTCAGTCGCGCCGCGCGCTCACCCGCGCGCACTCGCCGATGCCGATCACGTTGAAGAAGGCGGCCACCAGCCGGTTCACTTCGATGAACTGGACCTGCCGCCCTTCGCCCTGGCGCGCGCTCACCCAGTTGAGCAGCGTGCCCGCGGCGGTGAAATCGATGCGGATCAGTCGCGCACAGGAAATCACCATGAAGTCGGCGCCCGCCAGCTTGCTGTCCAGCAGGTCGATCGCCTCCTTGGCATCGCCCAGGATCTGCCCAGCCAGCTCCACCGTCGCCACGGTGGCCATCTGCGAGCTCGGGCTGGCGCTCAGCGATTCGCCGAAGCCGGTGAAGCCGGAGGTCATCGAATCGCGGAAGGCGTCGCCGATGATGGTGTTGCTCGCGACCACCGAACCGTCGGCCTGCAACGGCTTGTAGTCGCAACGGGCGCTCTCCCACGAGGGCGGGGAGACTTCGTAGGTCACGCAGTAGTCCAGCGCGACCAGCTCGAATTCGTCGGGCCGGTGCATCACGCGCAGCACTTCCATGCGCAGCTTCCAGTAGCCCGGCGGGGTGGACTTGTCACCCGAGGGCGTGGCCTCACGGAGCACGCGCTCGAGGTTGTCGGCTCCGATGAAGCGCAGCTGCAGCGGCTGCGACGCCCACTGGGTGAACAGCTTGGTCAGCCCTTCGATCGCCGCCTCCTCGATCGTGGCCAGCTTGGCCCAGGACAGGCGCCAGGGCTGCGCCGAGCGGGCGAGCGCGGCGTTGAGCGCCGCCAGCGTCTGCGTGCCCAGGGAGGACGGGCAGGTCCAGTCGGCCACCGCGCCGCCGGCAGCGGGCGTGGTGGGCGACGCGCCCATCCGGCCGACCACCTCGGGAAGCGAGATCCATTGCGGGGCCGAGCGGCCGAAGCGGCCGGCGAAGTCGATCGCGGCGCTTTCGAAGCGGTCCTGCTGCCCGGTGGCGCGATACAGGTCGAACAGCGTGAGCCAGGTCTCGTCGTGCTCGATGCGCGAGCCGCCGGGCCCCAGCACTTCCATCAGGCCGGCCTCCGCGCCCGCGTCGTCGCCGTTGGCGAAGCGGATCGCGGCTTCCTCCAGCTCCGGGTCGTGCGCGAATTCCTCGACGTCGATGGCGAACAGCTTGGAGGCGGAGAAGCCGCTCGCGCCGCCCGACTCGGGCCCGGCGTACAGCGGATGCCGCGCGCCCCCGAGCGAGGGCGGCCCCGACCTCGGGTCCGGGGCGGCGACCTTGCGCAAGGCCGCCGGCTCGATCGATTCGAGCATCGGAGCCGGCGCCGGCGTGGCGGCCGGTTCCGCCGCGTGCGCCAGCGGCTGCGGCTCGGTGCGCACGTAGGCGCTGGCACTGGCGGTCACGGGCACCACCGGCGGCGCGGTCGGGGCCGAAGGCGCAGGCTGCGCGGGCGCACCGGCTGGCGGCAGACTGCCCTGGACCGTGGTGCCGGCCACCGGCCGGGGCGCGGACTCGGGCGGCAGGCCGGAGGTGGGGAACGGCGTGCTGGCCGTGCGCGTCGCGTCGCTGCCATGCTTGGTCTTCCACCACTGCATGGACATCTGCGCCTCGATCTCGTCGATCTTCTTGAGGGTGCTGGCGCGGTCGTCCGGCTTGGACGGCATCGAGCTCTGGAAGAACGAGGGGCGGGCCGCGGGGTCCTGGCCCGCCATCACCTCGCTGCGGCGCATCTTGCGGAGCATGTCGAACTCGCGCTTGCGCACGAAGTCGTTGCGCCGCTTGCGCTCGATCATCTCCTTGAGCATCTGCTTGGAGTACGAGCTTTCGTGCTCGCTCTCCGGACCGCCGTCGGACCAGCTTCCGCCCGGGTTGCGGACGAACTTGACTACCTTGGAGAAAAGACCGGGGCTCTCGTCCTTCGGCATGTTCCGGGTACTGCCTCAGATGCTGAAGACGCGGCGTCAGTCGCCGAACATCTTCTGTTTGAGCTCTCGGCGCTGCTGCGCCTCCAGCGACAGCGTGGCGGTGGGCCGTGCGAGCAGCCGGCCCACGCCGATCGGCTCGCCGGTCTCGTCGCAGTAGCCGTAGTCGCCGGCGTCGATGCGGGCGATGGACTGCTCGATCTTCTTCAGCAGCTTGCGCTCGCGGTCGCGCGTGCGCAGTTCCAGCGCATGCTCCTCCTCGATGGTGGCGCGGTCGGCCGGGTCGGGCACGATGACCGTGTCCTCGCGCAGGTGCTCGGTGGTCTCGCCGGCGTTGTTCAGGATGTCCTGCTTGAGCTGCACCAGCTTGTTGCGGAAGAACGCCATCTGCTTGTCGTTCATGTACTCCGCATCCGGCATCGCCAGCACTTCCGCGTCGGTCAGTTCCTCCGCGGGCTTGGTCTTCCAGTTGTTGGCGAGCTTCGGGTCTTTCTTGACGTTGACGAGGGGAGGTGGGGTCAGCACGGATGAACTGGGGGTCTGGATGTAGCTGGCCTTGGCGGCGGTGGACGCGACCGACTGCGCCATCGAGGGCACGGTGATCTGCGCCAGCCGGGCCGACGGCCGGGTCGCGCGCGCAGGCATCGCCTGCATGTCGGCGGGCGTCGGCCGCGGCGGCATGGCGGGAGCCGGCGTAGGGGCTACGGGGGTTGGTCGGGCACTCGCCTTCGCCGGCGCAGCGGCCGGCCGGGTGGCGGTGGCGGTTGTTTTCTTCACGGAGGCCTTCGCGGGCGCGGCAGCCTTGCGGCTGGCCGGCGCCGGGGTGGGAGCAGCGGATGCCTTGCGCGCTGGCGGCGCCTTGGACACCTTGGCGGGCACCTTCTTCGGGGGAACCTTGGCCGCGGTCTTCGCCGGTGCCTTGGTCGTGGCGGCCTTCGGCGCGGAAGCCTTCTTCGCGACAGGCGCCTTCTTGGCGGGCGCCTTCTTCACCGCCGTCTTCGCAGCGGTCTTGGCCGGGGTCTTCTTGGCAGCCGCCTTGGCGGCTTTGGCCGGGGCCTTGGGTTGGGGCTTCACGTTCCGTCTCCTCGCAGCGCCGGCTCTGGGAGCCATGCTCCCGGCCTGCGTCTTGTCGTTGGGGTCGCCTTCATCGGAGCGAGTTATACCCTGATTGTCGGGCACGCCGACGTGGGTATCGGGGTTTTGCCCACGCCCCCGCGGCTCCCCTGCCCATGCCTGCCAAGGCAAGCCGAGGGGAAACCCCATCCGTTGGAGCAAGGACAGCAGCACGCGGGCGTTCCGTTCGGCTCAGGCGGGCTGCGCCCGGCTCACGCCAGGCACTGCTCCAGGCCCTGCAGGAAGATGTCGCGCGGCAGGTCGATGCCGATGAACACCATCTTGCTGGTGCGCGGCTCGCCCTCGGTCCAGGCCGGGCCCAGGTCGCTGCCCATGAGCTGGTGCACGCCCTGGAAGATGACCTTGCGGTCGGTGCCCTTCATGTTCAGCACGCCCTTGTAGCGCAGCATGCGCGGCCCGTAGATGTTCACCACCGCGCCCAGGAAGTCCTCCAGCCTGGCCGGGTCGAACGGCCGGTCCGAGCGGAAGACGAAGCTCTTGACGTCGTCGTCGTGGTGATGGTGGTGGCCGTGCCCCTCGTGCGCGTGCGAGGGGTGGTCGCAGTGCTCGCCATGCTCGTGGTCATGGTCGTGGTGGTCGTGCTCGTCCTCCTTCAGGAACTCCGGGTCGATCTCCAGCTTGGCATTCAGGTTGAAGCCGCGCAGGTCGAACACCTCCTGGATCGGCACCTCGCCGAAGTGCACCGGCTTCTGCGGCGCGCGCGGGTTCATGTGCTTGAGGCGGTGCATCAGCGCCTCGGTCTCCTCGCGGGCGACCAGGTCGGTCTTGCTGATGAAGATCTGGTCGGCGAAGCCCACCTGGCGGCGCGCCTCCTGGCGGTCGTTCAGCTGCTGCGCGGCGTGCTTGGCGTCGACCAGCGTCAGGATCGAGTCGAGCAGGTAGGTCTCGGCGATCTCGTCGTCCATGAAGAAGGTCTGCGCCACCGGGCCGGGGTCGGCCAGGCCGGTGGTCTCGATCACCACCCGGTCGAAATCCAGCAGGCCCTTGCGCTTCTTGGCGGCCAGCAGCTGCAGGGTGGCGCGCAGGTCCTCGCGGATGGTGCAGCAGATGCAGCCATTGCTCATCTGCACGATCTGCTCCTGCGACTCGGTCACCAGGATGTCGTTGTCGATGTTCTCCTCGCCGAACTCGTTCTCGATGACGGCGATCTTCTGGCCGTGCGACTCGCTGAGCACGCGCTTGAGCAGCGTGGTCTTCCCCGAACCGAGGAAGCCGGTGAGGATGGTGGCGGGAATGAGGCTCATGGTCGCGCTGTGCCGGAATCGGAAGGTCGCCGAGTGTAGCGGTCCCCCATCCTCCTGAAGGCCAGTGGGGTCGGCCAGCCCGGCAACAGGAGAGAATGCGCCCCGGAGACGGGGAACACGAACGATGGGGACCTGGTGGAGGGGGCTGGCCGCCCGGGTGGCGGCGGGCCTGTCAATGCTGTTGCTGGCCGCCGCGCCGGCGGCCCATGCGGATCGCGTGGTCGCGCTCGATCCGGCCGAAGGGCTGGCGGCGCTGGGCACGGCCGGCTCCAGCTGGCTGGACCCCGAAGGGCGGGCCCGGTTGGCCGACGTCATGCAGGACACCATCCCCTGGCGCGCCACGGCGCCCGACACGGTGTACCCCCTGCAGGAGGGCGCCGCCCTCTGGTTCCGGTTCACGCTGGCCGAGACCCGCGACAGCGAGCGCTGGTTCCTCGAGGTCCCCTACCCCGCCGTCGACCGGGTCACGCTGTACGCCGCAGACCCGGGCGGCCGCTGGACCTCGCAGTCGGCCGGCGACAAGCTGCCGGTGGCGCGCTGGCCGCTGCCGCACCGGCACCCGCTGCTGCCGCTGCAGCTGGTGGCGGGCGAGCCGCAGCAGTTCTACGTGCGGGTGGAGAACCCGCACAGCTTCGGCGCCCCGCTGCTGTTCACGAGCGAGCGCCAGCTGGTGCAGCAGGAGCAGCGCACCGGCTTCATCCTCGGCATCTATTTCGGGCTGGCCGGCCTGTCGGTGCTGCTGGCGCTGCTGGGCGCGGCGGCGCTGCGCGAGCGCGCCTTCGGCTGGTATGCCGTCACGGTGCTGCTGATGGGGCTGGCGCAGGCGTCCCTGACCGGCGTCGCCGGCCTGCACCTGTGGCCCACGCTGGCCTGGTGGAACGACATCGCGGTGCTGGCGCTGCCGCTGGTCGCCAGCGCCACGCTGCTGTGGTTCTTCTCGGCGGTGATCTCGCTGCCGCAGCGCTCGCGGCCGCTGCACCGGCTGCTGGTGGTCGTGGCGCTGCTGTGCCTGCTGGCCGCTGCCGCCATCCCGCTGGTGCCGCCGGGCTGGCGCGTGCGCCTGATGGTGCCCACCATCATCCTGAACATCTCGGCGGGCTTGCTGGTCAACCTGTGGGCCGCGCGGCGGGGCGACCGCAATGCCGGCTGGCTGCTGGCCGGCATGACGCCGGTGCTGCTGGGTGCGGCCTTCCCGCTGGCGCGCACCTGGGGCCTGATCCCGATCGGCTTCTGGAGCACCTACGGCATGCAGATCGGCATCGCCATCGAGATGCCGGTGCTGCTGGCACTGCTGGCGCGGCGCAGCCAGGACCGCCGCGAGAACCTGCGCCGCATCCATGGACTGGAACGCACCGATCCGGCCACCGGTTTGATCCGGGGGGAGGTGTTCGTGGAGCGGCTGTCGCGGCTGATCGCGCGCAGCGAGCGCCTGAAGCTGCAGAGCGTGGTGCTGCTGGTGGACATCGCCAACGTCGACCAGATCCGGCGCGACTTCGACCGGCGCGAGGCGGAGGAGATGCCGCTGCTGGTGGCCGGCCGGCTGCTGTCGACGGTGCGCGACATCGACAGCGTCGCCCGGCTGTCGGAACACCGCTTCGGCATGATCGTCGAGGGTCCGCTGGCGCCGCTGGAGGCGGTCGGCACCGGCGCCAAGGTGGTGGCGCGCTGCCTGATGCCGTTCAAGGGCAAGCCCATGGGCTGGGTGGCGCAGGTGCGGGTGGCGCAGACCGTGGTGCCGAACGGCAGCGATGCGAAGCAGGTGATCGAGCGCCTGGGTGCCGTGCTGGCGCGCGTGCCTTCCGACAGCAAGCGGGCGGTTTTCACCATCCGCTGATGGCCCCGGCCAAACGCCTAGCCTTTCGACTTCCGCTGCGCCCTCGGATGCGCCGCATCGTAGGCCGCGGCCAGGTGCTGGAAATCGAGCCGGGTGTAGACCTGCGTGGTGGCGATGTTGGCGTGGCCCAGCAGTTCCTGTACCGCGCGCAGGTCGCCGCTGGACTGCAGCACGTGGCTGGCGAAAGAGTGCCGCAGCATGTGCGGGTGCACCGGCGTGGCCAGGCCGGCGCGCAGGCTGCGCTGGCGCAGGCGCAGCCAGATCGCCTGCGCCGACAGCCGCCTGCCGCCGCGGCCTATGAACAGCGCCGGATCCTGGCCGGCCAGGCCGGGCCGGGCCGCCAGCCAGTGTTCCAGCGCCTGCACCGCCTTGCGCCCGATCGGCACCGTGCGGCGCTTGCTGCCCTTGCCCAGCACGTGCGCCTCCGCGGCCTGCACGTCGACCCAGCCGCGTGCTCCCGCGCTGGCCTGCGCGTCCAGCCCGACCAGCTCGCCCACCCGCAGCCCGCAGCCGTACAACAGTTCGACGATGGCCGCATCGCGCGCTTCCAGCACCGGGTCGGCCTGGTCGTCGTGGTGTTCGGCCAGCTGCATGGCGTCGTCCACCCCCAGCGCCTTCGGCAGGGGCCGCGGGGACTTGGGTGCGCGCACGTCCTGCACCGGGTTGCTGCCCACCCGCCCCAGGCGGCCGAGCCAGGCGTAGAAGCCGCGCCAGCCGGAGAGGATCAGCGCGATGCCGCGCCCGCTGCGCCCGGAGCCGTGCATCTGCGCCACCCAGCGCCGCACGTGCGCCGCCTGCACCCGCAGCAGCTCGACGCCGGCCTCGTCGGCCAGCTGCCCGAGCTTCTGCAAATCCAGTGCATAGAGTTCGACGGTGCGCTGCGCCAGCCGCTTCTCGACGCGTACGTGCTCCAGGTACTGTTCGACCAGGGCCGTGTCGCCGGGCTGCATCGACCTTACTCGTCGCGCAGCCGCGAGAGCGCCGCGGCCGCCAGCTCCGCGATGCGCTCCAGGAAGTCGGTGCCCATGCCGGCGGCGAAGCGCTGCGGGTCGGGCGAGGCCAGCACCAGCATGCCGAAGGCGCGCGAGGCGTTGTGCAGCCCGCCCACGCGCAGCGGCAGCAGCGCCACGGACATGGCCATGGCCTTGTCCTCCAGCCAGTTCACGGCCTCGAAGCCGGAGTTGACGCCGCAGTAGGGCTGGGTCAGCGAGGAGGCGAAGCTCTTGGCGTCCTCGGTCACGCCGGTGGCGAATTCCTCCGCAGCGAAGTGCGGCGCCACGCCCCAGACCTTGATCGCGACCTGCGGCACCATGAACTGGGTCATGATCTCCGAGGCGATGGTCGCCGGCAGCGCATGCTTGGAGCGCACCAGCATGATGTTGCGGGCCCAGCGGTGCAGGCGGTCGGCGATCACCACGTTCTCGTTGCCGTGCCGCACCATGTCCATGATGCGGTGCTCCAGCGCCTTGATCTTCTCGCGCAACATCTCGGCCTGCCGTTCCTGCAGGCTGACCGCGCGACTGCCGTGCGGGCTGGTCAGCTGCACGCTGGCCAGCAGCTGCGCGTGGCGCTCGAAGAAGTCGGGCGAATTCGCCAGGTAGTTGGCGATGTCGTCCTCGGTGATGGGCGGCACGCTGGGGATGGGATGGTTCATTCGGGTACCTCGATCTCGCCTTCGAACACGGTCACGGCCGGGCCGGTCATGAAGACCGAAGCGCCCTCGCCCGCCCACTCGATGGTGAGCCGGCCGCCGCGGGTCTCGACGTCCACGCGGGGGTCCAGCCGGCCCAGGCGGATGCCGGCCACCACCGCCGCGCAGGCGCCGGTACCGCAGGCCAGCGTCTCGCCGGCGCCGCGTTCCCACACCCGCAGCCGCACCCGGCCGCGGTCGACGTATTCCAGGAAGCCGGCATTCACGCGCCGCGGAAAGCGGGCGTGCGTCTCGATCAGGGGGCCCTGGACGGCCACCGGGGCCGCCTCGGCGTCCTCGACCTCCTGCACCGCGTGCGGATTGCCCATGGACAGCACGGCCACCGCGACCTCGGCGCCATCGCCCAGCGCCAGCGGCCACTTCTGCCAGCTGCCCGCCGGCTGCGGCTGCAGGCCGGCGGCATCGAAGGGAATGGCCAACAGTTCGAACACCGGCGGGCCCATGTCGACGGTGACGCGGCCGTCCGGGTTCAGGCGCGGCTCGATCACGCCCGACATCGTCTGCACGCGCAGGTGGTCGCGCGCGGCCAGGCCCTTGTCGCGCACGTAGCGCACGAAGCAGCGGGCGCCGTTGCCGCACTGCTCGACCTCGCCACCGTCGGCGTTGTGGATCACGTACTCGAAGTCGATGCCGGGGCCCGGCGAGGGCCGCACCGACAGGATCTGGTCGGCGCCGACGCCGAAGTGGCGGTCGGCCAGGAAGCGGTACTGCGCCGGCGTGAGCTGCAGCGGGCGGCGGGTCTCGTCGAGCACGACGAAGTCGTTGCCCGCGCCCTGCATCTTGGTGAACCGGATCCGCATGGGCCGGATTATCGCGGCTGTGACGGCGGTGGCACGGGCTTGTCTGCTGTAATCGCCAGATGGTCAGAGCCACGCAACTGCTGCATCCGCAGCGCGAACCCGTTCCCACCCGCGCCGCGGCGACCGTGCTCCTGATGCGGGACACGAACCAGGGCCCGGAACTGCTGATGACGCGCCGTTCCGCCACGGCCTCCTTCGCGCCCGGCGCCTACGTGTTTCCCGGCGGCGGCATCGACCCGGCCGACGCCGCTGCGCATGCGATCGCCGCCCGCCGGCCGACCCAGAGCGACCTCCACCTGACCCAGGCCATTGCCGCCATCCGCGAGAGCTTCGAGGAGCTGGGCGTGCTGCTGGCCCGCCATGCCGACGGCCGCTTCGCCGGTCACGCCGACATCGCTGCGCTGGACCGGCGGGCCCCCTTTGCCGAGCAATGCCGTGCGCGCGGCCTGACCCTGGCCGCCGAGCAGGTGTACGTGCTGGCGCACTGGATCACCGACCGCGACCTGCCGCGCCGCTTCGACGTGCCCTTCCTGGTGGCGCGCATGCCCGAAGGCCAGCAGCCGCAGGCCGACGAGGCCGAGCAGTTCGAACCGGTGTGGGTGCGCCCGGCCGACGCGCTGGCCCGGCACGAGGCCGGCAACTTCTTCATGATCTTCCCGACCATCCGCACGCTGGAGCGGCTGCGCCGCTTCGACAGCGTGGATGCGGTGCTGGCCGCCTGCACCAGTGAGGAGCCGCTGTGGCGCAGCTGCCCGCGTGCCGGCTGGCTGGGCGGGAAGGAAGCGCGCTTCATGGAGCAGGACATGCCCTATGGCGAGCTGCAGCTGGTCGCACCGGACGGCCAGATCGTCCACCACCTGGACTGGCAGAGCGACAGGGCCGTGCCCCTGCTGAAGAACGTGCAGCGGCTGACCGCGCCCAACGGGGGTTTCATGACCGGCCCGGGCACCAACAGCTACCTGGTGGGCGACGCCGCCACGGGCCATGTCGCCATCGACCCCGGCCCCGACGATCCGCAGCACCTGCGCAAGCTGTGGCAGGCAGCCGGCGGCGACATCCGGATGATCGTGTGCACCCATTCGCACCCGGACCACGCCCCCGGGGCCAGGCCCCTGCAGGCGATGTGCGCCGGCCGGCCGCCCATCCTGGGCCTGCCCTCGCTGCCGACGGCGCGGCCGGGCAGCAGCTTCGCGCCCGACCGGGCGCTGGCCGACAGCGAGGTGCTCGCGCTGGAAGGCGATGGCGAGGGCCACCAGCTGCAGGTGATCCACACGCCGGGCCACGCCGCCAACCACCTGTGCCTGGTGCTGCTGGAGGATGGCCTGCTGTTCTCCGGCGACCACATCCTCAACGGCAGCACCACGGTGGTCGACCCGCCGGACGGCGAGATGACCGCCTACCTCGACTCCCTGGACCGGCTGGACGCCGCCTGCGTGGCCCACGGCATCGAGTTCATCCTGCCGGCGCACGGCCACGTGCTGGGCTCGGCGCGCGGCGCCATCGCCCAGCTGAAAAGCCATCGCCTGCAGCGCGAAGCCAAGGTGATCGCCGCCATGCGCGCCCGCCCCGGCGGCTCGCTGGAGGACTGGGTCCCGCTCGCCTACGACGACGTGCCGCCCAAGGTGTGGCCGCTGGCGCAGCGCTCCCTGCTCGCCCACGTGCAGCGCATCCAGGCGCTGGGCCTGGCCTGAAGGGTTTTCGCCGACCGCAGGTCGACCCGTTCGCGCGGAATAGCATGCAGCGCGAACACCCTTTGGGCATGGATCCGGCTTTGCCGGTCCATGCCCAACTGATCAGGAACCATCGAGGAAACGCGAAGCGTTTTCTCGATGAAGAAAGGTGTGAAGCACGCCTGTAGGCCGGATTCTGTGCGGCGCGGTTGCCCGCGCCGTGGCCGCCATTCCTCTGGGCCGGGGGTCGCCCCACCGGCTCGGTGCTACCTACCCGCCGACTCCCCGGGACCAGGTCTACGTCGGCCTACTTGGTATTGCTGCGCGTAGAGATTGCCCGTTTCACCCGGCGCGCCCCTGCGGGACGCGCCGACTCGTCTCTGTTGCTCTGATCCTCACCTCGCGGTGGACAGGTGTTGCCTGCTACGCTGCCCTGTGCAGTCCGGACCTTCCTCCAGTGCCGTGTTTCCACGATCGCACCAGCGGCGGCCTGGCGTGCTTCACGCCGCGTATTATCCCGGACCCGCCTGCAGCCCGCAGGCGGCCTGCTTGATGAACACAAGCCGTGATCCGCATCGCCGAACTCAAACTGCCGCTCGCGCAGGCCGAACAGCCTGAGCCCGCCCTGCGCGCCGCCGCGGCCGCCCTGCTGGGGGTGGCGCCCGACGCCATCGCGCGGCTGGAGGTCTTCAAGCGCAGCTTCGATGCGCGCAAGGCCGAGCTGCTGGCCGTCTTCATCGTGGACCTGGCGCTGGCCGACGCGGAGGCCGAGGCGGCCGTGCTGCAGCGCCTGGCCGCGAACCCGCGCGTCGCTCCCACCCCCGACATGGCCTGGCGCCTGCCCGTGGAGGCTCGCATCGCCCCTCAACCGCGACCGGTGGTGATCGGCTTCGGCCCCTGCGGCATCTTCGCCGCGCTGGTGCTGGCGCAGTTGGGCCTTCGCCCCATCGTGCTGGAGCGGGGCAAGACCGTCCGCCAGCGCACCAAGGACACCTGGGGCCTGTGGCGCCGGCGCGAACTGCATCCGGAGAGCAACGTGCAGTTCGGCGAAGGCGGCGCCGGCACCTTCTCGGACGGCAAGCTGTACAGCCAGATCAAGGACCCGCGCTTCCTCGGCCGCAAGGTGATGCGCGAGTTCGTCGACGCCGGCGCGCCGGAGGAGATCCTGTACGTCGCGCACCCGCACATCGGCACCTTCAAGCTGGTGAAGGTGGTGGAGAGCCTGCGCGAGCAGATCATCGCGCTGGGAGGCGAGGTGCGATTCCAGCAGCGCGTGACGGACTTCGTGATCGAAGGCGGGCAGCTGCGCGGGCTGAAGGTGCTGCACCAGGACACGGGCGCCACCTCCGAGCTGCGCGCCGACCACGTGGTGCTGGCCTTGGGCCACAGCTCGCGCGACACCTTCGAGGCGCTGCACGCGCGCGGCGTGCAGCTGGAGGCCAAGCCCTTCTCGATCGGCTTCCGCATCGAGCACCCGCAAGGGATGATCGATCGCGCCCGCTGGGGCAGGCACGCCGGCCATCCGCTGCTGGGCGCCGCCGACTACAAGCTGGTGCACCACGCCAGCAACGGACGCGCCGTCTACAGCTTCTGCATGTGCCCGGGCGGCACGGTGGTGGCGGCGACCTCCGAGCCGCAGCGGGTGGTCACAAACGGCATGAGCCAGTACTCGCGCAACGAGCGCAACGCCAACGCCGGCATCGTGGTGAGCATCGAGCCGCGCGACTACCCCAGCGGGCCGCTGGCCGGCGTGGCGCTGCAGCGGGAGCTGGAGTCGCGCGCCTTCGAGTTGGGCGGCGGCAACTACGACGCGCCGGGGCAGCTGGTGGGCGACTTCATCGCCGGCCGCCCGTCCTCGCAATTCGGCGACGTGCTGCCTTCCTACAAGCCGGGCGTGAAGCTGGGCGACCTGCACCCGGCCCTGCCGCCGTATGCGATCGAGGCCCTGCGCGAGGCGCTGCCGGCCTTCGGCCGCACGATCCCGGGCTTCGACCGGCCCGATGCGGTGCTGACCGGCGTCGAGACCCGCACCTCCTCGCCGCTGCGCATCCCGCGCGGCGAGGACCTGCAGAGCCTGAACGTGCGCGGCCTCTATCCCGCCGGCGAAGGTGCCGGTTACGCCGGCGGCATCCTGTCGGCCGGCGTGGACGGCATCAAGGTCGGCGAGGCGGTGGCGCGCAGCCTCGCGGCCGCCGGCGCCCTGGACGGAACCACGACATGAACGACACCCATCCACCCGCCCCGCAGCCGGCCGCGCCGGCACCCGCCAGCCCGGGGGGCGCCGCGCGCCGCAAGCGCCCGGCGCGCCCGTTGCATCCGCTGCTGCACACCCTGTTCGAGCTGTATCCCGGCCTGTTCGGCGTGCGCTTCCTGCCGCTCAAGCTGGGCGTGTTCGAGGACCTGCGGGCCGCGCACCCGGACCGCCTGCCGGCCGACGAACTGAAGGTCGCGCTGGGGCTGCACACACGCTCCAACCGCTACCTGGAAGCGGTCGCGGGCGGACTGCCGCGGCACGACCTGGGCGGCCAGCCGGTGGAGCCGGTCGCGCCGGAACACGTGCACCACGCCATCGTCGAGCTGTACCGGCGCAAGAGCGGCACGCCGCAGGAGCCGGCCGCGCGCCAGCGTGCAGTGTCGCAGTTGGCCGAGGCCGTCGAGCGATCGGGCCTGGGGCGGGACGGTTACCGCGAGCGCTTCGGCGGAGCGCCGGAGCCGGCTCGCGGACTGCTGGAAGAGGCGCTGATGGCGCTGGGCCAGAAGAGCGCCCGGGTGGAAGCCCTGCGCCGCGCCTTCCAGGCCAGCGGCAAGACGGCGGAGGAGTTCGCCGAGATGTACGGGCTGACGGCGGGCGAGGTGAGGCAGCTGGCGGGCTGACCCGCCTCTCGACCGACCTTCCTGCGCCGGCGCGAATGCAGAAAGGCCGCCCGAGGGCGGCCTTCTTCCAACGCCAGCGCGGATTTCAGCCCTGCGCCTGCTGCAGCGCCGCGATGCGCTCCTCGATCGGCGGGTGGGTGGAGAACAGTTTGCCCACGCCGGAGGTGATGCCGGCCGTCTGCAGGCCCTTGGGCAGCTCGCCGGGGACCATGCCGCCCAGGCGCGCCAGGGCGTTGATCATGGGCTGGCGGCGGCCCATCAGCTCGGCCGAGCCGCGGTCGGCGCGGAACTCGCGCTGGCGCGAGAACCAGGCCACGATGATGGCGGCCAGGAAGCCCAGCAGGATGTCCAGCACGATGGTCGTGACGAAGTAGCCGATGCCGGGGCCCGAGCGCTGCTCGCCGCGGCTGAGCCAGCCGTCGACGACGTAGCCGATCACGCGCGACAGGAACACCACGAAGGTGTTCATCACGCCCTGGATCAGCGTCATGGTGACCATGTCGCCGTTGGCGATGTGGGCCACCTCGTGGCCGATCACGGCCTCGACCTCGTCGCGGGTCATGCCCTGCAGCAGGCCGGTGGACACGGCGACCAGCGCGCTGTTCTTGAAGGCGCCGGTGGCGAAGGCGTTGGGCTCGCCGTGGAAGATGCCGACCTCGGGCATGCCGATGCCGGCCTTTTCGGCGAAGCGGCGCACCGTCTCGACGATCCAGGCCTCGTCGGCCGAGCCGGTCCCGTCGATCACCTGCACGCCCGAGCTCCACTTGGCGATCGGCTTGGACAGCAGCAGCGAGATGAAGGCGCCGCCGAAGCCCATGATGAAGGCGAAGCCCAGCAGTGCCCCCAGGTTCAGCCCGTTGGCCGTGAGATACCGGTTGACGCCCAGCAGGCTGGCGACGACACCCAGCACCACCACGACGGCGAGGTTGGTGGCCAGGAACAGGACGATGCGTTTCATAAGGCTCCGTTGACGAAGGTTGCCGCGCGAAGATGAGGTGGCCGGCGGCCGAAATCAAGAGGCTGGACCGGCGCGCGAGGCCGGAATTCTGCCCGGTTTCAGCGCCGACCCGGCCGGAATACCGTCGAGTCGTCGTACCAGGAAAAGTTCTGGTTCTCCGGCCACCAGTTGGGGATGCCCAGCACCGGCAGCGGGGTGAACGGCTTGGCGGCCAGCCGCTGCGCCGTGCAGCGCCGGGAGAGCCAGGCGTCGGCCTCCTCCGGGGTCGCCAGCGGGCAGGGCTCGGCCCAGACATGGGCGGTCAGGTTCTTGCGCGGCCGGGCCAGCTGTTCCAGCAGCGCGTGGCCGAACACCATCACGCGCGCCCGCGACCAGAGCGGCCGCAGCTCGATGAACAGGGCCCGCCAGTCGCGCGCCAGCAGCGAGTCCCAGATCGGCGCCGGCGCCTGCAGCAGGGCGCCGTTCTCGTCGAACAGCGTGCCGGCATCCCGCACCGGCCCCCGCCGGCCCCCGATCCCGTTGGCGGCGATCTGCGCCGCCTGCAGCTCGTTCAGCCGCCGCTTGGTCTTCGGCATGCGCAGCCAGCACAGGCCGTTGAAGAAGTCGTGCAGGTTGTCGCGGGTGGGGCAGGCGCGCTGCTCGAAGATGAAGCGCTCGTAGGGCTCGCCGTCGGGCAACGCCGATTGCGCGACGAAGCGCACGGGCGGATCCGGCTCGGCGCCCAGCGCCTGCGCGACCGAGGATCCCTGCGCCACCCGGGCCGCCACCCGCTCGCCCGGCTCGCGCAGGGGCTGGAACCAGGGCGCGCCCCAGTCGATCGACCACGGCTGCACGCGGGGCCTCAGGAGCGCGAGCGGTTGCGCTTGTCGCGAACCATGACGCTCGACTTCCCTTCGTCCGCCACTTCGAACAACTGGGTCGCCACCAGCAGCTTGGTCAGGGTGGCATAGCCGTAGTTGCGCGGGTCGAAGGACGCCTGGTTGGCGATCTGCTGGCCGACGGCACCCACCCGCGCCCAGCCCTGGTCGTCGGCGGCGGCCTCGACGGCGTTGCGCAACAGCATGACGAGCCGGGTGTCCTGCTTGAGCTGCGCGGTCGTGGCGCGCAGGCGGGTGCCCGGGGCTTCGCTGCCGGACTCGTCCGCCTCGGCCGCCGGGGGTGGCAGCTTGTCCAGGAACAGGAAGCGCGAGCAGGCGTTGACGAAGGGCTCGGGCGTCTTGCGCAGGCCGAAGCCGTAGACCGCCGCGCCCTTGGCTCGCAGGTGCATCACCAGCGGGGTGAAGTCGGCGTCGGAGGAGACGATCCCGAAGGCGTCCGGCGCATCCGTGTAGAGCAGGTCCAGCGCGTCGATCACCATCGCCATGTCGCTGGCGTTCTTGCCCTTGGAATAGTCGAACTGCTGCATCGGCCGGATCGCGTGCTCGTGCAGGATCTCCTCCCAGCCGCGCAGCTCGGACTTCTTCCAGTTGCCGTAGGCGCGGCGGATGCTGGTCTCGCCGAAGGTCGACAGCTCGTTCAGGATGACGTCGATCTGCGAGGCCGGCGCGTTGTCGGCATCGATCAGCAGCGCCACGCGTGCGCGCGGCGTCATGCGCCCGCCCCAACCACGGCCTTCCACCGCAGCGTCTCTCCGGCCCGCAGCGGCTTGAGCTGCGCATCCCCGAATGCATAGCCGTCGGGGACGGTCCACTCGGTGCGCTGCAGCACCAGCGTGCCGCTGTTGCGCGGCAGCCCGTAGAAGTCGGGCCCGTGGAAGCTGGCGAAGCCCTCCAGCCGGTCGAGCGCACCGGCGGCCTCGAAGGCTTCGGCGTACAGCTCCATGGCCGCATGCGCCGTGTAGCAGCCGGCACAGCCGGTGGCGTGTTCCTTCAGGTGGGCCGGGTGTGGGGCGCTGTCGGTGCCCAGGAAGAACTTCGGGTTGCCCGAGGTGGCCGCCTGCACCAGTGCGACACGGTGGGTCTCGCGCTTGAGCACCGGCAGGCAGTAGTAGTGCGGGCGGATGCCGCCGGTGAAGATGGCGTTGCGGTTGTAGAGCAGGTGGTGCGCGGTGATGGTGGCGGCCGTGAGCGCATCCGAATCCTGGACGTACTGGGCCGCCTCCCGGGTGGTGATGTGTTCCATCACGATCTTCAGGCCGGGGAAGTCGCGCCGCAGCGGGACCAGTTGCTGCTCGATGAACACCGCCTCGCGGTCGAACAAATCAACTTCCGGCGACGTCACTTCGCCGTGCACCAGTAGCGGCAGGCCTTCACGCTGCATCGCCTCCAGCGTGGGCCAGGCCTTGCGGATGTCGGTGACGCCGGCGTCGCTGTTGGTGGTGGCACCGGCCGGATAGAGCTTGACGGCCACCACGCCGGCCTCGCGCGCGCGCCGGATCTCCTCCGGCGGTAGCCGGTCGGTGAGGTACAGCGTCATCAGCGGCTCGAAGGCCACGCCCCTCGGCACGGCCTCGAGGATGCGGGCCCGGTACGCCGCCGCCTGCGCGGCCGTGGTCACCGGCGGCTTCAGGTTGGGCATGACGATGGCCCGGCCGAACTGGGCCGCCGAGTGCGGCACCACGGCGGCCAGGGCCGCCCCGTCGCGCACGTGCAGGTGCCAGTCGTCGGGGCGGGTGATCGTGAGCGTCTGCAACATGGGCTGGATTGTCCCAGACGGCATGACCCGACCGCAGGTCGAACCGTTCACGCGGAATGACATGCAGCGCGAACACACCTTGGGCCAGGAACCGGCTTCGCCGGGCCTGGCCCAACTGTTCAGAACCACCGGGAAAACGCGCAGCGTTTTCCCGGTGAACCCTAGTGCGCCAGGATCTTGTTCAGGAAGTCCTTGGTCCGCGCCTGGCGCGCTTCGGGGTTGCCGAAGAAGTCGTCCTTGCTGCAGTCTTCCAGGATGCGGCCGCCCACGTCGATGAAGATCACGCGGTTGGCGACCTTGCGGGCAAAGCCCATCTCGTGGGTGACGACCATCATGGTCATGCCCTCGCGGGCCAGGTTGACCATCACGTCCAGCACCTCGCCGACCATCTCGGGATCCAGCGCCGAGGTCGGCTCGTCGAACAGCATGACGACCGGGTCCATCGACAGCGCGCGGGCGATGGCCACGCGCTGCTGCTGGCCGCCGGAGAGCTGGCCGGGGAACTTGTCCTTGTGCGCCATCAGCCCGACGCGGTCGAGCATCTTGAGCCCGCGCTTCTTCGCCTCGTCGGTGCTGCGGCCCAGCACCTTGACCTGCGCGATGGTGAGGTTCTCGGTCACCGACAGGTGCGGGAACAGCTCGAAATGCTGGAACACCATGCCGACGCGGCTGCGCAGCTTGGGCAGGTCGGTCTTGGGCCCGTTGACGTGGATGCCGTCGACGAAGATGTCGCCCTTCTGGATCGGCTCCAGCGCGTTGACGGTCTTGATCAGGGTGGACTTGCCCGAGCCCGAGGGCCCGCACACGACGACCACGTCGCCCTTGTCGATGCGCACCGAGCAGTCCTGGAGCACCTGCACCGGCCCGTACCACTTGGACACGTTGCGGACGTCGATCATGGGTTGCTGTTCGCTCATGGCGGGGTCTTTCAGCGGATGATGGCGATCTTCTGCTGCAGCCGCTTGACCAGCCACGACAGGGTGAAGCAGATGACGAAGTAGAAGACGGCGGCCAGGATGTAGCTCTCGCGCGGGTGGCTCAGGTTGTTGCCGGCCACCGTGAAGCCGTGCAGCATGTCGTGGGCCGTGATGATGTAGACCAGCGAGGTGTCCTGGAACAGGATGATGGTCTGCGTCAGGAACACCGGGATCATGTTGCGGAAGGCCTGCGGCAGGATCACCAGCCGCATGTTCTGCGCATAGCTCATGCCCAGCGCCTGGCCGGCGTAGACCTGCCCGCGCGGGATCGACTGGATGCCGGCACGCACGATCTCGGAGAAGTACGCCGCCTCGAAGGCGATGAAGGTGATCACCGCGGAGGTCTCGGCGCCGATCGGCCGGCCGGTGATCAGCGGCACCATCAGGAAGAACCACAGCAGCACCATCAGCAGCGGGATGGACCGCATGCCGTTGACGTAGACGGCGGCTGGCAGTTCCAGCGCCTTGACGCCGGACAGGCGCATGAGCGCCAGCACGGTGCCGAACAGGATGCCGCCCAGCGTGGCCACCGCGGTCAGCGCGAAGCTGAAATACATCCCCTGCAGGATGTAGCCGCGGAACACCTCGGCGGTGAAGAAGGAGAAGTCGAGCCCCAGCATCAGTGCCCGCCCCCGGTACTGGCGACGAAGCCCGGCACCCGCGCGCGCTTCTCGATGAAGGCCATGACGCGGTTGACGGCGAAGGCCGACACGATGTACAGGCCGGTGACCGCCAGGTACACCTCGATGCCGCGCGCCGTCTCCTCGCCCACCTGCTGGGCGTAGAAGGTCAGCTCGGTGATGGACACCGCGAAGGCGATCGAGGAGTTCTTCAGGATGTTCATCGTCTCGCTGGTGAGCGGAGGCACGATGATGCGGAACGCCATGGGCAGCAGCACGTAGCGGTAGGTCTGCGCCGTCGTGAAGCCCAGGGCCATGCCCGCGTAGCGCTGCCCGCGCGGCAGCGACTGGATGCCCGCGCGCACCTGCTCCGCGATGCGGGCGGACGTGAACAGGCCGAGGCCGGCGACCACCAGGGCCAGCTTGGGCGTGTCGGCGAAGGCCGGGAACACCACCGGCACCACGTGGTACCAGAGGAAGATCTGCACCAGCAGGGGGATGTTGCGGAACAGCTCCACCCACCAGTTGCCGATGCGCGTCAGCCAGGGGCTCGCGGGCAGCGTGCGCATGGTGCCGATGAGCGCGCCGGCGACCAGAGCGACGACCAGCGACAGCGCCGCGACCAGCGCGGTCTGGCCCCAGGCCTGGAGCAGCCAGTCCAGGTAGGTCTCCGTGCCCGTGGGACCGCCAGTGCCGAAACAGCCGGGCACCACCGTCCGGTCGATCGTGTCCTGGCAGAAGACCTGCCAATCGAGCGCCATCCGCTCCTCCTCCTTGTCGGTGCCTCACCGGCCGCCTGCGGGCGGCCGGCGGGCCCGGAGCCCCTTACTGGTTGTTGAAGGCTTCGGCCGGCTTGTCGTTCGGGTTGGCCACCAGCTCGGTGAGGATCTTGCCCATGGGCAGGTTCACGCTGGTGTTCTTCGGCGGGATCGGCTTCATGAACCACTTGTCGTACAGCGCCTTGATCTCGCCGTCCTTCATGGCCTTGCGGATGTAGTCGTCCACGGCCTGCTTGAACTTGGGATCGTCCTTGCGCAGCATGATGGCGATCGGCTCGACGTTCAGCGTCTCGCCCACGATGGCGAAGTCCTTGGGGTTCTTGGAGCCGGCGATCAGGCCCGCCAGGATGTTGTCGTCCATCACGAAGGCGTCGGCGCGGCCGGACTCCATCAGCAGGAAGCTGTCGGCGTGGTCCTTGCCGTACACCTCCTTGAACTGGATGCCCTGGGCGCGCTTGTTCTTGCGCAACAGCGCCACCGAGGTGGTGCCGGTGGTGGTGGCGACGGTCTTGCCGTTCAGGTCGGCCACCGACTTGATGCCGGAATTGTTCTTGACCGCGGTGCGCACTTCGGTGACGTAGGTGGTCAGCGCGAAGGCGACGTCCTTCTGGCGGGCCTCGTTGTTAGTGGTGGAGCCGCACTCGATGTCCACCGTGCCGTTCTGCACCAGCGGGATGCGGTTGGCGGAGGTCACGGCCACGTACTCGACCGGCGTGTTGGGGAAGACCGACTTCAGGATGCGCTGGCACAGCTCGACGTGGTAGCCGGTGAACTGGTTGTTGCCCAGCGTGTAGGCGAGCGGCGCCGACGACTCGCGGGTGCCCATCACGACCTTGTTGGCGGCCTTGACCTTGGCGATCGTGTCGTTCGCCTGCGCAAACGCGGTGCCGGTGGTGACGGTGGCAGCAGCCAGGGTGGCAGCCAGCAGAACCTTCTTCATGGAGATCTCCTCGGGGGGTTCGGTTTAAGGTGAACTGACAACGAAATTCTAGGGGGCCCGGCGTTGCGGGAATACCCGCATCCCGACGGCTCGCGAAGCGAGTACCCGTCTCACGCGGTCCTGCCGCCGGCGCCCTCCAGCCGCATCGGCTGGGTCAGCTTCTCGGGCACCAGCAGGGCGTCGATCTGCGCCCGCGTCATGATCCCGAGCGACTCGGCCACCTCGTCGATGGGCGCACCGGTGGCGATCGCCGTCTTGGCGATCAGGGCCGCCTTCTCGTAGCCGATGATGGGGTTGAGCGCGGTCACCAGCGTCACCGAATCGCGCACGCGGCGCGCGAGCAGGTCCTGGTTGGCCTCGATGCCCGACACGCAGTGCGCCTGCAGCGTCAGGCAGGCATTCGACAGGTGCTGGATGCTCTTGTAGAGGCTCCAGCCCATGATGGGCTCAAAGGCGTTGAGCTGCAGCTGCCCCGCCTCGGATGCCATGGTCACGGTCACGTCGTTGCCGATCACCTCGTAGGCGACCTGGTTCATCACTTCCGGGATCACCGGGTTGACCTTGCCCGGCATGATGGACGAGCCGGCCTGCCGCGCGGGCAGGCGGATGTCGCCGAAGCCGGCCTGCGGCCCGCTGGACAGCAGGCGCAGGTCGTTGCAGGTCTTGGATAGCTTGGTGGCCACCCGCTTGAGCACGCCCGACAGCTGCACGAAGGCACCGGTGTCCTGCGTCGCCTCGACCAGGTTGGGCGACTTCACCACCGGCACCCCGCTGATCTCGGCCAGGTGGCGGCAGGCGAGGTCGGCATAGCCGGCCGGCGAGTTGATGCCGGTGCCGATGGCGGTGGCGCCCAGGTTGATTTCCTGGATCAGCGCGCGGGCCTCGCGCAGGCGTGCCTCGTCCTCCTCCAGCATCACCGCGTAGGTGGAGAACTCCTGCCCCAGCGTCATCGGCACCGCATCCTGCAGCTGGGTGCGGCCGATCTTGAGGATGTCCTTGAACGCCTCGGCCTTGGTCTCGAAGCCCTTTCGCAGCACGTCCATGGACGCGATCAGGCGGTCGATGCCGAACCACAGCGACACCCGCACCGCCGTGGGGTACACGTCGTTGGTGCTCTGCGAGGCATTGACGTGGTCGTTGGGGTGCAGCACGTCGTAGCGGCCCTTCTCGAACCCCATGCGCTCCAGCGCCAGGTTGGCGATCACCTCGTTGGCATTCATGTTGGTCGAGGTGCCGGCGCCGCCCTGGATCACGTCGACCACGAACTGGTCGTGGAAGCGGCCCTCGATCAGCTGCTCGCAGGCGCCCATGATCGCGAAGGCGCGCGCCTCGTCCAGCACGCCGAGCTCCAGGTTGGCGCGGGCGGTGGCCTTCTTGACGAAGCCGAATGCGCGCACCAGTTCCGGCATGGCCGACACCGGCGTGCCCGAGATCGGGAAGTTCTCAATGGCGCGTGCGGTGTGCACGCCCCAGTAGGCCTCGGCGGGAATCTGCTTCTCGCCGAGGAAATCGCGCTCGATGCGGTGGTCGTTGGACATGGCGTGGGCCGGAAGTGGCGACGAAATGTAGCGGCGGCGTTGCGGGGCAGCCAATGCCGTTTGCGCCCCAGCCTTATGCGAAAAAACTATGACCGGGCCGCGCGCGCCGGTGCCTCGTCCGCCGCGGCCGGACCGGCCAGGAAGGACCATAGCGCCTGCACCGTGCGCTTGGGGGCTTCGCGCGGCGAAGGCTTCTCGCGATAGGCGCGGATGTCCATGGCCATCTGCAGCGCCATGCCCGGCGGCGTCGCCGGCACCAGCTTGCGCGAGCGCAGCTCCTTCTTCACCGCGCTGTAGGGGAGGAAGGCGACGCCATGGCCTTCCAGCGCCATCACCTTCAGGCCCTCGGCCATGTCGGTCTCGTAGACCCGGTCGAGGTGGATGGCGGTGGGCGACTGCTTGAGGATCAGGTCGGTCACGCGCCCGAGATAGGCGCCCGGCGCGTAGCCCAGGTACGGCAGGGGCTGGCCGGCCCGGCCCGGCAGCTTGAACACGGGCTCGCCGTCCGGCCCGGGCTTGCAGTAGGGGGCCAGCACTTCCTCGCCCAGCGTGACCATCTGGTAGCGGTCGGTATCCAGCTGCAGCGGCTGCGACACGTGGTGGTAGGCGATCAGCACGTCGCAGCCGCCCTCGACCAGCCGCATCACGGCGTCGTGCACGTTCAGCGCGATCAGCCGGCTCTTGATCGGGCCGAACTTCTCGCGCAGGCTGGAGACCCAGGCCGGGAAGAAGGTGAAGGCCAGGGTGTGCGGCACGGCGAACTCGATCACGTCCTGGCCGGCGGTGGAGTGGCCGCGCAGCATGGCACGCGTGCTTTGCAGCGCCTGCAGCATCTCCAGCGACTGGGTGTAGAGCGTCTCGCCGGCGGGCGTGAGGCGGGTCGGATAGGAACTGCGGTCCACCAGGTCGGTGCCGGCCCAGGCCTCCAGCGCCTGGATGCGGCGCGAGAACGCCGGCTGCGTCACGTGGCGAAGCTGCGCCGACCGGCTGAAGCTGCGTGTCTCGGCCAGGCTGACGAAGTCTTCGAGCCATTTGGTTTCCATGGCCGATATTGTCTCCCGCCGCGTTGCCGGCCGCCGCTCCGGCGTTGGTCCACCACCCCGGACGCCGGGGGTCTCAGGCGGCGAACTCCATGATCCGCGCCGAGACCGAATCGCCGTCCACCAGCAGTTCCCCGGCCGCGATCGGCAGCTTGAAGCGGCGGGGCCCGGCGCTGCCCGGGTTGACGAACAGGACGCCGCCGCGCTCCTGCACCAGCGGCTTGTGCGAGTGGCCGGACACGACCACGCGCGCCGAGCGGACCTGCGCATGCTGCGCCAGCATCGCCAGGTCGTGGATCACGAACACGCCGATTCCCTCCACCGCGAGCAGCTCGCCCTCGGGCAGCCGGTCGGCCCAGGGGCCCCGGTCGTTGTTGCCGCGCACGGCGGTGACCGGGGCGATGCGGCGGAGCTGCTGCAGGATGGCCTCGTCGCCGATGTCGCCGGCATGCACGATGCGGTCGCTGCCAGCCAGGAAGTCCAGCACCTGCGGGCGCAGCAGGCCATGGGTATCGGAGACGAGGCCGATGCGCGTCATGCGGCCTCCGGTGCCCACGCTCAGGCGAGGCTGGCCGGATCGAGGTTGGCGCCGCACACGACCAGCGCCACGGATTCGCCGGGCGCCGGCCGGTACGCCTGCTGCTGCAGCGCCGCCAGGGGCAGGGCCGCGGCCGGCTCCACCGCCAGCTTCATCTGCTGCCACAGCCAGCGCTGGGCGGAGCGGATCGCCTCGTCGGTCAGCAACAGCGACTGCGGCACCCAGCGCTGCGTGACGTCCCAGGCCAGCCCGCCGATGCGCTTGGCACCCAGCGAATCGGCGGCGATGCCGCTGACCGCCACGTCGACCGGCTCGCCGGCCTCCCGGGCCCGGTGCAGCGTGGGCGCGAGCTCGGGCTCCAGCGCGATCACGCGGCTGCGATCCCGGAACCAGGACGCGACGCCGGCGATCAGCCCGCCGCCGCCCACGCTCACCAGCACCGCATCGGGCGCGCGGCCGCCCTGCTCCTCGATCTCGAAGGCGAGCGTGCCGGCACCGGTGACCACTTCGGGCTGGTCGTAGGCGTGCGTGAGCAGGGCGCCGGTCTCCCGCTGGCGCGCGAGGCAGGCCTCCAGCGCCTCGGCATAGACCGCGCCGACAACCACCACCTCCGCGCCCAGCTCGCGCAGCCGCGCCTGCTTGGCCGGGCTGCAGACGGTGGGCACGAACACCTCGCAGCGCACGCCCAGTTCACGCGCCGCGGCGGCCGTGGCGATGCCTGCGTTGCCGCCGGACGCGACGATCACGCCGCCGGCCGGAACCGGGTTGGACAGCAGCCGGTACAGCATGCCGCGCGCCTTGAAACTGCCCGAGGCCTGCAGGTGTTCCAGCTTGAGCCACACCTCCTCGCAGGCGACGCCGAGCGCGCTGCCGGGCAGCTTCCACAGCGGCGTGCGGCGGATGAAGTGCGGGAAGCGCTCGCGGAAGATGCGGGCAGCCTGCTCGATGGCGGCGCTATCCATTGATGTCATTCCCGCGAAGGCGGGGATCCAGTGTTTCCAACTTCCTCTAAAGGCTCATGCGCGCGCCCGCAACGTCGCCGGGCCACGCTCACAGCTTCAGCCCCTTCGGCAGCGGGAACTTGACCGTCTCCCGCACGCCCTCCATGGGCTGCAGCGTCACGCCGACACCCAGCGAGCGGATGCGCTCGATCACCTGCTGCACCAGCAGCTCCGGCGCCGAGGCGCCGGCCGTCAGGCCGACCCGCTTGCGGCCGACCAGCCACTGCGGATCGAGGTCCTCGGCGCGGTCGACCATGTGGCTGGGCACGTCGAGCTTGCGCGCCAGCTCGGCCAGCCGGTTGCTGTTGCTGCTGGTGGGGCTGCCCACCACAATCACCACGTCCACCTGGCGCGCCATGACCTTGACCGCGTCCTGCCGGTTCTGGGTGGCGTAGCAGATGTCCTGCTGCTTGGGCTCGCGCACGTTGGGGAAGCGCCGGCGCACCGCCGCCGAGATCTCGGCCGCGTCGTCGACCGACAGCGTGGTCTGCGTGACCAGCGCCAGCCGCTCGGTCTGGGCCGGCTGCACCCGCTCGACGTCCTCCACGTCCTCGACCAGGTGGATGCCGCCGTCGAGCTGGCCCATGGTGCCCTCGACCTCGGGGTGGCCCTTGTGGCCGATCATGATGAATTCGTAGCCCTCGCGCGCGAGCTTGGCCACCTCGATGTGCACCTTGCTCACCAGCGGGCAGGTGGCGTCGAAGATCTCGAAGCCGCGCCGGCGCGCCTCGTCCTGCACCGCCTTGCTGACCCCGTGCGCCGAGAACACCAGCGTGGCGCCGGCGGGCACCTGGTCCAGGTCCTCGATGAAGATGGCGCCCTTGGCCTTCAGGTCGTTGACCACGTAGGTGTTGTGCACGATCTCGTGGCGCACGTAGATCGGCGCGCCGAACTTGGCCAGCGCCCGTTCGACGATCTCGATGGCCCGGTCCACCCCCGCGCAGAAGCCGCGCGGCTCGGCCAGGACGATCTGCTTGGTGCCGGTGTTCACAGCACCCCGATCAGCTGGACCTCGAAGGTCACCGCCTGCCCCGCGAGCGGGTGGTTGAAATCGAACAGCACGGCGTCCTCGGCGCCCTCGCGCCCGACCTGCCGCACCGCGCCGGCGTAGCTGCCGCTGCCGTCGGGCGTGGCGAACTCCACCACCTCGCCGACGTGGTACTCCTCCTGGGGATCGCCCATCTCGCGCAGCAGCTTGCGCGCCACCCACTGCACCATCTCCGGGTTGCGCTCGCCGAAGGCCTCGCCGGCGGCCAGCTCGAAGGTGGCGCGTGCGCCCTCCTCCAGGCCGATGAGGCGCTGCTCCATGGCCGGCGACAGCTCACCCGTGCCCAGTGTCAAAGTCGCGGGCTTGTCGTTGAACGTGTTGATGACGTCGCCGCCGGGGCCGGCCAGGCGGTAGTGCAGCGTGAGGAAAGAGCCCGGCTGCACGCGGGGCGTAGGGGATGGCATGACAGGGTGGATTTTAGGCGCCCGGCACCCCCCGCATCCTTGGCCCCCGGCCTTGCCCCCGCCCCTTCCGCCATGCCCCTGGACCACCTCCCGCCCGACGCCCGCCCGCGCGAGAAGCTGCTGGCGCGTGGCGCCGCCGCCCTGTCGGACACGGAACTGCTGGCCCTGCTGCTGCGCACCGGCCCGGCCGGCAAGGGCGTGTTCGCGCTGGCGCAGGAACTGGTGGAGACCTTCGGCGGCGTCGCCGGGCTGCTGCACACCCGCGCCGAGGACCTGCGGCGCATCAAGGGCCTGGGCGGCCCGGCCAAGCGGGCCGAGCTGGCCGCGGTGCTGGAGCTGGCGCGCCGCGCCCTGGCCCAGCAGTTGCGCACGCGCGAGGCCTTCGGTTCGCCGGACGCCGTCAAGCACTACCTGCAGCTGCACCTGGCGCGCCAGCCGCACGAGGTGTTCGCGGTCATGTTCCTGGACGCCCAGAACCGGCTGATCGAGATGGAAGTGATGTTCCGCGGCACCCTGACCCAGACCTCGGTCTACCCGCGCGAGATCGTGGTCCGCGCCCTGCAACACGAGTCGGCCTCGGTCGTGCTCGCCCACAACCACCCCAGCGGCACCGTCAACCCCTCGCGCGCCGACGAGGCGCTCACCCAGGCCCTGAAGGCCGCCCTGGCGCTGGTCGACGTGCGGGTGCTGGACCACGTGATCGTGGCGCCGGGGCAGGCGCTGTCGATGGCGGAGCGGGGGTTGCTCTAGGGAGCTAGGGCGTTGGTCCGAGCGGCCTGAGCAGCACCACCAGCGCCCCCGCCCCGCCCTCGTCGCCGCGGGCCTGGACGAAGGCCAGCACTTCCTTCTTCTGCACCAGCCAGCCCTGGACCTTGGCCTTGAGCACCGGCGTCTTGCCGGGGGAGCCCAGGCCCTTGCCGTGCACCACCCGGACGCAGCGCACGCCGTGGCGGTGGGCCTCGCGGATGAAGGCCGACAGGGCCTCGCGGGCGTCGTCCCGGCGCAGGCCGTGCAGGTCGATCTCGCGCTGGATGCTCCAGTGCCCCTTGCGCAGCTTGCGGGTCACGTCCAGGCCGATACCGGGGCGGCGGAAGCTCAGCGCGTCGTCCACGTCCAGCAGGGTGCTGGCGTCGAAGTCGTCGCTCAGCGATTCGGCCAGCACGCGCTGCTCGTCCAGCAGCTGCTGCACCGGGATGGGCGGCGGCTGCTCGCCGGCCAGCAGCACGCGGGGTGGGTGCCGCAGGGGCTTCACCTCGCCGGCGGCGCGCACGAACAGGTTGCGCTCGGCGGCCGCCTTGCGCTGCGCCGCCTCGCGCGCGGCCGCCTCCTGGGCGGCGAGTTGCTGCTGCTCGGCGAGCTTGCGCTGGATCTCCTGCAGGTCGCGCAGCGACTTGGCCTTCATCGCGCGCGGCAGGGCGAAACCCGGGACGTCATGGGTCGATTGTCGCAGCCGGGGCTTGCTTGAAAATCGGGCCGCCGGCCCGAACTGGGCGCCATGAACACACCGCTGACCGCCCACCGCAACCTGGTCACGCTGGTGCAGGTGCTCCGCAAGCTGGAGCGCAGCCGCGTGCCCCTGGACCCCGAGCAGTACCGCTCGGTGGTCACCCGCATCCAGGACGAGCTGCGCAACCACCCGCGCGACGCCGGCCTGGAGGCGTTGCTGGCCGCCGTGCCGGAGCTGGCCGAGTTGTACGAGAACCTGAACTACGAGCTGGCAGGCCTGTGCCGGTCGCCGCTGGAAGTGGCGGTCGGCGCGGAGCAGCAGGCGCGCGAGGCGATCGCCCGCGCCATCGGCAAGCCGGCGACCCGGTAATCGCCCCGGCTAGCGCCCGCGCCGCACCCAGCGCGGCACGCGGAAGCGCACGATGCTGATGTACGCCCACACGTACAGGGCCACGAAGCCGATGCACAGCGCCATCAGCACCCCGGTGTTGCGCCAGAACAGCGTGGCCGGCACCACCGTCAGCAGGCAGAACGCCCACAGGTAGGGCGAGGTGCGGTTGTTGCGCATCAGCATGCGCCGCGCCTCGTCGTCGTCGAACACCTCCCGCACGATGCGCTTGTAGACCAGCTGGTGCAGGTGCAGCGCGTCGGCCATGCTGGGGGACTGGCCGCGCACCAGCTTGCGGTAGATCGAGAACCCGGTCTCCAGCACCGGGTACGACAGCAGCAGCATGGGGAACCAGGGCGACACCGACGGGTGCCGCTGCACCAGCAGGATGACCGCCATCGCGATCACCACGCCCCACAGGTAGGCCCCGCCGTCGCCGGCAAAGATCAGGCCGCGCGGGTAGTTCCAGACCAGGAAGCCGACGGTGGCGCCCGCCAGCACCAGCACCACGGCCGCGATCTGCCGGTCGCCCACCTGCATCGCCACGTAGGCGATCGACAGGCAGCAGATCATGGCGACGGTGCCGGCCAGGCCGTTGTAGCCGTCGATGATGTTGAAGGCGTGGGGCAGCCCGGCGATGGCGAACAGCGCCAGCAGGATCCCGGGCCAGTGGCTGGCCGTCCAGGCCAGGTCCACCCAGCCGATGTCGAACCCGGGCACCCGCAGGCGCAGCAGCAGCACGCCGCAGATCCCCGCCACCAGGGTGAAGATCAGGCGCCAGCGGGCGCGCAGGAAGTGCCAGATGTCCTCGGCCGTTCCGCCCACGCTGGCGATCATCGCCACCGCGCACCAGGTCAGCGCCTCGAACGGCGAGAAGTCGATGCCGTTGGAAACGCCCAGGTACGGCTGGGCCACCACCATCCACAGCCAGCCCAGCAGGCAGGCGACCAGCATGGCGACGCCGCCCAGGCGCGGCACGTGGCCGGCATGGAAGCGCTGCGGCATGTCCATGCCGTAGCGATGCGCGATCCGCCGCCCCGACCGGATCAACCAGGCACAAGCGAGCGCCGACACCGACGCGCACGCGAACAGGAGGAAAAGCATGACTTCAGCTTGCTTTTTGTTGTGCCTGATTGTCCCATGCCCATCGGCACCGTCATCCGGCGGCCACCCCGTGGCCGTCACGGTTGCGTGCACCACCGGTCTTCCTCTTGTGCTGTGCAATAATCGTTCATTCAGTGAACGGAGCCGCCGTGCAGCACCCCAAGCGCCAGTCGCTGCAGCAGGAGGACATCCAGTTCCAGGTGCTGCGGCGCCTGCGCGAGCGGCCTGACATCAGCCAGCGGGAGCTGGCCCGGGAATTGGGCGTCAGCCTGGGGAGCGTCAATTTCTGCTTCCAGGCCCTCGTGCAGAAGGGCTGGATCAAGATCCAGAACTTCCAGCAGAGCAACCACAAGCTGGGATACATGTACCTGCTCACCCCTGCCGGCATCACCGAGAAATCCGTCCTGACCGCCCGCTTCCTGGCCCGCAAGATGCGCGAGTACGAGGCGCTGCGGCGCGAGATCGAACTGCTGCAGGCCGAGGTGCCGGCGAAGCACGACCCGGGCGGGAAGAAGCGTTCACCGTGAGGCAGCAGCACGCCACGACAATCCGCGGCCATCGCCCCTGAGGACAATCGCGGCGGCTGCGACCGGCCCGGACCCAGCCACCGCGAACACCCGACATCGAGAACATGAAAGTACTGGTCACCGGCTCCGCCGGCTTCATCGGTTCCGCGCTCACCCTGCGCCTGCTGGAGCGCGGCGACACGGTCGTCGGCGTCGACAACCACAACGACTACTACGACCCGGCCATCAAGGAGGCGCGCCTGGCGCGCTTCGCCGGCCATTCGGGCTACACCCACGTGCGGGCCGACCTGGCCGACCGGGACGCCATCGAGCAGGTCTTCGCCATGCACAAGCCGCAGCGGGTGGTCAACCTGGCGGCCCAGGCCGGCGTCCGCTACTCGATCGAGAACCCACTGGCCTACATCAACAGCAACATCGTCGGGTTCGCGCACGTGCTGGAAGGCTGCCGCCACCATGGCGTGGAGCACCTGGCCTACGCCAGCAGCTCCAGCGTCTACGGCGCCAACACCGCCATGCCGTTCTCGGTGCACCAGAACGTCGACCATCCGCTGAGCCTTTACGCGGCCAGCAAGAAGGCCAACGAGCTGATGGCCCACACCTACAGCCACCTGTACGGGCTGCCGACCACGGGGCTGCGGTTCTTCACCGTCTACGGCCCCTGGGGCCGGCCCGACATGGCCCTGTTCAAGTTCACCAAGGCCATCCTGGCCGGCGAGGCCATCCAGGTCTTCAACCACGGCCAGCACCGCCGCGACTTCACCTACATCGACGACATCGTCGAAGGCGTGATCCGGGTGCTGGACCACCCGGCCGAACGCAATCCCGCGTGGGACGGCGCGAGGCCCGATCCCGGCACCAGCGCGGCGCCCTGGCGCGTCTACAACATCGGCAACAACCGGCCGGTGCAACTGCTGGACTACATCGCGGCGCTGGAGAAGGCCCTGGGCCGCAAGGCCCGCATGGAGATGCTGCCGCTGCAACCCGGCGACGTGCCGGACACGTATGCCGACGTCGACGACCTCGTCGAGCAGTTCCAGTACCGGCCGGGCACGACCGTGGAACAGGGCATTGGCCGCTTCGTCGAGTGGTACCGCGACTACTTCAAGGTTCCGGCATGACGATCTCCGCCGACACCGTCGTCGCCGTCATCGGGCTGGGCTACGTGGGCCTGCCGCTGGCCGCGGCCTTCGGCCGGAAGTACCGCACCATCGGCTACGACCTGTCCGAAACCAAGATCGCGCACTATCGGCAGCGCGTGGACCCCACCGGCGAGCTCGGCGCGGAGCAGTTCGAGGCCGCCACCCGGCTGTCGTTCTCCACGGATCCCAAGGCGCTGGCCGAGGCCGACGTCCTCGTCGTCGCGGTCCCGACGCCGGTGGACGGGGCGCACATCCCCGACTTCTCGCCGCTGGTGGGCGCCTCCACGACGGTGGGGGCGCACATGAAGCGCGGCGCCATCGTGGTGTACGAGTCCACGGTGTATCCCGGCGCGACCGAGGAAGTCTGCGTGCCGCTGCTGGAAAGGCACTCCGGCCTGCAGTGGAAGCGCGACTTCCACGTCGGCTACTCGCCCGAGCGCGTCAACCCCGGGGACCGGGAGCGCACCGTCACCCGCATCGTGAAGGTGGTGGCGGGCGACGACGCCCGGACCCTGCAGGCGGTCGCCGATCTCTACGGGTCGGTCATCGAAGCCGGCGTGCACCGCGCCTCCTCCATCAAGGTGGCCGAGGCCGCCAAGGTGATCGAGAACACCCAGCGCGACCTCAACATCGCGCTGATGAACGAGCTGGCCATCATCTTCGGCCGCATCGGCATCGACACGCTGGAGGTGCTGCAGGCGGCCGGCACCAAGTGGAACTTCCTGCCGTTCCGCCCCGGGCTGGTCGGCGGCCACTGCATCGGCGTGGATCCCTACTACCTGACGCACAAGGCGGAGATGCTGGGCTACCACCCGCAGGTGATCCTGGCCGGCCGGCGCATCAACGACGGCATGGCCGCGCACGTGGCGCAGCAGACCGTCAAGCAGATGATCAACGCCGGCAGCAGCATCAAGGGCGCCCGGGTGAACGTGCTGGGCCTGACCTTCAAGGAGAACTGCCCGGACCTGCGCAACTCCAAGGTGGCCGACGTGGTGCGCGAACTGCGCGAGTACGGCTGCGACGTCCACGTGCACGACCCGATCGCCGACCCGGCCGACGCCCGGCACGAGTACGGCATCGAGCTGGCCGCCTGGGACGACCTGCCGGCCGCCGACGCCACCGTGGCGGCCGTCTCGCACGCCGAGTACCTGGCCATGCCGCTGGCGCAGCTGGTCGCCAAGACGCGGCCCGGCGGCGTGTTCGTCGACGTCAAGTCCGCCTATGGCGCCGACGCCCTGCGTGCCGCCGGCCTGGCCGTGTGGCGACTCTGAACACCGACCCCCGAACCGGAGAACCGCGATGGCAGAGATGAAGATTGGAAACCGGCCCGTCGGCAGCGAGCACCCGCCGGTGGTGATCGCCGAGATCGGCATCAACCACGGCGGCTCGCTGGACCTGGCGATCACCATGGCCGATGCGGCCATCGACGCCGGCGCCGAGATCGTCAAGCACCAGACCCACGTGATCGAGGACGAGATGTCCGAGGAGGCCCGGGCCGTGATCCCGGGCAACGCCGACATCTCGATCTACGAGATCATGGAGCAGTGCGCGCTGGGCGAAGACGACGAGCTGCGCCTGATGCGGCACGTGCAGGACCGGGGTGCCATCTTCATCAGCACCCCGTTCTCGCGCGCGGCGGCCGAGCGGCTGCGCCGCTTCGACGTGCCCGCCATCAAGATCGGCTCGGGCGAGTGCAACAACTACCCGCTGGTGCGCCACGTCGCCCGCATGGGCAAGCCGGTGATCATCAGCACCGGCATGAACACCATCGACTCGGTCCGCCCGTCGGTGGACATCCTGCGCGCCGCCGGGGTGCCCTATGCGCTCCTGCACTGCACCAACGTCTACCCCACCCCGCCCGAACTGGTGCGCCTGGGCGCCATGACGCGGCTGCAGGACGCCTTTCCCGACGCGGTGATCGGCCTGTCGGACCACACGACCTCCAACTACACCTGCCTGGGCGCGGTCGCCCTGGGCGCCTCCATCCTGGAGCGACACTTCACCGACCGCATGGACCGGCCCGGCCCCGACATCGCCTGCTCCATGGACCCCAAGGCGCTGGCCGAGCTGGTCGAGGGTTCGCGCACCATCTTCGCGGCGCGCGGCGGCGAGAAGGGGCCGGTGGAAGCCGAAGCGCCCACCATCGCCTTCGCCTTCGCCTCGGTGGTCGCGATCAAGGACATCCAGCCGGGCGAAGCGCTGGGCGAGGACAACATCTGGGTCAAGCGCCCGGGCGGCGGCGACTTCGGGGTCCTGGACTACGACACGCTGCTGGGCAAGGTTGCCCGCGCCCCGATCAAGCGCGGCTTCCAGATCCGCCGCGACCAGGTCGCCGGCGCCTGAGGACGGCACGGAGAAAGCCGATGCAGGTCGTGGTCACCGGCGCGTCCGGATTCCTGGGACAGGCCCTGCTGCGCTGCCTGGCGCAGGCCGGCGTGCCCTGCCTGGGTGTCTCGCGCCGGACCCAGCCCGGCCTGCTGCAGGTCGCCGACTACGAGCAGGCGCCGGCAGGCGACGTGCTGGTCCACCTGGCCGAGTCCAGCGACCGGGCGGCCGTCAACCAGCGCGGCGCCGCGGCCGAGGCGCAGGCCCTGGCCACGCTGGACGCGCTGCTCGCCAAGGACTACCGCCAGGTCGTCTACGCCTCGTCGGCCGTGCTGTACGGCGACCGCGGCGCGACGCCGCGCAAGGTGGCGGACCCGGTCGAAGTCGTGGACGCGTACACGCGCATCAAGCTGGCCTCCGAGCGGGCCGTGCTGGCGCGCAACGGCAGCGTCGCGCGGCTGGCCAACCTCTACGGGCCCGGCATGTCCACCGGCAACGTGCTCAGCCACCTGCTGGGCCAGCTCGGCACCGGCGCGACCATCACCCTGCACACGCTGGAACCCGTGCGCGACTTCCTGTGGATCGACGATGCCGCGCAGGCCCTCGCGGCGATCGTCGCCCGCGACGCCCGCGGCCTGTTCAACCTCGGCAGCGGCCAAGGCAGTTCCATCCGCCAACTGGCCGCCATCGCGCAGCAAGCAGCCGGCACCCGCCAGGCGGTGGTGGAGCGGCAAGCCGCCGCTGCGCCCTCCAGCCTCGTGCTGGACATCGCCGACACCTGCGCCGCGCTGGGCTGGTCGCCACGCACCAGCCTGGCCGAAGGCATCGCACGGCTAGTGAACAAGAAACCGGATCCCGTCACACCATGAGCAAGCGCACCGTCGCGGTCTTCACCGGCAATCGCGCCGAATACGGACTGCAGTACCCCATCCTGCGGGCGATCGACCGCCATCCCGACCTGGACTACCGCCTGATCGTGTCGGGCGCCCACCTGGACGCGAACTTCGGCCGCACCCTGGAGGAGATCCAGGGCGACGGATTCCGCATCGACGCCGAAGTGCGCATCGAGATGGACGCCGGATCGCTGTTCGCCACCGCGCAGGCCATCGGCTCGGGCGTGATCGAGATCAGCAAGGCGCTGGCCAGGCTCCAGCCGGACCTGATGGTGGTCTACGCCGACCGCTTCGAAGGCCTGGCCGCGGTCATCGCCTCCAGCCAGATGAACATCCCCACGGCGCACATCGAGGGCGGCGACCTGACCGAGGGCGGCGCGCTGGACGACTCGGTGCGCCACGCGATGACCAAGCTGTCGCACCTGCACTTCACCACCAACCAGCAGGCCAGCAACCGCCTGCTGGGCATGGGCGAGGAGGACTGGCGCGTCCATACCGTGGGCTTCCCCGCCATCGACCTGATTTCCGAGGGCCGGTTCGCCACCCGCGAGGAGGTGGTGCAGCGCCTCGGCCTGGACCTGTCGCGCCCGGTCGTGCTGTTCACCCAGCACTCGGTCACGACCGAGTTCGACCAGGCCGTGGCGCAGCTGCAGCCCAGCCTGGAGGCGCTGGAGCAACTGGCCGGCGAGGGCGTGCAGGTGATCCTGACCTACCCCAACAACGACGCGGGCGGCCGCCAGATCATCGAGCGGCTCGATGCCTTCGGCGCGCGCCGCGTTCCCAACACCCAGGTGCACCGCTCGCTCGGGCGCCACCTGTACCACGGCGTGCTGGCGCTGGCGCGCGACCCCGCGCTGCGGGTCGCCTGCGTGGGCAACTCCTCGTCCGGCCTGAAGGAGACGCCCGCCTTCCATTGCCCGACCGTCAACATCGGGTCGCGCCAGGAAGGCCGGCTGCGCGGCGACAACGTGGTCGACGCCGGCTACGACAAGGACGCCATCGCCGCCGCGATCCGCCGCTGCCTGCACGACGAGGGCTTCCGCGGCGCCTGCCGGGTGGCCGAGAACCCGTACTGGCTGGGCGATGCCGGCCCCAAGATCGCCAACGTGCTGGCCAGCGTGCCGCTGGACACGCGACTGATCCGCAAGCGCATGACCCTCAAGGGCGAGGTGCGCGATGGCTGGTTCCGATGAGTGACACGCGGCTTTCGCCCGGCTCGGCCCTGATCGAGGCCGTCCGCGCCATCGAGTCCAGCCGCCGCCGCATCGCGGTGGTGGTGGACGAGGACGGCCGGCTGCTGGGCACGCTGACCGATGGCGACGTCCGCCGCTGCCTGCTCGACGGCGGCAGCCTGGACACGCCGGTGGGCCGTGCGATGAATCCCGATCCCGTCACCGCCGAGGTGGGCAGCCCGCCCGGCTACGTGCTGGACCTGCTGCGTCGCGCCAACGTGCTGGCCCTGCCGCTGGTCGACGGCAATGGCCGCTTCCAGCGGCTGGTGCACCTGACCGACCTGGACAAGGGCAGCGCCGAAGCCGCACGGGGATCGGCCTTCGACTTCGCGGTGATCATGGCCGGCGGCGAGGGCACGCGCCTGCGCCCGCTGACCGAAACCATCCCCAAGCCCATGGTCGACATCGGCGGCATGCCGCTGCTGGAGCGCCAGATCCAGCGGCTGGCCGACAGCGGGGTGCGGCGCGTCTACCTGTCGGTGAACTACCTCGGCTACGTCATCGAGAACCACTTCGGCGACGGGCGCGATTTCGGCATCGAGATCCGCTACCTGCGCGAGAAGGAAAAGCTGGGGACCGCCGGCGCGCTGTCGCTGCTGCCCGAGACGCCGCAGGGGCCCATCATCGTGATGAACGGCGACATCCTCACGCACTCGGATTTCGACAGCCTCCACGCCTTCCACCAGGCGCACGGCGCCTGCGTCACCGTGGCCGCCGTCGACTACCGCGTGAGCATCCCCTACGGCGTGATCCGCTCCGACGGGCCCTTCGTCAGCGGCCTGGAGGAAAAGCCCTCCCAGCGCTTCCTGTGCAACGCCGGCATCTACGCCGTGTCGCCGCAGGCGCTGGGGCTGCTGCAGGGCGAAGGCCACTGCAACATGACCGACGTGGTGGCCACCTGCCTGGACAGGGGCCTGCCCGTGGCGGTGTTCCCGGTGCACGAGTACTGGAGCGACATCGGCACTCCCGACGACCTGGAGAAGGCGCGCGCCTTCTTTTCCGAGGACACGAAACATGACTGAATCGATCGCCGGCAAGAAAGTCTTCGTCACCGGTGCGGACGGCTTCATCGGCAGCCACCTGGTGGAGCTGCTGGTCGCCGCGGGCGCGAGCGTGCGCGCCATGACCTACTACAACTCCTGGAACGAGAAGGGCTGGCTGCGCGACGTGCCCGCGGCCACGCTGTCCGGCGTCGAGCTGTTCGCCGGCGACGTCCGCGACGCCGAGCGGGTGCGCCAGGGCGTGCGCGGCTGCGACTACGTGTTCCACCTCTCCAGCCTGATCGCCATCCCCTACAGCTACGACGCGCCGCGCTCCTACGTCGAGACCAACGTGGTGGGCGCGATCAACGTGCTGCAGGCCTGCCGCGACAGCGATGCGCTGGCCCGGCTGGTGCACGTGTCCACGTCCGAGGTGTACGGCTCGGCCCAGCAGGTGCCCATTCCCGAGAGCCACCCGCTGGTGGGCCAGTCGCCCTACTCGGCCAGCAAGATCGCGGCCGACAAGATGGCCGAGAGCTACCACCTGTCGTTCGGGCTGCCGGTGGTGACTGCGCGCCCGTTCAACACCTTCGGCCCGCGCCAGACCGCACGGGCCGTGATCCCGACCATCGCCAGCCAGCTGGTCGCCGGGCGCAACACGCTGCGGCTGGGGGCCCTGTCGCCCACGCGCGACTTCAACTTCGCCACCGACACCGCCGCCGGCATGATCGCGCTCGGCCTGTGCCCGCAGGCCGAGGGCCAGGTCGTCAACATCGGCTCCGGCGAGGAATGGTCGATCGCGCAGACGGTGGAGATGCTGTGCGACATCGTCGGCCGCCGGGTCGAGATCGTCACCGAGGAAGCGCGCATCCGCCCCGAGAAGAGCGAAGTCAACCGGCTGCTGGCCGACAACCGCCGCATCGCGCAGCTGACCGGCTGGAAGAGCCAGGTGCCGTTCCGCGACGGGCTGGCGCGCACCGTGGAGTGGATCGCGCGCAACCTGCAGCACTTCGACGTGGACCAGTACGCCAAGTAGCCGCATGAAACAGACAGACAGGATCCTGTGCGTGATCGGCGCGCGCGGCGGCAGCCAGGGCGTGCCGGGCAAGAACATCCGCCCGCTGCTGGGCAAGCCCGTCATCGCCTGGGCGATCGGGAAGGCGCTGCAGGTGCCCGGCATAGCCCGGGTGGTGGTGAGCACCGACTCCGAGGCGATCGCCGAGGTGGCACGCGCCGCCGGCGCCGAGGTCCCCTTCCTGCGTCCGGCGGAACTGGCCTCGTCGGACGCCGGCAAGTTCCAGGTCTGGCAGCACGCGCTGGCGGCCTGCGAGCAGGCGGACCGGACGAGCTACGACCTGTACGTGGACATCGACTGCACCAACCCGCTGATCGGCACCGAGCAGATCGCCGGCGCCATCGACCGGTTCCGCGCCCTGCGCGACGAAGGCAAGCGCCCGGACGCCGTGTTCACCGTGTCCGAAGCGCGCCGCAACCCCTACTTCAACCTGGTCGAGCCCGATGCCGAAGGCGTGCTGAAGATGAGCAAGAGCCTGGGCAGCGGCACCGTGCTGGCCCGCCAGCGCGCCCCGGCGGTGTACGAGCACGTGGCGGGCACCTACGTGCTGGCCACGGACTACCTGCGCTCGGCCGGGCACCTGCTCGACGGCCGCGCGTTCGGCTATGCGATCGCGCCGGATCGCGCGTTCGACATCGATTCGGAACTCGACTTCACGATCATCGAGTTCCTCCTGCGGCGGCAACTGGGCCTGCAAGCGGGCGCGGGGGTGCCGGCCCGATGAACGTGCTGTTCTGCACGCAGAGCGAAAGCCTGCAACTGTTCGACGCGCTGGGCACCGCGCTCAAGGCCCGGATGCCGGTCGGCCGGACGGGATTCATCGTCGCCGACAGCATGGCCTACGGCCGCTGGCTGTCCGCGCGCCCCGGCTTCGAACAGGAAGGCCACCTCCTGCTCAAGGAATGGGAGGTGACCCAGCGCCCGCTGGGCCGGCCCGACCTCGCCAGGCTGGCCCGCTACGAGCAGGAACTGGGCGGCCGCGCCGGCCTGTTCGGCGCGCTGGTGGCGGACCGGCGCCTGTTCATGGGCCCGGACTGCGCCTTCACCCAGGACTACCGGCGCCGCTTCAGCGACGACGAGATGCTGTGCATCCTGCAGCGGGGCCTGGAGCAGGTGGAGGCGCTGTTCGACCGCCTGGAGCCGGACCTGGTCGTGAGCTTCATCTGCGTGACGATGCTCGACTACCTGGCCTACCTCGTGGCCAAGGCGCGGGGCGTGCGTTTCCTGAACCTGCGGCCGACCCGCATCGGCGACCGGGTCGCCTTCTCGGACCACCTGAACGACCCCTCCCCCGAGCTGGCCGACTGCTACGCGCGCCTGCGCGCCGGCGAGCCGACGGCCTTCGCGGAGGAGGCCAGCCGCTACATCCAGCGGGTGCGCGAGCAGCACGGCCGCTACGAAGGCGTGGTCCGGCCCTCGGACAAGCCGGCGCTGAAGGCCAACACCGCCAAGTTCGCGCGCCTGGACCGCCTGTGGTCGGCCACCCGCGGCTACCTGTCGTATCGCCGCTCGGTTGCTGCTTCCGACAACCACGTGCCCGACCCCCTCCGGCGGCTGTACTTCACGGCCTGGCGCAACCCGCGCCACGCGGCCCGCACGAGGCGCTTCTTCTCGGACCGCTATGTGCGCGAGGCCGACCTGCCCGGCCTGCGCTACGTGTTCTTCCCCCTGCACACCGAGCCCGAGGTGTCGCTGCTGGTCTACGGGCGCCCCTACGTCAACCAGATCGAGATCATCCGCATGCTGGCCATGAGCCTGCCGGTGGACCGGGTGCTGGTGGTCAAGGAGCACCCGTGGATGGTCGGCAAGCGCTCGCTCGCCGCCTACCGCAAGATGCTGGACATCCCGCGCGTGCGCTTCGCCGATCCCTCGCTGGAGGCACGCACCCTGGTGCAGCAGGCCGACCTGGTGGCGGTGGTCACCGGCTCGGTGGCGCTGGAGGCCGCCATGCTGGGCAAGCCGGTGCTGACGTTCGGGGACTGCCCCTACAATCTGCTGCCCGATTCGATGGTCAGGCGCTGCGCCGACCCCCGGCACCTGCAGGTGCTGGTGCGGGACGCCATAGCCCACCACGCGACCGACGAGGACGCCCTCCAGGCCTACGTGGCCGCGGTCTTCGAGACGAGCGCCAGCGTCAACCTCTACTCCGTCCTGCTCGGCAAGTCCAACGTCCATGCGGAGCGCAGCGCCGCATACGCCGAGGAGATCGGCAAGCTGGCCGATCGCGTGATCGCCCAGCTGGATGCACGGGCGGCCGTGGAACCCACCCTTGCGGACCAGGCGACCTGGTGATGCACATGCAACTGAACAAGACCGACATCCAGAACCGGGTCGACGAGCTCGCCGCCGTCCAGGCCTGGAACCACAACTACTCGCTGCCCGGCGGCGTCGAGACCCGCCCCGGCACGCAGGTGTCGCACGGCAAGAACCTGGTCAAGCTGGAGCGCCTCAAGCCGCTGTTCGAGGCCATCGGGCTGCGCGGCAAGTCCGTGCTGGACGTGGGCTGCAACGAGGGCTTCTTCTCGCTGCACATGGCCGGCGAGGGCGCGCGGGTGCTGGGCATCGACATCGACGAGCACCGGATCTCCAAGGCGCGCTACGTGCAGACGCTGCTGGGCGGAGGCAAGGACGTGCGCTTCGACAGCCTGGACATCTACTCGCGCGAGTTCAAGGCGCTCGACCGCTTCGACCTGTGCCTGTGCCTCGGCTTCATCCACCGCGTGCCCGACCCGTTCTCGGCGATCGCGGCCCTGGGCGACCGGGCGGACATGATCATCTTCGAGTGGAAGGCGCTGAAGTTCGGCCCGCACGACGAGGCCTTCGCCTACTTCTCGCCCAAGCCGGTGGACCAGGCCGACTACTACGGCACCGAATACTGGCTGCTGAGCTACGCCGCGCTGGAGCGCATCCTGCAGCGCATCGGCTTCACGCATTTCCACCGCATCGACGACCCGCGCCAGCGGCGCGCCATCCTGGTGGCCGGCCGCAAGCCGCACCCGCTGTTCGAGCGGCCCGACCAGGTCATCCACCGCGGACGCCTGCGCGCGTTCCTGACCCACGGCAAGCGCTGCCTGCGCACCTTCGCCGGCATCCTGAGCGGGCGCGTGAATGCTTGACAGGCCCCTCGCCCGGCTTCGCTACGCGGGCGGCAACGCCGTCCGCGCGCTGAGCCGTCCCTGGCGGCAGCGGCGCATCGCGCCCGGCGACGCCACCACGCTCTTCGGCTGCTCGTTCGGCGACGGTGGCTGGCACCACTTGCGGCGCACGCTGGCGGAGTTCGATGCCGACCCGTCCATCGCCGCCGGCGACACCTCGCTGGGCCGGTTCCTCTCGCGCTTCTGCCCGACCAGCATCTCCACCCTCGCGGGCGTGACCGACGAGGAGCCGCTGGAACTGTTCGTGTATCCCTGGGGCACGTTCAACGACGGTGCCGCGCGCAGCGGCAAGAGCGCCTGGGATTCGCGCTTCTGCGGGCCCTCGAGCGAGGAATTCATCGAGCAGGAATTCGAGCGCACCCTCCGGCTGTACCGCGAGATGCGGGGCAGCGGCTACCAGCCCACGCGCTTTCCCAACTCCCACATCGGCGGCACCTGGCTGGTGGCCGCGGACGGGCGCCGGCGCTTCGTGGTGATGCAGGGCAACCACCGCATGGCGGTGCTGGCCCACCTGGGCCTGGGGCACGTGGACGTGCGCACCATCCGGCAGGCGCTGGCGCAGGTGCGCGAGACGGACATCGCGAGCTGGCCGCTGGTGGCCAGCGGGCGCTGCAGCCTGGCGCATGCCCGGCGCGTCTTCGAATTCTTCTTCCGCGAGACCGGCTGGCACGTCGCCCGCCTGGTCGAGCCGCAGACGCCATGAACGGCCATCCTGGAACCCGCTCGGTCGACGCGTGCCCCGCCTGCGGCGGCGCGGACTTCCGCCGCCGCGTCGCCATCGAGGAGGACGGCCGCCGGGAGCGCCTGCGCCGCTTCAGCGAGCTGAAGTACGGCGGCCTGCTCGACGAGTGGCTGGAGGAACTGCGGCCCGAGATCGTGGCCTGCGACGACTGCGGCCACCACTGGTACCGCCGCCAACCCTCGGCGGCGCAGCTGTCGCGCATGTACGCGAGCGGGCGCCCCCTGGTCGAGGCCGCCGTGTCGCGCGAACCGACGCCCGACATGCTGGTGGAGATGCAGCGGCTGGCACGCATGTCCGGGCGGCGCGCGCCGCGCCTGCTGGACTTCGGCTCGGGATTCGGGCGCTGGGCCCGCGCCGCCGCGCGCGCCGGCTTCCGGGTGCACGCCTACGAGCCCAGCGCCGCGCGCGGCGCCGAGACCGTGGAGGAGTTCACCCTGGTGCACGAGCTGGCGGCGATCGCCGGCATGCAGTTCGAAGTGGTCAATCTCGAACAGGTGCTCGAGCACGTGCCGGATCCGCTGGAGACCCTGCGCCTGGTCCAGGGCCATTTCGGCCCCGACACCCTGCTGCGGGTTCGCGTGCCCAACATCAACCGCCCGCCCGAAGGGCCGGGCGTGTGGCGCGACTGGCCCTACGACGGCAGGCGCGTGCACATCATGGCGCCGTTCGAGCACCTGCACGGGTTCACGCCTGCCTCCCTGCGGGCGCTGGCCCGGCGCGCGGGGCTGGCCCCCGTACCGCGCTGGCGACTGGCCCGCAACTATCCCGTGGCCTGGCTGCGCCAAGCAGTCGAGCCGGTCCACCCCCGTTGGGGAAGCACGTTCGCCCTGCTGACGAGCGCCGGCACCCCGGATCGAGAACAACATGCTCACTGAAAACTGGAAAGGCAAGTCGGTCCTGATCACCGGCGTCTGCGGCACGGTCGGCAGCGAACTGCTGCGGCAGGTCAGCGCCCTCGGCTGCGCCCGAATCATCGGGATGGACAACAACGAGAGCGAGCTGTTCTTCCTGGGGCAGGCCTATGCCGGCCGCGACGACGTGCGCCTGTTCATCGGCGACCTGCGCGACCGAGAGGAGATGCTGCGCCGCATGCGCGGCATCGACATCGTGCTGCACGCCGCCGCCCTCAAGCACGTGATCCTGTGCGAGGAAGCGCCGCGCGACGCCGTGCAGACCAACATCATCGGCATGATGAACATCATCGACGCCGCGGAAACGAACGGCGTGCAGCGGGTCATCTTCACCTCCTCGGACAAGGCGGTGAACCCGACCAACGTGATGGGCACCACCAAGCTGATGGGCGAGCGGCTGGTCACGGCGGCCAACGCGCACCGGCACAGCGAGGACGGCACCATCTTCGCGTCGACCCGCTTCGGCAACGTGCTCGGCTCGCGCGGTTCCGTGGTCCCGCTGTTCCGCCGCCAGATCGCCGCGGGCGGGCCGGTGACCCTGACCGATCCGGCGATGACCCGGTTCATCATGACGCTCGAAGAGGCCGTGCGGCTGGTCATGTCCTCGGTGTTCCTGGCCCGTGGCGGCGAGGTGTTCGTCACCAAGATGCCGGTGGCCCGCATCTCGGACCTTGCTGCCGTGATGATCGACGAGCTGGCCCCGCTCCACGGCTACAAGCCGGCGGACATCCCGATCCGCCACATCGGCACCAAGGCGGGCGAGAAGCTCTACGAGGAACTGCTGAGCGAGGAGGAGATCCGCCGCACGGTCGAGCTCGAGAACTTCTTCGCCGTGCTGCCGGCGTTCAAGTCGGTCTACCGGTCCATCGACTACGGCTACGAGGGCCTGGTTGCCGACCGCGTGAGCCAGCCCTACAACTCGCGTCTGCAGGCGGCCATGAGCCCCACCGAACTCGCGGCCTACCTGCGGGCCAACGACATTCTGAAAGCGGAGGACTGATGCGCATCCTGATTCTGGGCGGAGACGGCTACCTCGGGTGGCCGACCGCCATGCACTTCGCCGCCCGGGGCCACGAGGTCACGGTGATGGACAACTACCTGCGGCGCCGCATGGCGCTGGAGAAGGATTCCGAGCCGCTGGTGCCGCTGGTCCCGATGCCCGAGCGCGTGCGGCGCTTCGAGGCGGAAACCGGCAAGCGCATCCGCGCCGTGGTGGGCGACTGCTGCGACCACGAGCACCTGCTGCAGGTGGTGCGGGATTCGGCGCCCGAGGTGATCGTCCACTACGCGGAGCAGCCGTCGGGCCCGTACTCCATGTCCGACTACCGCTCGGCGCGCCTGACGCTGGAGAACAACCTCGGGGCCACCTTCAACGTGATCTGGGCGGTGATGGAGGCGGCGCCCGACTGCCACATCGTCAAGCTCGGCACCATGGGCGAGTACGGCACGCCGAACATCGACATCGAGGAAGGCTGGATCGACGTCACCCACAAGGGCCGCACCCAGAAGTTCCTCTACCCGCGCCAGGCCGGCAGCCTGTACCACACCACCAAGGTGCTGGACACGGACCTGCTCTGGTTCTACGTGCGCATGCACGGCCTGCAGGTCACCGACCTGATGCAGGGCCCCGTCTACGGGCTGAGCACGGAGGAGACGGACCTGCACGAGGAGCTGGCCACCTCCTTCAGCTACGACGACATCTTCGGCACCGTGGTCAACCGCTTCGTCGTGCAGGCCGTGGCGGGCGTGCCGCTCACCGTGTACGGCAAGGGCGGGCAGACCCGCGGCTACCTGCACATCCGCGACACCCTGCAGTGCATCGAACTGGCCGCGAACTCGCCGCCCGGCAAGGGCCAGCTGCGCATCCTCAACCAGTTCACCGAGCCGTTCAGCGTCAACCAGCTGGCCGAGCGCGTGAAGACGGTCGGCGACCGGATGGGCCTGAAGGTGCAGGTCCAGCCGGTGGAGAACCCGCGCAAGGAAGCCGAGGACCACTACTACAACCCGGCCCACAGCGGCCTGCTGGAGCTCGGCCTCCAGCCCCACTACCTGACCGACGAGGTGATGGCCTCCATGCTGGAGCAGGTGCTGCGCCACCGCGACGCCATCGACCGGCGCAAGATCCTGCCGCGCGTGCGCTGGAGTTCGTGACGATGGCACCGCAGGCGTTTTCCGATCGCTTCGAGATCGACGGCCGCCCGGTCGGCGCCGGCTGCCCGGCCTACGTGATCGCCGAGGCCGGTGTCGCCCACTTCGGCAGCGAGGAGAAGGCCTACCGGCTGGTCGACCTGGCCGCCGACGCGGGTGCCGACGCCGTCAAGTTCCAGGTGTTCGACGTCGATGCGCTGATCTCCGGCGAGCTGCCCGAGTGGAAGGACCGCCTGTCCAGCCGGCACCTGCCCTACGAGGCCTTCCGGCGCATCCAGGCCTATTGCCGCGACAAGGGCATCACCTTCTTCGCCACCGCGCATGACGAGCCCTCGCTCGACTTCCTGGGCACGCTGCAGGTGCCGGTCTACAAGGTCGGCTCCGGCGAGGTGGGCAACTGGCCCTTCCTGCGGCGGGTCGCCTCGATGGGCAAGCCGATGATCTTCTCCACCGGCATGTACCAGCGCAGCCAGATCGGCGAGGCGCTGGACGCGGTTCGGCAGGCCGGCAACCGGGACGTCGCGGTCCTGCATTGCGTGACCCGCTATCCCACGCCGCCCGAGGAGGTGAGCCTGGGCAACATGCAGTGGATCCGCGAGAACCACCGCGTAGTGACCGGCTACTCGGACCACACCAGGGGCTTCCACTTCCCGCTGGCCGCCGTCGCGCTCGGCGCGCAGGTGATCGAGAAGCACATCACGCTGGACTACGACGTGCCGAACGCGCAGGACTGGAAGGTCTCGTGCGGGCCCTCCGACCTCGGCGTGTTCATCCAGCAGCTGCGCGAGATCGAGGCCGGCCTGGGCCTGCGCGACTCCGGCCCCACCGCCGGCGAACGCGACAGCCTGGTGTGGGCCAGCAAGAGCCTGGTGCCCGTGAGGGACATTCCCGCCGGCACCGTGCTGCAGGCGGCCGACCTGGCCGGCAAGCGGCCCGGCACGGGCATCCCGCCCTCGCGCATCGCCGAGGTCGTGGGCAAGACGACAAGAACCGGCCTGGCCAGGGACCAGGTCATCCGATGGGAGCAGCTGTCTTGAGCAAGCGCAAGATCTGCATCGTGCTGACCACTCGCGGCAACTACGCCAAGATGAAGTCGGTGATCCGCGGGATCCAGGACCACCCGGACCTGGAACTGCAACTCGTGCTGGGCGGCATGGTCGTGCTGGAGAAGTACGGGCGCATCCTCCACGGCCCCGAAGGCCAGCGCCTGCCGGTGGCGCGCACGATCAACTTCGTGATCGAGGGCGAGAGCCTGTCGACCATGTCGAAGTCGGCCGGGCTCGCGATGATCGAGTTCAGCACGGTCTTCGACGACCTCAAGCCCGACGTGGTGGTGGTCATCGCCGACCGCTTCGAGTGCCTGCCCATCGCCATGGCCGCCGCCTACATGAACATCCCGGTGGCGCACGTGGAGGGCGGCGAGGTCTCGGGCTCCATCGACGAGTCGATCCGCCACGCCATCACCAAGCTGGCGCACGTGCACTTCCCGGCCTCGCGCGAGGCCGCCGAGCGCATCCAGCGCATGGGCGAGGACCCGGCCACCGTGTTCGCGGTGGGCGGCACCAGCATGGACGCGATCCGCGAACTGGACCTGGCCGACCTGGAGCCGGTGCGCAGGTACCAGCGCGACTACGGCATGGGACCGCTGGTCGACCTGGTGCCCGGCCAGTACCTGGTGCTGATCCAGCACCCGGTCACCACGGAGTACGACGAGAACCTGGCGCACGTGCGCGAGACCATCGCCGCGCTGGAGCGCCTGCGCATGCCCACCGTCTGGATCCTGCCCAACATGGACGCGGGCTCCGACGGCATCAACAAGGGCATCCGGCAGTTCCGCGAGAACCAGCGCCCGGACTACATCCACTTCTTCAAGAGCCTGCCGATCGAGTGCTACGCACCGCTGATGAAGAACGCGGCCTGCATGCTCGGCAACTCCTCCAGCGGCATCCGCGAATCCGCCTTCCTGGGCACGCCCAGCGTGAACATCGGCTCGCGCCAGCACGGCCGCGAGCGCGGGCACAACGTGGTGGACGTGGACTACGCGGCCGCCGAGATCGAGGCCGCCGTGCGGCGGCAGGTCGCCCACGGCCGGTATGAGCCCGACCATCTCTATGGCGACGGGTACGCGGCGGAGAAGATCGTCAGGACGCTGGCCGAACTGCGGTTCACGGTCCAGAAGACGATCACCTACTGATCGGGGGCACCGGTGGTCATCCAGGGCATCCCCCTTCTCCTGGCCTCCAAGTGGGTCGGCCTGTGCCGGCGCTGGCAGGTGCGCGAGGCGAAGCGGTTCACCTCGCGCGAGACGCCGCAATTGCTGGCCGCCTACCGGCAGTTCGCCCAGGCGAACCAGTCGGGGGCACCCCGGCAGCCGTTCAAGGGAAGGGACCTCTGGCGGATCCTGGACTCGGTGCGACCCGCATCCATCGTGGAGCTGGGGTCCGGCACCACTTCGGCCGTCTTCGCCCTGTGGGCGCGGGAGCACGCAGCGCGCTACACGGCCTACGAGCACCACCAGGCCTGGTCCGAGGTGACCTCCCGCTGCCTGGACGAGGCGGGCCTGGCGCCTGCGGCCGGCTCCGCGGGCATCGTCTGCATCCCGACCCGGGTGGCCGCGGACCAATCCAGCATCGGGTTCGCGCAGGCCCTGCCTGAAGACGCCGATTTCCTCTACGTCGACGGACCGCCGTGCGTCCTCGACAGCGGCCGCAAGGTGCCCAACGACGATGCGACGCGCCTGCTCGATGGCGGCCACCGGCCCCGTGCGATCGTGATCGACGGCCGTACCGAAACCGTCGACCTGCTGCTCAAGCACCCGGCCATCTCGAAGTACGACTTCCGGCCGGGCCTGGCCTATTGCCTGCGCAAGGGGCTGTTCCTGCAGGCCCTTGCGGGCCGCGAACACACTCTCTTCCTCCTCAAGTGACCCGACCCGTCGCCCTCTACTACCGGATCCTGAAATACCAGCCGGAGAACCTCGCCACGCTGGCGCGGGAGTTCGACCTGGCCGAGCTGGATTCGCCGGCCCAGGACACCCCGGACCTCCTGTCCCGCGTCGAGGTGCTGTTCGCGCCGCTCGGCTACCAGGTGGATGCCGCCAAGATCGACGCCTGCCCGCGGCTGAAGGCGATCGTCTCCAACACCACGGGCCACCCGCACATCGACGTCGAGCACGCCCGCCGCAAGGGCGTCTTCATCGCCTGCCTGAAGTTCGCCCCGGAGTTCCTCAAGCGCATCACGCCGACGGCCGAACACACCTGGGGCCTGCTGCTCGCGCTGACGCGCAACCTGGTGCCGGCGCACCGCGCCGCGCTGGCCGGCACCTGGGACCGGCGGCCGTTCGGCGGCCGGGCGATGCTCTCGTCGATGAGCCTGGGCATCGCCGGCCACGGTCGCCTGGGCGGGATGGTGGCCCGCTACGGCGCCGCCTTCGGCATGAAGGTCCGCTACTACGACCCCTACGTGGAAGCGTCGGCCGAAGGCGCCGAACGCGTGGCCACGCTGGAGGAGCTGGTCGAGTGCAGCGACGTGGTGAGCATCCACGTGCCGCACGAGAAGGAGACCGAGGGGATGTTCAGCGCCGAGGTGTTCGCGCGCTTCCGCCCCGGCTCCTGGCTGGTCAACACCGCGCGCGGCGAGCTGGTCGACTGGAACGCGCTGCTCGCGGCGCTGGAGAGCGGCCGCCTCGCCGGCGCCGCGCTCGACGTGTTCGAGGACGAGTTCGCGCCGGGCTTCGCCGGGCGCTTTCCCGCCCACCCCCTGCTGGCGTACGCGCGCCGGCACGACAACCTGCTGCTCACGCCGCACATCGGCGGCTCGACCGTGGACGCCTGGCGGCTGACGGAAGCGCATGCCATCGAAATGGCGCTGGCCCACCTGCGCTCGCTGCACCGATGACCACCCCGCAACCCGCAAGCCAGGCCGGCGGCAACTCCCTGGTCGGCGCCGTGATCGGGCCCTTCCGCCGGCGCGGCCTGGGCGTGCTGGCGCTGGTGCTGGTGGACACCGCGCTGGCCAGCCTGGGCATCGGCATGGTGTTCCCGGTGTTCCAGGTGCTGCTGGACCCGGCCAACGGCAGCCCGGTGCTGAACGAGGCCTTCCCGGTGCTGCAGCGCATGGCGCCGGACACCCGGCTCGTGCTGCTGGCGGCCGCCACCATCGCCGTCTTCGGACTGAAGGCGGCGATCGCGCTGCTGACCACCTGGTCGACCAACGCCTTCCTGCAGGACCTGCGTTTCCACTGGGTGGCCCGCATCGGCGAGAACTACCTGTACGGCCCGCACCGGCGGCTGGCCGGGCGCAAGCCGGGCGAACTGCTCAACGACTGGTTCAACGAGACCGTGGCGGCGACGCGGTTCTTCCAGTCCTCGATCGCCTGGCTCTCCTCCGGCATGCTGGTACTGGCGCTGGTCGTCGTCGGGCTGGTGGTCGACTGGCGGGTGACGGCCGGCACCGTGATCGGCGGCGGCCTCATCTGGGCGCTGGCGCGCAGGCGCCTGTTCGGCAGTTCGGCCCGCCTGTCCAAGACCAAGGTCGCGCTCAACCAGGCGGTCACGGCCGGCATGATCGAGGACCTCACCCACGCGCGCGACATCAAGCTGCTGCAGGCCGAAGCCGCGCGGCTGCGCAGCCTGGACGAGACCGGCCGGGCGCTCGCCAGGGCGGTGCTCAAGAGCGCCGTGTTCGCGGACATCCCGCGGGTGGCCGGCGAGTTCATCGCCGTGCTGGCGCTGATGGCCTTCGTCGTGATCAGCGTGCAGGTGCTGGACCGGCCGCCGGCCGACATGCTGCCGCTGCTGGCGTTCTTCTTCGTCGCCTTCTACCGGCTGGTCAGCGCCGGCAGCACCGCGATGGCGGCGCGCGTCAAGGCCCTGAACGAGATGCACTCGGTGGAAGTGGTCAGCCGGCTGCTCGCGGCTTCCGGCGAGCGCGAGGACCACGGCGGCGGCCTGCCGCTGGACCGGCTGGACGGCGACATCGTGCTGCGCGACGTGCGCTACGGCTACGACAAGGAGCACGCCGTGCTGGGCGGCGTCAGCGCCACCATCCCCCGCGGCAGGACCACCCTGCTGGTCGGCCCTTCCGGCTCCGGCAAGTCCACCCTGCTGGACCTGCTGATGCGGCTGGAGAACCCCGACGGCGGCTCGATCGAGGTCGGGGGCCGCAAGTCGACCGACTACCGCCTCGCCGACTGGCGACGCCAGTTCGGCTATGTGAGCCAGGAAGCGGCGCTGTTCAACGGCGACATCCTGTCCAACCTGCGGCTGGCCGACCCGGACGCGAGCGACGCGCAGCTGGAGGCCGCCTGCCGGCTGGCCGGCGCCGACGAATTCATCCGCGCGCTGCCCAACGGCTACCGCACCCTGGTGGGCGACCGGGGCTATTCCCTGTCGGGCGGCCAGCGCAAGCGCATCGCGATCGCACGGGCGCTGGTGCGCCGGCCAGCCGTGCTGATCCTGGACGAGGCGACGACCTCCTTCGAGCAGTCGCTGGAGCAGGCCATGCTCGCCACCCTGCGCGCGGCCATGCCGGACATGACCGTGCTGCAGGTGACGCACCGCCTCGCGGCGCAGGAGGGCGTGGACTGGGCGATCGCCCTGCGGCAGGGCCGCGTGGTCGCCGAAGGCCGCTGGGCCGACCTGCAGCCGCACCTGAGCCCCATGGTCGAGAACGCCACCGCCTAGAAGGAAGCATCCATGGCCACCCAGCCCCCCATCGACGACGACATCGCCATCGGCCTGATCCCGGCCCGCGGCGGCTCCAAGAGCATCCCGCTCAAGAACCTGGCGCCGGTTGCCGGCACCCCCCTGATCCGCTTCGTGATGGACGCTGGCCGCAAGGCCTCGTCCCTCGCCGCCGTGTACTGCTCCACCGACCACCCGGAGATCGCCCGCGCCTGCGGCGAAGGCGGCGTCGAAGTGATCGAGCGGCCGCCGGAACTGGGCCAGGACGACACGCCCGTCACGGCCGTGCTGCTGCAGGTGCTGGACGCGCTGGCGCGGCGCGACGGCCGCATGCCCGGCATGGTGGCCCTGCTGCAGCCGACCTCGCCCTTCCTGCTGCCGGCGCATGTCGACGCCTGCGTGTCCGCGCTGCGCGCCCACCCCGAGGCCGATTCCGCACAGACGATCACCCCGGTCGTGCACAACTCGCATGCCTTCAACCAGCGGGTGGTGGAGGACGGCAAGGTGCGCTTCCGCTTCCTGGAGGAGCGCCGGGCCGCCTACAACAAGCAGCGCAAGCCCAAGCACTTCACCTTCGGCAACGTGGTCGTGACCCGCTCGCGGTCGCTGCTGGACGGACAGGACTGCTTCGGCAACGTGTCGGTGCCGGTGGAGATCCCGCGTGCGTACGCGCTGGACGTCGACACGCTGGAGGACCTGGACTACGCGACCTTCCTGGTGGCCGGCCACCGCATCGACCTGAACGCGTGAACAAGAAGATCCTCGCCCTCTCCCGCGACCGCGGCAGCATGCAGGCCATCGCACCGGTGGTCGCTGCGCTGGCGCAGGCCGACGGGGTGGACGTGATCACCGTCGCCACCCGGGAGTCCCTGCCGGTCCTCGGGCAGCTGGGCCTGCTGGCATCGCCGCTGGACGAGGCAGGGTTCGGCGAGGATCCGCAGCAGTGCATGCAGGCCCTGTTCGACGCCTGCCGCCCCGACCTGGTGCTGTCGGGCTCGGGGCCCGCCCGGGGCCGGCCGCCGGA